>Ga0187777_10003469_pt1 | contig 10062 bp, 12 predicted proteins | sample 1015_Q2_SP5_10_M_FD_132416 | JGI IMG/M metagenome (GOLD analysis project Ga0187777, IMG submission 132416) | Tropical peat soil microbial communities from peatlands in Department of Meta, Colombia - 1015_Q2_SP5_10_MG | ecosystem: Environmental > Terrestrial > Soil > Wetlands > Peat | place...
CCCCCGCGCCCCGCGTCCGGCCGCTCACGGCCGCGCGGTCGTCTCGATGAACCGATCGAGGTCGCGCTTCATCCTCGCGATCGAGGGTGGATTCACGTACATCATGTGTCCTGCCTCGTAGTACTTCATCTCGATGCGCTGGCCCAAACCAGGCGGGAGCCCGAGGTGCGCCATCATGTACTCCGTTACCGAGAACGGCGTAGCGAGATCGTAGTAACCGTTGAGCACGAGCACGCGCAGGTTGGCGTCCTTGACGAGCACCTCGGCGAGATCAAAACCGGAATTGACGATCACCTGCTCGCCCCGCCCGGTCTTGTGGGTCCACTTCCAGTGCTCGCCGATCTCGAAATTCGCGGTGCGGTAGGTGCGGCCCTGTCCGAACTTGAGCTCGCCGTGATAGTAATCGAGGAACGCGGCGGCAAAAGCCGCGCTGATGGCCGAGTACTCCGGGTCGTAGTCGGTCTCCTTGGCGAGCGGATCCCAAGTGGGCCCGGTGAAGCGTCCGTCAAGGCGCCCGATCGTCTTGCCCTGCGCCTTGAGGAGCTCATGCGCGAAGGCGATCTCGGACACCCGCAGGTTGGCTGCCAGCAGGTACTCGACTGACAAGCCCGTGTATTCGTGCATCTTCTGCGCCACGGCCTGCTTTTCGGCATCGCCGAGCGCATCGCCCTTGAGTAGCGCCAGCGCGAAGGGCCCGAGCGCGAAGCCGCGCGCCTCGCTGAGAAAGGGCTCGAGCGCCGCAGGTTGATTGGGGAGCATGTGGTGGTACCAGGCGACGGCGGCGTAGCCTGGCAGGTATACCGCGTACGGCCGGTCGTTCCCGGGAAGTTCCGCGAATACCGCTTCGATGTCGGTGGCCACCGAGATCAGCACGAGGCCGTTGAAGGAGAGTGCGCGATGCTCCCGCAGATAATTCACGATGGCCGCAGCACGCGTCGTGCCATAGCTCTCCCCGAGAAGGTACTTCGGTGAGGTCCAGCGATTGTTATCGCTTACGTACTGGGCGATGAAACGGCTGACGGAATCGATGTCGGGATCGACTCCCCAGAATTCGGCGTCCTTGTGCTCGCACACTGCGTGACTCAACCCGGTTCCGACCGGGTCGATCATCACGAGATCGCTCTTATCGAGCACCCCGTACTCATTGTCGACGCTCCGATACGGTGCTGGCGGCGTCGGCGCGGGATCGGCGACGACCACGCGCCGCGGACCGAGTACCCCCATGTGGAGCCAGACCGATGAGGAGCCAGGTCCGCCATTGAATGCGAACATGATCGGACGGCTCTCGCCTGCCTTCACGCCGTTGCGGGTGTAGGCGATGTAGCCGATGCTGGCGATCGGCTTGTCGTCGTCGCTGCGGATGATCAGGGTGCCGGCGGTCGCGGCGTAGTCGATCGACTTGCCGCCCATCGTCACGCGATGCTGCGTGATCGAGCTCTCGGCCTTCGGCAGCGCCATCCACTCGTCCTTCTTGTCTCCCTTCACATCGATCCGGCAGAGCTGCGAGGCGGACGGTGCCTGCTCGTCCGCATGAGCCGGCTCCTGCGCACGGGCGAGGACACTCGAGGCCGCGAGCGCGCAGATGCCCGCCGATCGCCACTTCGACATGGATTCCTCCGTTCGTATCGTATTGTGCTTGGAGTGCAGCGCGCGCCTTATACCACGATCGCAGCCGCAGCGACGGCGCGCGGTAAGATGTCGCGCTTCACGCACGAGCTGCGGCGCATCGAAACTCAATGGCAGAGAGCGAACATCGGCGTTCGATCCGCTCGTTCGTAACCCGCGCCGGGCGCATCACCCCTGCCCAGGAACGGGCGCTCGCACAGCTGCTGCCGAAGTATGGAGTGAGCTTTGCACCCGCGCCGCTCGATCTGCACGCGCTCTTCGGCCGCGTCGCGCCGCGCACGCTCGAGATCGGCTTCGGCAACGGCGAGAACCTGCTCGAGCTCGCAGGCGCCCATCCCGAGCACGACTTCCTCGGGGTCGAAGTGCACCGTCCGGGCGTCGGCCGCCTGCTGCTTGCGATCGAGGCAAAGGCGCTCGGCAACGTGCGCATCATCTGCCACGACGCCGTCGAGGTCCTCGAGCAACAGATCCCCCCGGGCACCCTCGATGAGATCCTGATTTTCTTTCCCGATCCCTGGCCAAAGAAACGCCACCACAAGCGCCGGCTGGTGCAGCGTCCCTTCGCCGAGCTTGCGGCGCGGGCGCTGCGCAAGGGAGGCCGCCTGCGTCTCGCCACTGACTGGCGTCCCTATGCGCTCGAGATGCTCGCGACGCTCACCTCGACCGAGGGGCTTGAGAATCTCGCCGCGGACCGAGGTTTTGCGGCGCGCCCAGCCGAGCGCGCGCCGACACGCTTTGAGCGCCGCGGCGAGCGGCTCGGACACGAGGTCTTCGATCTGGCATTTCGCCGCAGCTAAGTTGCGCGCGGCGTCAACCCGGCGCGCCGAGCGCCTGCCGCAGACCATCGAGCACGAACTGCACGGCGAGTGCCCCGAGGATCACTCCAAGCAGGCGGCTCGCGACGTTGGCCCCGGTCACGCCGATGACGCGCATCAGGGGATCCGCTAGCAGCATGAGCACGAGGGCAGTGGCGAGCACAAGCAACACCGCCCCGAAGAGCGCGGCGAAGAGTGCCGACTGGGTGCCAAGGTGCAGCGGACCAAACCAAAGGAGCAGTGTTGCGAGCGCACCGGGTCCCGCGATGAAGGGAAATGCAAGCGGAAAAACCGAGATATCCGCCCGTCGGCGCGTCTCGGCGGCCTCATCGCTCGAGGTGCGGGTGCCCGACTCGCGCGCGAAGACCATATCGAGGGCGAGGAGAAAGAGCAGCGCTCCGCCGAAAATCCGAAACGCCTCGAGACTGATTCCCATCAGTCCGAGAAACGCCGCGCCCCCGAGTGCGAAGAGTAAAAGGATCAGCGCCGAGACCGCGACTGCCTTGAACGCCATGCGTCGCCGGTATTGTCGCGTCGCGCCGACGGTGAGTCCGCTGAAAAGCGGGACCAGCGAGACCGGTTCTACGACAACGAAGAAGACCACCAGAAATTTAAGCCATTGCCCGAGCATGATGTCCCGCGCACGCATTGATGCTATGCGCCATAAAGCGTTGCGTTCATCCAAAAGCGCCGCGCGTCGCGAAATAAGTTCTTGAAAGCGCCACATGCGAGGCGCAACATCGATTGTAGACGGATGGGAGATGGTGCAGCACAGAGACGAGCTTCGCGGGAGGAGGCGACGATGGCGGCTCCGCAACCGAACATTGGCGACTGGTATCGACAGAGCGGCGGCGCGCTGTTCGAGGTAGTCGCGCGTGACGATGACGATGGCACGGTCGAAATTCAGTATTTCGACGGCACGGTTGAGGAGATGGACATCGAAGACTGGGAGATGCAATGGGAGGAGGGTGCGCTCGAAGCTGCCGAGGCGCCCGAGGACTGGAGCGGCTCGGTGGACGTCGAGGTCAACGACGATGAAGGCCGCACCTCTGACACGCTCGCGGAAGATCGTGACGTCCGCGCGAGCGGGCTCGACGCTATCGATCTCTTCGAATAATCCGCGACTAGAGCACCCTCTCCGGGGGTGCTTCCAAATCGACGCTCTCAGCGAGGAGCACGAAGCCGCCGCGGATTTCGAGCTCGACGCCCGTCAGCGAGTGCCCGGCGCACGGTCCCGCCACGCAGTAGCCGCTCTCCTTCTCGAAGAGCGCGCCGTGCGATGAGCACAGAATGAGCGCGCCGTCGGGCGTCAGGAACCTCCCGTGCAAAAGATCGAGCGCGTGGCCCGCGTGCGGGCAGCGGTTGATATAGCCGCGCACCCGCTCCCCGACGCGCACCACAAAGCCCCGCAGCGGCCAGTCGCCGCCACCGATCGTGAAGGCGCGCGCACGCTCGGGCGTCAGCTCCGTCAGGCGGCAGATCACACGCTCGAGATCAAGCAGCTCCCCGTGCACCTTTGCGGTCGGTGTGCTCACGGGGCTGCGGCCCGCTGCGCATCGAGCGCATCGATGCGCGTGCGAGCCCGCCACACGAGCGCCAGCCCCGGAAGTGCGATGACGAAGCTCGTCACGTAGTACGCGTACCAGCCGCCATGGTCCGCGATCCAGCCGGCCGGGTAACCGAGACTGTAGCGCGGCAGCAGGGCGAGCGCTGAGAGCAGCGCGTACTGAAAAGCGCTGTAGCGCACATCGCAGAGCGCCATGATCAGCGCGACGAGCGCGATGCCCCCCATGGCGCCGGCGACGTGCTCGATGACGACAGCCGCGGCCATGACCGGGTAGCTCTTGCCGCTGAGCGCGAGCACGCAATAGAGCAGGTTGCTCGCCGCCTGCAGCACACCGAACGCGAGCATCGAGCGCAGCAGCCCGAGCCGCACCATCAGCACTCCGCCGAGTATCGATCCTGCGAGCGTGCTGAGCGTGAAGAGCGCCTTCACGATCAGGCCGATCTCGGTCTTGCTGAAGCCGACGTCCATCATGAAGGGCGTGAAGAGCTTGTTGGCAAAGGCATCGCCGAGTTTGAAGAGGAGCACGACCGCGATCAGCATCATCGCGCTCGGCGTCCCGAGGAGCTCCTCGAGCGGCACGATGACCGATTCAGCGAGGCTGCGCGGGTGATGGACCGCTTGGGGCTCGGGCGCGCGTACCGTGGCCGCGCAAAAGCTCACCATGACGAGCGCGAGCACGAGGAAGGCCGCGCGCCAGCCGAAGTGATCGGCGACGACGAGCGCGCAAGCGGAGGCGATCCAGGCAGCGGTGCGATACCCGAGATTGGTGGCGGCCGCCGCGAGTCCGCGCTCGCTCGGGAGCGACACGTCCGTGCGGTAGGCATCGAAGGCGATGTCCTGGGTCGCGGAGAAAAACGTGATGGCGACCGCGCAGACGCCCACCGCCCGCAATGAGATTGCCGGGTCCTGAAGCGCGAGCAAGCCAATGGCGCCCCCGAGAGCGAGCTGCATCGCGAGCATCCAGCCGCGGCGCCGCCCGAGGAAAGGCAGCGGGTAGCGGTCGATGAGCGGGGCCCACAGCACCTTGAGCAGATACGGGAGCGCGACGTACGACATGAGGCCGATCGTCGTGTTGGTCGCGCCCGCGTCCTTGAGCCAGGCTTGGAGGGCGCTTTCGGTGATCTGATTGGGGAATCCGGACGCCGCGCCCAGCACGAGAATCGCCAGCATCTTCGGGCTCGCGAGCAGCTCGCCGAGCGGCGGCCGTGCGCGCGGGGCGCTGCTCAAAGATCGTAGTCCATTATGAGCGGGGCGTGATCCGAGAAGCGCTTCTCCTTGTATATGGTCGCCGCGCGCGCCTTGCCGGCGAGGGAGTCGCTGACCACCTGGTAGTCGATGCGCCAGCCGACGTTCTTCGCGCGCGCCTGCCCGCGGTTCGACCACCAGGTGTAGAGGCCGCCTTCGGGACATACCTCGCGGAAGGCGTCCACGTAGCCTGTGGGCCCGAACACCTCATCCATCCAGGCCCGCTCCTCGGGCAGGAACCCCGAGTTCTTCTGGTTTGAGCGCCAGTTCTTGAGGTCGATGGCGCGGTGAGCGATGTTCCAATCGCCGCTTAGGATGTAGGGCTGGCGGCGACGGCGCAGTCGTGCGAGATGCGGCAGGAACACCTTAAGAAAGCGGAACTTGGCGGCCTGCCGCTCGGGGCCGGACGAGCCCGAGGGCACATAGAGCGAGACCACCGACAGCCCCCCGAGCTGCACTTCGAGGTAGCGTCCCTCGCGGTCGAATTCCCTCACCCCAAAGCCCCGCACCACGCGCCGCGGGCGATGTCGCGTGTAGAGGGCGACCCCCGAGTAGCCCTTGCGTTCGGCATCGAAGAAATAGCGCTCGTAGCCCCTGAGTTCGACGTCGTGACCCTCGAGCTGCGCTTCCTGGCACTTCGTTTCCTGCAGGCAGATGAAATCCGCCCTCTGGCGGCGCAGCCAGCGGAACAACCCCTTCGCCGCCGCCGAGCGGATGCCGCAGACGTTGACGCTGATGATGCGCATCGGGCAATGATATGACATGCAGGAATACCAGCTCACGTTCATCGATCTCGCTTTGAGGTACGAGGCGCTGCGTTTCGGCAGCTTCACGCTCAAGTCCGGGCGCGTGAGTCCGTACTTCTTCAACGCCGCGCTCTTTTGCGACGGCGAAGCGCTCGCGGTGCTCGCTCGCTGTTACGCAGCCGCCATCGTGCAGGCGCGGCTCGGCTTCGACGTGCTCTTTGGTCCCGCCTACAAGGGCATCGCACTCGCCGCCGCGGTCGCGATGGCTTTCTCCCTCGCGCACGGCCGCAAAGTTCCTTATGCCTTCAACCGCAAGGAGAGCAAGGATCATGGCGAGGGCGGGCTCACCGTCGGCGCGCCCCTCAAGGGTCGGGTGCTGATCGTCGACGATGTCATCACTGCGGGCACCGCGGTGCGCGAGTCGCTCGAGATAATCCGCGCAGGCGGCGGCGCGCCGGTCGGCGTGGCACTCGCTCTCGATCGCGAGGAGCGCGGCCAGGGCGCGCTCTCCGCCGTTCAGGAGCTCGAGAAGGACGCGGGACTCAAGTGTGTGAGCATCATCACACTCACCGAGCTCATCGAAGCCTTGTCGCTGCCCGCCGACGGATGCGTGCGCATTTCTGCCGAACAGCTCACAGCTCTGCGTGCTTATCGAGCTCGCTATGGCGTCGCATGAGCTTGCAGCCGGCCCGCCGCGGCCGGAATATATTCATTATGCGTATCGCTGCGACACGCCAGATGGTTGTCACGCTCGGCTTCGCGGCGGCGTTGTTTTGTGTCGGCGCATACGGCGACCCCGCGACTCCTAAGGGCGCCACCTACCGCTGGGTCGACGAGAAGGGGGAAGTGCACTACGGCGATCACATCCCGCCGCAGTACGCGAGCTCGGAACGGGCGATCCTCAATAACAAGGGCGTCGAGGTGCAGCACATCGACGCCGAGAAGAGCCCGGAGCAGCTCGCCCTCGATGAGCGCGAACGCGCGGCGGCCCTCAAGCAGCGACAGCACGATTACTTTCTCGTTTCGACCTACACTTCCGCGAAGGACATCGAGGCACTGCGCGATCTGCGCCTCGATCAGTTGAAGGGACAGCGCGCGGCGGCCGAGCAATACATCGATGGACTGCGCTCCCGGCTCGGGGCGCTACAGACGCGCTCGCTCGGCTTCAGGCCCTACAGCTCAAGGCCCGGCGCACCGCGCATGCCCGATGATGTGGCCGAGAACCTGGTGCGCACGCTCAATGACCTGCACGTGCAGTCGAGCGCGCTCGCTACCGAGGCGGAGCGGGAAGCGGAATTGCGCGCGCAGTTCCAGGCCGACATCGAGCGCTATAACGAGCTGCACACGCTGCACCAGCACTAGCGAACGGGCGACCCTGACCTGCGCGCGGCGAGCGCCATGCCCGCGCGCTTCAATGCTGGCCGGAATGACCGAATCCGCCCGCACCGCGCGCGCTCGGTCCGAAATCCTCGACGATCTCGAGCTCGACCTGCACCACCGGAACCACGACCAGCTGCGCGATGCGCTCGCCGGGCGCCACGGTGAAGGGCTCGCGGCCGCGGTTCCAGCACGACACCATGAGCTGACCCTGGTAATCGGAGTCAATTAAGCCGACGAGATTTCCGAGCACGATGCCGTGTTTGTGCCCAAGGCCCGAGCGCGGCAGGATCAGCGCCGCGAGCTCGGGGTCATCGACATGGATCGCGAGCCCCGTCGGAATGAGTTCCGCGCGCCCCGGCTCGAGCACGAGGGGCGCGGTGAGACAGGCGCGCAGGTCGAGGCCCGCGGACCCGTCCGTGGCATAGGCGGGCAACGGGAATTCACTTCCCATGCGCGCGTCGAGTATCCGCACCTTGAGCGCGCGGCGTGCACGCTCCCCGCTCAAGCGAGCGCCGTGCCGCGCTTGCGCGCGCCGCCGCGCGCGGCCAGTTCCTGCACGATGAGCGCGATCAGCCCGCGCGCGAGGTTCAGCTTTCCGGCGCGACCGAGCTCGTAACGGCCGGTGCGGCTGAGCACGATGAGCTGGTTGTCGTCGGAATCGAAGGCCTTGTCATGGCCGACCTCGTTGGCGGCGATCATGTCGAGATTCTTCTTCAGCAACTTGCCGCGCGCATTCTGCTCCACCGCCTCGGTCTCGGCGGCGAAGCCGACGGTGAGCGCCGGCCGCTCGGCACGCGCCGCGACACTCGCGAGCACGTCCGGCGTGCGCTCCATGAGTAGCTCGAGCGTATCGGCCATCTTCTTGATCTTCTGCTCCGCGGCGCGCGCCGGACGGTAGTCCGCGATCGCCGCGGTCGAGATGAAGACATCGGTACCGGGGATCTCGCGCGTGACCGCCTCGAGCATCTCCGCGGCACTCTCGACGTCAATGCGCTCGACGCCAAGGGGCGTCGGGAGACTCACCGGGCCCGCGATCAGCACCACCCGGGCGCCCGCCTCGCGCGCCGCCTGGGCGACCGCGAAGCCCATCTTCCCCGAGCTGCGGTTGCTGATGAAGCGCACCGGGTCGATGCGCTCGCGCGTCGGACCGGCGGTGACTAGGACGCGCTTGCCCTCGAGCGCACCGCCACCGGCGAAGAGCGCGCCGAGGCGTTCGGCGATCTCGAGCGGTTCAAGCATGCGACCCGGACCGGTTTCTCCGCACGCCTGATCGCCCTCGGCGGGACCGAGAAGACCGACGCCGCGCTCGCTAAGCGTTGTGACGTTGGCACGCGTCGCGGCGTTCGCCCACATGATGTGGTTCATGGCCGGCGCGACCACAAGTGGTGCCTCGGTCGCGAGACACAACGTCGCCAGCAGATCATCGGCCTGACCCGTGGCGAGGCGCGCGAGGAAGTCAGCGCTCGCGGGCGCAATGAGCACGAGCTGCGCCCAGCGGGCGAGCTCGATGTGGCCCATGGCCGCCTCCGCCGCCGTATCCCAGAGATCGGCGCGCACCGCGCGCCCCGAAACGGCCTGAAATGTCGTGGGCGTGACGAACTCGCGCGCCGCTGCCGTCATCACCACCTGCACCTCGGCGCCGCGCTCGCGCAGCCGCCGCACGAGGTCCGGGCTCTTGTAGGCGGCAATGCCGCCTGTGACGCCAAGAAGAATGCGTTTGCCTTGCATCTGAAATCGCTCCGCCGCAATTATCGCACCGCGCATCGGCTGCGGCATAAGTCCGCCGATCGATAGTGGGAAATCGCACCAATCACGCCGCTTTGTCCCCCTGCCAAGCCCCGCTCTGCAGTCCTTAGACTCAAGCTCTTCTCTGCTTAGAACCTGAAGTGATGAGCATCCCGGATTCGCTGCACGAATCTGACCCGCTGCACGCGCCGGAGCAGTTGCGGCTGCCCCTGGGCGCGGGCGCTGTCCAAAGTGAAAGCGCGGCCGAAGCGCCGGTATCAGCGACGGGGCAGGAACTTCTCATTCGGGCGGCGGCGGACCGATTGCGAACCGCAACTCCTGCCGAAGTCATCGCTGCCGCGCGGCGCGCGCTCTCACGCCGCATTCGCCGCGGGGTGACGCTCGACTCCCCGCGCGCCGTGCGCGATTTTCTCGCGCTCAAGCTCGGCGCGCTCGAGTACGAGTTGTTTGCAGTGCTTTTGCTCGATGCGCGTCACCGCCTGATTGACTACGTGGAGCTCTTTCGCGGCACGGTCGATCGCTCGAGCGTTCACCCGCGGGAAGTGGTCAAGCTCGCCCTCGACCGTAACGCCGCCGCGCTCGTGCTGGCGCACCCCCATCCCTCGGGTGCCACCGAGCCGAGCCAGGCCGACGAGCTCATCACGCGCAGGCTCAAGGAGGCGCTCGCGCTGATCGACGTGCGGGTTCTCGATCATCTGATCGTCGCCGGGGGCGAGGTCACCTCCTTTTCGGAGCGGGGACTGATCTGACGCCGCGGAGTAGTGCGACTTTGTGCGCGGATCGCCGCTGGCATCCACTCAGACCAAAAAGCTCCCCGAGGTCACGATCGAGGCGCAGCGCGCAAGTCTCGAGCATCGCGTGTACAAATTCGTCACCGCGATCATCTGGCGCGTCGACAGCCACGAGTCCCTGCCGCGGTGGAACCGGCCGATCCGTC
>Ga0187777_10003470_pt1 | contig 10062 bp, 8 predicted proteins | sample 1015_Q2_SP5_10_M_FD_132416 | JGI IMG/M metagenome (GOLD analysis project Ga0187777, IMG submission 132416) | Tropical peat soil microbial communities from peatlands in Department of Meta, Colombia - 1015_Q2_SP5_10_MG | ecosystem: Environmental > Terrestrial > Soil > Wetlands > Peat | place...
CGACCCCCGCCGCGACCGGATCTCCGTGGACGGGGTGCCGGTCTCCGCGAACCCGTCGCTGCGCTACCTCGCACTGCACAAGCCGGCGGGGGTGACCACCACGATGGGCGACCGGCACGCGCGGCGAACCATCGCCGAGCTGCTCCCGCCCGGTCCACGGATGTTTCCGGTGGGCAGGCTCGACCGGGAGTCGGAGGGGCTCCTGCTGCTCACGAACGACGGCGACCTGGCCCACCGCCTGCAGCATCCCCGCTACGGCGTGGAGAAGGAGTACCTGGCGGAGGTGCGCGGGAGGCCGCGCCCCGCCACGGCGCGAAGGCTGGTCGCCGGCGTCCCGCTGACCGACGGGCCCGCGAGGGCCGTGTCGGCGCGCGTGATCGCCACCCGGTCGGGCAGTGCCGCCCTCCGCGTGGTCATGGTGGAGGGCAGGAACCGGGAGGTGCGGAGGATGCTGGAGGCCGTCGGACACCCCGTGACTCGGCTGGTGCGAACGCGCATCGGTCCGGTCCGGCTCGGCCCCCTCAGGGCGGGGAGGACGCGGCAGCTGACGGCCGACGAGGTGCGCGGCCTCCACGAGGCCACCAGTCGGAAGAGCCCCGGCCGTCGACCGCAGGTCGAGACTTGAGGGCCCGGCCGTTCACGTCGTATTTCATGTGAAACGCTCAACCCAGCGAAGGTTGAACCTGAGGTTGGGCCAAAGATGGGATGCTGGCAGGCATGAGCCGCACACCCCGCGTCGCGCCGATCGTGGTCGCCATCGACGGCCCGGCAGGAGCCGGGAAGAGCACCCTGGCCCGGGGCCTTGCGCGATCGCTCGGGGTCGCGTACGTCAACACCGGCCTCATGTACCGGGCGGTCGCCCGCGCGGCCGTGCGCGACGGCCTCGATCTCGATGACGACGGCGCCCTGGCGAGCGCGGCCGAGCGGATCCGCTTCGACCTGGACGCCGGCGACCCCCCTTCGCTGCTCATCGACGGGCGGTTGCCGGACGAGGGGTTGCAGGCGCCGGAGGTCGAGCACGTGGTGTCGCGCGTCTCCCGTCACCCGGGGGTTCGAGCGGTCCTGCGGGACGCGCAGCGGCGCCTGGGCGCCGGCGGCGCCGTGATGGAGGGGCGCGACATCGCGACGGTCGTGTTCCCGGGGGCGGACGCCAAGATCTTCGTCACGGCCTCGCCCGAGGTCCGCGCTGAGCGCCGGCTGCGGGAGCGCGGCCGGACGGGGGGGGAGGCGTCCGGCATCGACCGCCGGGACGCGTTGGACGCGCGCACCAACCCCCTGGAGCCGGCCCCGGGGGCGATCGTGATCGACGGCACGCATCTGTCCGTCGAGGAGGTGCTCGCGCGCGCCGTGGCGATCGTCAGCGCGGCCCGCCCCGACGACGGCGGGGGGCCCGCCGCCGGGGGGATGCCCGGTGGCTGAGGGCGGCGCCGCCATGGTGGCGCTCCTCGGCCGGCAGAACGTGGGGAAGTCCACGTTGGCCAATCGGCTGGTCGGCCGCCGGGTCGCCATCGCGCACGAGACGCCTGGGGTGACGCGGGACCGGATCGATCTCCCCGTCTCGTGGCGAGGGCGGACCTTCCGTCTCCTCGACACCGGAGGCTTCGTCCGACGGGCCAGGGGAATCGACGCCTCCGTGGCCGAGCAGGCCGTCCGGGCCGCCCAGGCCGCCGACCTCGTGCTGCTGGTCGTCGACGCCGCGACCGGCATCCAGGAGGAGGACGCGGAGCTCGCGAGGCGGCTCCAGCGGTCGGACACGCCCGTGGTGGTGGTCGCGAACAAGGTCGACGGCGACGCGCAGGAGCCGCTGGCCGCCGAGTTCCACTCGCTCGGCCTCGGCGAGCCGCTGCCTGTGTCGGCGCTTCACGGCCGGGGGAGTGGAGAGTTGCTGGACCGTGTGGTCGACCTCATTCCCGACTTCCCTGAGCCTCAACTGGAGGATGAGGGCCGGTTCGCGCTGGTCGGACGCCCGAACGTCGGCAAGTCGTCCCTGTTCAACCGCCTTGTGCGGGACGAGCGTGCGGTTGTGCACGACCTCCCGGGAACGACCAGGGACGCGATCGATTCGGTGGTGGAGGTCGAGGGGCGCCGGATGCGCTTCGTGGATACGGCCGGATTCCGTCGGCCGCTGCGGACGCGGGGCGTCGAGTACTACGGCCTGGTCCGGGCCGTGGCGGCAGTGGAGGCAGCGGACATCGCCTTGTTGGTCCTCGACGCGGTCGAGGGCCTCACGGGCGAGGACAAGCGGGTGGCGGCCAGGGTTCGCGACGCCGGAAAGGGGCTGGCCGTGGCGCTCAACAAGTGGGATCTCGTGCCCTCCGGGGAGCGCGCGGATCGGTTCGTGCGGCTCAGCGAGGAGGCGCGAGCCATCCCCGGCGCGCCCGTGCTGCGCACGTCCGCCCTCACGGGGACCGGGGTCGGTCGGCTGGCCCCGGCACTGCTCGGCGTGCGGGACCGTTGGGCGCGGCGCGTCGCGACCGCGGAGGTCAACCGCGTGCTGGAACGGGCGACGGGTTCGCATCCGCCTCCGCGTGGCGTCGGCCGGATCCGCTACGGGACCCAGGTGGGGGCGGGGCCGCCGACGTTCGTGCTGTTCGGCCCCGACCGTGTGCCGCCGTCATACACACGCTACCTGGAGAGCTCGCTCCGGGAGGCGTTCGGGTTCGGCGGCGTCCCCGTCCGGTTGCGCTTCCGGAGCCGGCGCACGTCCGGCCGCGGCCGAGGCAGGGCATCGCCTCGAACGGCGCAGGTGCCGCGGGAGCTGCGCTCGTAGAATGGCGCCATCGGGCCGTGGCGCAGCTTGGTTAGCGCGTCTGACTGGGGGTCAGAAGGTCGCCGGTTCAAATCCGGCCGGCCCGACCGAAGCGCCGTGAGTACGGCTCGGATTATGCGGGGCGGATCCTCGGCCGGTCGGACTCCACCCCCCCTCAAGCACGCCTGGACTCATGAACGCGCTCGTCGCTAGAATTCGCTTCGACGGGCTGGCAGTCGGCAAGCTCGACCTCTCTGCTCAGTGGAGGGTTGGTGTCCGATACCGGCACCCAGGTGGTCGGACGCGACCACGAACTCCGAGAGCTGCGGTCCTTTCTCGACTCCCTCTCGATGGGGTCGTCCAGTCTCCTGATTGAAGGTGCCGCCGGCATCGGCAAGACGACCCTGTGGTCGGCCGGGGTTACTGACGCCGCCGATCGAGGGTTCACCGTCCTGTCGTGCAGACCGGCCGAATCCGAGGCCACCCTTTCGTTCGCCGGGCTCGGTGACCTCCTGGAGGGCGTTCTCGAGCGCTGCCTGCCGGAGCTGCCCTCGCCTCAGCGGCGTGCGCTGGAAGTGGCTCTCCTGCTTCGCGATCCCGAGGGCAGGCCGCCAGAGCAACGGGCAGTCTGCATGGCATTGCTCACAGCCATTCGTGGCCTCGCCGCCACGAGCCCGGTGCTCATTGCGATCGACGACCTTCAATGGCTCGACGCCGCAACGACCGCAACCGTCCAATTCCTCCAGATGCGCCTGACCGATGACCCCGCCGGCCTCCTCGCTTCGGTCCGAGTCGGCGAAGGCGAGGCGTCGAGACCGTCGGCCGGCCGGCCTTCACTCCCCGCTGGGCGCGTCACCCATCTCCGGATGAACCCCTTGAGCCTCGGAGCCTTCGAGAGGATGCTGCGCAACCACGGCCGCGAGATTTCCCGTCTGACCACGCGAAGGCTGTTCGACGCCTCGGCGGGCAACCCCTTTCTCGGGCTGGAGCTTGCCCGCAGCCTGCGACAGCTCGATGCGGAGCCCTCCCCCGGGGAGCCGCTGCCCGTCCCGGCCGACGTCGAACGACTGCTCCGCGCGAGGATCGAGGCGCTTCCGGCGGAGACGGTCGATGTGCTTCTGCTTGCCTCGTGCCTGCCGTCGCCGACGGAAACGCTCCTCGGCCGAGTCACCGACGCGGCGACCCTGGAGGGGGCACTGCGTTCCGCGTCGGCGGAGCGGGTGATCGAGCGGGAGGGCGATCGATTTCGGTTCACGCACCCGTTGTTCGCGTCCACCGTCTATTCGGGCGCACCGCCCGAGCGGCGGAGGCAGGCGCACCGGCGCCTTGGCGAAGTGGTTCCCAATATCGAGGAGCGCGCCAGACATCTCGCCCTGTCAACAGAAGGCCCCAGTCGGCAGATCGCCGCGGTCCTCGACCAGGCAGCCGAGAGCGCTGCCGATCGCGGAGCGCCGGGCGTGGCCGGGGAGCTGGCCGAGCTCGCCTCGTCCCTCACTCCTCCCGATCTGCCGCAGAGCGTGCGCCGGCGCCGTCGTGAGGCCAGGCGCTCCGGGAAGCTGAGATCGGCACGGTTCGCGCCCGGATCCACCTCGAGATGGCCCGCGGCTGCATGTTCGACCTCGACTACAAAGCCCGGCAAGCCGAGATCGCCCTGGCGCTGGCTGAAGAGGTTTCCGACCCGGTCGTCCTCCAGGGGGCATTGCTCGAGAGGATGTGGGCCGACTTCGTAACCGGAGCGGGTCTGGATCTCTCGCTTGGGGAGCGAGCCTCGGATCTCGAGGAGGGCGGGAGGCCTCCCAGGGTGTGGGAGCGCGCTGCATTCACCGTCGGCGTGAGTCTCCGAATGGCCGATCGCCTGGACGAGGCCCGGCCGCTGCTGGAGGAGATGCTTCAAGCGTCGCTCGACGAAGGCGATGAGAGCTCGCTTCCGGACGCGCTCGCACACCTCGCCTTTCTGGAGTGCTTGGCCGGAAATTGGTCGCGTGCCGAGCGCTACGCGAAGGAGTGTCGAGAGGCGCATGAGATGACATCGCAGGGCATGAGCAGTCAGGGGGAGAAGATTCAGGCACTTGTCGATGCTCACACCGGTCGAGTCGACGAGGCAAGGATGGCGGCAGAACGCGGATTGTCCGCCGCCGAATCGACCTCGTACACCTGGGCCGTCATACAGCTCAACGGAATCATGGGGTTCCTCGAGCTGTCGACGGGCAACCTGGAGGCTGCCGAGGCTCGACTGTCGACGTCTGTCGCACTCGCCGATTCGATCCATCTCCGGGAGCCAGCGGTGTGGCAGTTCCACGGCGATCACATCGAGGCGGTCATCGGACTCGGTGAACTCGAGCGCGCGGAGCGACTGCTCGCCGAGCTGAACAGCCGTGGCCGGGCCACCGGACGTCGATCCACCATTGCGGCCGCGGCGCGATACCGAGGACTCCTGTGTGCATCCCGCGGGGAACTGAACGATGCGACGCGGGCGCTTGCCGGGTCCGTCGAGATCTTTCGAGATCTCGGCATGCCATTCGAGCAAGCTCGCAGCCTCCTCGCTGCCGGGCAGGTGCAACGCAGGGCGAAGCGGAAGCGAGCCGCCAAGGAGAGCCTGCAGCAGGCTCTCGACATCTTCGAATCGCTGCCCGCGCCACTCTGGGCAGAGAAGGCTCGCGCGGAGCTCTCCCGTCTCGGGCTCCGGCCCCCGGCTCCCCTCGAGTTGACGCCGACGGAGGAGCGAGTGGCCGCCCTGGCCGCGTCGGGCCGAACGAACCGAGAGGTGGCACAAGCTCTCTTCGTGAGCCCACGAACGGTCGAGGCGAATCTGGCTCGGGTGTATCGGAAGCTGGGCGTCTCATCCAGGGCGGAGCTCGGCGCGGCGGTAGCTCGCAGATCGGAAACCACGGGAGCAGATTCCCGGTAGGCACCGGCTGCCGGCCGACGCAGCTGCGCCCTGCCTGATCCGAAGGTGGTCCCGCTCCACCTCCATGTGGAAACACCCGATTCCTCCACGCATCCGGTGACCTACGTTCGCCCTCGTGCGCAGAGCCGATGAACGCGGGGGGCAGGCGGGGAAGCCAACCCGACGGATCTACTTGGCGGAGCGCTACCTGCCCGAGGGACGTATGGATCTGGCCCTCGCCGACTCGTCCCTCGCGGTTCGCGCGACCGAGGAGCTGTTGGCCCAGGGCGTCGATGTCCGCTACCTGTACTTGACCCTCATCCCTTTGGACGAGATCTGCGTGGCCGCGTTCGCGGCGGCCTCGGCCGAAGAAGTGCGACGTCTGATCCAGCTGGCCGGGATCCCATACGACCGCGTCGTCGAAGCGGTGCGGATCGGCAGAGGGAGTCCTGCGTGAGCGAATCGTGGGGGAGCCATGAATGACGAGGTTCGGAACGGGGCCCACCTGCCGGTGACCCGCAGGATCGTCCGGCCACCGGTGATGGCAGCGCTCCTGCTGAGTGTTGCCCTCGTGACGCTCGGGCATACGACTGCGCCCGCGACGATTGCGGCAGCCACCGGGACAGCGAAGTCGGGGTCCGGTGGCAACGAGATCGTGGCTCGGTACTCGGACACGGTGAATGCTGCGTTGACGTGGGAGCACCGCGGACTACGGGAACCGGCACAGGAACGATGTTCTTCCTGTGCCGGGTTCCCGACAGGCGATCAGGCCTTCGGATGCACCGAGATGTGGCGCATCGGGCCGTTCGGGGCGGGGTCGGGCTGGAGCACCTTGAACCCGCACTGTCCCGTGGCGTGCTTGTAGACGACGTTCGGCGAGCCATCCGAGTCGCCGAACTGGACGTTCGGGCTGTTCTGTGAGCAGGCCAGGTTCCCGTGGAACGTGTTCGTCGCGATCTCCATGGCGTCGGGATCGGCCATCGCGTTGCGCGAGAACGTGGCAGCCTGGCCGACGGTGTTGCGCAGGGCACCGAACCAGCACGAGCGCACGTGGCTGACCTCGATGCCGTGCCCCACGGTGTTGTCCTCGTAGTCGCTGTAGTCGGGCGACTGGAACGCGGCGAACGCCGACCCGGGAGTCGGCGTGCACGTCACGCCTCCGCCGCCGCCCGTCTCGTTGACCCATCCCTTGATCGTGCTGGCGTGCACGATGACGCCGAGGGCGTTGGTCACGATCAGGTTGTTGCCGATCGTGTCCGAGCTCGTGAGCGTCGGATCGTCCAGACAGGGAAACGCCTCAGGCTCGCAGCCCAGGACCGCGGCCGCATTCCGGCTGAGGTAGACGTCGCCCGTGACGCTCAAGCTCGACGTGCCCGACCCGGCGACGTCGTTCGCGCCGAAGGCCGCGACCAGGGCCGATCCGCCCGTGACCGTCACGTCGCCGTGCACGACGGCGGGACCCCCGTTCACGGCGCACACGCCGCGGACCACGACGTTGGTCCAGTACGTCCCGGCGAGGACGCCGGGCGAGGAGAACGTGCCGGAGCAGACCCGGGGCCCCGCCGACGAGACCGCGGCCGGGACGATCGCCAGCACCACGGCAGCGATGGCCCCCGCCGCCACCAGGGAGGACCAATGCCGAATGCTTCCCCTCATGCGACACCTCCATATCTCTCGAACGACGACGCCGGCCGGTTGGACCGGCGCGCTGACCGTATCCGGCCCATTACGAAAAAATCAATCCTCAAGTGCTGCATTAGTGTTGCTGATCCGCACGAGACGGGTCCCCAATCGTCTCCCAACGGCCGATGTGCACGATCTCCTCGTAGGGCCGCCGTCGCAGCGTCACCGACGAGCCCGTCGGCTCCTCGTGCCGCGCGGGAAACCCCAGCGCAATGGCTCCGATCGGTCGAAAGGCGGAGGGGACGTCGAACGCACGCAGCAGTTCGGCCTCCCCGTAGCTGATCCCGAAGAACCATCCGCCGAGACCCTCGTCGATCGCGGCGAGCAGAACGAGCATGGAGGCCATGGCCGCGTCGAGATACCAGTAGGGGACCGGCCACGCATCCGCGGTCTGCATCCCGAACTCGGCCTTGTCCTCTCGCGAGTAGCGCTCCAGATAGGCGCCCTCGTTCGCCATGGGCAGGACGATCGCCGGAACGGGCGCGGCGAGCTCGTCGGGATCGAGCGGCCACCTGGGATCGTCGGTGATCTCGATGAACCGCCGCGTGGCCTCCTTCGCGGTCAGGACCAGGAACTCGTTGCCCTGGGTGAACCCCGCGGTCGGCGCGTGCAGGACGCTTCGCATGACCCGCTCCAGCACGTCCCCCGGGATGGTCCGATCCTCGAACGACCGCACCATGCGGCGGCGTCGCAAGACCTCTCGAAGCTCCATGTGTGCTGCCCTCCTCGGCGAGGACGACACGCTACCGCGCCCCGCGCGCCCGGTCAGGGCGTACGCTCGACACGTGCCCGACACCGACTCGCTCGACCGGATCGCCACCGTGCCGAACCTGCTGTCCGCCATTCGGATCGCGCTGATCCCGGTCTTCGTCCTGTTGCTGCTGAACCCGCGGACCCAGACGGCCGGCCTCGTGCTCTTCTGCGCCACCGTCGCCACGGACTGGGTCGACGGGTACGTGGCCCGGCGCACGCACCAGGTGTCGAATCTGGGAAAGGTCCTGGACCCCGTCGCCGACAGGGTGGCGATCGCGGCGGGCCTCATCACGCTCATGGTCATCGGCGCCGTCCCCGTCTGGGCGGGCATCCTCGTGCTCGCGCGCGACGTCTTCGTGCTGTGCGTGGGTGCCTACCTCGCCTTCCGGCGGAGCGTCCGGATCGATGTCCGCTGGATCGGGAAGGCGGCGACGATGGCGCTCATGATCGGGATCCCCGCCATCGCCTGGGCGAGCTTCGACCTCTGGCTCGCCCCGGTCGCGCGCATCCTGGGCTGGGCGCTGTACGCGTTCGGCATCGTGGCCTACTACGCCGCGCTCGTCCCCTACGCGGGGGACGTTCGCCGGGCCCTCGCAGCCGCCGCGCCCGGACCCGAGGTCGAGCCTCGCCCGCCCGAGCAGCCGGCCGGCGCCGGAGGACCCTCGAGCGGCCCTTGACGGGGGTCTGGCTATGATGACCGGGCCGTGAGAGCCGTGGTCATGGCGGGAGGGCAGGGCACGCGCCTTCGCCCGCTCACCAGCAACCAGCCCAAGCCGATGCTGCCCATCGTGGGCAAGCCCATGATGCAGCACATCCTGGCGCTGGCCCGGCGGCACGGCATCACCGACGTGGTGGCCACCGTCCAGTTCCTGGCGAGCGTGATTCGCAACTACTTCGGGGACGGCTCGGACCTGGGCGTCTCCCTCTCCTACGTCACCGAGCAGGAGCCGCTCGGCACGGCCGGGAGCGTGAAGAACGCACAGGGGTTCCTCGACGAGCGCTTCCTGGTGCTGTCCGGGGACTCGCTGACCGACATCGACCTGACCGAGCTCGTCAAGTTCCACGAGGAGCGCGGGGCCGCCGTCACGGTCACCCTGAAGCAGGTCGAGCACCCGCTCGAGTTCGGGATCGTCATCACCGGCGAGGACGGGAGGGTGGAGCGCTTCCTCGAGAAGCCGGGCTGGGGCGAGGTTTTCAGCGACACCATCAACACGGGGATCTACGTCATCGAGCCCGAGGTCCTCGACTTCGTTCCGGACGGCGAGGAGTTCGACTTCTCCGCCGACCTGTTCCCGCTGCTGCTCGACAAGGATCTCCCGGTGTACGGCTACGTCACGGAGCGTCATTGGACCGACGTGGGGAACCTCGAGGCCTACCTCAAGGCACAGTGGGAGGCGCTGGAGGGTCAAGTGGAGGTCGAGGTCGATGCGTTCGAGCTCGCGAACGGTGTGTGGGTCGCCGAGGGCGCGGAGCTGGATCCCGACGCCGAGATCCACGGGCCCGCCTTCATCGGCGAGAACAGCCGCGTCGAGGCCGGCGCCAGGATCCTCGACCACTCGGTCGTGGGCAGGGGCGTGATGGTTCGCTCCGGCGCGACGCTGCAGCGGGCCGTCGTCCACGACGGCGCCTACGTCGGGTCAAGGGCCAGCCTGCGCGGCTGCGTCCTCGGGAAGAACGCGGACGTCAAGGGGGGAGCGACCCTCGACGAGGGCGTGGTGGTCGCCGACGAGTGCTACGTGGGGGAGGGCGCCGTCCTGAACCCTCACGTCAAGGTCTACCCCTTCAAGGTGGTCGACCCCGGAGCGATCGTCTCGCGGTCCATCATCTGGCAGGCGGGTGGCGCGCGGAGCCTGTTCGGCGAGCGCGGCGTCTCCGGCGTGATGAACGTCGACGTGACCCCCGAGATGTCCCTGCGGCTCGCGCTCGCCTACGCCGGCACCGTCCCTAAGCGATCGGTGATCGTGGCCTGCCGGGACGGCTCGCGGCTGGC
>Ga0187777_10003471_pt1 | contig 10062 bp, 10 predicted proteins | sample 1015_Q2_SP5_10_M_FD_132416 | JGI IMG/M metagenome (GOLD analysis project Ga0187777, IMG submission 132416) | Tropical peat soil microbial communities from peatlands in Department of Meta, Colombia - 1015_Q2_SP5_10_MG | ecosystem: Environmental > Terrestrial > Soil > Wetlands > Peat | place...
CACCGACGAGCTCGTGCTGCGCGCACGCTCGATTTGGGCCGGCCGCGCGGTCGCGGTGTTCGACCTGGTGCTGTGTGGCTCGCGCCGGAGCGACAAGCTCTCCGCACAGGTCTTCGATCCCGCGCAGCCGCTCGCCGCGCGCCTGCACGCCGACCTCGCCGGGCAGACCGCGGCCGACCTCGCGGCCGTGACAGCGCTTCTGCGCGCCGACCCGGCGCTCGACGGCGCGCAGCTGTCGCTCGTGGCCGCCGGGCGGGGCGCGGCGCTCGCGCGCGAGTTCGCCGCGGGCCCGCACGGGCTCGCGGAGGTCGTGGTCGACGCCGACGCGAAACCGGACGACGCCTGGCTGCGCGCCGTCGCGGCGCGGCTCACCGACTAGCGCAAGCGCGCGGGAGGCCCGAGCTCGAGCGCGAGCAGCGTGCCGGCGGTGACGAGCCAGGGCAGGCACAGGAACGAGAGGCCCGGCAGCGCGTAGAGCGCGAGCGCGAAGCTCCCGAACGCCAGCATCTCGACCTTGTGCGCGAGGATCCAGCGCCGCCGCGCGGCGAACGGCACCTCGCGGCGGTCGAGAGCGAAGCCGGTGTAGTCGAGCGGCAGGAACAGCGCCGAGAACAGGAGCGCCCCGGCGCCCGCGAAGGGCGCGAGGCCCGGGACGAAGCCAAGCGAGAGGAGCACGGCCTGCCCGCCCACGAAGAACGCCACGCGCTTCGCCTCGTCGCGAATGCAGCGACCCGCGTGGCGCAGCGCCGCGCCGATCCCGGACTCTGCGGGCAGCGCCGGCCCTCCCGCGATCCGCTCCACGCGCGCGGAAAGCGCGTCGAGAAACGGCGCGGCGACCACCCCTCCGATCAGCGTGAAGCTGGCGTAGAGCGCGAGAGCCAGCGCCGCGAGCAGGAGCGCCCTGACGAGCCAGGCGAGCCCCCAGAGCGGCACCGTCCAGACATATCCGAACCAGTGAGCGGGCGGTGAAACGGCAAGCCAGCGCTCGAACGGCGCGGCCAGCGCGTCCAGGTGCGCGACGAACACCGCCACGGCGAGGCCGAACGCGAGCGCGTTCAACGCGAGCGGGAGCGCAGCCCACGGCCACAGCGAGCGCTCGCGGCGCAGCAAGGCGGCCGCGCGGCGCAGCGCGCGAAGCGCTGCGCTCATGAGTCGATGAGCGCGAGGATCCCGTCGCGGTGGCGCGCGAGCGAGGCGTCGTCGGGCGCTTCGAGGTTCAGCCGCAGCAGCGGCTCCGTGTTCGACGGCCGCAGGTTGAACCACCAGTCGGGGTAGCCGATCGTCAGCCCGTCGAGCTCGTCGGCTTCGCCGTCGCGGAACTGCGCGCGCACGCGCGCGAGGGTCGCCGGCACGTCGGCCACGCGGCGGTTGATCTCGCCGCTCTGCCGGTACTTGCGGTAGGGGCGCCACAGCTCCGAGAGCGGCCGGCCGCGCAGCGCCAACGCCTCGAGCAGCAGCAGCATCGCCGCCGCGCCGTCATCGGCGATGTAGCCCGCCGGGAAGCGGAAATAGTAGTGGCCGGAGAGTTCGCCGCCGAAGCAGGCGCCGCGCTCGCGCATCACCGCCTTCATGAAGGCGTGCCCGACGCGGCTGCGCACCGGCTCGGCGCCGCGCGCCCGCAGCGTCTCGGGCACGACGCGGCTCGAGCGCAGGTCGTAGAGGATGGGAACGCCCGGGCCCGCACCCAGGAGCTTGCGCTCCAGGATCACGTCGCAGAACAGGGCGGTCATCAGGTCGGCGGGCACCGCCTCGCCGGTCTCGTCGACGAAGACCGCGCGGTCGCCGTCGCCGTCGAAGGCGATGCCGAGCTGGGCGCCCTTCTCGCGCACGGCGCTCTGCAGGTCGCGCAGGTTCTCGAGCTTGAGCGGGTCCGCCTCGTGGTGCGGGAAGCTGCCGTCGGGCTCGAAGTACAGCCGCGTCGTCTCGAGCGGCAAGCGGTCGAAGAGACCCGCGAGCGCCTCGCCCGCGATCCCGTTGCCGGCGTCGACCACGGCGCGCAGCCGCGGGCGCGCGGGGAAGAGCTCGAGCAGGCTGCGGTAGTAGGCGTCCTTGACGTCGATCGCGCTGACACGACCGCGCGTCGGCGGGGCTGGCTCGTCCGCGAGCGCGAGCGCGCGGTCGCGGATCGCGGCCAGCCCGGACTCGATCCCGATCGGCACCGCGTTCTGCCCGCACAGCTTGAAGCCGTTGTAGCGGCCGGGATTGTGCGAGGCCGTGATCATCGCGCCGGCGCCGGCGCGCTGGGTCGCCGTGGCGAAGTAGAGCACCGGCGTCGAGACCCGCCCGATCTCGATCACGTCGAGGCCCTCGGCGGTGATCCCGCGCACGAACGCGCTGCGCAGCTCCTGCGCACTGGCGCGCATGTCCCAGCCGACCGCGATCGGCCCCCGCGCGACGTGTCTGGCGAACGCGCGGCCGATGGCGAGCGCGGCGCGACCGTCGAGCTCGTCCGGCGCGACGCCGCGGATGTCGTAGGCCTTGAAGATGGCCGGCTTCATGTCGCGGCAGTGTCGGGGCTCGCTCGGTTGACTTCAACCTCGCGAATGCCGACCTTTTCTCCCATGTTCGGTCTGGGAGCCAGCGAGCTCTTCATCATTCTGTTGATCGTGATCGTGCTCTTCGGGGCGAACCGCCTGCCGCAGATCGGACAGGGCATCGGCGAGGGCATCAAGAACTTCCGCGAGGCCATGAAGGCTCCGCCGGAGATCGACGTCACGCCGCCGAAGGACGAGGGCCCGAAGAGCCCCGAGACCTGAGCTTCTCCCCGCGCCTCACTCGGGCGCGGGAGCGGCCGGCACGACCACTGCGTTCCCCGAGGGAACGGGCGCGGGGGCCGGTGCCTTCGGCGTCGCCAGCTGCGTGTTGGCTGCCGGCGCCTGCGGAGCCGGCTCCGGCGCGGGCACGGGGACGGCCGCGGGCACGTTCGCGGTGGCGGTGCCCGGCGCCGGCTGATGCCCGGCAGTGAGCGTCACCTCCACGCGGCGGGCGTTCGCCGGCGGATCGGGCAGGAGCGCCGTGAAGCCGGTGACCTTCGGGCCCACCCCCGAGAGCTCGCCGGCGGCGCTCGCGAGCCGCACCGCGAGCTCGTCGGGCGCGATCTCGGCGTCATCGAGGCGCTCCAGCCAGGCGCGGCGGGGCTCGCCCACGCGGCTGCCGCCAGCCTCGAGCAGGCTGACTTCGACCTGCGGCGGCGGCGCCGCCCCGTCGGGAAACAGGTTGCCGCGCACGACCAGCACGCGTTGGCCCGAGCTGTCGCGCGCCACGAAGGTCTCCACGTCGGAAGTGATCCAGCCCGCCGCGCGCTCGTCGCCCGGCGCGCTCTCGCTCGACTCGCGCTGCAGCTGGAGGCCGCGCAGCGCGCCGCCGAGGAGCGCCACGCCGACCAGGAACGCCGCGACCTGCACGATGCGCGCGAGCGGGCTGCGCGCCTCCGGATCGAACGTCGAGACGGCCGGGGCCCGTCCCCTCCTGGTGTCAGGCTGCTCGTCCTCTCCGTCGAAGAGCGGCGCGCGCCCGCTCGTCGCGGCCGGCGTTGCCGCCGCCTCGGCCTGCTTGACCAGGCCGAAGGTCGTTCCCGCCGCGAAGACGTCGGCCGGCTGCTCCGAGCGCGTCAGCGCGTCCCAGCCGGGATCGGTGTCCTCGTCGTCGCCCAGCGAACCGCCGAAGCCGGCGTCGAGCTCGAGGGACGGGCCGGCTGCGGGCTTCGCGGGCGGCTCTTCCTCCTCGCCGAGGAACTCGGCGGCCGGTCCGTTCCGCAGCCCCGGGCCGAACTCGACCTTGGCCGGGCCCGCCAGGCGGGGCGCGCCGAGGTCGAGCATCTCCTGTGCGGTCTTGCCCGTGGTCGAGACGACGCGCTCCTCGAGCGGGACCGCCGGCGCAGCGGCCGGCTCCGGCTCGGGCGGACGGGCGGCCAGCCGCTCCGGGTCGCGCTCGGGCTCGGGCTCCGCCGGCGGCTGCGCGGGGCGCGCCGCGCGCGGCGTGGGCCGGGAGGTCGGCCCCGCCTGAGCGGACTTCTCGCCGTCCTCGAACAGGAACTCCGGGTTGTCGAGCTCGTCCTCGGGGCCGGCCTCGCGCGGCCCCGGTGCTTCGGGAGCGCCAGCCGCCTCCTCGCCCGCGCTAAGATCGCCTTCGGGTGCCGGGGCCGCGGACGTGCCTGACGAGGGCGTGATGTGAAAGCGGTGGTGGCAGCGCGAGCAGCGCACGCGCGCCCCCTTCTCGGGGATGCGCGCGTCCGCAACGTGGAAGCGTGTCTCGCAGTTCTCGCACTGGACGATCATGGCGGTGCCTCGGCGGCACCGTTCCTCGTCGGTGTCGGACGTCGCTCGCTTGAGGGCAACCCGTGAAGGAGACGCTCGCCTCGCTGCTCTCGCGCCGGCTGCTCCTGGTCACGGGCAAGGGCGGCACCGGCAAGACGCGCATCGCCGCCGCGCTGGGGGTACTGGCGGCGCGCCGGGGCGTGCGCACGGTGGTGGTCGAGCTGGGCGACTCGGACGTGCTGCCCGAGCTCTTGCCGCCAACCCACCCGGCGCGAGCGGCCGAGCGCGGCCGCGAGCCGCAGCCCGTCGCTGAGAATCTGTTCACGCTGCGACTCGTGCCCGAGGAAGCGCTGCTCGAGTATCTCGAGCTGCAGCTGCGCGTGCGCACGCTCGCGCGCGCGATCGTCGGCAACGCTGCGTTCCACCGCTTCCTGGACGCGGCGCCCGGCTGGCGCGAGCTCTTGACGCTGGGGAAGCTGTGGCACCTGGCGTCGCTCGAAGACTCCGCAGGCGCGCCGCGCTGGCCGCTGGTGGTGGTCGACGCGCCGGCGACCGGGCACGGGCTGTCGCTGCTCTCGGTGCCGTCGGTCGTGCTCGACACCGTGCGCATGGGCCCGTTGCGGCGCAACACCGACCGGGTGCAGGGGCTGATGACCGACGCGGCGCGCACGCTGGTGCTGCCGGTGACGCTGCCCGAGGAGCTGCCCGTGAACGAGACGCTCGAGCTGCGCGCGCGCGTGCGCGAGCTCGGCGTGGGGCTCGGTCCCGTGCTGGCCAACGGCATCGAGCCGGCACTCGGGCTCGACCAGCCCGAGCGCGCGCTCGCGGCGCTCGAGCGCGTCCCGCGCGGACAGGCTCCCTCACCGCTCGCGGAGCCGGACGTCGTCGGTGCCGCCGCCCGTCACCGCCTCGCCCGCGCGGCGATGCAGCGCGGCTTTCTGGACGAGCTCGCTCGCGGGCTGGACGAGGCGCCCGTCGAGCTGCCGTGGCTCGCCCGGGGCGTCGACGACCCCGCGGGCGTACGGGCGCTCGCCGACGCCCTCGGCGGGGCGCTCGCGTGAAGCCCGACCGCTGGCTCGACTGCCGCGTTCTGGTCACGGTCGGGACCGGGGGCGTGGGCAAGACGACGATCGCGGCAGTTCTGGGGCTCGAGGCGGCGCGCGCGGGCAAGCGCGCGCTGGTGATGACGATCGACCCGGCGCGCCGCCTCGCCGACGCGCTGGGCACCGGCCCGCTCGACCACGAGGCGCGCGAGGTCCCGCGCGAGCGGCTGCAGGCGCTCGGCGTGCCCGAGGGCGGAGCGCTCGCGGCGCTCATGCTCGACACGAAGCGCACCTTCGACGAGCTGGTCGAGCGCCTCGCGCCCACGCCCGAGGCGCGCGAGCGCATCTTCGCCAACCCGATCTACCGCAACCTCTCGGACGCGCTGGCCGGGAGCCGCGAGTACTCCGCGACGGAGAAGCTCCTGCAGGTGATCGGCGACGGCCGCTACGACCTGGTCGTGCTCGACACGCCGCCCGCAGCGCACGCGCTCGACTTCCTCGACGCGCCCAGGCGGCTCTCGGGCTTCCTCGACGGGCAGTTCCTGAAGCTGCTGCTCCACCCCGCCGCCGTGGTCGGGCGCGCGAGCCTGCGGCTGTTCCGCAGCGGCTCGGAGTTCGTGCTGCGCGCGCTCGAGCGAGTCACCGGTCTCGAATTCCTGACCGCGATTTCCGAGTTCCTGCTGGCGTTCGAGGAGCTGCTCAGCGGCTTCGGCGAGCGCGCGCGCGAGGTCGCCCGGCTGCTGCGCGATCCCAGCTGCGGCTTCGTGCTGGTGGCGGGGCCGGACCTCTCGCAGGCGAAGCGCGCCGAGTCGTTCTGGGAGCGGCTGCAGAGCGAGGGCATCCATCTGGTCGGTCTGGTGCTGAACCGCGTCCACCCCTGGTCGGGTGCGGGAGAGCCTCCGGCGGAGGATCCGGCCGCTGCGGAGCGCGCGCAGCGCTGGCTGGCGGCAGCGCTCGCCGCGGCCGACCCCGGCCTCGACGCGGGAGGGACCGCCGCGGCGCTGGTCTCCGCCGCGCGCGCCCAGGCCGCGCTCGCGCGGCGCGACGCGGTGGTCCGCGAGCGGCTCGAGCGCGCGCTCCCGCTCGAGAGCGACGCGTTCCGCGCGGTGCCGCTCTTCGCCGACGACGTACACGCGATCGAGGGGCTCGCGCGCATCGCGCGCGAGATCTTCGGAGCACCGCGTGGCGTCTGACGCGAGCGCGCGCGTGATCCGCCACCTCGCGCGCGCCGCCGAAGAGCTGGCGCGCGCGTTCGCCGCCGCGCTGCAGGCGTTTGGCGAGGACACGCGGGCCGCCTCGCTGCTGCGCGCGGCGCTGCGCGACGAAGAGCGCCGCTGGCGCGAGCGCGCTGCGCGGGACGCCGCCGCTGCCCGCGTCGCCGAGGTGTTCGCCGCGCTGGCCGACCTGCTCGAGCCACCGAAGCGCACAGAGGCGCGCGAGAAGTTTGACCCTCCGGAGGTGCGGTGGGATACTCCGGCGCGATGGCGATCCTGATCAAGCGCTACGCGAACCGGAAGCTCTACAACACCGAGTCGAGCCGGTACATCACATTGCGGGGCATCTCCGAGCTGGTGCGCGAAGGCCACGACATCTGCGTGATCGACAACGAGACGGGCGAGGAGATCACGCCGATCGTCCTGTCTCAGATCCTCGTCGACGACCAGAAGGAGAACCGCGACCGCGACTCGGCGGTCTCGGGCACGCTGCTCGCGGAGCTGATCCAGCGCGGTGGCGACGCGCTCTACAGCCTGGTGCGCCGCGGTGTAGGGGACGTCGAGACGAACCTCAACGAGATGCGCGACAACGTGAAGCGCTGGATGCGCCCGCCCGGCGAGGTCGGGCGCTTCGACGCCGCGGAGCTGCGCGAGACCGTGCACAGCGCGGTCGAGCGCGTGTTGCGCGTCGCCGACCTGCCCACGCGCGGCGACCTCGAGGCGCTGAACAAGAACCTCGAGCGCCTGGCGGCGGCGCTGGAGAGCTTCGAGGCGCGGCTCTCCAGCGCGCCCTCAGGCGAAGACCGAACGCCGCCGCGGTAGCTCCTCGTCGAGCAGGCTCTGGATCGCGCCGCGCACCTGCTCGCGCGTGCGGTTCACGTAGAGCGGGTCGAGCGCGCGCTCGTCCGACACGTCGTCGAACCAGATCGGCTCGCCGAAGCGGATGCGCCAGCGGCTGGGCAGCGGCACCACGCCGAGCGGCCCCAACAGCGGGAAGGTCGGCGTGATCGGCACCGGGATCCCCAGCAGCCTGCGCAGGATGCGCGGCTCGAACAGGATCGGATGGACCTCCTCGGAACCGATCACCGCCACCGGCACCAGCGCCGCGCGCAGCCGCGCCGCCAGCGACACGAAGCCTCCGCGCGCGAAGCGCTGCAGCCGGTAGCGCTCCCGGAACGGCTTCAGCGCGCCCTTCTGCCCTTCGGGGAAGGCGATCACCCACTGGTTCTGGGCCAGCAGCCGCTCGGCGTTCTCGGCGCACGCGCGCACCGCGCCGAGCCGCGCCAGGCGCGACTGCGAGAACGGCAGCGTCGCGATCCAGTCCGCGACCAGCGCCCGCGGCCGGCCGTGCGACGGCTGAGCGCGCTCGATCGCGTGCGCGATCATCAGCGCGTCCCAGGGCAGGATGCCAGCCGAGTTCGCGACGAACAGCACGCGCGGCTCGTCCGGGATGCCCTGCTCGCCCGAGACCTCGACGCGCCACCAGGTGTCATAGAGCCAGTCGAGCCAGCGCCGCGCGCGCGCCAGGTAGCGCAGGTCGAGCCCGAAGTCGTCGACCTCCGCCGAGACGTCGCCGGCGCTCGGGATCGCGAGCCGCTCGCGCACCGCCTCGTAGAGCTTCACCACGTCGATCTCTTCGAGGCGCGCGCGCACGCCGTCCCGCAGCTGCTCGAACAGGCCCGCGCGCGCGGGCGGCGCGGGCGGGTCGTCCGCCACGGGCGCGAGCGCCGGCGCGAGTGACTCGAGTGCGGTCTCGAGTCGATCCTCTTCCCGCTCCTCGGGGTCGCGCACGCCGAAACGCTGCTCGAGCTCGACGCGCAGCGCGCGCACCGACGCGCGCAGCTCGGCCAGCACCTCGGGCGGCAGCGGGCCGTTCGCGCGCCGGTCGCGCTCGCTCACCGGTAGCCCCGCAGCTTGCGCGCGACCACGAAGCTCATCCACGCCTCCTGCGAGGTGTAGAGCGGCTCGAAGCCGAGCTCTTCGCGAGCGCGCCGCGTGTCGACCAGCCAGCCGAAGCGCAGGTGGTCGTAAAAGGCCGCGGGCGGATCGCCGGTCCGCGCCAATGACTCCAGGTGAGTGAGCCGGTACAGCAGCGGGTGCGGCAGCGGCACGGCGCTCTTTCCCGCGAGCCGCAGCAGCGTCGAGAGCGGCAGCACGCCGTCGCCGGCCAGGTTCCACGGTCCCGGCGCGTCGCGGTCGAGCGCCAGCTCCACGGCGTCGATCCAGTCGTCCTCGTGCAGGAACTGCAGCAGCGGGTCGTAGCCCAGCAGCGTGACCACGCGGCCCGCTTCGAAGCGTCGGGTGAGCGCGGACTCGACGCTCGGCCCCATGATCCAGGCCGGCCGCAGCGAGCTCACGCACAGCTCGCGGTGGCGCTGCGCGAAGATGCGCAGCAGGCCCTCCATCTCGGCGCGGTCGCGCAGCGCGTGCGCCTCGCGCTGCGGGCGCAGCGGGTGCGACTCGCTGAGGAAGCCCGGATTGTCGGGATGCGGGCCGTAGACCTGCGCGGTGCTGGCGACGACGAGCTTGCGCAGCCCCGCAGCCGCGGCCGCGTTCATCACGTGCAGGGCGCCGACGACCTCGAGCTCGTGGCTCAGCTCGAGGTCCGGGTTCGGATCGGTGAAGAAGGCCGAGTGCAAGAGCGCCTCGCAGCCCTCCTTTTCGAGGATCTCCGCCACCAGGCTGTCGGCGGTGGGCTCGGTCAGGTCGACGCGGTGGAAGCGCACCCGGCCCTCGAGCCGGCGCGGCAGGCGCAGGTCGAGGGCGACGATGCGCGGCGCCGCGTCGCTCTCGAGCAGCCGCTCTGCGACGCGCGCTCCGGTGAACGTGCCGAGACCGGTGATCGCGAGGCCCCGGCGCCCAAGCTCTGGCTCTCGCCTGGCGGCCACGAAGCGCTTGTATCGTCCAGCCGTCGGGGGGTGTCAATCGCCGCTATCCTCTCCGAATGAGAGACCCCCGCCCTCTGCTCGTCCACGACGTCCGCTTCCGCGAGCACGTGCCCCCGCGCGGCCACGTGGAGCGGCCCGAACGGCTCGCCGCGATCGACCGCGCGCTCGAGCCGCTGATCCCTCGCGTGCGCGAGCTCGCGCCCCGCGAGGCGACCCTGGGCGAGCTCCTGCTCGCGCACAGACGCGACTACCTGGAGGCGCTGCTCGGCATCGAGGGGCGGAGCGGCCAGCTCGATCCCGACACCTTCGTGTCGCCGCGCTCGCTCGAGGCGGCGCGGCTCGCGGCCGGCTCGCTGGTCGACGCGGCGCTCGCGGTCGCCGCGGGCGAGGCGCAGCGGGCGTTTGCGGCGGTGCGCCCGCCCGGGCACCACGCCGAGCAGGCCGCGCCGATGGGCTTCTGTCTGTTCAACAACGTGGCGGTGGCGGCGCAGGCGCTGCGCGCGCGCGCCGGGGTCGAGCGGGTTGCCATCGTCGACTGGGACGTCCACCACGGCAACGGCACCCAGCACCTGTTCGAGGCGGAGAGGGACGTGCTGTTCGCGTCGCTGCACCAGTTCCCGTTCTATCCCGGCACGGGCGCGCTCGACGAGCAGGGCAGCGG
>Ga0187777_10003472_pt1 | contig 10059 bp, 8 predicted proteins | sample 1015_Q2_SP5_10_M_FD_132416 | JGI IMG/M metagenome (GOLD analysis project Ga0187777, IMG submission 132416) | Tropical peat soil microbial communities from peatlands in Department of Meta, Colombia - 1015_Q2_SP5_10_MG | ecosystem: Environmental > Terrestrial > Soil > Wetlands > Peat | place...
GAAGCCGCCGGCTCCACCGCGCCGCCGAGGGTGCCGCCGTCGGCCGGCTCGTCCCGGCAGGTGGACCGCACTGCGGCGACCCGAAGCGCGATCGCCCGCCTGATGGCGCGCTCCAAGCGCGAGATCCCGCACTACTACCTGACGGACGACATCGACTTCTCGGCCGCGCAGGCCCTCCTGACCGCGCGGAACGAAGCGCGTCCGGTCACGGAACGGCTGCTGGCGGCCGTAGTGCTGCTCAAGGCCACCGCGGTCGCGGTGCGCGAGGTGCCCGAGCTCAACGGTTTCTGGATCGACGACGGGCTGCGTCCGAGCGACGCGGTGCATCTCGGTGTCGCGGTGGCGCTGCGCGGCGGCGGACTCATCGCGCCGGCGATCCACCACGCGGACGACCGCGACCTCGACGATCTCATGGCCGCGCTGCGCGACCTCGTGAACCGCGCCCGCGCCGGCACCCTGCGCGCTTCGGAGATGTCCGATCCGACCATCACCGTGACGAACCTGGGCGAGCAGGGCGTGCAAGCCGTCCACGGGGTGATCTACCCACCCCAAGTCGCCCTCGTCGGCTTCGGCGCGATCGCAGAACGGCCGTGGGCTGCCGGAGGCATGATCGGTGCTCGTCCGGTCGTCACCGCGACCTTGGCCGCGGATCACCGCGCGTCCGACGGCGCACGCGGCGCGCAACTCCTGCGCGCGATCGACCGTCACCTCCAGGAGCCGGAGACGCTGTGAACGACCCGAACACCACGCCTGCCGGCCGGGACTTCGAGGCCGTCGTCCGCGGCGTCCTCGGCGACGTCGCTCCCGACGTGGACGCCCAGGACGCCGACGTGCACGCCGACTTCCACGAGGAGTTCGGCCTCGACTCCATGGACACCCTCAACCTGGCGATCGGCCTCGCCGAGGCCGCCGGCATCGACATCCCAGAGCGTGACTACCCGCAGATCGCCAGCATCAGCAGCTGCGTCGCCTACCTCGAAGCCCACGCCGCCCGCTGAGGTCCACGCGAGGAGACCGCACCGACTGGTCAGGAGTTCCCCGTGCTCACTCGCAAGTCGGCGCGTGCCGTCGTGCCCTGGCTGCCGTCGGCGATGACGGTGTAGGTGCCCGGCGGGTCGCCGACGTCGACTGTGTACGTCGCGGTCACCTTTCCGTCCGTCGACGCCGTGTGGGGCGGGCCGGTGAAGGTGCCGTTCGGCGAGTCGACGCGGAAGGTGACCATCTCGGACGGCTTCGCTCCGGTCAGTTGCAGGTCGACGCTCTGCCCGTCGGTCGCGTCCGCCGGTGCGAGCACGAGCTGCACCGGTGGGACCGGAGGGATCAGCACGGTCTGCCCGACCGTCAGGCTGTTCGGGTCGGTGAGCTGGTTCGCGGCGGCGATGGCCGCGGTCGACAGGCCGAATCGCCGGGCGATGCTCGTCAGCGTGTCGCCGGGCTGCACCTGATAGCCGACCGGGGGACGAGTCGTCGAAGTCGGCGCTCTGGGAGGAGCCGTCGTGGTGACCTCCGACGCTGCGCCCGCGCGAGTCGGGCGTCCGGCGTCGCTCGCACCGAGCCGGGTCAGCTCGAACACGGCGCCGACCAACACCGCGACCAGCACGCCGATCGCAATCGCCGTCTTCCGCTCACCGGGCATCGTCGACCACCGCGCGAGACGCAACCATCCGTCCGACGGTCGCCCGGACCGAGTGCTCGGACCAGGGTCGTTCGTCCCTCCTTCGGGCCACCGTTCGTCGGACCGGCGCGGCTCGGCGCGTCTCGCCCAGCCGATCCGGCGACGGAAGAGGGCAGACCTCGTCCATGGGGGGGCTCCGGCGGTGGGGGTCGCGGCTGCACTCATTGTGGCCGACCTCCCCTGCTGGGACACGTCGCGTCGGGCGCCCGGCGCGGACCCTCGGTCAGTTGAGGCCGAACAGCTGCCCGCGGCGGGGGAGCAGGTACCGGTCGGTCACGTCGTTGAGGATTCGCCGAGCGGCGCGGAAGCGCTCGGCCACGCTCGCCGCGACCTGCATGGTCGCCGTGAGGGGTGGTCGTGCCGACGTCGCCGCCAAGCGATACCAGCGCCCGCCGAGCGCCTCGAGGAATGCCACCGCGCCGAGCCCGGTGTCGAAGTCGGCGCCCGCCAGTCGATCGGCGCCGCTCACCCGCACGAGCCGATCGCGTTGAACGGGCGAGAGGAGACGGTTGGCCGTGTGGTCGGGGAAGACCCCGGTGAGGAACAGGGCGAGGTCGCCGAGCCGCCGGTAGACACCCGGCCGGTCGGACTCGGGAACGACGTCGAGCAAGGAGGCGAGCTGCGAAGGGTCGAGCTCGCTGAAGCGTCGGCGACGCCAGCCTCGCGGCGTGCGCTCCCACGTCGCGCCGCTCGCGACGTGCGTGTACGACGCGAGGAGCTCGACGAGGAAGAGGCGTCGCATCGGGTCCGAGACGAAGTCGCGCAGGACGTCGACGTCGAACACCGGGAGCCTGCGGTTCGGTCCGACCCACTCGGCCGTGTAGGTGCGCTGCGCGAGCTCTGCCGCCGCCCGGTGCAGCGCCACCGCGAAGGTCAGGAACGGCGAGGCAGGGGTGGCGAGCCCGGCCGGGTTGTCGGGCGAACCGAACACCTGGGCGTACGCGCGTGCGTCGGCGAGCAACGCCACCAGCCGGTCCGGGTCGGAGCTCAGGTGCTCGGGTGTCGCCGCCCGGTCCCCAGCTCGGCGCGCGACCTCGGCAAGCGCCCGCAGGTCGTCGCGGCCGAGCCGTTCGAGGTAGAGCACACCGACGGTCATCCAACATCCATCATGGTCCTCGGGACGATCGGCCCTGGTGATCCTGACCGCGCGTTCGTACCGTTGGCCAGGTATGGGGACCGCGTCGGCAGAACTCGGGGAGTCGGCCCTGGCCCTGCCGGCGCGGATCGGCGGCGCGCTCGCGGCGAACGATCGAGCGAAGTACTTCCTGGCGCTGCTGCAGACGGCACGGGCCCAGGCCGATGACCCCGCAATTTCCTTTCCGTCACTGAGAGACGAGCGGCTCAGCGCGGGCGTCGACGCGCCTCGCCTCGACCGAGTGGTCGAGGACTCGCGTCGCATGGTCGACGACCGGTACCTGATCCCTGCCTCCGCCACCATCCACGGCGACCTCGTGGCGGCAATTCGAGAGATGCTCGACGTGCTGTGTCTCGGCGGCGCGGCTGACGAGGTGGATGCCGGCCGAGTCGACCGCCTCCTCGCCGCAGCCCCGGATCTCGCCGACGACCAGGTACCTGGCACGTACATCGACTGCATCGTCTCCGCCGAGCCTGTCACCGGCGACTCGTTGCACCTGCTGGTGATGGACGCGCACCGTGCGCTCAATCGTCTGCAGGCCGAGCTTGCGAGCACGATGGTCGACGGCGCAGCCGTGTTCGGGCTCGACGGGCCGGATCGTGAGCTCGTGGGCGCGTTCATGCACGGCCTGCACGAGACCGAGAGCCTGAAGCTCGACCACCCCGGCTTGGCGACGACCGCGACGCGCGCCGGCAGCCGCTTGCTCATCCAGAACGATCTCGGCACGACGACCGGTCACATCGTCGTGATCGCTATCGAGGACGGCACGGTGAGCGTGACCTACACCGACGTCCATCGCCGCCGCCTGGAGTTCTTCGAGTCGCTGCTCGAGGATTACCCCGTGCAATGGTCCGATGGCACACGTCGCGGCGGGCGGCTCGGCGAGCTCCATGTGGCGATCGGTCGCTACGACGCGCCCGACGACCGCTCGTTGCTCGCCTACCTGAACCGGCTCGGCTCCCGACTCGTATTCGTGCTCGACTGGAACCGCGCGCGAAAGAAGCTGCGTTCGCTCGTGAGCAACCGCGACGCGATCGCCCTCCTGCGCTGGGCCGCCGATCACGACTACGGGCACATGGCGTTCTTGACGCTGGGAGGCGAGCAGCTCGTCTACGACGCGATCGAGCTGGCGGCGAACGTGCCCGCGCGATACGGCGAGCCCCTCATCGACGTCCTCGGACCCGACGCCACATTGGAGATCCTTCGCTTCACGTTGCGCGTCACCGCGCAAGGGACGCTCGAGGGCAGGTCGCACCTCCTCATTCGCGACGAGGTGCGCGCCGAGATGCTCCGGCACCTGCAAACCTCGCACCGCCAGCTCCTGGTGGCGGGCGCCGAGCACGCCGGCCTGGTCGTGGAGACCGCACAGGCACTCCACGGCGCGATCGTTCGGCTCGATGGTCCCGACGGTGTCGCCTTCCTCGACCGCAGCGCGCGGCGAGCGTCGTGGTGGGAACACCGGGCGGACGAGGTGCTCACTGCGATGCGAGAAACCGCGCGTCGCATCGACGGAGGAGAACAGATCGCCGCCCTCACCAGCGCCGCCGACGACGCCATCGACGCACTCGAGGAAGCGCTCTTCCTCCTCACGCTGCTTCCCGCCGATGCGGTGCGCGCCGTCAAGTCGATCCTCGAGTCGATTGCCGCGCAGGCGGTGGCAACCGCGCGGGAACACCTCAGAGCGCTCGAGATCGCCTGCGAGATCGTCGAAGGATCCGCTCCGGACGACATCGAGGACTTCCTGGTCGCCGTGGACCACGTCGTGAGCCTGGAGCACGAAGCCGATCGGGCCGACCGTGCCGCCCGTGCCGCACTCGTGGTCGAGGCGCCCGACTTCCGGAGCCTCTACGTCGCAGACAGCGTGTCGCGCAGAGCCGAGGACGCCACCGACTCGCTCCTGCGTTCCACGCTGGGCCTACGCGACCAGGTTCTCGCCTCGGTGATGCCCCGTTGACGGTCCGTCCACCAACGATCGAGGTCCCGCCCGCCGACCGATTCGCCGTCATCGGCGAGACCGATGTGGATGCAGTCAGCCCCGAGGCGGTGGGAGTGAAGGCCTACAACCTGATGCGGATGGCATCGGCCGGCCTGAGCGTTCCGGCCGGCTTCGTGCTCGGTACGTCGGTGTGTGCGGACTACCAACGCGCTCAGGGCCGGCTCCCCGACGACGTCGACGGCATGCTCGCACGCGGGGTGCACGAGATCGAGCAGACGACGGGACTCCGGTTCGGGGCGAGTCGTCGGCCGCTCCTCCTCGCGGTCCGCTCGGGCGCTGCGGCTTCGATGCCCGGAATGCTCGACACCGTGCTCGACGTCGGGCTCTGCGACGCCACCTTGCACGGTCTCCTGCGTGCGACTGGAGACCCCGTCTTCGTCTGGGACTCGTATCGCCGCTTGATCCAGTCCTACGCCGAGATCGTCGACGGCTGTGCGTCGACGCCGTATGCACGAGTGGTTGCCGACGCGATGCGACAACTGGGGGTGCCGACCGCATCCGAGCTCGACGTCGAGGCGCTCCGATCCGTCGTCCGACGCTTCCAGGAGATCTACCGCTCGTCGACCGGACGTGCGTTCGATCAGGATCCGATGGAGCAACTCCGGCGAACGGTCCAAGCGGTGCTGCGTTCTTGGAACGCCGAACGGGCAGTCCAGTACCGCCGGCTGGAAGGACTCACGGATCTGCCGGGCACCGCCGTGACGGTCCAAGCGATGGTCTTCGGCAACATCGGCGTCAATTCGGGCTCGGGTGTCGGGTTCACGCGCAATCCCGACACCGGCGCCAACCAGCTGTATGCCGACTTCCTCCTCAGCGCGCAGGGCGAGGACGTCGTAGGGGGCCGTTCGGTTGCTGCCGACGCGGCGGTGCTGATCGCGACCGTCCCCGGGCTGGCCGACGGGCTCGAGTCGACCCGCGGTCTCCTCGAACGACTGTTCCGCGACGCCCAGGACTTCGAGTTCACGGTCGAGGAAGGTCGGCTGTGGCTGCTCCAGACCCGCGCCGCGAAACGAACCCCATGGGCCGCGCTCCAGATCGCGTGCGACCTCGTCGACGAGGGCCTCATCGACGAGACGTCCGCTCTCCGCCGCCTCGCTCCCTACGACCTCGGTGCCATCCATCGAGCTCGACTCCCTGACTCCACCGTGGTGGCGCCCGTCGCAAGGGGTACACCGGCGAGCACCGGGCTGACGAGTGGACGCATCGCGCTGAGTGCGCGAGCCGCGAAGGCATATGCGGACCGGGGCGACACCGTCGTCCTCGTCCGTCACGAGGCTTCAACCGACGACATCGCCGCACTCAGCGTGTGTCGTGGTCTGCTGACCGCCGTCGGCGCCCGAACCTCGCACGCCGCACTTGTGGCGCGAGAACGCGGCATCGTGTGCGTCGTCGGTTGTTCCGACCTCACCCTTGACGTTCCCTCGTCACGATTGAGGATTGGCGACGCCACGCTCGAGGAAGGTTCCTCCGTCACCCTCGACGGAGGCACGGGACAGGTCTATGCGGGAGTGATCGACCTGGCGGACGAGCGACCGGAAGAGCTGATCGACCGAGTGCGTGCCTGGCAGGAGAACACCTCCGCCGCGTGACGGCGCAGCCGCGTCGAGTTGGCCGCAGCGCTCACGCAGCTCGGCCGTATCGAGGAGCTGGGGCTCCCGGCACACGCCGATTGACCCCACCGGACCGGTCCCGAGTCAGCCGATCGCGTCGATGACGCGCGCGGTCGGGTCGAGGGAACGAGTCACGAAGTAGGTGAACCCCCACCGGTCCCGCGCCTCGTGGATCTGCTCGACGATCTCGTCGACGGTCCCGACGAGCATGTAGGGCGCTGCGAGCATGACTTCGGGGTCACCGTCCACGCGCGCGGCGGTCTGCTCGACCGCGGCGCGGCGATCCTCTGTGATCGTGATCTGTTGGACCAGCAGGTTGAGCTCGAGGTCGTCGAGACGCTTGCCCGCGCAGGCGCGCACGAGCGCCACCTTCGCGTCGATCTGATCGTCCGACCACTCGAGATCGTGGTGCTGGCCATCGGCGCGTGTGCGCCCGAGGCCGGTGAAACCGACGATGTCGGCTTCCTCGGCGGCGATGCCGAGGACGCGGTCGCCGTTGCCGCCGACCAGCAACGCGGGACGGCGTTGCGGGAACAACCGATGGTTCTGCAGCCGATAGTGCTCACCGTCGACCGTGACGGCACGACCGTCGAACAGCTCACGCAGGATCCGCGCCGCCTCGCCGAGACGGGCGACGCGGCGCGCCGCAGGGTCGAACACGAGGCCGAGCTCGGCGTACTCGGGTGCGGCGTGACCGGCCCCGATGCCGAGCTCGAGGCGTCCGTCGGTGAGCAGATCGAGGGTTGCGGCGTCACGCGCCACGAGGGCGGGGTGCCGGAAGTCGTTGTTCAGCACGAACGTACCCACGCGCAGCTGCGACGTCGCGCTCGCCATGGTGTCGAGCGCAACGAGCGGTGAGAACAGCCCGTCCACGACGTGGTCCGGCACCAGGATCGTGCTGAACCCGGCGTCTTCGGCGCGGCGGGCCAGGTCTCGCCACGCCGAACGCGACTCGCCGCTGAACACCTGGAGACCGAACCGGAACGACCGACTCGCCATCCAAAGCGATGCTACCGATCGTGTGGTGTGCCTCGGGTGACAGTGTCAGTGGAACTCCGCTGACGGCGCTGACGTTGTAACGCAGAGACAGCGAGGGCAGTCCGACTGGACTGAGCGGACCGAGTCCTGTTCGATCGGTGGTCGAGAGGAGGAGCGATGCGGAGCATGCTGCGCGATCTCGCGAACCTCGGACGGGCGTTCACGAGGCATCTCCCGGAGCGACCGTACCCGAGTGACCATCCGTGGGTCACGCACCACGACCCCGACCGACCGCGCGGCTAGAGGCACGGCGCGTGGCCACGACCGCGTCGACCTGGCGATGTTGTCGCCCGCGTTCGAGTGCGGGTACCTCGCGAGCGTCGTAGCCGTCGCTCATCGGAGGTCCGATGAGACGGAGCGATCCTTTCAGGACCGGGCGGGTTCGGCCTGGATGACCGGCTCCTGCGCGCCGCCCATCGCGACGTCCTTGGCCCGGAACATGATCACGCTGGTGATGAGCAGCCAGATCGCCCAGACGATGAAGGACGCAAACCCGAACGCACCGATGGCATCGCCGGTGGTGGCGATCGAATAGCTCGCGATCAGGAACAGGACGCCGTCGAGCACCCCGATCCAGCCCACCCACTTCGGAAACGCCTGGAACCGAAACACCGCCATCGACGTCGCCAACACGAGCACCGCGAGCCCGATGGCGCCCGCGGAGCTGAAGCCCTGTCCCAACACGAAGAAGAACTTCGCCTCCGTGGGGCCGACGTTCTTGAGCTCGAGCGCCACCGCCGCGGTGGTCGCAGTCTGGGTGAGGTTCCCCGCCCCACCGAGCAACAGCCCCAAGACCGCGATCAACCCGAGTCGAAACTGACGGTCACCGGCCCGGTGCAATCTCGCCCACAAACTGCCCGCCCACAACAGGATCGGTACCGACGCCAGCACCCCGACGAACGAAGCGACCTTGATTGCATCCTGATGATCGTGGAAGTACTTCAAGATCTTCGCGGGCGAGTCCGACGCCATCGGCGTCGACCCCGGAACAAAGATCGACACCACCACCAGCACCACGAACACGATCCCGCCGAGGGCTCCGTATCGCTCCCACCTCAACTCGTCGTCCACGACCGACGCTCCTTTCGACCACCACTCGCGCCCCGAACCCGCCGACCGGCGGGACCGTAGGGCAGGCCCCCGAGCGTGTCAATCATCCGCGCTGTCGATGCGCGGTCGCGGTGGGACTCTGCTCATCACACGACGGTCCGGCGCCGACAACTCCCGTCGCCCACGGAGCGGTCCGCCGGAGAGCCTGCCGGCAGATAGCTTCTCCTCGGTGGCGTCGACAACGGACACGATCTGGATCTCGGTCGAGGGTCAGAAGCATCGACTCGCAGTGGCAACGGGCAAGACGGCGTGCGGACTCGAGATTCGGGAGCCCTTCCCCGATTGCAATCGGGGCGATCCGGTGGGCAAGGCCTGCACCTCGCGCGCGACGGCTCGCTCGGGCCGGTCGGCGGGTCGAGCCACGGCGAGAACGCAGTAGGTCGCTCTGGAGCAGCGGCGCTTCTCGCGGCGGGAGGTTCTCGGGAGCGCCCTGGCGTTCGGGGCCGGAGCGACCGTCGCGCTGAGACGCGCCAAGCGGGCCCGTGCTCTCCCAGGGACCGCGCCGCGGGCCCGATCGGGCGCGCTGCGCCAACCCGGTTCGCTCCCACATCCGCACATGCCCGCGGGCACGGACTCGATTCCGGAGATCGAGCACATCGTCGTCGTGATGATGGAGAACCACTCCTTCGACAACTACTTCGGGACCCTCGGCCGTGGGGACGGGTTCCCGGTCGACCGGCGCGGTCGGCCAATCGCCGCAAATCCCGACGGCGCCGGCACCGTGGTCCACGCGTTCCGCATGCCGACCGCGTGTCAACAGCGTGGTGCGCCGAGCAACAGCTGGAACGCGAGTCACGTCGCGTTCGGCGACGGCCGCAACGACGGGTTCGTGAAGGCGAGCGGCGCGGTCGCGATGGGCTACTGGACCGGCGAGGACCTGCCCTTCTACGCCTCGCTGGCGCGCACCTTCGTGCTGTGCGACCGGTGGTTCGCGTCCTGCCCCGCGCAGACCTACCCCAACCGCCGCTACTTGATGTCCGGGACCTCGGCGGGTCTCGTCGCCGACCCGGCGGGTGCCGTCGCGGCTCCATCGCCGGCGAACGGGCTCATCTTCGACCAGCTCGACGCGCACTCGATCAGCTGGAGGAACTACTACTCCGACCTTCCGAGTACCGGGCTGTTCCGGACCGCGCTGGCGCACGGCCCCGCGAACCTCGCGACGATCGACCACTACTTCAGCGACGCCGCCTCCGGCGCCCTGCCGGCGTTCTCGCTCGTCGACCCCCCGTTCGACCAGCCCGGCAGTGAAGAGAACCCGCAGAACATCCAGATCGGCGAGGCGTTCGTGTCGCGCGTCGTCCACGCCGCGATGAGCGGGCCGGCCTGGCGCAAGACCCTGCTGGTCTGGTGCTACGACGAGAGCGGCGGTTACTACGACCACATCCCGCCCCCGCCCGCGGTCGAACCCGACGGCATCCCCCCGGAGATCGCGGTCCCGCCCGACCAACCGGGGCGCTTCGACCGCTACGGGTTCCGGGTTCCCGCCGTCATCGTC
>Ga0187777_10003474_pt1 | contig 10058 bp, 5 predicted proteins | sample 1015_Q2_SP5_10_M_FD_132416 | JGI IMG/M metagenome (GOLD analysis project Ga0187777, IMG submission 132416) | Tropical peat soil microbial communities from peatlands in Department of Meta, Colombia - 1015_Q2_SP5_10_MG | ecosystem: Environmental > Terrestrial > Soil > Wetlands > Peat | place...
CACGGGCGACAGGGCCGGACGGACCGAAGTGCACACCCCTTCGGACCTTACGGCCGGGGCGAGTCGGGTCTGCCGGCAGCTGTGTTGACGTGCCTCAGACGGGTGACGTGTCCGCGGCTCGAGTCGGCATAAGAGGCAGGGGCGGCGCGGGCCGCGCCAGGGCGGCCTCCAGCCGTTCGAGGAACGGCCGTGCCCGCAGCCGTGTGAGGATCGCGCGGGCAGCGTCGGCCGCGGCGCGGACTTCCGGGTCGGCTGGATCCAGCAGCATCGCCATCTCGATGGCGGTGAACGCCTCGTCGACCGGCAGGCCCAGATCGCGGAAGCCTCGCAGCGCGTCGCGGTAGAGCGCCATGGCATCGGCCGATCGACCGTCGAGCGCCGCGAGGCCGGCTCGGATCGAGAGCCGACGGGCGTTGATGAGCAGCCCGTGGATACCGGTCGCCTCGAGCGCCTCCAGGTCGGATGATGCGGAGGCGGCATCGCGCCTCAGGAGGGAGGCCCGAGCGGCCAGGGTGAACATGCTGTCCGCAGCGTTGGTGCCCGGCTCGGCCAAGCGCCGGTACACCGCGGCGGCCGTTTCGAAGTCGCCCCGCGCGAAGGCTCGACCGGCCCTCGCATCATCGACACTGGATAGGACATTGGGATCGATATCCACCGCGAGGCGCTCGACCTCGGCGAGAAGTGCATCGACCTCTTCGCCCCGCCAGTCCCGCACACCCAGAAGCGCCACCAGCAGCGTGATGCGCTCCTCCGGCTCGAGCTCGCCCGTGAGCAGCTCCTCCAGCGCAGGTAGGGCCTCATCCCAGTCGCCGGTGGTGACCGACCCGGCGCTCACGTTGAACAGGAAGCTGATCACCGTCGCTGCCCGCCCCAAACGCCGGGCTTCCGCCAGACCAGCGCGGTCGTTCTCGAGTGACGCCCGGGGATCCACATGACCCATCAGGACGCCGAGGTTGACCCGGGCGCGCAGGGCGGTCAACACGAGGCCGTGGCGCTGGGCGAGGTGGAGACCCGTTTCGACCGCCCCTTGCCCCTCATAGGCACGCCCGACATGGCCGAGCGCCGTCCCTTTGGTGACCAGCGTGTCGGCGACGAGCCCGACCAGATCGACCCGCTCCGCGGCGATGAGCGCACGGTCGGCCACCTCGATGGCGTGCACGGGTTCTCGGTGGAGCATGTAGGCGCGGGCGAGCTGACCCAGGAGCGCCACGAAGCTCGGCTCGACGCCCAGGTCGGCGAACTCCTGTGCCGCGGGCTCCAGGACGGCCAAGGCGTGCTCGATGCGGTTCGGCAGGAGCGCTCCGCCAAGGGCCGCCGCAGCCCGCGCGGCGGCCACTCGGTCGCCCCGCCCACGGTCGAGGTCGAGCGCGCGACGGAGGAGCGACTCGGCCTCCTCAAAGTGCAGGGCGGCAGCCGCGGACTCACCCGCTCGCACGAGCAACTCCGCCTCTTCGGTCGGGTCGGTCGTGACGAAGAGCGCCTGGCGCAGGAAGACGACGGCCTGCGCGTGCGCACCGAGGCCCGCGGCACGCTCCGCGGCAGCCTTCAAGGCGATGCGGGCCTGGGCGGCCAGGGCGTCGGCCTCCGGTCCCGCCGCCGCTGCCTCCTGCGCTGCGAGATAGTGCCCGGCGAGGGCGCCGGCCAGCTCCTCGGAGCCCAGCGACTCGAAGAAGCGAGCAGCCGCCAGGTGGCGAACCTTGCGATCGCGCTTGGCGAGGGTGTTGTAGGCGACCTCGCGGATGAGCGCCTGGACGAAGGCGTACTGCCCGCGCTCCGGCGAGCGTGGATCCGCCTGGAGAGTCAGCAGTTCCCGGTGGACCAGCCCGCGCAGGCGTTGCTCCAGTTCTGCCTCGCCGAGGCCCGACACGGCGGCAAGTCCGGCGAGCGTGAAGCTCTGGCCGAGGACGGCGGCATCGGCCACGAGGATCCGATCGTCTGGCGGCAGGCCGTCGAGGCGGCTCGCGATGAGCGCCGTCAGCGACTCGGGCACGGCCACGCTCGTGAGGTCGCCGACGGGGTGGTAAGCGCCGTCCTCGAAGGCGAGACGGCCATCGGCCAGCAGCATGCGCACGGTCTCGACCGCGTAGAGGGGCATGCCATCGGCGCGCTCGACGATCGTCGTGACCGCCGAGGGGGGCAGGCCCGGTACCAGGCCCCCCAGCAGCTCACGCATCGCGGGTGCTGACAACGGCTCCAGGTAGAGCGAGGTGAAGTTGCGCTTGCCGGCGCCCCAGTCCGGTCGCTTCTCGAGCAGCTCCGGCCGGGCCAGGGTGACGACGTAGATAGGCAGGTTGCGGCTCCACTCCATGAGGTGATCGACGAAGTCGAGCAGGCCCGGGTCCGCGTAGTGGAAGTCCTCGAAGACCATGACGACCGGAGCCGACGCCGCCAGGCGCTCGAAGAACGTCCGCCACGCGGCGAACAGCTGGTCCGACCCGGTGCCGGACCCGATGCCCAACAGCGTCAGCAGGGCAGGCTCGAGCCAGTGGCGCTCCTCGGCATCGGGCACGTGCTGAGCGAGCGTGGCCGCGATCTTCGCCCGGGTGGTGGGCTCGTCGTCCGTCTCGAGCAGGCCACTGCGGCCGCGGATCATCTCGCCGAGAGCCCAGAAGCTGATCCCCTCACCGTACGCAGGCGAGCGGCCATCGTGGTACCAGACGGTATCGACCAGACCGTCGAGGTACTTCGACAACTCCCAGGCCAGACGGGTCTTGCCGATGCCCGCCGGTCCGATGACGGAGACCAGGCGCGCGCGGCCTTCGCGCGTCGTGGCGTGGAAGAGCTCCTTCAGCAGCCGCAGCTCGTCGTCGCGGCCGACGAACGGCGCCTCAAGGGTCTCGGCGCGGTTGCGGCCACCTACCTCCGCCACGACCCGCAGCGCTCGCCACGCCTCGACCGGCGCCGCCTTGCCCTTGAGGGTCTGCTCTCCGGCCGGCTCGAAGGCGATCGCCCGACCGGCGGCGCGCTGGGTCGCCTCGCCCACGAGGACCGCCCCGGGTGGCGCCACCGTCTGGAGCCGGCTGGCCGTGTTCACGAGGTCGCCCGCCACCATGCCCTGATTCGTCGCGCCCAGCGTGACGGCGGCCTCGCCGGTCAGGACGCCCGCGCGGGCCTGGATCGCTGGCCCGAGGGCGCCCACGGCATCCACGAGGTCCAGGGCCGCCCGCACGGCCCGCTCCGCGTCATCCTCGTGGGCCGTCGGGGCCCCCCAGACCGCCATCACCGCGTCGCCAATGAACTTCTCCACGGTCCCGCCGTAGCGGGCGATGACCTCGCCGGCCAGGTCGAAGTAGTGGCTCAGCAGCTCGCGGGTGTCCTCCGCGTCACGCCCCTCGGCCAGCGTCGTGAAACCCACGAGGTCGGCGAAGAGGATCGAGACGAGGCGGCGCTCGGCGACCGGCGCGCCGATGCGGGCGGTCGGAGCGGCCGGCCGGGACGCGGCCACGGTGACCGGCGGCGCACCCACCGCCAGCGGCGTGGCGCACTCGCCGCAGAAGTCGTCACCCGGGTCATACGATGCCCCGCAGTTCGGGCATGCGGAGGCAAGGGGCGTGGCGCATCGGACGCAGAACTTTCGCCCGGCCTTGTTCTCCGTACCGCAGTTCGAGCAGATCACGTCGTCCTCACTCGGCTGGGTCCCGAACGATAAGCGAATAGGAGGGCCGCGCACAGGGTCACCCGCCGCGCGCAGCACCGTCCGGCCTGCTTCTCGTCCTGGCGCAGGGTGGGGCGCAGCGCCGTCCTCGGTATGATGAGGTCATCGCGCGCTCGTAGCTCAGCGGATAGAGCGTCTGCCTCCGGAGCAGAAGGCCGTGGGTTCGAGTCCCGCCGAGCGCGCCATCTCCCGCACCTCCATGTCCTGGTAAGCAGTCCGCTCGTGTCCCGCGTCGGTGGGACGAGGCCCCATGACGGTGCCGAACGATGGACCTGAACCCGACCGGAGGTGTCCCGATGACGATCTCGCGACGCGCACGACTGCTTCTACCGATCCTGGCCGCCGCCGGCTGGCTGGTCGGCAGCAGCGGGGCCGCCCTCGCCCAGGCACCTGGGTCGCCAGCCCGCGCGCCGGTGGCCGTCTCAGCAGCGTGCTCGCCCGACGCGTTCGACGGCGCCGAGTGCGGCTACGTCGCGGTGCCCCTCGATCGCGCCCACCCGGCCCGAGGCGTGATCCAGATCCATTACGAGCTGTACCACCACACGAAGCCGGGCCCGGCGCAGAGCGCGATCGTCTGGGCGGAGGGTGGTCCGGGCGAGTCCTCGATCGAGAGCCGCGGCCAGGCGACGTACGTCTTCGGCGACGACCTCGACGTCCACGACCTGCTCCTCATCGACCAGCGTGGGCGAGGCCAGTCGGGGGCCATCGACTGCCCCGGCTTTCAGCACGGGACGAGCAGGGTCGCCCGCGAGGTGGCCGAGTGCGCGGCCCAGCTGGGGGCCACGGCCAGCCTCTACGGCAGCGGCGACGTCGCCATGGATATCGACGCCGTCCGTGCCGCCCTCGGCTACGACAAGATCGACTACTACGGCCACTCGTATGGCGGGCTCGACATCACGGCGTACGCCCTCCGCTACGGGTCCCACCTCCGCTCGATCGTCCTTGACAGCGCCGTGGGGCCGTCCATGCTGAACCCCGTCACGACCGACGCGGCACGCGTCAAAGCCGACCTCGACCTGGTGACGCTCATCTGCCAGCGGAGCCCGACTTGCGCCGCCGCCCATCCCCATCCGGCCGCCGAGCTCAGCTGGCTGGCGGACCGGCTGCGGGCGCACTCGGTGAGCGGCGTCGCGCCGGACTCGACCGGAACGCTCGTGCCGGTGACCGTCAGCGAAGGCTCATTCCTCGTCTACATCCTGGACGACAGCCAGCCGTTCACCCACTTCGTCAACACCGGCGAGATCCTGGCCGCCGCCAGCGCGCTCCGGGCAGGCGATGCGGCGCCGCTCCTGCGGCTCGGCGCCGAGTTCGCCTACGACTTCAACTCCGACTCGGGTGACGCCGCCTCGTTCTCGGCCGGCGCATGGCTGGCGACGATATGCGACGACGCGCAGGTGCCCTGGGACTGGTCGGCGTCCGTCGCCGTCCGGCAGGCCCAGTACGCGGCAGCGATGGCCGCCCTCCCGGCGGCCGCGCTTGCGCCATTCTCCACGGCGGCCGTGACCGGCCCGCAGCTCTTTGACACGACCCAGATCTGCGTCGGCTGGCAGCGGCCGTCCACACCGGCCCCGGTCGTCCCTGCCGGCGCCCGCTACCCCGACGTCCCCGTCCTGGGCCTCGCCGGCGACCTCGACAACACCATCCCACTTGCCCAGACTCGTTACGACATCGGCCGCTTCCCCGAGAGCCGGTTCGTCACGATCCCCGAGGTCGGTCACGAGACGGTCTATCACGGCGGGTGTGGCCAGGCGCTGGCCGCGGCGTTCGTGGAGACGCTTGACATCGACGCGTCGTGCGCCCGGTCGATCGACCAGATCCAGGCAGCCGTCGCCGCGTTCCCACTCACCGCCGCCGGGGCACCGGCGGCCACGGCGGTCCCCGGCAACGCCGCCTCGAGCCGGGAACGGCGCGTGGCGACCGTCGCCGTCTCCACGGCCCTCGACGCGATCCGGCGCAGCCTGTTCTACGCCGGCAGTGGGGCGGGCCTCCGGGGCGGGACGTTCGCGACCTCATACAACGACGACGGCTCGTGGACCATCACGCTCGCCGGTGCGCAGTCGACCACCGACGTCGTGATCAGTGGCGTCGTTACCTGGGGTGGCGACAACTCGGTCGTCGCGGACCTCACGGTCAGCGGTCGCGGTACCGCCGGGGGCTCGCTCCACATCTCGGGGGCGTACATCGTGGCGCCTCCCGTCCGGTCGTTCAGCGTGACCGGCGCCCTGGGTGGGCAGCCGCTCGCGGTGACCGTCCCCGAGGGCTGACGTGCGAGGGAGGCGCGGTCCGAGTGGGCCACGCCTCCCCGCCCCGGGGGTCTACGGGACAGGGCCCGTGGCCACCACCCAGCCGCCCGCGCCGCCATTCGCCTTCGGGTCCACCGTATCCATGCTGATGTTCGGCGAGGTCTCGTCCCCGGCCGCGTCGAAGCGGACGGATCCGAGGACGGTCGCGAAGGTCGTGCTCGCATCGGCTCCCGCGTAGCGCACGAGGGCCCGCGAGATGCCCCCATTTCTGGCGGCCGCGGCGACGGCCTGCAGGATGACCTGGGCGCAGGCATAGCCGGGACCGGCATACGGACCGGGCGCTCGGCCATATGCGGCCTGAAAGGCCGCGTCCAAGGCGGCCTTGCCCGGATACGTGGAGGGCACCAGGTCCGCGCTGTACGTCCCGGCAGCCGCCTGGCCGGCGAGGTCGAGCAGCGACTCGCCGGAAACGTCCAGGTCCTTGAGACCGTCGCCGCCGACGAGAGGGATGCCGCCGATCCCCGCCGCGGCCATCTGCCGGCGCAGCGCGCCCGCGCCGGACGCGCCACTGCCGCCGAAGGCGTTGACCCCGCCGTACATCACCAGATCGGGGTGGATGGCGGCGACGAGCTTGACGACCGCCGCGTAGTCCGTCGTCCCCGGGGTGGTGCTTTGGCGGTCGACCACGGTGCCACCGTCCGTCTGCAGGCGTGCGGCAAAGGCATCCGCGAGGGTCATGCCGTAATCGGCTCCGTCGTCGATCACGAACACGCGGTGTGCGTGCAACGCCTCGACCGCGAAGTCGGCCATGCCCGGCCCGACGTCATCGTCGGTCGGACCCAGGCGCAGGAAGGCGACCTGGTCGGGATGGCTGACCCGGAGCTGCTGGCCCAAGGGGCCCTTGGTGAGGTCCGGCGCCGACGCGGACGGGCTGCAGAGCAGGAGACCCGCCGTGTTCGACACGGGGATCTGCCCCTGCGCGATCGAGGAGTTGAAGGGGCCGACCACGCCGACCACGGAAGGGTCAGCCACGAGGGCCTCCAGATCCCTGACCGCCTTGGCCAGGTCGTCATTGCCCGGTGACGTGTGGTCGAGCACGACGGGCTCGATGGTGATGCCCGGGATGAGGTGGCGGGCGTTGGCGTCGGTGATCGCCAGCAGCGCTCCGTCGCGCAGGGCATCCGGCGCACTCGTCGCGTCCGCGGTCAGGGGCAGCGAGATGCCGATCCGGATCGTGGGTCCCAAGGCGCCAGCCGCAGTCGGTGAGGGCGTGGGCGAGGGCGACGGACTCGACCCCGGGGTGGTCGGGGTGCCGGCGCGATAGATCAGGATTCCGCCGACCAACGCGCCCACGATGACCAGGACGACGAGAGCACGGGCGGGCGTCCGGCGACCGACACCAGGGGCCGACGCGGTGGAGCGTCGCGGCTGACGGCCCAGCTCGCCGCGCCGCAGGCGCTCGGCGAAGCGTCCCGGCGCATACGGCGGCTCCGGCAGCGGATCCTCCCTCAGCGCGCGGACGAGCGGATCGTTTGGATCGTCCATCACCAGGCCTCACGGCTCCCCACCGAGCGCCGCAGGGCGACCATCGCCTTCGTCGCATTGGCCCTGGCGGCCCCAGGCGTGATGCCCATGACGCGCGCCGCATCCTCGAACGTCATGTCCGCCCGGTAGCGCAGGTACAGGATCTCGCGTTGCCGGGGCGGGAGCCGGTCGACCGCGGGCCAGATCGAGAGGCGGGCCGAGGGATCCGGGTCGTGCGCGGTCGTGCTGTCGGGGCGGTGCGCCAGGCGACCCCGGATCGCGGCCACACGCCGTCGCCACCGATGGGCGTCGACCGCCAGACGGTAGACCGTGCGGAAACACCACGCCCTCGGGTCCTCCACCGTCCCGCCGACCCGGAGCGTCGACCAAAGGCGTAGCAGGGCCTCCTGGACGACGTCGTCGCCTTCATCGGCGGACAGGCCCATGCGGACGACGAAGCCGCGCAAGGCACGACCATGAGCCTCATCGACCCCGATCACGATGCCATCGGCATCGGCATCTGCCGTCGGGGTCGCGGTCATGCCAGCACTCGACACGACCGGTGCCTGGTGCGCCACGGGGTCGACGGGGATGGCGGGCTGCGGACCGAGATCCACCGTTGGGCGTAACACCTCAAGGCGAAGCCGGTCGTCCGGCATCACCCCTGCTGGACCGGCCAAGCCTGGCCGCATCATGAACGGTGACGAACCGCCCACGCAATCCGGGATCCGCGGGTGAGGTGGGCTGACCTTGACCAGCCCAGCCCCGCCCGGTCCGCGGGCGGCTCGTTCCGCCGCGGAAACGTCTAGTAACGGGCGGCGATGAACATGGTGCCCGTGCCATCCTTGTGGCCGATCACGACGATCGTGCCGGAGAGCGCCGGCTGACCGCCCGGCGCAAGATCCTGACCAACCCGACCTCCCTGGCGCATGCTCGCCGCTGCCGGGGAGTGACGGCCGTCTGGCCTCACCTTCCCCGTGACCGAATACCGACGCCCGAACCGAGAAGAACGCTTACTCGAGTTCGGAGCCGCGGCGGGTCCCGGTCTTCAGGGTGCCAGGGACCGCCAGGTCAGGCCGCCGTCTGACGTCGCCTGCAGGCCATCCGGGCCGCAGCCGTCGGGCCCGGCGCACATGAGCGTCGACTCACCGACCCCTGCCCATCCGCGGCCGTCGTCGGTCGGGAACTGGAGCCACCGAACCGGGAGGGCCAGGCCGGAGGCCACGGTCGTGGTCCAGGTCGCGCCGCCGTCCGCCGTCTGGGCCAGCAGCCCGGTCGCGGAGATGACGACCCAGTGCCGGGCGGACGGGACCGCCACCGTCCCACCGGGAACGATCGGGCCGGCCTGGTGCCAGGTGCGCCCGGCATCGGAGGTGGAGAAGAAGGCGACCCAGCCCGGGTCTGGCGCCGACGGGTCCACGTAGACCTGCCAGGTCACGGCCGTCGTGGGACCCAGGATCCGCAGCGGTGCGCCGGCCCACAGCTGGCCGCTCGGCACGTCCCCCGCCGGCACCGCTCGGGGCCGCGGCAGGACCAGCGGCCGCCAGGTCCGCCCTCCGTCGCTCGTCTGGTCGAGGGTGGGCCCGGCCGCCGTGAGCCGGCTGGCCATCAGGACGAGTCCATGCTGCGGGTCGAACATCTGGACCCCGCCCACATCGCCCAACGCGGGCCACGCGATGGGCGAGCCGCTCCAGGTCTCGCCCCCGTCGGCCGTGGTCAGCACGACCGCGCCGCTCGCCGCGAACGCCTGCGCCACGACGCTCCCGTGGCGCGCATCGCCGAAGGCGGGGCTCCCGACATCCAGGTACTGACCGGGCGGCAGCGCGATCGTGGTCCAGCTCGCGCCGCCGTCGGTGGTCCGGAAGAACCCTGCCCCCTGCCCGAAGACCCAGCCGTGGGAAGGATCGGTGAAGACCGGGGTGTCACTCACGTCAGGCCACGCCGCGGAGAGCCAGGAGAGCCCGCCGTCGCGGGTGAGGCGATAGCCGTCGCCGCTGCGGATCCACCCGAACTCCGCGCTGACGAGCTGGGCGCCCTGGAGCTCGTCACCACCGACGATGGCGTAGAGGCGGGCGGGGGTCGGCACGAGCGTCTCCCGTGCCGTCGGGGAGTGAGGCGTCGTGACGAGCGGGGTCGCCGTCGGCGATGGGGCCGGCGAGCCGAAGAGGAGCAGCGCGGACACCAGGATGGCCACGATGGCGACAGCGGAGAGGCCCGTCCGGCGCAGCACTGGGCGAGTGTAGGGAGCCAGCCGGCCTCCGTCGCCGACAGCAGAGACCCCTCAGGCGGGCAGCCACCCGGGCAGCAGGACGAGCGCCGCCATCCAGACCAGAAGCAGGCCCACGACGGTGGCCAACCGCTCCCCGTGCCGTCCGGTCGCCTCGTACACCATCACGCCGGCCAGCGCGGCCATCCACCACAGGTCCCCGAGCCCGCCGAGGAGCATCACGACCATGAGGGCCCACGCGCTTCCGACGCAGGCAAGGCCATGGCGAAGGCCCGCCACGCCGAAAGCAGCGGCGGTCGTGCCGCGGTCCGCCAGCTCGGCCGGATGGCGGCAGGCGGCAAGGCTGCGGCGCTTCATGCCGGTGTACTGGTAGGCCCCCGCCAGCGCCATCACCGAGGCCTGCACCAGC
>Ga0187777_10003476_pt1 | contig 10053 bp, 7 predicted proteins | sample 1015_Q2_SP5_10_M_FD_132416 | JGI IMG/M metagenome (GOLD analysis project Ga0187777, IMG submission 132416) | Tropical peat soil microbial communities from peatlands in Department of Meta, Colombia - 1015_Q2_SP5_10_MG | ecosystem: Environmental > Terrestrial > Soil > Wetlands > Peat | place...
AGCGCATGCAGGCGCGATATCAGCGCACGGGATCGCCGCACCCGCCAGGGCGCTAGGCGCCGAGCGGATTGGGATCGCGCCAGGCGCGCTCGAACGGCAGCCGCCAGCTGTGTGGCGCAATAAGTTGGTGGATCGCGTTTGGTCCCCAGGACCCCGGTGCGTAGGGACGCACCGCATGCGGAGCTTCGAGCAGCGGTGTCGAGACCTCCCAAAGCCGCTCGATTCCTTCGGCGGTAGTGAACAAGGTGTGATCGCCGCGCATGGCGTCGAGGATCAGGGGTTCGTAAGCCTCGAGCACATCTCCGATGCGATCGGTGTCGTGCAGCGCGAACTGCAGACTCAGCTTATCGAGCCTCATGCCGGGTCCGGGGCGTTTCCCATAGAAAGACAGCGACAGTTTGGAGGCATCCGCGAGATCGAACGTCAGGTGGTCCGGACCCTGAGAACCCACGCCTGAATCGGGGGGAAACATGCTCCGCGGCGGCTCACGAAACGCAATAGAGATGATTCGCTGCCCCTCCGGCATGCGTTTGCCCGTGCGTAAATAGAAAGGCACTCCCGCCCAGCGCCAGTTGTCGATCGAGCACTTCAACGCAATAAACGTCTCGGTATCCGAACGCTGATCGACGCCCGGTTCGCTGCGGTAGCCGGTGTACTGTCCGCGCACGACATCAGAGGGCGAGATCGGCATCATGCTCCGAAAGACCTTGTTCTTCTCCTCACTGATGGAGGCGGGTTCAAGGGCCGTCGGCGGCTCCATGGCCATGAAGGCGAGAATCTGAAACAGATGCGTGACCACCATGTCGCGGTAGGCGCCGACGGTCTCGTAGAACGCTACTCGCTTCCCGAGATCGACCTTCTCGGGCACGTCGATTTGCACGTGGTCAATAAAATTGCGGTTCCAGATGGGCTCAAAAAGCCCATTGGCGAAACGGAAAGCGAGGATGTTCTGCGCCGGCTCCTTGCCGAGGAAGTGATCGATGCGGAAGATCTGCTCCTCGCGGAACACTTTATGCAGCTGACCGTTCAAGGACACCGCACTCTCGAGATCGACGCCGAAGGGTTTCTCCATCACGATGCGGGCGCGCTCGACGAGGCCAGCCTCGCCGAGCATGTGGACGGCGGACAAAGCGGCATTCGGCGGCACGCTTAAATAGTGGAGGCGGCGCGTCTCTGCGCTCCCGAGAGATTTCTCGGCCTCATCGACGGCCGACCTGAGAGCGCTGGCGCCGGCAGCGAGCGGCACGTAATTCAGGTTTGCGGCAAAGGCGCTCCATGCTTCCTCAGTCATTTTGCGGGTGCAGAACTCGGTGAGGGCGCCGTGTACGAAATCACGGAAGGCTTGCGGTGTCATGTCCTCCAGGGACACGCCGATCAGACGAAATCCGGGGATGAATCCCGAACTCGAGAGGTGGAAGAGACCAGAAAATAGCTTCCGCCGCGACAGATCGCCCGTCGCACCGAACAGCACGACCACGTGCGGGTACTTCGGACCGACTCCTCCGGGAATCTTCGTCATCCTCGGCTCCTCACGTCAGTCGCGCCACCGTAAATGCGCAGCGCGCAAGCTTGAACCGGAAAGCCCCTGCGCACTGTCGCCGGACCATCGCAGGTTTTGGTTTCTTTTGACTATTATGAATAGTGGCGGGAATCACTAGTCAAGGAATGACTTCCCCTGCCGCACAGGCATCGACAGTCGGCACTCGGCGAATGCTCGTCATCGCGCTACACTAAGATGTGGAGGAGAGTGACGTGCGCAAAGCTCTCGCTCGGGGATCGGACACCCGGCGATCGGGCCGGAAGTGTGCGTGATAGGGAAACCAAGAATAACGACGGCGCTCGGTGCAGGCCACCGTCCCCACCCGCGTGTTGCGCAGACCCGATCGCTGGTCCTCGTCGCCCTCACCTTCTGGGCCAGCGTCACTGATGGCAAGTCTGCCACCGCCGGTTTCGGGGGCGTCGTGTCGCTCGCCGACGGCGAACCGTTCACGATTGTGCGACGTGACACCCTGATGAGCGGCTCGAGGGGCGTAGCGCTGCTCGCCGGAGACATCGTAGAGACCGGACCCAAGGCGTTTCTGGTGATCCAGGGGCCGGGAGGAAATCTGATCGGAATAGGCCCGGCAACAGGAGTCTATTTTGTAGAACGGGCGGAAGTCATGACGGTCTTTGTCCTCAAAGGCTGGGTGAAGGCGGACGTCAAGTCGGGGCCCATGCGACTTGTGGGAACGCGCCTCGGCTTACAGAGCCAACAAGCCGTCACTCTGCTGTACGCCGACGAGCAGTCCAACGCAGTCTTCGCTGAACAGGGCGCCGCAACCATTCTGTTGCCAGACGCCAGCGGTAAATCTGTCGACAAAGATGCCGGACCGAATCATTTCTTTGTCCGAGAGGATCAGCAAGAAGTGCTCTCGCGGCCCTCCCCGTCAGTTGAATTCGTGGAAAAGATGCCGATTGCGTTCAGGGATCCCCTCCCTCAGTACGCCAACCCGCCGCAAGCCGTCACGCCGCGGGTGGTTCGCGCGGTCACGTATAACGACATCCAGAACTGGCTGACGATACCGCGTGAGTGGCGCGGTGGCTTTATCGGACGCTTCCGCGGCCGCTTGAAAGACCCGGCGTTCTTCGCGGCCATGGATGCACATCAGAGCCTCTTCCCCGAATGGGTGCCGATCCTGCATCCACCGCCACCGGCCGCATCCGCAACGCAGAACGCGGAACCAGAACAAGGTCATGAATCGCGATGAAACTCCTTCTCAAGATCAATCTCGTCTTAATAGTCGTGACGCTGCTCGGCATGTTCGTCAGCTACAGCATCGCCGATCGGCTGCTGCAGGACAATGCACTGAGCGAAATTCAGGGGAATGCGCGGCTTCTGGTGGAGTCCGCGCTAGCGGTACGCATGTACACCAACAGGCAGATCAATCCGCTCCTGAGGACTCAATCGCGCTACGGGTTTCTGCCGCAACGCGTGGCTGCATACTCGGCCAAGGAATACTTCAACAATCTCCGCCAGAAATTCCCCGACTACACTTACCGGGAAGCCACGCTCAATCCGACCAACCCGCTCGACCGCGCCGACGATTGGGAATCGGATGTCGTGCGTCACTTCCGCGACAATGCTGGGGTCAAGGAGCTCATCGGCGAGCGCGACACCGCGGTCGGCAGAACGCTGTGGCTCGCGCGCCCGATACGGGTCGTCGATGAAGCATGTCTGGAATGCCATAGCAGCGTCAGTGCCGCACCGCAGAGCATGCTCGACAAGTACGGCAGTGCAAACGGCTTTGGTTGGCAGTTCAACGACGTCGTTGGCGCACAAATCGTGAGTGTGCCCTACGCCGTGCCGGTGCAACGCGCGAAAGCCGCGCTGCACAGCTTCGTCTACGTCCTGCTGGGCCTGTTTCTGTTCCTGTTCGTGGTCGGCAACGTCCTGATGACCACGCTGGTCGTGCGCCCAGTTGTGAAACTCTCGGCCCTTGCGGATCAGGTGAGCAGGGGAAACCTCGATGCGCCTGAGTTTCCGACCAAAGGCCGCGATGAGATCGCCGCTCTCGGCGCGTCGTTCAATCGACTGCGGATCAGCCTCAAGAAAGCCATGTTGGCGTTGCGCGAGGGCTCTACTCCGCCGGGCGCAACCACCGGCAACCACTGATGAACTTGCGCCGGTCGGTTTCAGAATCAATCTCGCCGCCCAGCTCCTGAAGCAGCGCATCGACGCTCGGCGCGGCTGCGGCCGCGCGGTGCACGGCAATCTCGGCGAAGGGCCCGATGTAGACCGCGAGCGCAGACTCAAGTCGGCGCAAATTCCCCGCTTCGATCGTCAGACGTGGGTGCGTCGACTTCGGACCGGCTTCGACCCTCAACCACGCATCGCCAAGTGCCGGTAATGGACTGGTCGGGGTGGCAAGCAGCGTGTTGAGGCACCTGCACAACTGCAGATAGTGAGGTTCCATTGGCGGCGGAAAGGCGTCCAGCCATTGATGGCCGCCGAGGTAGTACTCGAGGCTCGCCGAGGGCGCGACCTGTGCGATACGAAAGGGAACGATCCGCACGCCCCGGTGCATCGCCAGCATGACCTCGCGGCGTACTTGGGGTGACTCATTTGCGCTTGGCGAGAAGATCAGCACCATCACCTTGCAGACTGTGATGGCGTTGACGATCTCGGCTGCCCACTCCGTACCGCCCTGCACATCGCGCGGCGCAATCCAGCATTCGATGCCGTGCGCTTCGACTTGCCAGACCAAGTCGTAGGCCGCATCCCGATCGGTCTTGGTGCAATAGCTGACGAAAACGTCGCCGCGCGCCATGCTGCTCGGTCCCCTGCCCCGCCGCGAGGCTTATGCTCGCGCTTGGTTGTTTTTGGCGGGATGTATTCTGACGGGGCCGGCCCGCCGGCACAAATCCGCCGCTCTTCGGCGTAGGTCCTTGAAAACTCAGCGGACCGCAGAACCCTCCGCTACAAACTTGCCGCCGTAGTACAGATGCCCGTGCGGTGTTTCACAATCCAGATCTAGCGTGGCCACCCTGTCGATGGCGGGGTCGAACTTCCTGCCCGCGCCATCGACAAAGTCGCTTGCCTGCAGAAGAGCTGCCTCAGTGAGGCCCGCCCCAATGGTTTCAACCTCCAGGTTGAAGCCGGAGACGCCGTGGGAATTGAGGCTGAACAGGCAATGGGTCCAAGGAAAGGCATCTCGGTTTTCGACCCGAAAGAGATGGAGCTTCCGGTTATAGCCGATGGATGCGGTGAGACTCTGCTCAAGCGCGCGGTATGGTTGCGCGATGGCCGTCTCGGCCGCTTCGGGCACCCGAGCTGGCGCGCTGGCGCTCAGCTCGTCAACTCGCAAACCAGACCATCGTGCGAGCGCGATCGCGCACACGATGCCGATCCCAAACGCCCCCAGGAGCTCAATGGGCAGTAACGACCTCTTGTACGGCCGTTTGCAGTGTGGGCAAACGGAAGCGGATGCAGAGAACATATTCACGGTTACCGACTACCGAAGAATTGCAAACGTATCCGAATCGCCAGGCCGCGTTTGAGGCGGATGTGGACTTCCCTCAGAAGGCTTTGTGCCCGATGTCACATTTCGGCCTTCGTTACCCCGAGCGCATCAGGCGCGCGCCTGTGCTACGGTTGCCGCGCAGTCGGGGGAACGAGGTATAGACGTGGTTTTGGCTCCAAAGGGCGCGCGACTATGGCTGTCAGCTCTCGCGCTTATGTCCGCAAGCGGAGCTCTCGCCCAGACGGTCCCGGTTCCCGAACGCGTGCAGCGGGCGGCCGACACCAATATCACACGTGCGGTGCTCGAAGCGCCGATTCGCTTCCTCGCTTCCGATCTTCTCGAGGGTCGGGGACCGGGTACGCGCGGCGACGAGCTGGCGCGCCTGTACCTGCAGACCGAACTTGAGGGCATGGGCTATCGACCAGCCTTTGCCGAAGGCGCCTGGCAGCAGCCCGTCGACATCATCGGCATCGAGAGCGCCTTTCCCAAAACGTGGACCTTCCGGGGCCGAACTGCGCAAGTGGATGCGAAGTTGCGCGACGAGTACAGCGCGGCCAGTGGTCTTCAGACCGAAAGCGTCGCGATCGCCGATGCAGAGCTCGTATTCGTAGGCTACGGCATCGTAGCTCCCGAATACGGCTGGGACGACTTCAAGGGTGCGGGGCTCGCGGGGAAGATCCTCGTGATGATGAACAACAATCCCGACTGGGATCCGAATCTTTTCGCCGGCAAGCGTCGTCTCTACTACGGACGCTGGACTTATAAGTATGAGAGCGCAGCCGCTCAGGGTGCGGCCGGCGCCATCATCATTCATACGACTCCTTCGGCGGGATATCCCTGGCAGGTGGTGCGGAGCTCAAGCGGCGAGCGTTTCGAGCTGCCCGCGGGCAGTGAGCCGCGGCTGCGCGTGAAAGCCTGGATGACTGAAGATACAGTGCGCCGCGTCCTAAAGACGAGCGGCTACGACCTCGACAAGCTCGTTGCGTCCGCGCGCTCACGCGATTTCAAACCGGTGCCGCTCGACATTCATACTTCGATTTCCTTCACCAATAGGCTCTCGCGCGTTACGACGGCGAATGTGGGCGGAGTCCTTTCCGGGAGCGATCCGCGACTCGGGGAGCAAACCGTAGTGCTCTCTGCGCATCACGATCATTTCGGTATCGGTGATCCCGATGCGAGCGGCGATCGCATCTACCACGGGGCGGTCGACAACGCTTTAGGCTGCTCGCAGGCGCTTGCGAGCGCCCGAGCGTTCGCGGCCCTACCCGAGCGCACCCGTCGCTCGCTCCTCGTGCTCTTCGTTGCGGCCGAGGAGCAGGGTTATCTCGGCTCGACCTACTACGCCCAGCATCCTTCAGTTCCTGCCGGGAGGATCGCGGCCGATGTCAACTTCGAGGGCGCGTTCGATCGCGCCATCTTCGGACGCACCCGTGATGTCGCGCTTATCGGCCTGGGCAAATCCTCGCTCGATCAGATTGCCGAAAGCGTTGCGAAATCACAGGGTCGAGTGTTGAAGCCCGATCAATTCCCGGACCGTGGCTATTACTACCGCTCGGACAATTTTTCGTTCGCCAAGATCGGCGTGCCAGCGCTTTACTTCGGCGAGGGTACGGAAGTGATCGGTCGGGCGCCGGAATGGGGCCGCCAGCAGATCGAGGCCTGGGAACTCCACAAATACCACCAACCCGCGGACAAGCTCGACGCCAGCTGGAATTTCGACGGCGTAATCGAAGACACGAAGCTCGCGATGCTCTCGGCATGGCTCATTGCGCAGACCGATAACCTGCCGAGCTGGAAGCCGGGCGATGAGTTTGAAGCGGCGCGCAAGCGAGCGCTGGCCGCGCTCGGCCCCTAGCTAGTAGATCTCCGGGACCAGCATCTCGGCGGGCACTGCCTGGCGCGAGTAGTCCTCGTGGTGTTCGCGTTCGGGCAGGACAATCGGATCCTTGCGGATTTCCGCGTACCGAAACTGCTCGAGCAGATGGTGAATGCAATTGAGGCGAGCGCGCTTTTTGTCGACTGCCTGCACCACCCACCAGGGCGCTTCGGGGATGTGAGAACGCTGCAGCATGACCTCCTTCGCTTTGGTGTAGTCCTCCCAGCGGCGACGCGATTCGAGATCCATCGGACTGAGCTTCCACTGTTTCATCGGATCATAGATGCGGCCGAGAAAGCGCAGGTGCTGCTCCTCGTCGGTGATCGAAAACCAGTACTTGAGCAAGCTGATGCCCGAGCGCACCAGCATGCGTTCAAATTCCGGGACCGAGCGAAAGAACTCCTCGTACTCCTCCGGAGTGCAGAAGCCCATCACGTGCTCGACGCCCGCGCGGTTGTACCAGCTGCGGTCGAAGAGAACGATCTCACCTGCCGCGGGTAGGTGCGGAACGTAGCGCTGGAAGTACCATTGGGTGCGTTCTCGGTCGTTGGGGGCAGGAAGCGCTACTACTCGACAGACGCGGGGGTTGAGTCTTTGTGAAATCCGTTTGATGACGCCGCCTTTACCGGCCGCGTCACGCCCCTCAAACAGGATGACGATTCTCCGACGCGCCGCGACCACCCAGTCTTGCAGCTTCACGAGCTCGGCCTGGAGCCGGAACAGTTGACGGAAATACTGTTGCCGATATTCCTTGGAGGCATCGTTGTCGTCCGCTGTCACGGCCAGATCGTCAGGAAGTGGATGGTGGTCCTCGATCTCCATCTCCAGCTCTTCGTCGTAACCGTCAGCTAGATCTCGGCTGATGCGACGGATGATTTCTTCTTGCCCGAGCGAACTGAGTTCAGCCATGAGGAAGCTCCGCAGATCTGGGAGAGAGACGGATGGTCCGCTGCGATTGTGTCAGATTTGTTGCAGCTACGGAGGCGTCGGGACGCGTTAACCTATCCGCCTCGTCCTCAGTGACATCCCCGGAGCTGGCGCGACCAGAGAACAACAATGAGTGCGACGAAACCCATTGCGACGCAAGGCGAGCGGACGCAGCGTTCCTTTGATCCGGCGCTGGCAGGGCAACTCGAGCGGTTGGGACTCTCGGCGCACGATGACCTTTGGACCGAGCGCTATCTCCTCTGCCAGCACTTGATCGATCCATCGCTCGCAACTTCGCGCGAGAGGTTCGAGGCCACGAGTCGCTTCATCCGCGACCTCATCGCCCACCGCTGGGTGCAGACGCGGCGCGCGCGCGAGAGCGCAGCTGCCAAGCGCATCCACTACCTGTCGATGGAATTCCTGCTCGGCCGCACACTGCGCAATAACATCATGAACCTCGCGGCGGAACCGCTCGTGCACCGCGCACTCGAACAACAGGGATGGAATCTCGATCAGATCATCGAGGAAGAACCAGACGCGGGCCTCGGCAACGGTGGACTCGGTCGTCTGGCAGCCTGTTTCATCGATTCCCTGGCGACGCTTCAATACCCGGCCATTGGCTATGGTCTGCGGTACGAATACGGGATATTCCGGCAGGTGATTCGCGACGACTCCCAACTCGAACAGCCGGACAACTGGCTGCGCAGCACCGATGCTTGGGAAATTCCGCGGCCGGGACGCATCTACGCCGTGCCGCTGAACGCAAAGTTTGAATTGCGCGGTTCGAGACTGGTCGTCACGCCGAACCGGCCGTGCCGCCTGCTGGGTATGGGATACGACCGGCCCGTGGTCGGGTACGGCGCGCATTGCATCAATACGCTGCGGCTCTGGGCGGCTACGGCGCCAGACTCGTTCGATTTTGCCGAGTTCTCACAGGGGGATTTCGCGGGCGCGGTCATCGACAATGTGGCCGCTGAATCCGTGACGCGGGTGCTCTACCCCGACGATTCCACGGAGGCCGGCCGCAGCCTGCGCTTCCTGCAGCAGTACTTCCTGGTGAGCTGCTCGCTGCAGGACATCATCGCCCGCTTCATCAAGAGCGAGAGCACGTGGGCGGCGCTGCCCGATCGGATTGCGGTGCAGATGAACGACACGCACCCGGCGCTGTGCGTGGCGGAACTGATGCGAATTCTCCTCGATGATGCGCGGCTCTCCTGGGATCAGGCATGGGATATCACCTTCCGCTGCCTCGCCTATACCAATCACACACTGCTTCCCGAGGCGTTGGAGAAGTGGCCGGTCGCGCTTTTCGAGACCTTGATCCCGCGGCACCTCGAGATCATCTACGAGATCAATCGCCGCTTCCTCGATGAGGTGCGGCGTCGCCACCCCGGCGATGAAGCGCGCGTGCGGCGCGTGAGCCTTATCGAAGAGGAGCCGACCCGTCGCGTTCGCATGGCGCATCTGGCAGTCGTTGGTTCGCACAGCACGAACGGCGTAGCGGAAATTCACTCGGATCTTCTGCGCACGCACGTGCTGAGCGACTTCGCCGAGCTGTTCCCGGAGCGCTTCAACAACAAGACCAACGGCGTCACGCCACGGCGCTGGCTGCAACAAGCCAATCCCCCGCTCTCAGGACTGATCAGCACAAGAATCGGCGATGCCTGGATTACCGACTTGTCGAAACTGCGCGAGCTCCTGCCGCTCGCCGAGGACGCGGGCTTCCGCGAGGAATTTCGCAAGGCCAAACGCGCAGCTAAGCAAGCGTTCGCCAGTTGGTTGAGGGCGAATTACAACGAGGGCGTCGATACCGAGTCGATCTTCGACAGCCAGGTAAAACGCATCCATGAATATAAGCGCCAGCTCCTCAATGTCCTGCACATCATCGTGCTCTACAATCGCCTGCAGCAGGATCGCAACTATGCGATGAACCCGCATACGTTCTTTTTTGCGGGCAAGGCGGCTCCTGCATACCACTTTGCCAAACTCGTCATCAAGCTTATCAATCGCGTCGCGAAGACCATCGACGATGACCCGGGCGTCAGGGGCCGTCTCAAAGTGCTGTTCCTTCCCGAATACAACGTCAGCCTGGCGGAGCGCCTCATCCCGGCGAGCGATGTCTCCGAGCAAATTTCCACCGCCGGCTTCGAGGCGAGCGGCACCGGCAACATGAAATTCATGATGAACGGAGCGTTGACCATTGGCACGCGCGATGGCGCGACCATCGAGATGGCGGCCGAGGCTGGCGAA
>Ga0187777_10003479_pt1 | contig 10052 bp, 9 predicted proteins | sample 1015_Q2_SP5_10_M_FD_132416 | JGI IMG/M metagenome (GOLD analysis project Ga0187777, IMG submission 132416) | Tropical peat soil microbial communities from peatlands in Department of Meta, Colombia - 1015_Q2_SP5_10_MG | ecosystem: Environmental > Terrestrial > Soil > Wetlands > Peat | place...
GCGTCCGCAGGCGCCGCAGCGCCGGCCGTCGATGAAGCAGCCGCTGACAACGGCTGGCCCAGGATGCTCGCCGGCGACGGCCAAAGTTTCACGGTCTACCAACCACAGCTCGATTCATGGGACGGCTTCACGCTGGAGGCGCACGCGGCGGTCGCGGTCGAATCGGGCGGCGAGCAGCCGCCCCTGTTTGGTGTTGCAAATTTCTCGGCGCGCACACTGGTGGACAAGGACGAGCGCCTGGTCGTGTTCGAGGACCTCAAGGTCGCAGATGCGCGGTTCCCGTCCGCTCCGGAGCAGGCGCAGGCCTTGGGACAGGCGCTGGAGGAGGCCCTGCCGCGCGACATCAAGGCGGTGTCGCTCGACCGGCTCGAAGCGCAAGTCGCCATACACCGGGCCAGCGTGCAGGCCCGGGGGCTCCCGCTCGCCAACTCCTCACCGCGCATCGTGTTCATGCAGCAGCCCGCGCTGTTGGTGTACATCGACGGAGAGCCGAAGTATCTGCCGGTCGAAGGCACCGATCTGCAGCGCGTCGTGAACACGCGCGTGCTGCTGCTCAAGGCGCCGACCGGCATGCTGTATCTGCATGTGCTGGACGGCTACATGGAAACCGCGGCGCTGAACGGGCCCTGGAGCGTTGCGAAGGCGCCGCCACCGGGCGCCGCGAAGGCGGAGGCCGCGGCGCGAGAGACCCGCCAGATCGATCTGCTCGAAGGGCAGGAGGACCCGGACAAGAAGCAAAAACCTTCGCTCACCACCGCTGGTGCGCCGCGCATCATCGTTGCCGTCGCACCGACCGAGCTGATCGTCACCCAGGGCGCGCCGAACTACGCTCCGATCAGCGGAACCTCGCTGCTGTACGTGAAGAACACAACCGCCGATGTGTTCAAGCTGCTCACCGACCAGAAGACCTACGTCCTGCTCGGCGGGCGCTGGTTCAGCGCCAAGTCCTTGGACGGCCCCTGGGAGTTCGTCCCGCCCAAAAGGCTGCCGAAGGACTTCGCCAGGATTCCCGACAGCAGCCCCAAAGAGAACGTGAAGGCTTCAGTGCCAGGCACCAGACAGGCTCAGGAGGCGCTGATCGCGAATCAGATCCCTACCACTGCGCGCGTCGAGCGAACCGGGGCGAGCTTCACCGTGCAGACCGACGGCGACCCCAAGCTCGTAGCTATCAGCGGGACATCGTTGCAATACGTGCTGAACGCATCCGCACCCGTGATCCGGGTCGACGAGAAGACTTGGTACGCCTGCCAGGACGGCGTGTGGTTCACGGCGCCATCGCTCAACGGGCCGTGGGCGGTCGCTACCAGCGTGCCCGCGGCGATCTACAGCATCCCGCCCTCGTCGCCGGTCTACTACGTCACCTACGTGCGTGTATATCGCGCCACACCAAGTTACGTCTACGTAGGGTATACACCCGGCTATTACGGCGCGGTCGTCGCGCCGGGCGGCGTAGTCGTGTACGGCACCGGCTACTACTACTCTCCGTGGATCGGCCGCTCCTGGTACGGCTATCCGGTAACGTACAGCATGGGCGTGTGCATGGCGTGGACGCCGTGGACCAGCTGGGCCTACGGGTTCGGTTGCGGATGGCCGTCCGGCCCGGTGTGGTACCGCCCGCCTGCTCCGTGGTGGGGCCCGTATTACGGCTGGGGATATAACGCTCGCGGCGGCATCACCGCCTGGGGACCGGGTGGCTGGGCCTCGACTACCGGCAACATCTACGGCCAGCGCGCCGGCTTCTCGACCGTGCAGCGCGGCACCGCCGGATACAACGCGTTCACCGGAAATCAGTGGGCGACGCGCTATGGCACCGCGTACAACTCAACGACAGGCACCCTAATCAGGGGCCAGAAGGGCGCCGTGAACAACGTCTACACCGGCAACTACGCCTACGGCGGGCGCGGGACGGCCACGAACACGAGGACCGGAGCCACGGTTGCCGGCGGGAAAGTCACTGTGGGCAATGCGTACACCGGCAACTCCGCGACGATCGGAGGTATCACTGCCAGCAAGCCCGGCGAAGCGCCCCGCTCCGTAGTCGGTGTCAAGGGCGACCAGGGCGGCGTGATCGCTGTCGGCGGACCGGGAGACAAGCAGGTTTACGGAACCAAGGACGGCAACGTCTACCGGCGTGGAGACAACGGCAAATGGGAGCAGATCACCCCGCCGCCGACCGCCACGAAGCCCGGCGCGGCACAGGCGCACCCGGCCAGCCAGAGCGCAATGACGACGCCATACTCCGGCTCGGGTGTGCGGCGCGACGCGCAGCCGCAGCCGCCGGCCGCGGCGACCCCGCAGCCGCTGGCCGGAAACGTGCACGACCTGGATCGTCAGCGCCAGGCGCGCGAGACGGGCAATCTGCGCGCGAACAGCTACCAGAGCTCCCGGCCGCCCGGCGGTTTTCGCGGGGGCGGCGCTACGGGCAGACGACGCTGAACTTCCCTGACCCCAACCCCTCTCCCAGGGGGAGAGGGATTTCATTTCTGCTTGCGAGGGGCTAGTAGAACCAGCCCCAGTACAGAGACGAGGGCGGCGTGTACTGGTAGTCCGCCCCCTGCTCTTCAACTCCTGTCGCACCGCCTTCCGGGAGTAGCGAGCCGGTGGTGGGATAACCGTAGTACACCTCGTCGGTGCTGGAGGAGATCGCGCGCGACTGGATCGCGTGATAGATCGGAGTGGTCGGCGGGATGGCGTAGATCTCGGGAGGGATGTTGCGCGTGACCGTCCACGGCCCGGTCGCCTCCGACGCGTGGAACCACACGCCTTCCTGCACTGCATACCAGTTGTTGATGTCGACCTGGATCATCGGAACCGAGGCGTTCGCCACGTAGTTGAGCTGCGTCCCACGAATGGGCTTGAGCAATGGGTCCCCGCCCAGGGAGTAGGTCAGGTTTGTGATTCCCGGCTTTGCCGAGGAGACCTGCCACGCCGGGGGCGTCATTGCCTTCGCGATCGAGCCTTTGACGCTCGCTTTCGGGCTGTCATCCGGAATCTTCGAGAACCCCGGCGGCAGGCTGGCGATGGGGATGTGCGTCCATGGCCCGTCTGTGCCGGGGGCACGGAACCAGTTGCCGCCGACGCGAACGTAGAGCCCGCCGCGCTCGTCCTTGAACAGATGCGCTGAGGTGTTGGTGGCGTACTCAAGAGACGTGCCGGTAATGGGTTCAAAGCGCGGCGCACCGTCCAGCACGATGAGCGCGGCAGGCTCCGTGCTCACGATGATCCGTGGCAGGTTCGCGTTGGACAGGTGCGGCATGTTGCCCTGTGCGTCGGCCTTGCCCGTAAGCAGCTTCGCGTGGCCGGTCTCGACCGCTCTCGCTTCCAGCTCGCGCGCGCCTGGTGGTGGCGGCACCATGGTCCACGGGCCGTCCAGCGACGTTGCGCTCACCCAGCCGTCGTATAGATGCAGGAGAAGCGTGCCAGCCGGTTCCTTCAGCAGCAGAACCCGGGTGTTCAGCACGCCCATCAGGTCCGTGCCTCGGACACGCACATAGTTCGGTTCGCCATCGATGTAGACCAGCACCGCCGGCTTTTCGGAGATGATGATGCGCGGCACGGCTACCTCGGCCGCTGCCCTGCTCTGGCGCGCTTTGGCTTCCGCCTGGCCAGCCTCCAAGCGCTTCAACGAGACCGTCTTCATCTTGTCGGGCAGAGCGAAACGGAGGAATTCCTGCCACGCCTGCGTTTTGTCGGCGGGGGCGGAGAAGCTCGTCTCCCTTATTTCCGTATCTTGGAGAGCAACGACGCCGGCCGCTTCGTTTACCTGCGTGATCGCTTTGAACGTTACAAACCCGTTCACAGGCTGCGCCGCAGGCGGCTGCGCGACCACCAGCACGCGCCCCGCGATTATCCCTTCGGCCCAAGAGTCCGCCACCGGCTCGTGGACCTCGAACGCCACCCCCTCCGAAGACAGCTTCAACGGCCACTGCGTCGCGCCCGCTGCGGCCGCGGCAGTCGCCGCCGCAGGCGCGGCACCGCCCGCGGGCGGCGTAGTCGAGGATTGCGCCGCCGCAGTCGATGGCGCAGAGGCTGGCGCGGGCCTCGGTTTGGTCGGTTGCGGCGGGAACAGGTCACGCATCTGGCCGGCGACCGGCGGTGGCGGCGGCTTGTCGACCGGCTTCGGATTCTTGGAGCCGCACGCCGCGAGCAGCGGCACGAACAAGGCAAACAGAATGGCGCGGCCAATCATCATCAGGACCGGGAACGATGTAGGCGCGCAGTCTACGTGCACCCGTTGCAACCCTCAAGCGCATGCTGGAAAAGAAACGGCCCGCTCGTTGGTTCGAGCGGGCCGCAGCCGAGTGAAGCGCGTTACGGGATCTGCCTGCTGACCGCGTTCTCCTGTCGGTTGAGCACACGCTGCTCCTGCTTGGTGATGTGGCCGCCGTTCTGGCTGGCCATGGCGCGCTCTTCGTGCCGGATCTGACGGTCTTCCTTGTGCAGCTTGTGCGCCTGCGCCGGCGTGAGCTTGCCTTCCTTCACGTCCCGGTTGATGCGCTTGTTCTGATGCGCCAGCCGATCGTTGACTTCGGTTCGACGCGGATGATGTTTCTCCCAATTCGTTTCCGCGAGGGCGCTGGCAGAAACACCCACGACGAGCGCGCTCAGCGCAGCGAGCGCGACAGCCTTACAACGTCCTTTCGTGAACATGCTCAAGCTCCTTTGGCTAGAACCCAATGACGGCCGCATCGTTGCGCGACTCGCTTGATTAACGACGGCCGGCTTCGGCAGTGCACGTCAAAGTATGTGAATTCTCTCGTCAAGGGGTGACGACCCGGATTGGTGCAACAGGCTTCGCACTGGTTGTTCTGTAGGCTTGGGCGGCAAGGCGTCCAATCTGGTAGTCTTCCGCGCGTTCCGCTTTTTCTGCAACGCCGCCGCAACGCTCGATAGAAGATCGTGAGTCCATTGGCGATAGCGCTGATCGTATTCTTCCTCGTTCTGCTTGGCGGCGTGGTAGGGCTCGTCCTGCGCGGCCTGCTTCCCGAGCAGCATCTGAACGAAGATTCGATGGGCGCAGTGAAGCTCGGCACCGGCCTGATCGCGACGCTCTCCGCTCTCGTCCTCGGGCTGCTGATCGCCTCGTCCAAGGGCTACTATGACAAGGTGAGCGACGAGGTCACGCAAACGGCCGTCAAAGCTGTCTTGCTCGACCGCACGCTGGCGCGCTACGGGCCGGACACGATGGAGATCCGCGCGACGCTACGCAACATCTTCGCGACCGCAGTCGAGCTCATGGACGGAGGCGTGGACTCGATGGCGAAGGGCCTGGATGCGCCGCAGAGGCAGAAGAGATTCGAGGCGTTTCAGGAAAGACTGGCGCGGCTCGTGCCGCAGAACGATGCGCAGCGCGCGCTGCAAACCCAGGCCATGGGGCTGATCGACGATCTGGCCCAGACGCGCTGGCTGTTCATCGAACAGCAGGAGGGCTCGATCTCGAAGCCGTTGCTGTTCGTTCTGGTGCTGTGGCTCGCGGTGATCTTCCTCGGTTTCGGGTTGGTCAGCGCCAGGAACGCGACCGTCATCATCGTCTTTGTTCTATGCGCACTGTCCGTCGCGGGATCGATCTTTCTGATCGAGGAGATGGACCGCCCCTTCGCCGGGTTGATGAGAATCTCCAGCGCCCCCGTGCACAACGCGCTCTCCCACCTCGGCGAATAGGCGCAAGCTCGAGGTTCAGCGGATTGCTCTAATGGCCCAACGTGATTACACCTTGCTCTTCCGGCGTTACGTGCTGGTGTCTGTGATCATCGCGCTCGCGCTCACGGCCGCCGCCATGTGGCTCGCCTTCTCGCTGTTCAATCCGACGCCGCCGCGGACCGTCAGCATGGCGGTGAATCAGGGCGGGACCTCCGAGCCGGTGGCGAAACGCTATCGCGAAATTCTCGCACGCGACAGAATCGAGCTGCGTCTGGTGCCCTCACGTGGCGCTGTCGAGAGCATCGCCCGAATGGGCGAACCGAAGTCAGGTATCGATGTCGCCATCATTCCCAGCGGCATCACGAACCAGCGCCAGTCGCCCGAGCTCGTCTCGCTCGGCACTATAGGCTATCAGGCGCTCTGGCTCTTTTACCGTAGCGGCGACGTGGCCAGGAAGGATCGCGCGCGCGAAACCTTCGCAGGAAAGCGCGTGTCGATCGGTCCCGAGGGGAGCGCGGACCACGCGCTGTCTCTCGAGTTTTTTGCCCGCGTCGGCGTGGTCAACCAGCGGGAAACAAACCTGCTTGCGCTCGGGCCGCAGGACGCCGTCGAAAAACTGCTGCACGGAGACATCGACGCCGCAGTGTTGCTGGATTCATTCGAGTCGCCGTCGGTGCGCCAGTTGCTCTCTGCGGAAGGCATTGTTCTGGCCAACATCGTGCGGGCGGACGCCTTCGTCGCCCTGTACCCGTACCTGAGCAAGGTGGTGCTCCCAGCCGGGGTCGGGGACATGGTTAACAACCGGCCGCCTACGGACGTCAATCTGGTCGCGCCCAAGGCCAGCCTCATCGTGCGTAGAGATCTGCATCCGGCAATTCAGTACCTCTTGCTCCAGGCGGCGACTGAGATCCACTCTGGACCAGGGGTATTCCGCCGCGCAGGCCAGTTCCCCGCCCCGGAGTCGCTCGATCTTCCGCTGAGCGATGAGGCTGCGCAGTTCTACAAGACCGGGCGGCCATTTCTGCAGCGCCACCTGCCGTTCTGGCTGGCGGTGCTCGCGCAGCAGCTGCTCGTCGTGCTCATCCCCGTGCTCGCCGTGCTCTACCCGATGCTGAAGTTCATCCCGGCAGCGTATGGCTGGGCCATGCGGCGCCGTGTCTACCGGCTGTACCGTGAGCTGAAGCTCATCGAGGATCAAGCCGGCTCCCCGAGCACGCGGACGAGCTCGGCAAGCGATCTCATCGCACGACTGGAACAGCTGGACGATCGGACCAGTCACTACCGCGTACCCGTCGCTTTCAGGCCCCTGCTGTATGCCCTGAGGCTGCACATCGCGCTCGTGCGTCAACGCCTCGAGAGAGGCTGAGCCGCAAACGCAAGTGGTATGTCGGGGCGCACGCGTGCTCACGTCAAACCATCACCGGCCTGGCCTCATTGTCGCAGCAGCGGTTGCGCTCATGTTCGCTGCCGCCGCGGGCTGCTCATCCAAACAGGAGCTGACGCCGCAGCAGCGGATGCAGACCGACCTCGCCGAATACGAAATGCAGGTCCGCAGAATCATCCCCGATCCCGCGCGCGCCGATCAGCTTGTCGCCCTGACCAACCAGTTTCAGGAACTGGCGCAGACGAGCATCGGGAGCATCAATGAATACCGCGCCAAACTGTCGGCCCTGAACTCGAGCTACGAAGCGACGCGGGCCGATTATGAAGCTCTCTTCAACGACCAGGACGCAACGCGCGAGGGGTTCTTCAAGAAAGCCGGCGCCCTGCGCGAGCGGATGGTCGTGTTCACCTCCGACGCGGAGTGGGAACAGCTTCGTGCGCTGCACCTCAAGCTGTTGGAGGCCGACCTGCAGCAGTTAGTCGAGTGAAACCCCTGGACCAGCCTGACCGATTCCAACCGCAACTCGAGTAAGACCCGACATGTTGATCGCTGCCCTCACGGCATTTCTCATAGTCCATTTCAGCGCGCATTCGTCTTCGATGACCGCCCCGTTCGAGCAGACCGCTGCATTGATCAAGCAACACGTGGCGGAGGAGGCGCGCCAGAAGCAGGCGCTGGCGTTGGTTGATCAAATGAAAAGTCAATCGACGAACTACCTGCAGCGGCGAGACAAACTGATCCAGGCACTGGTGGGGCTCACCGCGAAGCGCGCCACGCAGGTGAGCGAGATCGAGAAGGCCGCCCAACCGCTGATCACCGATGACCGCGCGACGGCCGAAAAGCTTCTAGACCTGCGCTTTCAGCTCAAGTCGGTGCTGACGGCCGACGAGTGGGCCCAGGTATTCCCTGCACCGCACGCCAAGCCCGCGTCGATCAAGAAGACGACCGCCCGCTACAGCTCACCACGCGAATTGGGGCCTGGTGTAAGATTGAGCGAGCGCTAGCGATCTCTACACGCGGAGTTGTAGATGGACTGGGGTGGCGTTCGGGTCGCGGCGGCCGCGGTGGCCGCTGGTTTTGTGTTCGGCAGTCTCGTCGAGTACTGGGGTCATCGAGCCATGCACGCGTGGCGATGGCTCGGCAAGGTGCACTGGGAACATCACGGACGCGGCACTGGCCAGGGTGTTCTTCCCGAGTACCTCGATTACGTCCGCGGTACATGGTGGCTGATGTTGCTGCCGTTCGCGCTGTCTGTGCCGGTGGGGATCGGCTGGCTGCTCGGCGCCAATCTGTTCGCGTTGTTCTCGGCTTTCTCGCATCAGCTCCAGCACGAGGCCCCGGAGAAGGTGTTCTGGATGCCGATGCCAGTGCACTACGTCCATCACGCTCTGAACCAGTGGCATCACAACTTCGGGATGTCGCTCGACATCTGGGACCGTGTGTTCGGCACGTACAAGCCGCTCGAGTGGAGCGATGCGCCGCAACTTCCCAAGGCGTAGCACCCGTCGGCAACCCCACTAGCTGTTCGAGGCGCTGGGACTGCTCGAAGGCTTAGCGGCTACGCGTCGCCGCTGGAAGACATAGGCCACGATCACCAACACTACCGCGGCGACAATCACCACACCGAGCAGCACCGATCGCTCGAGATATGCGATGGCCGGTACCGACAGCGCCATCAGCACACCCACCGCCATCAGCTGCCAGGAAACGTTGTGCAGGCCGGCTAGAAAAGTGCTGAGCGCCAGCAGGTAGAGGATGATCTGGGCGCTCAGCACGCTGGTCACCGTCGTCTGCACGCCAGGCAGGAACACCAGCAGGATGGTGAACAGAAACGCGCCCCAGTGCACCAGCTGTATGACGATCAGGCGCGTCTTGGCACCGCCGCCGGCAGCCACGCGTGGCCACTGGCTCACGATGCAGACGACCGCGAACACCGGCGCGAGCACTTTCCAGTATGCAGCGCTCGAGTCGGGCGATACGCTGGTGTAAGCGATGCCGACGACAGCAAGCACCAGCAACAGGATGTAGGGGAACTCGCGCGCCACGAAGCTCCTCCGCTGCGCGGGCTGGGCGGCGCTGGTTGATTGCGTTTCGCTCACGAGAGTCTCGCCAGAAAAGTAACCGCGACTTCATGCTTGACGCATGGATCACACACTTTACCCCGACGCAGCGGATCCCGCCACGGCGCCCGGTCAGGCGATCGTGCCCTGCAGCCTCACTAACCGCGCGGGCTGCGGTGGCCCTGTGCCGGGCGAGCGCGTATCATGGTCGAAGTCGATCGATAGCGGGCGTGGATCCGAGGCCCGCCGCAATTGTCAAAGAAGGAGCAGCACACATGCGGTTCGAAATTGGCAGGTCACTGATCGTGTTCATCTGGACGAGCAACCGGTATCGGGAAGAGGTCGTGCGTCTGTTCCAGGGCATCAACCGCCGTTCCATCCGTTTGCTCAGAGCACGCAAGATGCTTGGCCTGTGCTTTCTCGCGGTGCGCCGCGTCGGCGCGGCCGCGGCCCGGTAATACCTGCATGTGGGCAGCGTTGCGCGTTGCTTTGCTCGCTTGCCTGGCGGCTCTCGCCGGCGGGTGCGCCACGCAGAGCAAGGAACAGGCGAGTCAGCTTTCCGCCTTCCAGCGCGACGAGCTGCCCCCGCCATCACTGCAGCAGCCCGATCTTGCCAGCATGCGCGAGTCCGACGTATCGCCCATTCCCGAGAGTGCCGCTGCCGCGATACCTTCTGCGGCGGCCACCGCTTCCAAGCCGGAGCTGCTCGGGGAGATGTCGGATAGCACCCCGGGCGCCGCGCGCGTCGCCAAGGGCCCGTGCAACCTCGCCAACTGCGGTGTGGTCCTGGGTATCGCGAACCATCAGGCCGCGGAGTCTTTGTATCAGGACGACGGCGGCCCTGGCACGTACCTGCCGCAGGGCGTGGACAGCGCGGAGACCGCGGCACAGCCTGCAGTGTCTGACGCCACCGGCGTGCAGAAAATCGTCACGGTTTGGGACATCGCGGTGCGCATGCACGACGGGAC
>Ga0187777_10003480_pt1 | contig 10049 bp, 8 predicted proteins | sample 1015_Q2_SP5_10_M_FD_132416 | JGI IMG/M metagenome (GOLD analysis project Ga0187777, IMG submission 132416) | Tropical peat soil microbial communities from peatlands in Department of Meta, Colombia - 1015_Q2_SP5_10_MG | ecosystem: Environmental > Terrestrial > Soil > Wetlands > Peat | place...
CCACCGCCACGCAGACGGATGGGATGTCGAAAACCGCGTTCGTGCTCGGCGCGGAGAAAGCACTCGAGATCATCAACCGCATGCCCGAGTACGATGCGATTTTCGTCCTGCCCGACGGGCGCGTGTTGTACTCGAATGGTTTGCGGCCGCCGGCCGCTAGGCCAGCGGGCGCGCCGCCCGCCTCTACTGAGGCGAGCCCCCCTCACCCACCTTGAGCAGCGCGTCGACTTCGGCTTCCGCGGCGAGCCAGTCTTCGGTCTCGTGACCGGGCTCGAAACCGCGCCGTTCGGCGCGCAGGTAAGCCCCTTCGGCGATCATCAAGCGGCGCACCTCGGCGGTCACTGCGGGTTGAGCGGCAGCGGGCACCGCCGCCTTGCGCGCGCGCGATGAGCGCGGCTGCACCGGGGCGGGACGAGAAGAACGCGGGGTATCAGGCGAACGACGACTTGCCATTGGCTCCTCCTTGCCGAGTGAGTGCTCACTGTGCACGTCTTGGCGCTACAGGCGCAAGCGCGAAAATGTGCATTCCGGGTGCGCGGCGGCGCACTCTAAGAGAGCAGTGCTCGATGGTGACGCGTTACGTCGGGCGCCGAAGCGGCGACTGCCCCGAGCGCGTCGGCTGTTTGCGACGCGCGCGCGGGGCGCCGCCGCTCGCTCGCGCGCGCTCGCCCACGCCATTGCCGGCCGGGGCATCGAGGTTCAAGTGCTGCAGGTACTTACGGAAGCCGCGCCCGAGTAAGGGGTGCGCGAGCGCATATTCGACGGTCGCCTGCAGGTACCCGAGCTTGCTGCCGCAGTCGTAGCGTTTGCCGCTGAAGCGGTAGGCATACACCGCCTCCTCGCGCATGAGCGCGGCGATGCCGTCGGTGAGCTGAATTTCCCCACCTGCTCCGGTGCTGAGCTTCTCGAGCTTCTTGAAGATCGCCGGCGAGAGCACGTAGCGGCCGACGACCCCGAGATTCGAGGGCGCGGCCTCGGGCTTTGGCTTCTCGATGATGCTGCGCACCCGGCTCGTCATCTCCCCCGCCGCCTCGACCTCGACGATGCCGTACTTCTCGGTGTCCTCACGCGGCACGAGCTCGACGCCGATCACGCTCGCGCGCTTCTCGTCGTAGACATCCGCCATCTGCTTAAGACAAGCGACGTCGCTCCGGATGAGGTCGTCGGCGAGGTGCACGAAAAAGGGCTCGGCCCCTATGGCCGGCTGCGCACAAAGCACCGCGTGCCCGAGCCCAAGCGGTGCGGGCTGGCGGATGTAGATGCAGGAAGCGTAGGAGGGCAGAACGCTGCGCAGCTGATTGAGCACATCGCTCTTGCCCTGTTGCTCGAGCATCAGCTCGAGCTCCTGGTCGGAATCGAAATGATCCTCGATGGCGCGTTTGGAGGCGCCGGTGATAAATACGAGTCGCTGCGCCCCCGCCGCGAGCGCCTCCTCGACCGCGTACTGGATCAGGGGCTTGTCGACCACCGGCAGCATTTCCTTGGGACTCGCCTTGGTCGCCGGCAAAAAGCGTGTGCCGCGACCCGCGACCGGAAACACGGCCGTCCGGATGGTCGATTTCAAACTGCCCCGCATCGATCTCGCTCCCGTTACCGCGCCTCGATGAGGGCAAGTGTAGCGCTGATTTGCGGCGGCTTTATGAGATGAGGTCGGCCCTTCACAAGGCCCGCGCGGCATGATCGGCACGATCGGCCCATTTGAAGACCGCCGGACGCATGCTGTCCCAGGAGTGGCATTTCGGGCAGCGCCAGTACCAGCGGACGCTGTTCATGCCGCAGTCATCGCACTGGTAGCGCCCGCCGGCATCGCCGATGCGGGTGAGGAGCGCGCTCAAGGAGCTCGCCTCGGCCGCCGACTCCATGGGGGCGCCGAGTTCGGAGGCGATACCCGGAAGACGCGACATTTCCTCGGGCGGGACTGCGGTGGCAAGAAGCCAGGCGAGCTGGCGCGGGCTCATGTGTCCGCTCTGCCCGAGCCGCCGGCCGAGCTCATTCAACATATCCCCGTTGCCGGTACGACGGGCGATCGCGAGCGCGGCGGGAATGATCTCGAGGGCAAGTTCGGGCGACATCTCGAGGGCGTGCAGATACAAAAGGAGTGCTCCGCCCGCATCCCCGGCCTGTTCGATGAGTCTTGCGGTGAGAATGTCGGCACGCGGCAGCTGCGGCTCATGCGTGCGCGCCTGCCGCAGCAGCGTCCGCACCCGCTCGCCATCGCCCTGAAGCAGAGCATGCTCGGCGAGCTCGCAGAGGTAGTGTGCAGCGACGCGGCTGCGCTCGTGCTGCACGCCGCTTGGGAGTTCGTGGAACACCTTGAGCGCTTTGGCCCAATCGCCCTGCGCTTCGTAGATACCGACCAGGTGATCGAGCGCCGCGCGGCGGTACTCGCGCGAGGCGGCGAGCTCCTCGAGCACCCGCTCGGCGCGATCCATGAGCCCCGCACTCTGGTAATCGAGCGCGAGGGCGAATGCCGCCTTATCGCAGACCGCCCCGCCGCCGTGATCGCGCAAACGTGAATGAATCGCGATCGCCCGATCCACCTCGCCGCGGCGCCGGAAGAGGCTGCCTAATGCGAACTGGATCTCGGCCGCATCACCATCCGCTGCCGCCATGCGCGCGAAGATCTCCGCCGCATGATCAAAGCGGTCGTTGATCAGGTGATCGAGGCCGACGTAGTAGTCGCGCGGCAGCCGCACGGTGCGCGCGGCGCCGTTGCGGCGCCCGAGAAAATAGGCTGCCACGCCAACTAGAATGAAGGCCAACGCGAGTAGGAGTGGCGGCAGCTCAAACACGCAGCCGACGATAGCAGTTCCCGCGCCCGGGGGATAATCGACCCGCGCACGGCGCGGGGCGGGCGCCGCTTAGTCGCGGATCGGGCGGTCGGCGCCGTCGTTCACCCGCTCGCGCAGGTCCTTGCCGGGCTTGAAGTGCGGGACGTGCTTTCCCGAGAGCGCCACCGCCTCGCCGGTCTTCGGGTTGCGCCCCTGGCGCGGGGGGCGAAAATGCAGTGAGAAACTGCCAAAGCCACGGATCTCGATGCGCTCGCCCTGCGAGAGTGCATCGCTCATGATCTCGAGGATCTGTTTGAGCGCGAGCTCTACGTCCTTCGCCGGCAGATGCTTCTGCTTGGCGGTGATGATTTCAATGAGTTCGGACTTCGTCATGAGCTCAGTGGCTCTCTCCCGAACCGATTTGCTCCTTGAGCAGCTCGCCGAGACTCGTTCCCGATGGGGCGGTCTCCGAGCGGTAGCTCTGCACGGCCTCCGCCTCCTCGTGCGCTTCCTTCGCTTTGATCGAGAGCGAAATCGTGCGTGATTTGCGATCGACGCCCGTGAATTTCGCCTCGACTTCCTCCCCGACCTTGAGCACCGCGCGCGCATCCTCGACCCGCTCGCGCCCGAGTTCGGACGCCCGCAGCTGGCCTTCGACGCCGTTGCCGAGATCGATGATCGCCCCGCGCGCATCGACTTCCTTGACGACGCCCCGCACGATCGTGCCCTTCGGATTGTCGGCGATGTAGGCCGAGAACGGATCCTTCGCGAGCTGCTTGATGCCGAGCGAGATGCGCTCGCGCTCAGGATCGATCGACAGCACCATCGCCTCGAGCTGCTGGCCTTTCTGGTAGTTGCGCACCGCCTCCTCGCCCGGCTGGTCCCAGGAGATGTCCGAGAGGTGTACGAGGCCGTCGATGTTGCCCGGCAGGCCGATGAAGATGCCGAAGTCGGTGATGGATTTGATCTGCCCCGCGACCCGGTCGCCGCGGTTGTAGTTCTCGGCAAACTCCTTCCAGGGGTTCGCTTGGCACTGCTTGAGTCCGAGTGAGATGCGGCGCCGCTCCTCGTCGACGTCGAGCACCATCACCTCGACCTCTTGCCCCGTGTGCACGACCTTCGCGGGGTTCACGTTCTTGTTGGTCCAGTCCATCTCGGAGACGTGCACGAGGCCTTCGACGCCATCCTCGATCTCGACGAACGCGCCGTAATCGGCGATGTTCGTGACCTTGCCAAAGACGCGCGTGCCCGGGGGATAGCGACGGGCGATGTTCTGCCAGGGATCGGCGCCGAGTTGCTTGAGCCCGAGGCTCACCCGCGAGCGCTCGCGGTCGAACTTGAGGATCCGCACCTCGACCTCATCGCCCACCTTGACGACTTCCGAGGGGTGTTTCACCCGCTTCCACGCCATGTCGGTGATATGCAGAAGGCCGTCGATGCCGCCGAGGTCGACGAAGGCGCCGTAGTCGGTGAGATTCTTCACCGTGCCGCGCACCACCGCGCCCTCCTGCAGGTTGTCCATGAGTGCGCTGCGCTCGGCGGAGAACTCCTGCTCCACCACGGCGCGCCGCGACACCACGACGTTGTTGCGCTTCTGATCGAGTTTGATGACTTTGAACTCGAGGGGCTTGCCTTCGAGATAGGAGGTGTCGCGCACCGGACGCACATCGACGAGCGATCCCGGGAGGAACGCGCGTACGTTTTCGATCTCCACCGTGAAGCCGCCCTTGACCCGACCGGTGATCACGCCGGTGACGATCTCGGACTTGTTGAACGCCTCCTCAAGACGCGTCCAGGTGCGTGCGCGCTTCGCCTTCTCGCGCGAGAGCCGTGTCTCACCGGTGCCATCCTCGACCGAATCGAGTGCGACCTCGACCTGATCGCCCGCCTTGACCTCCACCTCGCCGCGTTCGTTCTTGAACTGCTCGAGCGGAATGACGGCTTCGGATTTGAGACCGACGTTGACGATGACGACGTCGTTGGTGACTTCGACGATCAACCCGGTCAGGATCATCCCCGGGCGGATGCGCTGGTTGGCAAGGCTCTGTTCGAATAACTGGGCAAAACTCTCTGTCATACCTTCACTTCGCACGCCGCAGCGTGCCGCTGCTGGACCCGCATCCGGCGGGCCAGGAAATTGCACTCAGGCATGCAGCCTCCTGCGCATGCCACCTCTTATATAAATCACCTTCCGTGCGGATCGCGCCGCGCGCGACTTATGTCCAAAGCCCCCGGGTGACCCCGAGTTCCAGCACCCTTGCGACGACCGCCTCGATTGAAAGCCCGGTCGAGTCGATCACGCAGGCGTCGGGCGCAGGCTTCAAAGGGGCTACCTGACGGGTCCGATCCCGTAAGTCCCGTTCGGCTATCTCGCGCGAAAGGGCGGCAAGGCTAACATCCGACCCCTTGTCTTTCAACTGCTTATGCCGCCTTAGGGTTCTCTCCTCAAGGCTTGCGGTCAGGAATATCTTCAGCGCCGCCCCGGGGAACACCACCGTGCCCATATCACGCCCGTCCGCGACCAGCCCCGGCGGGCGAACGAAGGCCCGCTGACGCGTGATAAGGGCCGCGCGCACCTCCGGCCAGGCGGCCACCCGGGACGCCCCCTGCCCGGCCGCCTCCGAACGGATCGCCTCGGTCACGTCACGCCCATCGAGCCTCACGCACTCGCTGCCATCGGGCGCTGAGCCAAAATCGACGTTCATGCGCGCGGCGAGTGCCGCGTGCCCGGGCACGTCATCTCGTGCAAGTTGCAGGGTCATCCCTGCAAGTGCCACGAGCCGATAGAGCGCCCCGCTATCGAGCAGGTGCCAGTGCGCATGCCGCGCGACCGCGCGGCTGATCGTGCCCTTGCCCGAGCCGCTCGGTCCGTCGATGGTGACAATCGGTGTGGGCGAAGTGCTCGGCATTCCCGCTCCGCTCAGAGCGGCTCGATCTTAAGTCCGGCGGTGCGCGCGGTCTCGAGGAAGCCGGGGAAACTCGTGGCGACCTCGGCGACGTTACGGATCTCGATCGGTTCGCGCGCGCGCAACGCGGCGACCGCAAATGCCATGGCGATGCGATGGTCGCCGAGGCTATCAATCGTGCCCCCGCCCAGGCTCCTGGCGCCGCGCAGCCAAAGCCCATCGGCGAACAGGCGGTTCTCGACACCGAGCGTGGTGAGTCCTGCGGCCATCGCCGCCAGCCGATCGCTCTCCTTGACGCGCAGCTCCTGCGCACCGCGCACCTCGGTTTCACCGCGCGCGCAGGCCGCGGCGATGAAGAAGGCCGGAAACTCATCGATCGCGAGCGGCACCTCCGCCTCGGACACACTGATCCCGCGCAGCGCGCTCGCTCGCACTTCGATATCTGCCACCGGTTCCGCATCCTCCGCCGCCGCCGCACGCGCGTGCACGCGGATGTCCGCGCCCATGCGACGCAAGAGATCGAGGAGGCCGGTACGCGTTGGGTTGACACCGATGTTCGTGAGCGTGAGGCCCCGCTTGGCCGCAAGCGCAGCGGCAACGAGGAAGAACGCCGCCGAGGAGAAATCCGCGGGCACCGCGAGCTTCGTCGCGGTGAGTGCCTGCTCGCCCGTGAGGCTGATCGTCGCCCCCGCGCGCACGAGGCGCACGCCGAACGCGGCGAGCATGCGCTCGGTATGATCGCGCGAGGGCGCGGGCTCGCTGATACGGGTGCGCCCCGCGGCGCCGAGGGCGGCGAGCAGGATCGCGGATTTCACCTGCGCACTCGCCACCGGGAGCCGGTAGTCGATTGCCTTAAGGTGCGGCGTGCCATGAATCGTAACTGGCGGATGCCCATCCACGGTCTCGATCTGCGCGCCCATGAGACGCAGGGGCAGTGCCGCGCGCTCCATGGGGCGGCGCATGAGCGAGGCATCGCCGACCAACGTGGCATCGAAAGACTGCCCGGCGAGGATCCCCATCATGAGCCGCATCGCCGTGCCGGCATTGCCCATGTCGAGCGCCGAGCGTGCCGGGGCGAGTCCGTGTAGTCCGACGCCCCTCACCCTGACTTCGGTCTCCTGCGGGCGCTCGATTCCCACACCGAGAGCCTCGAGCGCATGGAGCGTTGCGAGGCAATCCTCGCCTGCGAGAAAACCGCTGATTTCCGTATCGCCCCGAGCGAGTGCCCCGAGCATGAGTGCACGATGCGAGATGGATTTATCGCCAGGAACGGTGAGTGTGCCCCCGACGCTACCGCCCGGGGCAAGGCGATAGGCGTTCGGCGCTGCGCTCACTGCACGGCCCGCGGGTAGGAGCCGAGGATACGAAAGAGTGACGCGCGCTTTTTGAGCACCGCGAGCGCCCGCGCGACCTGCGGGTCGCGTGCGTGGCCCTCGAGGTCCAAGAAGAACACGTAGTCCCACTTGCGCCGCCGCGAGGGGCGCGACTCGATGCGCGTGATGTTCACGCGATGACGGGCGAGCGGCTCGAGCAGCCGATAGAGCGCGCCCGGGGCGTCGGTGTGCCCCACGGACACGAGGAGCGTCGTGCGGTCCTCCCCGCTGGGGGCGAAGAGTTTGCGGCCGAGGATGAGAAAGCGCGTCGTGTTGTCGATGCGGTCCTCGATCTCCGCAGCGAGCAGTTTGAGTCCGTAGATCTCGGCGGCGGTTTCGCCGGCGATCGCGGCGGTGCCCTTCTCGTCGCGCGCCCGGCGCGCGCCTTCGGCGTTACTCGAGACCGGGACCTGCTCGATGCCGGGCAGATGTTCGCTGAGCCACTCGCGGCACTGGGCGAGCGCTTGGGGGTGGGAGCAGACCCGCGTGATGCGCGAGAGCTGACTCATCTTGCCCATGAGGTGCTGCCGTACGCGCAGCTCCACCTCACCGCAGATCTTAAGCGGGGAGCTGAGGAAGCGATCGAGCGTGTGGTTGACCGTTCCCTCGGTGGAGTTCTCGATCGGCACGACACCGAAGTCGGCGCTCGCGCTTTCGACTTCGTGGAACACCTCATCGATCGAATCGAGCGGCAGGCCACGCACCGAGTGGCCGAAATGCGCGAGCACCGCAGCCTGAGTGAAAGTCCCCTCGGGGCCGAGGAATGCGACCTTGAGTGGCTCCTGCTGCGCAAGGCACGCCGACATGATCTCGCGAAAAAGCCGCAGCACCTCGGCATCACGCAGCGGTCCCTGGTTGCGCGCGCGCGCGAGCCGCAGCACCTGCGCTTCGCGTTCGGGACGGTAGAAGTCCACCGTGTGTCCGTCGGGGGACTTCGAGATACCGACGAGCTGCGCAAGCCGCGCGCGCTCGCTGATGAGCGTGTGAATGCGCTCATCGACCCGATCGATGCGCTCGCGCACGTCCTCGAGTTGCGGCGCTCCGGCGGCGGGGGGCGCCGCGCCCGCCGCGTCGGTCTGAGCTTGCGGGCGAGCGCGCTTGCGCGCGGCTTGCTTCGTGCGTGCGGTTCTTTTCATACGATGCGCGCCGAAAGAACACCGTGAATGGCGCGGATCTTCGCGAGCAACTCCTCGCTGACGCCGCCGTCGGTGTCGATCAGCGTGTAGGCACACTCGCCGCGGGATTTGTTGAGGAGATCCGCGATGTTGATCCCCGCGCTCGCAAGACAGGTCGAGATCTGCGCCACCATGTTCGGCACGTTATCGTTGGCGATCGCCAAGCGGGTGCTGTTCGGGATTCGTGGCAGCACGGCTTCGGGATAGTTCACGCTGTTGCGGATATTGCCGTTCTCGAGGAAGTCGCGCAGCTGCTCCGCCACCATGACCGCACAGTTCTCCTCCGCCTCGCCCGTACAGGCGCCAAGGTGCGGGAGCGTGATGACCCTGGCATGGTCCTTGAGGGCGCGGCTCGGGAAGTCGCAGACGTAGGCATGGAGCCGCCCGGCATCGAGCGCGGCGAGCACCGCCGCCTCATCCACGATCGCCGCGCGCGCGAAGTTCAGGATCGTGCCCTCCTTTTTCATGAGCCCGAGACGCGTCGCGTTCACGAGCCTGCGTGTCTCCTCAGTGAGCGGAACGTGAACGCTCACCGCATCCGAGCGACTGAAGAGATCCTCGAGCGAGAGGGCCTGCTCGACGCTCGAGGAGAGCTGCCAGGCGCGCTGCACGGTGAGCTGCGGATCGTAACCGAGCACGCGCATGCCGAGCGCCAGTGCGGAGTTGGCAACTTCGACGCCGATCGCACCGAGCCCGACGACCCCGAGCGTGCGGCCGGGGAGTTCGAAGCCGACGAATTGCTTCTTGCCCAGCTCGACCTGCTCGTCGATCGTCGCATCGTCGCCTTCGAGGCCGCGCGCGAAAAGCCATGCCGGACCTATGTTGCGGGCGGCGAGAAAGAGCCCGGCGAGCACGAGCTCCTTCACCGCGTTCGCATTGGCCCCTGGAGTATTGAGCACCGGGATGCCGCGCCGGCTGAAGCGGGCAACCGGAATGTTGTTGACGCCCGCCCCCGCGCGGCCGATGGCACGCACACCCGGAGCGACCTCGGTGCTATGCAGGTCCGCGGAGCGCAGGAGGATGGCGTCGGGATGATGCACCGCCGGACCGACTTCATAACGCTCGGGCGGTAGGCGCGCGAGTCCGCGCGGACTAATCGAGTTGAGCGTGAGAATGCGGTATTTCACGACGCTCAGCCGTTACGACGCGCGAATTCCTGCATGAAGCCGACGAGCTTCGCAACCCCCTCGAGCGGCATGGCGTTATAGAGGCTCGCACGCATACCGCCCACCGCGCGGTGGCCGCGCAGATTCGTGAGTCCCTCGGCGGATGCCGCGGTCAGAAACTTCTCATCGAGCTCGGCCCGGGGGAGCGTGAAGGGAACGTTCATCCACGAGCGGCAGTTGCGCGCGACCGGGTTCTTATAGAAATTCGATTCGTCGATCGTGCGGTACAAGAGCTCTGCCTTTGCGCGGTTGCGCGCCGCGATCGCTTCAAGTCCGCCCAGTCGCTTCAGCCAGCGAAAGACCAGACCCGCGAGGTACCAGGCGAAGGTCGGTGGCGTATTGAGCATCGAGCCCTGCTCGGCCATCGCCTTGTAATCCCATACGGTAGGGGTCCCCGGGCGCGCGCGTCCAAGCAGATCCGCGCGCACGATCACGACCGTGAGTCCCGCGGGGCCCAGATTCTTCTGCGCGCCGGCGTAAATCAGCCCGAACTGCGACACATCGAGCGGCCGCGAGAGGATGGTCGAGGACATGTCGGCGACGAGCGGCACGCCGTCGGTCGCGGGGATGTAGGGAAACTCCACCCCGCCGATCGTTTCATTGGGCGTGTAGTGCACGTACGCCGCGCCGCGCGTGAAGCGCAGCGCCTCGGGCGCGG
>Ga0187777_10003481_pt1 | contig 10044 bp, 6 predicted proteins | sample 1015_Q2_SP5_10_M_FD_132416 | JGI IMG/M metagenome (GOLD analysis project Ga0187777, IMG submission 132416) | Tropical peat soil microbial communities from peatlands in Department of Meta, Colombia - 1015_Q2_SP5_10_MG | ecosystem: Environmental > Terrestrial > Soil > Wetlands > Peat | place...
GGCCGCTGCGGCCGGAAAATTTTCTGACTGGGAGCAGAGCGCCGAAGGCGCTCTCGCTCTGCTAATTTTGCTCGACCAGTTTCCACGCAACATGTTCCGTGGCGATGCGCGCGCTTTCGCCACCGACCCCTTGGCGCGCGCCGTTGCCGCGGGCGGGATCATACGCGGCTTCGATGCTCGCGTTCCGCCCGAGATGCGCAACTTATTTTATCTTCCCTTTGAGCACTCGGAGGATCTTGCCGACCAGGAGCGTGGCATCGCCTTCTACAACGCAGTCGGAGATGCTGACGGCTTAAAGTGGGCCGAACTGCATGCCGACATCATTCGGCGCTTCGGGCGGTTCCCGCATCGCAATGCCGTCCTCGGGCGCACGACGACCGCCGAGGAGCAGGCATTTTTGGACGGTGGCGGTTTCTCCGGCTGAAAAGATTCTTCGCGCAAATTCAGCGGACACTGCCCGCCCGCTTTGTTAAAGTCGCCGCAATGAAAACCGGCCGTTCAGCCGGTTACATGTTTGGGAGGCGACCTATGTTGCAGTTGACTGAGGCGCTTCGGCGCTTGTTGGCGGCTTTCATCTTTTCGCTTCTAACGTTCACACTCTACGGCGACCTGCGCGCGCAGCAGAGCGTGGACGTCCGCGCCAACGAGATTGGCGGCGTCGTCACCAGCTCGAAAGGCCCCGAAGCAGGCGTCTGGGTCATCGCCGAGACGACAGAACTACCGACGAAATTTGCGCGCATCGTCGTCACCGACGATCAGGGCCGCTATCTCATTCCCGATCTTCCGGCGGCGACCTACACCGTGTGGGTGCGCGGCTACGGCTTGGTTGATTCTTACAAGACGTCCGCGAAGCCGGGCGCCACTCTCAGCCTGACGGCAATGATCGCGCCGAACGAAGCGGCGGCGGCACATTACTATCCGGCGGCATACTGGTACGCGATGCTGAAGATCCCGCCAGCGAAAGACTTCGGCGGGTCGACCGACATCCCGAAGAACATTACCCAGGACAACTGGCTGCGGCAGATGAATAACGTTGATTGTATCGGTTGCCATCAGCTCGGTCAGGAGTCGACCCGCACGATTCCCGCGGCGCTTGGCAAGTTCGACTCAGGCGCCGAAGCGTGGCAACGCCGCATCCTTTCCGGCCAATCTGGCGATATGATGACCAACCGGATTGCGGGTCAATTCGGCGGCGTACCATACAAATATTTCGGCGACTGGACCGATCGCATCGCGAAGGGCGAGCTGCCCAAGAGCAAGCCGCCGCGCCCTGAAGGCGAGGAGCGGAACGTTGTCGTCACGTCGTGGGAATGGTCAAAACCCGACAAATATCTGCACGATCTGATTTCGTCTGATCGCCGCAACCCGACCATGAATGCCTATGGCCCATTGTACGGGTCACCGGAATATTCGACCGACAACATGCCAATTCTCGACCCGAAGACGAACAAGGTCTCGTTCTTCAAGATGCCCGTGCGCGACCCGGAAATGCCTGTGTCGCTTGGCCCGGGCCACGCCGGCGCGGTCAAGTCGACGGCCGATTCGCCATATTGGGGGAGCAAAATCCTGTGGGACACGCGCGCCAACAACCACAATTCCATGTTCGACAGCCACGGGCGTCTCTGGCTCGCGGCAACTGTGCGCGGCATGGACAACCCGGATTGGTGCAAGAAGGGCTCGGATAACCAGTACGCCAAGGTTTTCCCACTCGATAAGAGTCCGCGCCAGGTTGCGATGCTTGATCCGAAGACGATGAAATATGAATTCATCGACACCTGCTTCGGCACCCACCATGCCCAGTTTGGCTACGACGCGGATAATACGTTGTGGCTCTCCGGCACCGGTCCGGTCGCAGGTTGGATCAACACGAAAGTTTGGGACGAAACACACGACGCGCAAAAGGCGACGGGCTGGACGCCGTTCATTCTCGACACTAACGGCAACGGCAAGCGCGACGAATATACCGAGCCTGGTCAGCCGACCGATCCGGCCAAGGACACACGCATCACCGGTGGCTCCGGACCTTATGCCGTGATGCCAAATCCGAAGGACGGTTCAATCTGGTATACGGTTGGCGTGTTCGGCGGACAGGCTGGCTTTATGCGCTTCGATCCCAAGACGCAGCTTTCGGAATTCTACGCAGTTCCGAAGCCTGGCGTGGGCATCCGCGGCGGCGACATTGATGCCAATGGCGTTGCGTGGGGCTCAGAGTCCAGCGGTCACCTTGTGAGCTTCGACCGGAGTTTGTGCAAAGCGCCACTCAACGGCCCGAATGCGACCGGCAATCATTGTCCTGAGGGCTGGAAATTTTATAAGTATCCCGGCCCCGGCTTCGAAGGCTTCGAGGATAGAAGCGTTGAGGCGAGCTACTACACCTGGGTCGATCAGCACAGTGCTGTCGGGCTTGGTGAAAACATCCCGATCTCTACCGCCAACCTCAACGACGGTTTCGTTGCATTCAAGAACGGCAAGATGGTTATGCTGCGCATTCCGTATCCCATGGGCTTTTACGCCAAGGGCCTCGACGCTCGCATTGATGACCCGAACGCGGGCTGGAAGGGCCGCGGACTATGGAGCACCAATGGTGATCGCACGCCGTGGCTGATGGAAACCGGTAAGGGTTCCAGCCCCCGCGCCGTGCATATCCAGATCCGTCCCGATCCGCTCGCGCATTAAGTGGTAGTACATCGACTGATGTGAAATCCCCGCCGCACTGGCAAGGATTTCGTGTTTGCCGGCCCCTATGCGAGCGCAGAAGCCCTGGAGTAGCATCGTGATCAAACGGTTGCCGCCGGGCAGGCGCCGAGAAAACGCCCGTAGGGAGTTGTCATGCGACAAGTTGTTTCTGCTGCTTTCATTGCAACTGCGTTGGCCATTAGCGCGTCGGCGCAGGCGCAGGTACCGCAGGGCTATCCGGCCGACTACGCCAAAATCGTCGACGCCGCCAAGAAGGAAGGTAAGGTCGTGATTTATGCGACCACCGACGCAGTCGCCGCCAATCCGCTGATCAAGGATTTCGAAGCGCTCTATCCCGGCATCAAGGTCGAATACTCCGACCTCAATTCCACCGAGCTCTACAACCGTTTTATCGCCGAGGCCGCCGCCAATAATGGTACAGCCGACCTGCTGTGGTCATCGGCCATGGATCTACAGGTAAAGCTCGTTGCCGATGGCCAGGCCGAGACTTACGCATCGCCGGAAATCAAGGCGCTGCCGAAATGGGCCGTGTGGAAGGAGGCCGCCTACGGCACGACCTATGAACCGATCACCTTCGTCTACAACAAGCGGCTGGTGCCGGAAGGCGATGTGCCGAAGGACCACAGCGATCTTCTCAAGCTGCTTGACGCCAAGCCCGATTTCTATAAGGGCAAGATCACGGCCTACGATCCCGAGCGCTCCGGCGTGGGCTATCTGTTCTGCAACGAAGACGTCAAGGATTTCCCGCAGGCGTGGGATCTGTTCAAGGCGATGGGTAAGGTGCAGGCCAAGCTTTACACCAGTGCTGGCGCGATGATGGAGCGTGTGACGTCCGGCGAGCACCTGATCGCCTACGGCATCTTCGGATCTTATGCGCTCGGCCGTTCCAAGAAGGACCCCAACCTTGGCATCATCCTGCCGAAAGACTACACAATGGTGACGTCGCGCGTTGCCTTCATCCCCAAAAAGGCGAAGAACCCAAACGCGGGCAAGCTGTTCCTTGATTACATTCTGTCAAAGCGCGGCCAGGACATCATCGCCAACAAGGCGGATCTGTATTCGCTGCGTTCGGATGTGGACGGAGAGGCAACGATCAAGGGCGTCAGTCAGGTGATTGGCGACAAGGCTCGCCCGGTGCCAATCGACCAAACGCTGTTGGAAAATCTCGACCAGACCAAACGACTCGCCTTCTTATCCAAGTGGCAGCAGGCGAAGAAGGGGCAATGAGGATCGTCACCCTGAGAAGGCCACCGCAGGTGGCCTCTGAATGCTGACGGCCGATCATCCTTAGGGGGCTCGCTTCGCCTGCACCTCAGGATGACGGAGAGAGGCTGGAGCCAAACGCGGCCATGCCCATTGTTGCGTATCGCTTGCTCGTGCTCGGCCTCACTACGCTTGCCGTGGTGGCACCGTTGTCGCTGGTGATCTACCAGAGCTTCCTCACCGCTCCATTCTTCGACCCTTCGGCGAAAGCCGGTCTACTCGCTTATTCGTTTGTGCTTGCCGATTCCGATTTCTGGCAAGCATTCTGGACGACGATCGCGATCGCCGGCGGCATGGCTATCATCGCGGTCCCACTCGGGGCGTTGCTCGCTTTCCTGATGGTGCGCACCGACGTGCCAGGGCGACAATATCTTGAACCGCTGATCCTGATTCCGATCTTCGTTTCGGCGGTGGTGATCGCGTTTGGCTATGTGGTGGCGATCGGCCCAGTCGGCATTCTCTCCACGATGGCCAAGGACATCCTCGGCTTCGTGCCATGGAATCTGTATTCACTGCTAGCGCTGATCGTGATTGCAGGGCTTACGCATGTGCCGCATGTCTATCTTTACAGTGCGGCAGCCTTGCGCGGATTGAGCACAGACCTGGAGGAGGCGGCGCGCGTGTCCGGCGCCAATCCGTTCCGCGTTGCGCTCAATGTGAGCCTGCCGATGATTCTGCCGGCAATCCTTTTTGCGGGCGTGTTGGTCTTCTTCCTTGGCTTTGAGCTGTTCGGCCTACCCCTGGTCCTTGGCGATCCGCAGGACGTACTGGTGCTCTCGACTTATCTTTACAAGCTCACCAACAAGCTCGGCGTACCGTCGTACCAACTAATGGCCGTGGTCGTTGTGGCGATCATAGCCGTCACTGCGCCTTTGGTCTTCATGCAACGCCTGCTGCTGCGCCAGGCACAACGGTATGTTTCGGTGCGCGGCAAAGGCTTGAAAACGCAGCCGTTGCGGCTGCATGGCTGGCGGTGGATCGCTTTCGGCGCGATCGCGTTCTGGCTATTCGTCACCGTCGTTGTGCCGCTGTCCGGAATCACGCTGCGCTCCTTTGTGGTCACTTGGGGCGAAGGCGTTAAGCTTCGCGATGTGCTGACGCTCGATCACTATCGAGAACTTACTGACTATCCCAACGTGATCCGGGGCATTATCAACACGCTCGGTATTGGCGTGATCGGTGGAGCCGTTTCGGTCGCCTGCTACACGGCTATCGCACTTGCCGTGCACCGCTGGAATTCAGGCTGGACGCGGCTCGTGGATTACCTGGTCATGGTGCCGCGCGCCATGCCCGGCCTCGTTGCCGGCCTCGCTTTGTTATGGGTATTCCTGTTCGTTCCGTTCTTGTCGCCGCTGAAATCGACCATGTTCTCCATCTGGCTTGCATACTCGATCGTCTGGCTTGCCTATGGCATGCGGCTTGTTTCCGGCACGCTGCTGCAAGTGGCACCGGAACTTGAGGAAGCCGCGCGCACTGCCGGCGCAGACGATTTACGCACCAAGCGCGACGTTACCGTGCCGCTGATCAAGTACGGCATGCTGGCGAGCTGGCTTTTGATCTTCCTGATTTTCGTGCGCGAATATTCCACCGGCATCTATCTCCTCGGACCCGGCACAGAGGTGATTGGCTCCCTCCTGGTGTCCTTATGGGGTACCGGGGCGGTCGATCTGGTATCGGCCTTGTCCGTTGTTAATGTAGTCATGATCGGCGTCGGCCTCGCCGTTGCCGTCCGGCTTGGAGTGCGACTGCATGGCTGAACTCGTCGTCAAGGACGTCGCCCTTCGCCTCGGCGACAACGAAATCTTAAAAGGGGTCTCGCTCACGGTTCCGGCAGGCGAAGTGGTTGCGTTGCTCGGACCTTCCGGCAGCGGCAAGACCACGCTACTGCGCGCCATTGCCGGGCTGGAAACACCGCATGCCGGCTCGATCGCCATCGGAAATACCCTTTTCTTTGATGCGGCGCGCGGCGTTGAGCTGCCGGCGGAAGAGCGCGGCCTTGGGCTTGTATTCCAGTCCTATGCCCTGTGGCCGCACCGCACCGTGTTCGACAACGTCGCCTACGGCCTCAAATTGCGCGGCGTCCCGGCTGCCGAGACAAAGGCCCGGGTCGAAAAAACGCTTTCGCAGATCGGGCTTGGACATCTCGCCGCGCGTTTCCCGCATCAGCTTTCCGGCGGCCAGCAGCAGCGCGTTGCCATCGCGCGCGCACTCGTCTACGAGCCACCGGTAATTCTGCTCGACGAGCCCTTGTCCAATCTTGATGCAAAGCTGCGCGAGGAAGCACGCGCATGGCTGCGCACCCTCATCGTCACACTCGGCCTTTCCGCCATTCACGTTACTCACGATCAGGTGGAGGCAATGGCGATCGCCGACCGCATCGTGCTGCTTGACGCCGGTATTATCGCACAGGAAGGCCCCCCGACCGCGCTTTACAACGAGCCGGTGACGTTGTTCTCGGCGGAATTCATGGGCAGCAATAATCGGCTTGAGGGCAAGTTGTTGGAGAGTTCGGGAGGCCGCGCGACCATCGAACTGTTTGGCGAGCGCCTGATCGGCGCATCGCGAATCAGGGGAAGTGCAGGCGCCAAAGCCACCGGTATTATCCGCATCGAGCGCGTGCGCTGCGCGTCGGGCCCCGGGCCCAACCGGGTCAAGATGCAGCTCAAGACGTCGATGTATCTCGGCGAGCGCTGGGAGCTCGTTTTTGCGCGCGACACGCTCACGATACGCGCCTATGCCTCGGCACCGCTCGAGCCCGGCGAGCACTTTATTGAATTTCCGGCCGAAGCGCTGTGGCTGTTCTAGGCTGGGCACATGGGTGGCTTTCACGGCGTATTTCCCTATCTCGTCTCGCCAATCGACGAGCGAGGCAAGATTCTCACCGATGTGCTCGGCAGGCTTGCGTCCGATTTGATCAGGGCCGGGGTGCACGGTCTGACGCCGCTCGGTTCAACCGGCGAATTTGCGTATCTCAATCGCGCGCAGCGAGAGGCGGTGGTGCAGGCAACGATCGAGGCAGCCAACAAGCGTGTGCCGGTGATCCCAGGCGTTGCATCCACCGCAACAGCGGATGCGATCGAGCAGGCGACGGCGTATCAAAAGCTCGGCGCCGACGGCATTCTTGCCATTCTGGAGGCCTTCTTCCCGCTCAAGGACGCACAGATCGAATCTTACTTCCGCGCAATTGCCGACGCGGTCGACATCCCGGTCGTGCTTTACACCAACCCGCAATTCCAGCGCAGCGATTTGTCGCTCGACGTAATCGCGCGCCTGGCTGATCATCCGCGCATTCAGTACATCAAGGACGCGTCGACCAATACCGGCCGGCTGCTGTCGATTATGAACCGCGCGCCACGCATGAAAGTGTTTTCGGCGTCGGCGCACATTCCCGCGGCGGTCATGCTCATCGGCGGTGTCGGCTGGATGGCAGGCCCCGCCTGCATCGTGCCGCGCCAGAGCGTGCGACTCTATGATCTGTGCCGCGCCGGGAATTGGCCGGAGGCGATGAAGCTCCAGCGCGATATGTGGCGCATCAACGAGGCCTTCGCGCGCTTCAATCTCGCTACCTGCATCAAGGCCGGATTGCAGATCCAGGGCTACGCGGTCGGCGATCCGGTGCCACCGCAGCCTGCGCTTGCGCCCGCCGACCGCGAGGTTGTCGAGGGCATTCTGGCCGATGTTGCAAAGCTGGAAATGGCGTGAATTCGCTGCGGCGGTCGCGTCATCCAGCTGAATCTTAATGGTTTTTGGCTACGCGCCTGCGATGGCCTGCCAACCTCGAGCGCGCTGATAATCGAGTCGCGCGCAAGCCAGCGTTACGCCCGTTCCCGCAACAAACGCCTGATTACCTTGCCTGTCGTCGTCATCGGCATGGCATCGATAAAGGCGACCTCGCGCGGATATTCGTGCGCCGACAGCCGTGTCTTCACGAAATCCTGGATTTCGGAGGCGAGCGCGTCAGTTGCGGTGTAACCTTTCTTGAGCACGATGAACGCCTTCACGATCTCGGTGCGCAGCGGATCCGGCTTACCCACCGCAGCCGCGAGCGCGACGGCCGGATGCCGGATCAGGCAGTCCTCGATCTCGCCCGGCCCGATGCGGAAACCCGCCGACGTGATGACGTCGTCATCGCGGCCAACGAAGCTGAAGTAGCCTTCTTCGTCCATCACGCCCTGATCGCCGGTGGTCATCCACTCACCGATGAATTTGTCGCGCGTCGCCTCGGGCTTGCCCCAGTATTCCAGGAACATCACCGGATCAGGGCGCTTGACCGCAATCTGGCCGGTCTCTCCCGCTTTCAGCGGATTTCCCTTGTTGTCGATGACAGCAACCGTGTGGCCCGCGACCGGCCGGCCAATCGCGCCGGGCTTCGACACGCCGAGCGCGCCGCAGGCCGAGAGCACCAGGTTGCATTCTGTCTGGCCGTAGAATTCGTTAATGGTGAGGCCGAAAACCGATTTCCCCCACTCATAGGTTTCCGCGCCGAGCGTCTCGCCGCCGGAGCCAATCGAACGCATCTTGATGTCGTAGCGGCCTTTCGGATTCGGTACCGCACGCAACATGCGCAATGCGGTTGGCGGGATGAATGCGTTGCGAATCTGCGCGCGCGCCATCAGCGCGAAGGCTTCTTCGGGATCGAATTTCTCGTACCGCCTCGCCACCACCGGAATGCCGTAGTGGAGCCCCGGCAGCAGCACATTGAGCAGGCCACCCGCCCAGGCCCAATCGGCTGGCGTCCAGAAACGGTCGCCCGCCTGCGGGAGAAAATCATGGTGTGTCTCGACGCCGGGGAAATGCCCGATCAGCACGCGATGGCCGTGCAGCGCACCTTTCGGCTGGCCGGTGGTGCCCGACGTATAGACCATCATCGCAGGGTCGTCGGCCGACGTATCGAGCGCGGTGAAATCGGAGGAGGCGCGCGCCAGCGCGTCAGCAAAGCCAAGTATGCCGTCACTCGCGCCGTCGAGAGAGAGAAGAAGCTTGAGCGCCGGCAGGTTTTTTCTGATCTCGGCCATGCGCTCCGCACCGCGCGCGTTGGTGACCATTGCCGAGGCGCCGGAATTCTGCAGCCGGTAGGAAAGCGCGTCGGTACCAAACAGCACCGAGAGCGGCAGGGCTACGCCGCCGAGCTTGTAGATCCCGATATGAATTGCGGCCACTTCCGGCGATTGCGGCAACAGGATCGCGACGCGGTCGCCGCGCGTAATGCCATGCCCCCGCAATACATTGGCAAGGCGGTTCGACGTTTCGCGCAGCCAGCCATAGGTGATGTGTTCGTCGCGGCCATCCGGCCGCGCATGCAAAATGGCGAGGCGATCAGGCTCCTTATCGGCCCAGCGGTCGCAAACATCGACCCCGATGTTGTAGCGGGCCGGCACCTGCCAGCGGAATTGGCGATAAAGCGTTTGGTAATCCTTGACGCGGGGCAGGACCGGCATGCCGCAAAACTAGTCAGCGAAATGCATGAGGTCCAGCCCGGCTTATTTCTTGCCGAGGATCGCGAGATATTGGCCAACTCCGTCGGCGGCGACCGCACCGCGTTCAGCGAGCACATGGATGCAGCGCGCCGCCAGATCGTACGAGCCATAGCAATGGTGCGCGATGAGCGCGAGATGCTTGAGCTGTTCGGGATTCATTTTTTCCGGCTGGGTGAAGTCGCGCACATAGACGATATCGCCTTCGAGCATTTGATTGATCGATCCGTACAAATTGTCGTTGAAATGCAAAGGCAGGATCATTCGCTTGCTGATCTTGTCGAACATGTGCGGAATAAAACCGAGGCTCCGCAGTGCCAGATCGATTTCGCCGAAAACCGGCTCGTTCCTGTAAAGCGGCACGAAGGAGATTTCGCTTTGTATGGCGACGGCGTTCAAAAGCCGCGCGCTACCGTGACGAAAGACGGATAGTTCGCTGCCCTGCACATCGATTTTCAAAAAATCGAGATGCGCGATCTCTGCAATACTGTCGAGCGTGCGTGTATCGATGGGGATTTCCCCGGTTACTCGCCCGAATGTTGAAAAGGCGGGAAAACAATCGAGCACGCGCGGCTCTGGCGTGAGCAGGCTGGTCATGCCGGGTGCGTGA
>Ga0187777_10003482_pt1 | contig 10044 bp, 14 predicted proteins | sample 1015_Q2_SP5_10_M_FD_132416 | JGI IMG/M metagenome (GOLD analysis project Ga0187777, IMG submission 132416) | Tropical peat soil microbial communities from peatlands in Department of Meta, Colombia - 1015_Q2_SP5_10_MG | ecosystem: Environmental > Terrestrial > Soil > Wetlands > Peat | place...
GACCATCAGCTCGGGGTAGCGCGGCTCCGCGTTGAGCCCGGTGCCCACCGCGGTGCCGCCGATCCCGAGGTCGCGCAGGTCGTCGGCCGCGCGCTCGAGCCGGGTGCGGTTGCGGCGCACGGTGTGCGCGTACGCGGTGAACTCCTGGCCGAGGCGGATCGGGGTGGCGTCCTGCAGGTGGGTGCGCCCCGACTTCACGATCCCGTCGAAGGCGCGCCCCTTGGCCTCCAGCGCGGCCGCCAGTCCGTCGAGCGCGGCCACGAGCGGCCCGAGCCGCGCGAGCGCCGCCAGCCGGATCGCGGTCGGGATCACGTCGTTGGTGCTCTGCGCCATGTTGACGTGGTCGTTCGGGTGGACCGGCTTGTAGTCGCCGCGCTTCCCCCCGAGCAGCTCGTTGGCCCGGTTGGCCAGCACCTCGTTGCAGTTCATGTTGTGCGAGGTCCCGGCCCCCGCCTGGTAGACGTCCACCACGAACTGGTCGCGGTGCTGCCCGGCGAGCACCTCGTCGGCCGCGCGCGCGATCGCGTCGGCGAGCTTCGCGTCGAGGCGGCCGGTCTCCCGGTGGGTCGCGGCCGCCGCGCGCTTGATCCAGATGACCGCGTCCACGAACGCCGCGAGCGGCCTCAGGCCGGAGATGGGGAAGTTCCGGCGCGCGCGCTCGGTCTGCACGCCGTACAGCGCGTCCGCCGGGACTTCGAGGTCGCCGAGGGGATCCTTCTCTATGCGAGTAGCCATCGCAGAGCTCAAGGGGTCAGAGGTCGGACTACAGTATAGTTGGGAGACGCCAAGTTGCGAGTGGTGACGAGACGGGAGAGTCCGGAATGCGGAACGTGCCCCGGCTCCGTTTCCGCCGCCTCCCCGCCGGGCGCGGCTCTCACCGGGTCACTTCCACGCACAGCGCGTTGTTGAACCGGTTGAAGTACGCGAACAGGCCGACGACCATCGCGATCTCCACCACCTGGCCTTCGTCCCAGTGCGCGGCCAGCTCGGCGTAGAGCGCGTCCGGCACCCCGTCGCTGTCACCCGTCATCCGGTCCGCGAAGCCCAGCGCCGCGCGCCACGACGGCTCGAAATCCGCCAGCCCCTGCGGGCCGTCGGTCTGCACGCCGCGGAGCATGTCCGGCGTCGCGCCCAGCCGCCCTGCCAGGGCGGTATGGGACGCCAGTCAGTAGCGGCAGTGGTTGAGGTGCGAGACCCGCACCGACAGCAGCTCCTTGAGGAGCCGGGGCACGGTGCCGTCGTTCATCACGGTCCGGAAGTGCGCCAGCATCGTCAGCAGGTGCGCCGGCCGCCGCGCCGCCGTCCGGAACATGTTGGGGATGTTGCCGCGCTCCTTCAGGTACGTGTCGAAGACGGCGCGCACGTCGCCCGTGACGTCGTCCGGAGCGAGCGGCCGCAGGCGGGGTGTGGGCATCAGACTCTGGGGGTTGGGGGGTGGTGAGTGGGTGTAGGGTGTAGGGTGTAGGGTGTGGGGTGTGGGGGGGCCTGGCAACTTGGCGTCTGGCAACTGGGAACTGTCCTTTCAGTCCGAGCAGTCGCCGAGGGGGTAGACGTGCCCGCAGTTGGGGCACGGGTTCTTGCACCCCCACGGCTTGCCCCGGACCGGGTGGCCGCACTTGAGGCACGCGTTGACGCCCGCCACCAGCCTCACGAAGGGGTTGTCGCGCTTCTCGGCGCCGATGGTCGTGGCCGGTCCGTGTCCGGAGTACACCACCGTTTCGTCCGGCAGCGCGAACAGCTTGAGCTGCACGGCCTCGATCAGCGTCCGCATGTCGCCGCCGGGCAGGTCGGTCCGGCCGATGGAGCCCGCGAACAGGGAGTCGCCGACGAACGCCACTCCGTGCCCCACGAGACTGACGCCGCCCGGCGAGTGCCCCGGCGTGTGGAGCACGCGGAATCGGCACGCACCCGCCGCGACCGTCTCGCCTTCGGCGAACGCGCGGTCCGGCGGCGGCGGCTGGTCCACGCGCAGCCCGAACATCGCCCCCTGCCCGCTCACCCCGTCGTAGAGCCGGCGGTCGGCCGGGTGCAGGAAGATCGGGACGTCCGCCCGCGCCCGGAGCGCGGCGACGCCGGCGACGTGGTCCACGTGCGCGTGGGTGAGCCACACGGCGCGCAGCGTCCACCGCTCGTGGCGCAGCCGGGCGAGGAACAGGTCCGCCTCCTCGCCCGGATCCACGATGGCCGCGTCGCCGCTGTCGGGGTCCGCGACCAGGTAGCAGTTCTCGGCGAAGCCGCCGTTAGTCAGCGTGACGACGCTGGGTTCCACGCGCCCCCTGCCGCTCCTTCCGCTCGGCGAGGTACTTGGTCGCCGCGATCACCGCCGTGGTCGCGTCGCCCACCGCGGTCGTGACCTGCCGCGTCAGCTGCGCGCGCACGTCGCCCGCGGCATACAGGCCCGGGATCGACGTCATCATCACGTCGTCGGTGATGCAGTAGCCGCCGGCGTCGTGCTCGAAGTGCCCCCGCACGACCCCCGTGTTGGGCCGGAACCCGACGAACACGAACACGCCGCCCACCGGGAGCGCCGACCCGGCGCCCGTCTTGACGTTGCGCAGCGCCAGCGAGGTGACCGCGCCGCTCTCGCCCTCGATCCGGTCCACGACGGTGTCCCAGATCACCTCGATCTTCGGGTTCTCGAACAGCCGCTGCTGGATGATCCGGGAGGCCCGCAGCTCGTCGCGGCGGTGGATCAGCCACACCTTGCTGGCGTAGCGGGTGAGGAAGCCGGCCTCCTCGGCGGCGGCGTCGCCGCCGCCCACCACCGCGAGCACCTCGCCGCGGAAGAAGTGGCCGTCGCACACCGCGCAGTACGAGACGCCCTTCCCCGCGTACTCGACCTCGCCGGGCACGCCGAGCTTGGTCGGCGTCCCGCCGGCCGTCAGGAGCACCACCGGCGCCCGGTACGCGGTGCCGCTCTCCGTGGTGACGGTGAACAGGCCGTCGGCCTGCTTCTCCACCGCCGTCACACCGTCGGTCACCAGCTCGGCGCCGAACTTCAGGGCATGCGCCGTCATCTTCTCGGCGAGCTCGAAGCCCTTCACCGACTCGAAGCCCGGGTAGTCCTCGATCAGCTCGGTGTTGAGCAGCTCGCCGCCCGGCACGCCCTTCTCCAGCACCACGGCGCGCAGCATCGACCGGCCGGCGTACAGGGCTCCCGTGAGCCCCGCCGGGCCCGCTCCGACGATGATGATGTCGTGCTCGCTCATGTCTCCCCGCTCCAGCCCGGAGCCCGCCGTCCGTCCGGCGGCTCCGCCATCTCCATCGGCGGGACCGGCCCGCCCGCCTCGACGCAGGCCACGAGGGCCTGCACGAAGCGCACCGTCTCCACGGGGAAGCCGTCGGGCCGCGGACCCGCCAGCTTCTCGACGGCCGCGCGGCCCTGCACCCGGAGGCCGTGGGCGTTGCCGCGCTCGCGGTGCAGCATCGCCGCCGCGGCCTGGATCAGCCCCTGCCACACCGGCCGCTCCGCGCCGGCGGCCCCGCGCCACACGCTCTCCAGCGCCTCGTGAGCCTCCCAGAACCTACCCGCGTTGTAAAGGGCGACCCCCAGCCGGACCGGATCGGCGATCCCGGCCGCGCTCCCCGGCCGCGGCCGCCCGGGGCGGCGGGCCGCACCCGACCTCACCGGAGCAGCCGCCCGCCGTCCACGACGACGGTCGTGCCGGTGACGTAGTCGCTCTCGACGAGGAACAGCACCGCGCGCACCACGTCGTCCGGCGTGCCGAGCCGGCCGAGCGGCGTGGAGGCGACGAGCTTCGCCTTCTCGTCCTCGCCCCAGCCCTCGGGCAGGAGCACGGCCCCGGGCGCGACGGCGTTGACCCGCACGCGGGGCGCGAGGGCCTTGGCCAGCTGCTGGGTCAGGGCGACCACGCCGGCCTTGCTGACCGTGTGGACCGGGTAGTGCCGCCACGGCCGGAAGCTCGACAGGTCGGCCAGGGCGACGATGGCGCCGCCCCGCGCGCCCATCGCCGCGGCCGCGCCCTTGGCGGCGAAGAAGGTGCCCCGGAGGTTGAGGTCGATCACGCGGTCCCAGTCGGCGGGCGTCACGTCCTCGAGCGGTCGGCGCTCCATCACCGCCGCGCTGAGCACGGCGATGTCCAGCGGGCCGCCGAGCGCCTGCGCCGCGCGCGCGGGCAGCTCCTCGGCCGCGCCGGCGTCGCCGAGGTCGGCCTTGAGCATGGCGACGCGCACGCCGGCCACTTCGCCCTCCATCATGGTGGCCTTGGCGCCGCGCTCCGAGCGGTGGTAGTGGATCGCGACGTTCACGCCGCGCCGGATCAGGCCGTACGCGATCGCGCGGCCGACCCGCTGGCCCGCCCCGGTGACCAGCGCGTTCCGGCCGCGCAGCTCCACGGGCGCTACACCTCGCCGTGGGAGACCGGGAGGACGTGCCCGGTGATGCCGGCCGCGAGGCCGGACGCGAGGAACAGCACCGCGTTGACGATGTCCGACACGTCCACCCAGCGCACGGCCGCCGCGCCCATGGTCGCCAGGTTCTCCGGCGTGCGCGCCGTGCCGGGCGCCACCGCGTTCACCCGCACGCCCTGGTCCCGGAGCTCCAGCGCCATGCTGCGGCTCATGGCCGCCACGCCGGCCTTGGCGGCCGTGTACGCCACCATCTCGGCCCGCCCGTGGAACGCCGCGATGGACGCGAAGTTCACGATCGCCCCCCGCCGCTGCGCCACCATCACCTTCGCCGCGGCGCGCGAGACCAGGTACGCGGTCTTCACGTTGATGGCCATCTCGCGGTCGAACACCGCGGTCTCGGCCTCCAGCATGGACTTCACGCCGGTGAGCCCGCCGGCCGCGTTGACCACCACGTCGAGCTGCCCGTAGGCCTGCACCGCCTCCTCCACCGCCCACTGGGCGACGTCCGGCTCGGTGAGGTCCCCGGCGGCGGCGCGGCACTCGAAGCCGCGCTCCACGAACTCCCGGGCGCGGGCGGCGACGTTGACCGCGCTGACGTCGCAGATGACCAGGCGGGCGCCGGCCTTGCCGAACCCCTCGGCGACCGCGTGGCCGATCTGCCCGACCCGGCCCACGCCGGTCACCAGCACCGCCTGCCCGGCGAAGTCCACGAGCCCCGGCATCAGGGCGCCGGCGTCAGCGCGCGGAGCACCTCGGCGGCGCCGGGCGCCCCGCGCTTGCCGAACCGCACCTTCCCGTCGCGCCCGATCAGGTACACGGTGCGCACGATGCCCTTGCCGTCCGGCTTGAGGCACCGGTAGGCGCGCGCCGCGTCGCGCGCGCTGTCGGCCAGCAGCGGGAAGTTGAACTTGAACTTGGCCACGTACTTCTCGTGGTCGGCCACCGACGCCGGGTTGACGCCGAAGGTCTGCACGCCCTGCTCCTGGTACAAGGTCTGCTCGTCGCGCACGGCGGAGAGTTGGCGGTTTCAGCCCGGGGTGAAGTCGCCGGGATAGAAGAACAGCGCGACGTGCCCCGTGGCGAGCAGCGCGCTCAGCTTCGCCCGCGTGCCGCCGGTCCCGGCCAGGTCGAAGTCGGGCGCCGTCGTCCCGACCTCGAGCGGCTCCCCTGCGCTAGCGCCGAACATAGCCCAGCTCCGGTGAGGTCCACGATTCCTGGCTCTGCCCGAGCAGCTCGGCCAGCTCCGCGTCCGTCAGCTCGGCCAGCGCCCGCTCGCGGCTGCGGCTGCCCAGAGGCGAGAAACGCGCCAGCCGCCGTTCCCGGGTGCCGTCCGCGGCGGTCCGCTCGAACACCAGCGGGAACTCGTCGCGCTCGTAGGCGGTGAACCGGCCCGCGAGGGAGACCTTCCACTCGCGGCCGTCGATCGTGAGGCGTCGCTCGATCATGGCTGGTCGTCCAAGGGGTACTCCTTCAGGGATCGCACCGACTCGAAGCGGCGCGACAGGGCCCGCAGCCCGGAGATCTCGTCGCCGAAGACCGGCGCCGCCCGCGAGCCCGGCTCCGGCTCCGGGCCCTCGATGAACAACGTAAGCTCGCTCGAATTGATCTCGTTCCGATAGGCCCAGCAATGCCACCCCGCCAGCTCGGCCCGGCGGCGCGCGCCGTGCAGCAGCTCGTCCACCTGCGGCTCCGCGCCGGGCGTCGGCTCGAAGATCAGCACCATCAGCTGCCGGCTCACACCCCGTTCTCCGGAAAGGCCTCCAGCTCCTTCTTGAGGTCGGACATGAACCGGTCCGCGTCGGCCCCGTCCACGATCCGGTGGTCGTAGGAGATCGAGAGCATGGTCATGGTGCGCGGCACGACCACCTCCGAGCCGTCCTCCAGGGTCATCACCCGCGGCCGCCGCTCGACCGCGCCCACGCCCAGGATGGCCACCTGCGGCTGGTTGATGATCGGGGTCCCCGCGTACGACCCGAACACGCCGGGATTGGTGATCGTGAACGTGCCGTTCTGCACCTCGTCGGGCTTGAGGCGCTTGGCGCGCGCGCGGTCGGCGAGGTCGGCCATCGCCTTGGCGATGCCGAACAGCGACAGCTCGTCGGCGCCGCGGATCACCGGGACGATCAGGCCCCAGTCCAGCGCGACCGCGATGCCGATGTTGACCTGCCCGCGGTAGACGATCGCGCGCCGCTGCACCGCGGCGTTGAGGACCGGGTGGCGGCGCAGCTGGTCGGCCACCGCCTTCACGATGAAGCCCAGGTAGGTGAGCTTCACTCCGCGGTCCTCGTACGCCTGCTTGTTCGCCGCCCGCAGCCGCGCCACGCGCGTCATGTCCACCTCGTAGAACGTCGTCACGTGCGCGGAGGTGCGGCGCGAGAAGATCATGTGCTCCGCCGTCAGCTGGCGGATCCGGCTCATCGCCTCGACGCGGTCGCCGGGCCAGGGCGACGCCTCCCACTGCCCCGCCGCCCCACCGGGGGTTGGGGCTTGGGGCTTGGGAGTTGGGGCCGCCTCGGCCGCCGCTCCCGCCGGCGGCGTGCCGGCCTCGATGTAGCCGAGGATGTCCTTCCGGGTCACGCGCCCCGCGTGCCCCGTGCCCGGGATCGTGCTGATGTCCACGCCCTGCTCGGCGGCGATCTTCCGCACCAGCGGGGTGGAGCGGCGGCGGAGGCGGTCGTCCGCAGACTCCGTGCCGGGGGCTGCGACCTGCAGTTGGGGGCTCGGGGTCGGCGTCGGGGCCCTCGGCACTGCCGTCACGGGGCTTGGGGGTTGGGGTTTGGGGGTTGGAGCTGCCGGCGCAGCTGGAGCGGCGGCGGCCGGCTTTTCCCCACCTCCCACACCCGAAACCCCAACCCCCTTCTCGGTCTCGATGATCGCCACCACCGTCTGGATCGGGACGGTCTGGCCCTCCGGCACCTTGATCTCGGCGAGCACGCCGGCCGAGGGCGCCGGGATCTCGGCGTCCACCTTGTCGGTCGAGATCTCGAAGATGGGCTCGTCGCGCTTGACCTCGTCGCCGACCTTCTTGAGCCACTTCGCCAGCGTGCCCTCGGCGATGGATTCGCCCATCTGGGGCATGACGACGTCGACTTTGGCCATCCATCCAGCTCCAGCTCAAGTGGGTGTGGGGTGTAGGGTGTAGGGTGTGGGGACGACACCCTCACACCCTACACCCTACACCCGCTAGGTTCAGTACGCTGCCAGCCGCCTCGCGACCGTCACGATGTCCGCGACCTGTGGCAGCACCGCATCCTCCAGCGTCGGCGCGTAGGGCAGCGGCGTGTCGGCCGCCGTGACCCGCAGCACGGGTGCGTCGAGCCACTCGAACGCCGACTCGTTGATGCGCGCCGCGATCTCGCCCGCCACGCCGCCGGTGCGCGTGTCCTCGTGCACGATCATCACCCGGTTGGTCTTCCGCACCGTGGCCAGGATCGCGTCGTCGTCCATCGGCAGCAGGGTCCTGAGGTCGAGGACCTCGACGTCGAGCCCGTCCTCCTTCTCCAGGGCCTGCGCCGCCTCGAGCGCCTTCCACACCATCGCCGAGTAGGTCACGATCGAGAGGTCGGTCCCCTCGCGCGCCACCCGCGCCCGGCCGATGGGCGTGAGGAGGTCGCCGTCCTCCGGCAGCTGCTCCTTGATCCTGCGGTACAGGTACTTGTGCTCGAAGTACAGCACCGGGTCGTCGTCGCGGATCGCGGCCTTGATCAGGCCCTTCGCGTCGCGGGCCGTCGCCGGGCACACGATCTTGAGCCCCGGCGTGTGCAGGAACGCGGCCTCGGGGTTCTGCGAGTGGAAGGGCCCGCCGCGGACGTAGCCGCCGCAGGGCCCGCGCACCACGATCGGGCAGGCCAGGTTCGCCCGGTAGCGCGCCGTCGCGACGTAGTTGGTGAGCATGTCGTAGGCGCAGGAGATGAAGTCGATGAACTGCATCTCCGCCACCGGCCGCATCCCGAGGTGCGCCGCCCCTGCCGCCGCGCCCACGATCGCCGCCTCCGAGATCGGGGTGTCGATCACGCGCGCGTCGCCGAACTCCGCCGCGAATCCGTCCGTGACCTTGAACGCGCCGCCGTAGCGGCCGACGTCCTCGCCGAGGATGAACACGCGCTCGTCGCGCTGCATCTCCTCGCGCAGGCCCTCGCGCAGCGCCTCGAGGTAGGTCAGCTCAGGCACGCGGCACCTCGCGGTACCACGGCGCGGGCTGCCGCGGCGGGTCGGCGTACACGCCCGCCAGGGCCGTCGCCGCCTCCGGCAGCGGCTCCCCCTCGGCCTCCGCGACCGCGGCGTCCAGCTCGGCGGCGACCCGCGCGTCCGCGGACGCCAGCGCGTCGCCGTCCGACCAGCCGTTCTCCGTCAGCCGCTGCGCGAACCGCGCGATCGGGTCGCGCTTCTCCCAGCGCGCCAGCTCCTCGCGCGGCACGTAGTGCTGGTCGTCGTGCTCCGCGTGGCCCTTGCGCCGGAACGTCACCAGCTCGAGCAGCGTGACGCCCTCCCCCTCGCGCGCGCGGTCCACCGCGCGCCGCGTCGCCTCGTACACCGCCAGCACGTCGTTGCCGTCCAGCCGCTCGGCCGGCACCCCGTACGCCTTCGACTTCACCGCCAGCTCGGCGACGGCGGTCTGGCGCTCGAGGGTCGTCGAGTAGGCGTAGCCGTTGTTCTCGGCGATCACCACCAGCGGCAGCCGCCGGACCGCGGCGAGGTTCATCCCCTCGTGGAACGCGCCGGTGCTCATCGCGCCGTCGCCCACGTACACCAGGCCCACGCGGCGCTCGCCGCGCATCCGGAAGGTGAGCGTGACGCCCGCCATCACCGGCACCATGTCGCCGAGGTGCGAGATCTGGCCGATGAACCCGGCCTCGAGGTCGCCGAAGTGCACGTTCAGCTCGCGGCCGCGGGTCGGGCCGGTCGCCTTCGCCATGTACTGGCGCAGCACGTCCACCGGGCGCGCCCCCATCACGAGCAGCGAGCCGAGGTTGCGGATCAGCGGCGAGAGCATGTCGCCGGCCGTGCGGTCGAGCGCGTAGGCGGAGCCGACGGAGTCCGCCTCCTGCCCGAGCGAGCGGAACAGCCCGCCGATGACCTTGCCCTGCCGGTACAGGTTGGTGAGCCGCTCCTCGAGCGAGCGGGTGAGGCGCATGAAGTAGTACAGCTCGAGCAGCTGGGCGCGGCTCAGGGCCGCCGGAATGCCGGCGTCGGCCCTTCGTCGCGCGCTCGTCTTGGGGCCACCTCGAGCGGGCGGCGCAACGGAAGGCTCCGTAGCCGGTCGCTGCAGTCCCTTGTCGGACATGGGATTACGGCCGAAAAAGCTCGCTGGGGGTGGGGGCTGAGTCAAGCTTCGGGGACTACAGGCCGTGGTCGCCTGACGATTTCACGCGATCGGAACGGCGGGGTGTATGAGGCAGGGTGTAGGGTGCAGGGTGTAGGGTGTAGGGTCGCGCAACCTGCCGTCTGGGTAGGCGGTGGGCGGCGGGGCGGCTGGTATGCGTTATGCTATGAGGGAGTGAAGGAGGTGCAAATGGCGAAGGTGATCCTCAGCGTGGCCGGCATGACGTGCGGCCACTGCCAGAAGACGGTCGAGAAGGCTCTGGCCGGCGTGCCCGGCGTGTTCGGCGCGGTGGTCGACCTGCAGGACGCGACCGCCGAGATCGACTACGACGACGACGCCGCGACGATCGA
>Ga0187777_10003483_pt1 | contig 10044 bp, 8 predicted proteins | sample 1015_Q2_SP5_10_M_FD_132416 | JGI IMG/M metagenome (GOLD analysis project Ga0187777, IMG submission 132416) | Tropical peat soil microbial communities from peatlands in Department of Meta, Colombia - 1015_Q2_SP5_10_MG | ecosystem: Environmental > Terrestrial > Soil > Wetlands > Peat | place...
CTCGATCACGGTGGTCGACACGAGCACGTGGATCGCGCCCGTCTTGAAGTCGCGCATCACCTGCTCCTTCTCCGCGAACGTCATGCGCCCGTGCAGGAGGCCGATCGCCAGCTCGGGGAAGACCTCGTGCTGCAGGCGCTCGGCCATCTCGGTGGCGGCGCGCAGGTCGATGGCCTCCGACTCCTCCACCAGCGGGTAGACCACGTAGATCTGCCTCCCGGCGCGGACCTGCTCGCGGAGGAACGCGTAGATCTGTGCGCGCGCGGACTCGGTCCGCGCCTTCGTGATCACCGGCTTTCGACCCGGCGGCAGCTGGTCGATCACCGAAACCTCGAGATCTCCATAGAGGGTCAGGGCGAGCGTGCGCGGTATCGGCGTCGCGGTCATCACCAGCACGTCGGGGCTCTCGCCCTTCCGCTTGAGCGTCGCGCGCTGGTTCACGCCGAAGCGGTGCTGCTCGTCCACCACCGACAGGCCGAGCCGGCGGAACCGGACGTCGTGCTGCACGAGGGCGTGGGTGCCGACCACGCAGGCGATCTCGCCCTCCGCGACGCCGGCGAGCACGCGCTGGCGCGCCTTGCCCTTCACCGCGTTGGTGAGCAGCGCCACCGGCACCGCCAGCGGCTCGAGCAGCCGGGTCAGCGTCATCAGGTGCTGCTCGGCCAGGATCTCGGTCGGCGCCATGAGCGCCGCCTGATAGCCGGACTCGACCGCGGTGAGGATCGCGAGCGCGGCCACGATCGTCTTGCCCGAGCCCACGTCGCCCTGCAGCAACCGGTTCATCGGATAGGGCTCGGCCATGTCGGTGCGGATCTCGCGCCACACCCGCTCCTGTGCCGGCGTGAGCGTGAAGGGCAGCGAGGCGAGCAGGCGGCGCGGCAGCGCTCCGGGCGGGTTCAGGGCCAACCCGGGCTCGCGGCCCTGCCGGTGCCGGCGGATCGCCAGGCCCAGCTGGAGCAGCAAGAACTCGTCGTAGACGAGACGGCGGCGCGCGGCCGCCTGGTCGCTCTCCGTCTTGGGGAAGTGACCGGCGCGGAGGGCGTCGCGCAGCGGCTCGAGACGATGACGGACCCGCAGCGGCTCCGGGAGAGGATCCTCGATCGCGTCCACGTAGCCGTCCACGAGGCGCTTCATCAGCACGCGCATACCGCGCGCCCGGAGCCCCCGCGTCAGCCCGTAGACCGGCACGAGCCGGCCGGTGTGGAGCGTCTCGTCGGACGGATCGCCGTCCTCGCCCGGCTCCTCCTCGACGACCTCGTAGTCCTTCACGTGCATCTGGAGTGGGCCCGAGCGATACCGCTGAACCTTGCCGTGGACGATCAGTCGCTGGCCGCGTCGGAACACGCGCTCGAGGAAGGCCTGGCCGAACCACACGCAGGTGAGGAAGCCCGTGCCATCGCCCAGCAGCACCGAGAGCGGCACGCGCGGGCGCCCGCGCGGCGGCGGGCTCACCGCCCGGATCACGCCCGCGACGGTGGTCACCTCCTCGGGCTTGAGGCTACGCAGGGGTGTGAGCTGGCTGCGATCCTCGTGGCGCACCGGCAGGTAGTAGAGGGCGTCCTCGACCGTCCGGAGGCCGAGGTTCGCGAGGAGCTTGGCCCGCCCGGGCCCGACGCCCTTGAGGAATTGAAGCGCCAGGGTCTGCGGCGCCTCGACGGTTTGCCTCATGTCAGTCGCCATGCTATAAAAGGAGGCCGCATCGGGCAAACCGACTTACGCCTCTTAACGGATCGGCAGGGGATCGGCATGGCTCAACGGTGTGACATCTGCGGAAAAGGTCCGGCCGTCGGTCACCGCATCAGTCACGCGCACAACGTGACGAGGCGGCGCTGGCTGGTCAACCTCGTCTCGCTCCGCGGCCTCGTGAAGGGCAAGGTACAGCGGATGCGGGTCTGCACGCGCTGTCTCAAGGCTGGCAAGGTCGTCAAGGTCGTCTGAGCGCATTCGCGGGAACAGGGAGGCGAGGGGTGTCGCCACCCCCCGCCGTACCCTGAGGATGAGTCCCGGTGGGAGGCCGCCACCCCCCACCGCACGACAACAGCGTTACTTCTTCTTCTTCTTGGCCGCCTTCTTCTTCTTCGCCATTGGGTCGTCACCTCCTTTCCTCTGAAGTCGCGTCGCGCTTCACGTCGTCACGACTACTTCCGCTTACCCTTCTTGGTGGCCTTCTTCTTGCCACCCTTCTTGACGGCCTTCTTGCGCTTCGGCATGTGGGATCTCACCTCCCTTCCTACGGAAGCTCAGTAGCCCATCGCTTCACGCCGAAGGTGGGCGGCCTGCTCCCGACCGCGGCGCTCGTAGTGGTAGAGATCGGCATAGAGCTGCGGCAGGCAGACCACCGGCAGCCCCCCCTTGGCCATCGGCGAGTAGAAGACTCCCTGGTCGTACGGGCCGAGGAGGTAGATGTTGCCCTCCCCCTCGCCGGGTCTGAGTCCCAGGGCCCGGGCCACCGGCTCTGGATCGCCCTCGAGGTAGCAGTGGATCGCCGGGAACCGCACGTTGGGGGCGATGAGGGCCGCGCCGGAGTGCAGCGTGAACGCGTACCGCCGCCGCGCCTCGTGGGCGACTCGCCCGAGCTCGGCGACCAGGCCGCGCGTGATCCGCTCGGGCGAGAAGTAGGCCTGCACGTCGTTCTGCGTGTAGGTGTAGGCCTCCACCCAGGCGTCCAGCAGTTCGCCGGCGCGCGTCAGCTGGATGCGCTGCTGACCGTTCCGCTCGACCCAGGACAGCTCCTCGAGCCGCTTGATCACGTTGTGGGCGTGTCCCAGGCTCACCTCGGCCGCCTTCGCCAGCTCCTCGAGCCGCCAGGCGTGCTGGGGGTCTACCAGAAGCACCCGGACGACCCGGGTGGCGCGGGGCGCGAACAACGACTTCAGTGGCCGGGTGGAGGGTCGAAGGTTGGGCTTGCCCTCCTTCTCGATGTGCACGCTCTCGAAGCTCAGGTAGCAGTTGCCCGACAGGTCGAGGTAGCCCACCCCGCTCCGCTTCAGGAGCGCGGCGCTCTGCGGGCTGATATAGGGAGATACCGCGATTGGATATGTCTCGGGTATATCCCTACGGATCTCGCTCAGACGGGTCACCGCCTCTCGGATCTGCCGAGGCTGCCCGAGCGGAGTGACGCCGATCGTCAGGCTGTGAGGCTTCTCGCCCATTTTGAATTTCGCAATCACGTCAGCGGTTTGGCTGCCGACCTTCACGTCGAACGCGTGCTCCCAGCCGGTGGCCTTGGGCATGAGCTCGCGGACCCGCTGTATCGCGAGCGACTTGATGTCGTCTGCTTTCGCCATTCCTTTACTTCTACTTTCATTGGACTTTCACTTGTCCCTACAATTTCAGCGTACGCTGAAACCATATGGACAAATGAAATTCGTGTCAAGCCAAAAATCACCCCTTCTCGAGGTCATCCCCCCCTTCGATTTCATCCATCGTCTCGTCGTCGAGCCCGAAGTAATGGCCGACTTCGTGGACGACGACATCGCGCACCAGATCGGCCATCTCCTCGGGGTCGTCACAGTCTTCCTCGATTGGCCCCTGGTAGATATGGATCGTGTCGGGGAGCACGTTGCCGTAGGAGGAGTCCCGGCGGGTCAGGTCCACGCCCCGGTAGAGACCGTACAGAGTGTCGGGCGGCTCGATGCCCATCTCCTCGAGGGTCTCGTCGTCGGCCCAGTCCTCGACCACGACGATGACGTTGGCGAGCTTCTCCCGGAACTTGCGGGGGAGCTTCCGGAGGGCGGAATCGACGAGGGCTTCGAACTCGCGCCGGGTCAAATGCCCCGGACCCGCTCCACGTTCGCGATGTCCTTCACCTCGCGAATGCCCTGCATGATGTCCTGGAGCTGCCGGAGGTCGTCCACCTCGACCACGAAGAAGTTGAGGCCCTTCCGGTCGTCGGTGACGGTGATCTCGGCCTTGATGATGTTGCCCTGCCGCGAGGAGATCGCGGAGGTGATCTCGGCGAGGAGGCCCGGGCGGTCCCGGCCGATGTAGACCGCGATGCGCACCGGCCGCTTGGCCGGCTCGCCCGCCTCCCACTCGACCGCCACCAGGCGCTCCTTGTCGAGCACGTTCTTGACCACGGTCAGGCAATCCCTCGAGTGCACGGTCAGGCCGCGCCCCCGCGTGATGAAGCCCACGATGGAGTCGCCGGGCACCGGCGAGCAGCACTTGGCGAAGCGCACCAGCAGATCGTCCACGCCCCGGATCCGGACCGCGGGCCCCTCGCCCTTGCGGGCCGGCTTGACCGCCTTGGGCTCGACCTCGGTGTCGTGGGTCGCGGCGGGAGCGAGTCGCCCCAGCACCTGCTGGATCGACGTCTTGCCGTAGCCGATCGAGGCGAGCAGGTCGTCGGGCGACGGGAAGCCCAGCTCGGAAACCAGCTTCTTCATCTCGTCCGAGGCCAGCAAGGTCGCGGGAGAGAGCCGGTACTTCCGGGCCTCGCGCTCGAACAGCTCGCTCCCCAGGGCCAGCGAGCGCTCGCGCTCCTCCACCTTCAGCCACTGATTGATCTTGGCGCGGGCGCGGTTGGACTTGACGATCTTGAGCCAGTCGCGGCTCGGGTGCTGGGTCGGCGAGGTCACGACCTCGACGATGTCGCCCTGGCGCAGGGTGTAGCGGAGCGGCACGAGCTTGCCGTTGACCTTCGCGCCCACGCAGTGGTGACCGACGTCGGTGTGTACCGTGTACGCGAAGTCGATCGGGGTGGCCCCGTCCGGCAGGGCCTTCACGTCCCCTCGCGGCGTGAACACGTAGACCTCGTCCGGAAACAGATCGAGGCGCACGCTGTCGAGGAACTCCTTCGGATCGCTCGTCTCCTTCTGCGACTCCAGGAGCTGGCGCAGCCAGGTGAAGGCGTCGTCGAACTTGTCGCGGTCGCTGCGCTTCTCCTTGTAGAGCCAGTGGGCCGCGATGCCCTCCTCCGCGATCCGGTGCATCTCGTAGGTGCGGATCTGGATCTCGACCGGGTCGCCCTTGGGGCCGATGACCGTCGTGTGCAGCGACTGGTACATGTTCACCTTCGGCATCGCGATGAAGTCCTTGAAGCGGCCGGGCACCGGCTTCCACAAGGAGTGCACCACGCCGAGGGCCCCGTAGCAGTCCCGCACCGTATTGGTCAGGACGCGCACCGCGGTGAGGTCGTAGATCTCGTCGAACTCACGCCCACCCTCGTGCATCTTCTTCCAGATGGAGTAGAAGTGCTTGGGCCGGCCCGCGATCTTCGAGTCGATGCCCACCTCGCCCAGCTTCTCGTGGAGGACGTTGATGAGGTTGTTGATCTCGACCTCGCGCTCGAGCCGCCGCTTGGCGACCCGGCGCATCAGCTCCTGGTAGTCCTCCTGGTGCAGCACGCGGAGGGCGAGGTCCTCGAGCTCGGCCTTGACCTTGGCCATCCCGAGCCGGTGAGCGAGCGGGGCGTAGATGTCGAGCGTCTCCTGGGCGATCTTCCGGGCCTTCTCGGTGGGCAGGTACTGGAGCGTCCGCATGTTGTGGAGGCGGTCGGCCAGCTTGATCATCAGCACGCGCAGGTCGCGTGCCATCGCGACCAGCATCTTCCGGAAGTTCTCGGCCTGGCGCTCCTCCCGCGAAGAGAAGGCCAGCTTGCCGATCTTGGTCACCCCGTCGACCAGCTCCGCGATCTCGGCGCCGAACTCCCGCTGGAGGTCCCCCTTGGTGGCTTTGGTGTCCTCGAGGACGTCGTGGAGGAGACCGGCGGTCACGGTGGTCACGTCCATCTTGAAGTTGACGAGGAGGCCGGCAACCTCGAGGGGGTGAGACAGGTAGGGCTCACCGGAGGCCCGCTGCTGACCCTGGTGGGATTGCTCCGAGAACCGGTAGGCGCGCTCCAGGAGGCCCAAGTCCGCGGCGGGCTGGTACTTGGGGATCTCCTCGATGAGCGTCTGCAGCTGGGTCAACCCGGCGCCTCCTTAGGTTGACCTCAAATTTTGCCAAATTTTCTAGGCTTTTGCTACGGCTTTTTTCCTCCGAGCCAGCCAGCGCTCGCGCCAGGTGGTCCAGTCGACGATGAGCGATCCGGCGATGTAGACGGTCGAGAAGGTGCCGGTGACCACCCCGATGGTCAGGATGAAGGCCATGTCCTCGAGCACCTTGCCGCCGAAGAGGTACAGGACCGCGGTGGTGAAGAAGACGGTCAGGGCGGTCAGCACCGTCCGCGACAGGGTCTGGTTGATCGCGGTATTGATCAGGGTCTCGAAGGTCTCCCCCTTCCGCCGGCCCTTCTGGCGGTTCTCCCGGACCCGGTCGTAGGCCACGATCGTGTCGTTCACGGAGTAGCCGATGATCGTCAGGAGGGCCGCGAGTACCGGAAGCGACATCTCCCGGTTGGTCAGGGACAGGGCGGCCAGGCAGATCAGCACGTCGTGGACGATGGCGGCGATCGAGGCCAGGCCGCCCAGCAGGTCGAAGCGGAAGGCGACGTAGGCCAGGATGCCGGCCATGCTCCACAGCGCGGCATAGATGGCCTGGACCTGCAGGTCTCGGCCGACCTGCGGGCCGACGAATTCCACGCGCCGGATCTCCGGAGCGCCAAGGCCCGGCTCCTTGGCCAGGGCCTCCTGGATCCGCTTGGTCGCCTCCTCCGAGGAGGCGTCGGTGAGGGGCAGGCGGAGCAGGTACTCGCGGGTATCCCCGAACTCCTGGATCACGCTCTCGCCCATCCGCACGGTCTCGAGCGCGGCCCGGATCCGGTCCACCGGGACCGGCTTCTCGAAGCGGACCTGGATCAGGGTGCCCCCCGAGAAGTCGATGCCGTAGCGCAGCCCGCCGTGGGCCATCATCGAGGCGACGCCGGCCAGGATGAAGAGGAGCGAGATGATGTAGGCCCAGCGGCGCTTGCCGATGAAATCGAACCGGGGGTTCTTGAAGAGCTCGATCATGGCGGTCAGATCGAGAGCGACTCCCGCTTGTGCCGCCCCATGTAGAGCAGGTCGAAGAGCAAGCGGGTGAAGAAGACCGCGGTGAAGAGGCTCGCCGCGATGCCGATCATCAGGGTGACCGCGAACCCCTTGACCGGGCCTGTCCCGAACTGGAAGAGGATGAGGCCGGAGACGAGCACCGTCACGTGGGTGTCGATGACGGTCTTGAAGGCGCGCGAGAAGCCCGCGTCGATGGCGCCGCGCACCGTCTTGCCGGCCCGCAGCTCCTCCCGGATGCGCTCGAAGATCAGGATATTGGTGTCCACCGCCATGCCGATCGTGAGCGCGATGCCCGCGATGCCGGGCAGCGTGAGCGTGGCGTGGAAGCCCGCCATGGTGGCGAGCAGCAGCAGCAGGTTCAGGCCGAGGGCCACGTCGGCGATGAATCCCGAGATGCGGTAGTAGGCCAGCATGAACAGGAACACGAGCACGGTCGACGCGAGGATCGCGACGATGCCCTGGCGAATGGAGTCCGCGCCCAGGGACGGCCCGACCGTCCGCTCCTCGAGCACCTGCACCGGCGCGGGAAGTGCGCCCGCGCGGAGCACGATGGCCAGATCCGTGGCCTCCTCGGTCGTGAACCCGCCCGTGATTTGGGCCCGCCCGGAGGGGATCCGCTCGCGGATCTGCGGGGCCGAGTGGATGTTGCCGTCCAGGACGATGGCCAGGCGGCGTCCGACGTTGGTGTCGGTGAGGTCCGCGAAGGCGCGGGCGCCGGTGGCGTTGAAGTCGACCGAGACGTAGGGCTCGCTCGTATTCTGGTCGATCGAGACGCGGGCGGTCGCGACGTCCCGTCCGGTCACGTAGGCCTTCTTCTGGACCAGGAACGGAACCTTCCGCTCCTGGTGCGTTTGCTTGTCGACCCGGCGCTGGTAGAGGATCTCGTCGCCTTCCGGGATGCCGGTGCGCAGGGCAGTCTCCGGGTCCGTCCGCTCGTCCACCAGCTTGAACTCCAGCAGGGCGGTCTTGCCGATCAGGGCCTTGGCCCGAGCCGGATCCTGCACGCCCGGCAGCTGGACCAGGATGCGGTTGTCGCCCTGCTGCTGGATCGACGGCTCGGCCACCCCGAACTGGTCGACCCGGTTCCGGATCGTCTCGAGGCCCTGGCGCACCGCCAGGTCGCGGATCTGCGCGGCCTCGCGCGGCTTGAGCGAGAGGACGATGCGACCGGCGGCCTGATCGGCCTCCTTGCGGTCGAAGTTGCCGAGCACCTCGCTCACCGTGGCGAGCGCGGCGTCCCAGCCCTGGGACGACGCGAGCTGGACGACCAGGTCCGTGACCCCCCGTCGTTCGATCTTCGCGGCGGTGATCCCCTTCTTCTGCAGCTCGCTGCGGACCGTGTCGCCCGCCCGGTCGACCTGCGCCTCGAGGGCCTTGTCCACGTCCACCCCGAGCACGAGGTGGATGCCGCCCTGCAGATCGAGCCCCAGGTTGATGGTCTTGGCCGGCGGGTAGAGATACCAGACCGACGCGGCTACCACCACCGCCACGATGGCGATGCGGATGCCGAGGTTACGACGCATCTAGGCGGCCGACTCCTTGTCGCCCGCCGCCGGCACGATCCGCGCCACCGCGGAGCGCTCGAACTCGAGCTTCACCTGGTCGGCCACCTTGAGGGTGACGGTGTGCTCGGAGAGGCCGACCACCGTCCCGAAGAGTCCGCTGCTGGTGACGACGCGGTCGCCCTTCTTGATGGCGGAGAGCAGCGCCTCCCGCTCCTTCCGCTGCTTCTGCTGCGGACGGATGATGAGGAAGTACATGATCGCGAACATCCCGATCATCAGCGGCAGGACGGACATGATGCCGCCGGTGCCGCCGCCACCGGCAGGCCCCGGCGCCATCGCGTAGGCGAAATCGACCATGGAAATCACGCCTCCGAGTCAGCGGACGTATCGGACGTGTCGCAAACCGCCACGAATTCTACCCCAGACTCGCCGCCCGCCGCGAGCGATTCGAGGGTCCTAGGCGCTCTCCTCCTCGGCGGTCGGATCGGCGCCGTAGCGAGCCAGGAACCCGTTCCGGAAGGCCCGGAAGCTCCCGGCTGCGATGGCACGCCGCGCGTCGCGCATGAGCCGCTGGTAGAAGGTCACGTTGTGCAGGGTCAGCAGCCGATACGCGAGCAGCTCGCGCGCGCCGAAGAGGTGACGCAGGTAGGCGCGCGAGAAGCTCCGGCAGCCCTCGCACGCGCACTCGGCGTCGAGCGGCGCCGGGTCTCGAGCGAAGCGCGCGTTGGCGATGTTGAGCGGCCCGTCTGGCGTGAACACCTGCCCGTTGCGCGCGTTGCGCGTCGGGAGCACGCAGTCGAAGAGGTCGACGCCCCGGGCCACCGCCTCGACCAGGTCGGGTGGCTTGCCGACCCCCATGAGGTAGCGCGGCCGGTCGGCGGGCAGGAGGCCGGCCACCAGCTCGGTGATGTCGTACATGACCGGCTTGGGCTCGCCCACCGCCAGGCCTCCGATGGCGTGGCCGGGCAGGCCGAGCGCGCACGTCTGCTCGACGGCCTGGCGTCGTAGCGCCTCGTGGGAGCCGCCCTGCACGATGCCGAAGAGCGCTGCCGGCGCTCCCGCCGCGCGATGCGCCGCGACGGCACGGACGAGCCAGCGCTGCGTGAGCCCGAGCGAGCGTTCGGTCTCGAGCATGGTGGCGGGGTGGGCCAGGCACTCGTCGAGCGGGTGTAGCACGTCCACGCCCAGGGCGTGCTGGATCGCGACGCACGACTCGGGCGACAGCGCGCGCAGGGAGCCGTCGACGTGCGAGCGGAACTCGACGCCTTCCTCCGCGATCCGTCGCAGCTTGGCGAGGCTCCAGACCTGGAAGCCGCCCGAGTCGGTGAGGATCGGCCCGTCCCACCCCATGAACCGGTGGAGGCCGCCGAGCTCGCGCACCAGCTCGTGGCCGGGCCTCAGCATGAGGTGGTAGGTGTTCGCGAGCACGATCTGGGAGCCCGCCGCGACCAGGTCATCGGGCGACAGACTCTTGACCGAGCCCTGCGTCGCCACCGCCATGAATGCGGGCGTGTCCACGTGGCCGTGCGCGGTGAGCATCCGCCCGACCCGCGCCGCCCCGTCGACGGCGTCGAGCACGAAGGAGAAGTCGCCCATGGTTCAGGCGA
>Ga0187777_10003484_pt1 | contig 10043 bp, 6 predicted proteins | sample 1015_Q2_SP5_10_M_FD_132416 | JGI IMG/M metagenome (GOLD analysis project Ga0187777, IMG submission 132416) | Tropical peat soil microbial communities from peatlands in Department of Meta, Colombia - 1015_Q2_SP5_10_MG | ecosystem: Environmental > Terrestrial > Soil > Wetlands > Peat | place...
CCCGGGCGTGCGCGCGCAGGAGGTGCGCACGCGCATCGGCATGGTGTTCCAGAAGCCGAATCCGTTCCCGGCGATGAGTATCCGCGACAACGTGCTCGCCGGCCTCAAGCTCGCGAACATCCGGTGCCGCGACAAGGACGCGCTGGTCGAGGACGCGTTGCTACGCGCGGGCCTGTGGCGAGAAGTGCGTGAGCGGCTCGACGAACCGGGAGGCGGCCTCTCCGGTGGGCAACAGCAGCGACTGTGCATTGCTCGCGCCCTGGCCGTCCGGCCGAACGTCTTGTTGATGGACGAGCCGTGCTCGGCGCTCGACCCGACGTCGACGCGCCGGATCGAGGAGACGATCCACGAGCTGCGCGGGAGCGTGACGATCGTGATCGTGACGCACAACATGCAACAGGCCCAGCGCGTCTCCGACATGTGCGCGTTCTTCCTCGCCGAGGAGCACGAGCCCGGACGACTGGTCGAGCAGGGGCCGGCCGAGACGATCTTCGGCGCGCCGAGCGACCCGCGGACATCCGATTACGTTCACGGGCGGTTCGGGTGAGACGAGTACGCGCGTTGTGCGTGCTGCTGACCTTCATCGCGGTCGCGGTGGGGGCGTCGCCGGCGTCGGCGATCTCCCCGGCGCGCGTCAACGGCACGGGCTCGTCGTGGGTCGATCTTGCGATGCAGCAGTGGGTGGCGGTCGCGCAGACCCGCGGCTTGCCGGTGAACTACCAAGCGTCGAGCTCGCCCGAGGGACTCACGAAGTACGCCGACGGTCTCATCGACTTCTCGGCAACCGAGGCTGAATATTCGGCGCTGATCGGCCGCACCGGTGGCGCGCCGGCAGGTCCCCGCGGCTTCCAGTACGTGCCCGACGTCGGCGGCGCGACCGCGGTCATGTATCACGTGCAGGACCTTGCCGGTCGCAACGTGAACTACCTGCACCTGTCGATGCGCACGATCGCCCGGATCTTCATGGGCGACATCTCGAACTGGGACGATCCTGCGATCAGCGCCGACAACAAGGGTCTGAAGCTCCCGGATGAACCCATCACCGTGCTGTACCGCGGTGGGCAATCGGGGACGACCGCGACGTTCTACGACTTCGTCGCACACGCGGCCCCCGACCTGTTCGCGTCCTGGGCCGCACGTTTCCATCTCCCGACCGCCGTGCGCATCATCCAGCTCGACGGCACGCCCAACTTCGCGCCCCACACCGTCGCGTTCGGCAGCTCCGACCAGATCGCGCAGCAGCTCGCGAGCAGCAACGGCTTGTGGTCCATCGGCTACGACGAATTCGGATATGCATCGCTCTATGGCGTGCCGGCGGCATGGGTCCAGAACGCGTCCGGCCACTGGGTGCTGCCCTACAAGCAGAACATCTCGGCCGCGCTCGAATCTGCACGCCTACGCCCGGACCTGAGTCAAGAGCTCTCGGGCGTCTACCAGAGCCAAAATCCGCTCGCGTATCCGATCTCCGAATACAGCTACCTCGTCGTGCAGTGTGCGCGCACCGCCGACCGCCCGACCTGCACGGGCTCTTACCCGAACCCCGGCACCACCGAGACGCTCGCGCGCTGGATGTCGTACATCGAGTGCGAGGGTCAGGCGAACCTCGGTGACGGTTATTCGCCGTTGCCGCCGAATCTTTCGCAGGAGATCTCGAACGCGATCGGGCGCATGCAGGGAACTGCGCCGCAACAACTCACCGCGGCGAACTGTTCGAACCCGCGTTTCCACGGTTCGCTCGGGCAGAACGCGGCAAGCCCTCCGGATCCGTTGCGCAGTGTTCCCTCGGCTGGGGGCACGACACCGGGGTCGATTCCGAGTGCGGAGTCGCAACCAGTAGGCGGCGAAGCGGCGGGCACCAACGCGCGCAGCAATTCACGAGCCAGCGGTTCCCGGAACGGCACCGCCGCGCCGCCGACGACGGCGAGTGCGTCCGGCAACGTCGCGGCCGGACGGCTGGGCGCGCCCGCGCAGTCCGCGGGCGGAGGAACGAGCGACACGCGCACCGCAGCGCCCGTCGCGTACGACCGTCCCGCGATCCCCAATCCCACGCGGTGGCTCGCGTGGATCTTCGTCGCGATCATCGTCATCCCTCCGTTCGTCGCGACCGTCGTCGTGCCGCGCGCGCGCCGCTACGCGCGCCGAAGGCGGCTCGCGCGCACACCGCCCACGTCGCCGTAAGCAACGCCGCGCGCCTTTGTGGACTTGCGGGGTGCACTATCTCAATAAATCTGATGGACAAACTCAGGAATAGCGGTTAGGTTGCGTTCCGCAAGGGGTGGAGCGATCAGCGGCGGGGCACCAAGCACCACGCGCCGGTCGCCGACGAAGGGACTGGGAGCGGTGAACAGGAGTTGGGTACGGAGGTCGATCGTCACGGCGGCGGCCGCGAGCCTCGCGGTGACGCTGTTGGGCCCGTCGACCGCGGTGCATGCCGCGCAACCGGACGTCATCGCGGCATCGGGATCGGACGCAACGTCCCGCGTGATGACGGCCATCTTCGCGGCGACAGGCAATCCGAACGTCTACAACGTTCCCGCGCAGCTGTTGCTGACGGGCGACTACAAGGTTCCCGGCGACGCGTTCTGCAACGACGTCACGTACAACGCGACGGGCACCGGCACTGACAGCAACGGGAACCCGAAGATTGTGTCGCCGCTCGGCGCCGGCCAAGGCCAAAGCGCGCTCGACGGCAGCGTGTTGAAGACGTATCCCGGCGCGTCGTTCTTCACGACGCCGAACAACATCACCGCGGCGCAAGGCGGTTGCATCGACATCGCGCGCCTCACCACCCCGTACAGCACGACGTCGGCCGGCGCGCTGGCGAGCGGCGCCGAGAGCTATGCGTTTGCGCTCGACGCGGTCGGCTGGTCGAGCCCGAGCCTGAACGCGCCGGCGTACCTGACGCTGCAGGACCTGCGCGACATTTGGAACTGCAACCTGAACGACTGGGGGCAAGTCGGCGGCACGCCCGGCCCGATCGTGCGCGTGTTGCCCCCGTACGGCGGTGGCACCCGCCGCTACTTCCTGAACCAGGTGCTGAAGATCACGAGCGAGACGGCGAGCACGCCGTGGGTCAACCCGCCAGTCAGCGGCACGATCCCGGCCGGCCACCCGGGTGCCGGCACAGCGATCACGTGCCCGCCCGTCGTCGAGGGTCCGGAGCAGAGCAACGGCAACGCGCTGCTGTCTCCGAGCACTCGCACCGACAACCAGAAATACATCAGCTTCTACTCGGCGGGGAACTGGGTGCAGCAGGCGAACAACGCCAGCAACCCGACCATCGACATCCGCGGTGGTGACCGCCCCGGTGGTCTCATCGGCATCGTGCCGACGGGTTCGACCGGTACGTTCCCGCCGGCCTACACCGTGCGGTGGACGGGTACCGCGTGGAGCCAGAACGACGGAACGATCCTCGGCTCGAACGAGAGTGGCGCGCGATCCATCGCCAACGTGACGGCGGCGGCGCAGTTCTCGACGTCGCTTACGGCTGCGGCGGGAACGTTCACGAATGCCGACATCGGTTTCAACGTGCAGGGCTCGTTCATCAACGACGGCACCGTGATCACCGCCGTCTCGGCAGACGGCACCACGGCGACGATCACGCCCGGCGCGAAGTCCGGCGCGACCGGCTCGATCACGGTCGGCTGGGCGATCGTCAGCGAGAAGAACCCCGACGTTCCGGGAACCGTGACCGCGAGCAAAGATCAGTACCCCGGAGTGCGGATGCTGTACAACGCGATCCGGCCCGACGAGCCCGACTACCTCGCGGCCCGCGCGCTGATCGGGTACGACGACACGCAGGCGAACGGCGCGCGCAGCGCGCTGTGCGACGGCAGCGACGAAGGAATCCTCGACGACTACGGGTTCGTCGCGCTGCGGGCGATCGATCCCACCGGTCCCGGAACCGGCAACGACCAGCTCGTCACCTGTCGCAAGCAGTAGTGCGACCCATGTACGAGCTGGAAGACGTCAACGGCGGCCGGCGCGAGGGCGCTCCCGCAACGCAGGAGGAATCGTGAAGTTCCTATACGAACATCGACGGAAGATCGGTGCCGCGCTCACCGCCGCCGTGCTGAGCCTGGCCGGTGCGTCCGCCTGGGCGGGAACGGCCGGTGCGGACGTGAATCCCGTACCCGCGACGACCAACCCGGTGACGCTGTCGGCGTCGCCGACCGACGGCTTGGTGAACGGTCAGGCCGTCACGTTCACCGTCAACACGAGCGGCTCGACGAAGTTGCAGGGCGCGCTGACTGCGCACCTGTGCATTCACGGTCTCACCGGCTACGGCACGAGCAACTTCGGCTACAGCGGTAACACGGCGGTGCGGTGCGTGTACTCGACCGGCATCGTGGCTGGTACCGGTCTCACGGGCTCCGACTACGAGCAGAATTACCCGGCCTACGACGGGACCCAGTCGACGTCCGGACCGCTGACGTTCCACGTCGGCACCGGCACCGTGACGTGGGGGAACTCGACCGGTCAAGGCCCGAACACGTTGACAGCGGACGTGAACGACCCGGCCGACCTCGTGATCCAAGTGAACCTCACCGGCGACAGCGTGCCGACGACGTACTTCGTACAGCCGTTGACGTTCGCCGGTCAGCCCGATCCGCCGACGGGCGTCGCGGCGACGCCGCACGACGCGAGCGCGCACGTGACGTGGACGGCCCCGGTGAACACCGGGAACGGGACGATCAACCATTACATCGTGACCGCGACGCAAACCGGCGGTGCACCCGACGCATCGTCGCCGCGCACGTTCGACGCGGGAACCGCGACCGCAGCAGACATCCCGCTCGCGAACTTCAGCGTGTACAGCGTCACGGTGCACGACACGATCGCGTCGGCCGGCGTGCCGGCGAGTGCGGAGTCGACGCCCGTCGCCAACGTGAGCCCGCTGCCGCCGCCGCCGACGAACGTCGTCGGCACGCCGGCGGCCGGACAGGTCAACGTGTCGTGGACCGCGCCCGCGTCGTTGCAAGGAGGCTTGACGCAGTACGAGGTGACCGCGACCGGCGGACCGACCCCGGTCGTGCAGCTCACCGGCAGCACGGCGACGGCGTTCGCGTTCACCGGTCTCGACAACGGAACGCCCTACACGTTCTCGGTGCGCGCCGAGTACGGGCCGGGCGAGTTCGGCCCGTCGTCGAACGGGTCGGGCGCGATCGTGCCGTCGAACAAGGAGATCGACCAGCTCGTCCAAGTCGATCGACCGCAAGGTGCGCTCGTACTGACGCAGACGTGTGACGCGTCGACGCCCAACCCGTACCCCGTCGACGCGAACGGCGTGCCGAACCCGACCTACCCGACGTCGCCCGCAGTCGCGGGGACGCCGGGCGCGCTCGGTAGCTGCTCGATCGATCTCGGCCACGCGTCGTTCATCACCGACGGCGGCGTCCCCGGACCGGGCTACCCGAACGTCGGCGAAGGCCAATTCTTCAAGGCCGACGGTGCGCTGCATCAGGTCACCGTGGTCGACACACGCGACGGTGACGTCGGATGGAACGTGAACGGTGTCCTCGAGAGCGATTTCACGTCGGGCGCGGCGCACTTCAGTGCGCAGGAGCTCGGCTGGGTACCGGCGGTCACCGACCATTCACCCGGCTTCAGCACTCCCGACTTGCCGGGCGGGTACGCGAACGACGCGGCCCCCGGTGCGACCGTGCTGCCCGCGAGCCACGCCGCCGATCACGGACTTGGCTCGGCGCAAACGCTGGCAGCGGCGACGGCCGGAGGCGGATTGGGCATCGCGCGTCTCGACGCGCAGCTGCACCTGTTGATTCCGGTTTTCGCGCAGCACGGTGTGTACACCGCGGTGTTGCAGATCACCGCGATCTAGGTAGCTGGATCGAGGAAGCAACGGCAAACCAGAAGGCAGGTCTCGACGCCGGGCACCCCCCGGCCCGGCGTCGAGACCTGACAGACATCCACGACCAACTGCAGAGCAACTGACACATGACATTTGACAGGGGACTGAGGGTTGTATCCGGCCGCCGGGCAGGCGGCCATGTCGCGCGTCTGTTGGTTGTCGCGCTCGTGCTGTTGACCGTGGGCGCGACATCGGCCGCCGCGGCGCCCGTCGTCGACAGTTGGTCGCTCACGCCGACGGGAACGAACCCGAACGAACCGGGCTCGCGCCCCGCGTTCGCGTACACGCTTGCGCCCGGCGCCTCAGTTCGGGATTCGCTCACCGTCTGGAACTACGGCGACGTGCAGCTGACGTTGCACGTGTACGCGGCGGACGCGTTCAACACCACGGCCGATGGCTTCGACCTCGCGGCGGCGGACCAGCAACCGACGGACGTCGGTGCGTGGATCAGGATCGAGCAGAACTACGTCACGCTGCCCGCGCACTCGAAGGTGAGTCTCGCCTTCGTCGTGCACGTGCCCGCGAACGCGACGCCGGGCGACCACGCGGGTGGCATCGTCGCCGCGTCCCTTACGGGTGCCAGCGACCAACAGGGCAAGCATGTTGTGCTCGACCGGCGCGTCGGCTCGCGCGTGTACTTGCGTGTGAGCGGCCCGGTACATCCCGCGCTCGTCGTCGAACATTTGTCGACGACCTATCACTCGTCGGCGAACCCCCTCGGTGGGAGCGTCGACGTGACGTACACGGTGCGCAACGCCGGCAACGTGCGGCTGGGGACGCAGCAACTCGTCGTGCTGCGCGACGTGTTCGGTAAGGTCGGCAACCGCGCCCTGCCCGAGCTCGCGGAGCTGTTGCCGGGCGCCGCGATCACGACGAAGGCGCACTTCGACGGCGTTAGTGCGACCATTCGACTGTCGGGGACGGTGACGCTCACTCCCTTCGTCCCACGTGAAGCGCCGAGCGCTCGTTCGACCGGCAGCTTGAGTCCCACCACCGCGACCGCGCACACCTGGGCGATCCCGTGGTCGCTCCTCATCGCTCTGCTGCTGCTTTCCGGTTTGATCGCGCTCTTCCGCAGGCGCCGGCCGGCTGAAAGTGAACCGCCCGACGAAGAGCCGGCGCCGCGCCAGAAAGTCGGTGTGGCGTGAACGGTGCACGCGTGGTGGTGCCGCTCTGCGTGTTGAGCGTCGCGATGGTTCTCGCCGTCGCGCGGTCCGCGTACGCGGCAACGGAGGCCGTGATCGTGCCGCACGGTGTGGTGACGCCGGGCGCGGTGATCACGGTGGCCTTGCGCGGTTGGTCGCCCGGAACGATCACCGTCGGCACATGCGGAAACGCCGCGCGGCGCGGCTCGCAGGACTGCGCCCTGCAGGGCGACGTCGCGGTCGCAATACGCCGAGGGGTTCCCGCTGCAGTGAACGTGACGGTCGAACCCCCGCCGGTCCCGTGCCCATGTGTGGTGCGCGCGACAACGGCCACCGGCGACGTCGTGCGCACTGCGCCGATACGGATCCAGGGCGTTCCGAACGGACCTGTGCTGACCGACGCAGCGAGTGCGCGCGAGCTCGTCGCCGTGACCGCGCGCGTCGACGACGACCGCACGTGGTCCGCGCCGGTCGTCGGCGCGCTGGCGGGCCCGTCGCGACGGACGCTGGTGCTGAGCCTGCGGAACCGGGGCGATGTCACGCTCGACGGCTTGACCGTGAGCGGACGCGTGGGAAGAACCGCCGACGACGGCACGCCGTTCACCGCGCCGGCGCTGCAAGCGATCGCGCCGGGTGATGTCGCAGTTGTGCGCGTCCCCATCGCGCTCGGCGCGCCCGCATTCGGTCGCTACACCGTCTCCGGTGCGGTGTACGGGCTCGCGGCGCCCGCGTCCTTCCGCGTGAACACGAGCAACGACCCGTGGCTGCTCGAGTTGTTGCCGGCACTCGCGCTGTTGGCGTTTGCGCAGGTGCTCCGCGCCCGCGCGCGTACGAAAGCGCGCAACACCGAAGTGATCTCGACGACTGATTGGACGACATGATGGCAACACGGAAGGTACGCCTGTCGGGCATCTTTGCCGCGCTCGCCGCGATCGGCGCGGTCGCAGTGCAGTTCACCCCCTCGGCCGCGGTCGCGCCGACCGGACCGTCGCCCGCGACAACCAACGCGGTAACGCTGTCTGCGTCGCCCGTCGACAATCTGTCGAACGGCAGCACCATCACCTATCAGGTGTCTACGACCGGATCGACGCGACTCCTCGGCACCATCACGGCACACCTCTGCACCCACGGGCTCAGCGGCTACGGCACGAGCAATTTCGGCTACAGCGGCGCGCAGGGCACGCGCTGCGTGTACCAGCCGGGCATCTTCACGGGCGGGCTGACCGGCGCCGACTACGAGAAGGTCAGCTTGCCGTACGACGGCACCGCGACCACTTCGGGCGCGCTGACGTTCCACGCCGGAACTGGAACGGTCGGTTGGGGCAATGTGACGGGCCAGGGTCCGATGACGTTGCAGTGCGACGCCACGCACGCGTGCGACTTGGTGGTGCAGGTCAACCTGTCGGGTGACTCGGTAGCAACGACGTACTTCGTCCAGACACTCGGCTTCGCGGGCTCCGGAACGACAACGACGACCGTGGGCGCGTCGACGACGAGCACCGCGAGCACGACGACGAGCACCTCGACGACCACCTCCACGACGACGCCGCCGGCCACGAGCACGTCGACGACGACCGCGACGAGCACGTCGACGACGGCGCCGATCTCCACCACCGTGCCGGCGTCGTCGACGACGGTGGGGTCGGACACGTCGAGCACGAGCACCAGCACGACAACCACGTTGCCGGGGACGGTCACGACGCTCGGATCGTCGGCGCCACCCGGCGACCCGGGCAGTGGCTCGCTGCCGTTCACCGGTGGTTCGGAGCGCGACATCGCGTCAGCGGGCTTGCTCTTGCTCGCGCTCGGCCTGCTCGCGCTCGGCCAGTACTACCGGCGGTACGAGACTTGGCACTGACGCCCTCGTCGCCGGCGCGTGAAGCCGTATGGCGCCGTCATCTCGGCGCGCTCGTCGTCATCGCGGCGGTCTTCGCGGTCGCGATGAGCGGCCACGCGGGCCACGCCGACGTGCTGCCCGCGCCCGGTTGGTCGGTGACGACGACCGCACCGCTCACGAATCTCGTCGACGGGCAGCGCGTCACCCTCCACGTGCGCGCGAACGCCGACGTCGCGATCAACGAGCTCTCGATTCGCGAGTGCCGCAGCGGCGTCACGTACACGACGCCGAACGACGTTCTCTCGGACACGAAGAAGTGCCCGCCGCGCGCGGTCTCGACGTCGAGCGACTATCTCGTCACGCGCAGCGCCAGCCTCGGTTTCGCGCAGCTGGCGAGCAGCGCCCAAGGCACGACGGTCCAGTTCGTGGTCGGATCGGGCGTCGTGGAGTGGCACGACGCCGCGAACACCTCACTCACGTGCGACCCGACCCACGCGTGCACACTCGTGGTCGAGCTCAACGTCGGCTCGGACACCGTCTTCACGACGTTCCCACTCACGTTCACCGACAGCAATCCGTTCGCGGCGTGCGGAGGGCCGGCCAAAGGCATGTTGACGACGGCCGGCTCCGACGAGGTCGCGGACCTCTGGCCGGCATGGACGCGCGATGAATGTGTGAAGACGCATGGTGGCGCGCCGACACTCGTGCAGTTCGGGCAGGAGAGCATCGCGGTAACGCAGTTCGCGCGCGGTGAGGTGGATCTCGCGTATTCCGCCGCCGGTTACGACGATGCGGTGGGTCTGGCGTCGGTGCCCGCGAAACAGCGGCGCGCGGCTATCGCGGTGCCGCTCGCGCTGAACGCGTCGGTGATCGCCGCCGGCGGGGGAATGCATGTAGCGGTCGACGGTCAGGTGACGGGGGAGAAGGTGCCGTATCCCGATGGCTCGCTCGAGCTGAGCGCGGGCGAGGCTGCCGCGCTGCTGGGAGGAGGACAGCAGTACATCGCACGCACTGATGGTCACGACTACGAGCACAGCATCCTTGCGCGCAACCCGATCCTGAGCGATACGTTGTACTCGACCGAAGCAGGCGTGCTCGCGCCGTCGGAAACGCTTGCCTCGACGTACTTCATGACGAATTATCTGCACGGTGTCGCGCCGACGGAGTTCGTCGATCCCGTTGGCGCCAACCC
>Ga0187777_10003486_pt1 | contig 10042 bp, 7 predicted proteins | sample 1015_Q2_SP5_10_M_FD_132416 | JGI IMG/M metagenome (GOLD analysis project Ga0187777, IMG submission 132416) | Tropical peat soil microbial communities from peatlands in Department of Meta, Colombia - 1015_Q2_SP5_10_MG | ecosystem: Environmental > Terrestrial > Soil > Wetlands > Peat | place...
CGTCGCCGCAGATGGCGCTGCTTCATCCGGATCAGATCAGTCTGGAAGGCAACCATTACGTCACGCTAGAGAGCGTGCGCAAAGTGTTTCTGCGGGATCGCGGTACGAGCGTCCTCCGAATTCCCCTCGCCGAGCGGCGGCGCCAGCTGGAAACGATCTCCTGGGTGGAGCAGGCGGCGGTGCGTCGCGTGTTGCCGAACCGAATCCAGGTCGAGATCACCGAGCGCACGCCGATTGCGTTTTTGCGTGACGGAGGTGAGCTTTCTCTCATCGACGCGCGCGGGGCGATCTTGGAACGCCCCGTGGAAGGCGATTTTCATTTTCCCGTGGTGACCGGCATCGGTCGGGAGATGCCGCTGGAAGACCGGCACGAGCGGATGCAGCAACTGTCAAAGTTCATCCAGGAGATCGGTTCGATCAAGCGGAATGCCGCCGACCAAGTGAGCGAGGTCGATCTCGCCGACACACGTGACTTGCGCGCGACGCTGACGGGGTTAGAGAACCCATCAGGGTCAGAAGCACCTCCTGGGAACCTGGCGGCGGTCCTGGTTCATTTTGGAGACAGCGATTTCGCCGGAAAGTATCAGACCTTAGTCGACGAGTTTGGTGCGTGGCGAGCGAGGGCAGGGCGTATTGAGTCGGTCGATTTGCGTTTTAGTCGGGAAGCTGTCGTGAATCAGGATGCGACACGTGCGGCCCGCCCGGTGCTGGCCGCGAAGGGGACGCCGGGTCGGCTGCGTTGAGTTTGTGGACAGATGCGTGTTCGGTTTAGTCCTCAGAACCGAACCCTCGAAAAGCAGAGGAACGGCAAGGAGCAGAGGATTTGACCAAGAAAGAACGGCACATTGTGGCGCTCGATATCGGAAGCACGAAAACGTGCGCACTGATCGGCGAAATGGAAGACGACGGTGGAGTGAAATTCGCGGCCCTCGGAGCGGCCGAGTCCAAGGGCTGGCGCAAGGGCCAGATCGTGAATCTCGATCTGGCCGTCAGTTCCATTCGGCGGGCCGTTGAAGAGGCCGAGACCATCGTGGGCGTGCCCGTCGAATCGGCCGTCATCGGCGTGGCGGGTAAACACGTGCGCGGAGTGAATAGCCGCGGCGGAATTACCGTGGGCGCCAAGCCCCGGGATATTCAGCGCGACGACGTGCGTCGTGCGATCGAGGCAGCGCGCGCCGTGACGCTGCCGGAGGACCGCGAGGTCCTGCACGTTTTGCCGCAGGAGTTTTTTCTTGACGGCCAGGACAACATTCGCGATGCGATCGGTATGATCGGCCAGCGGTTAGAGGCCAACGTCCACATCGTGACCGCATCGGGTACGGCGACCCAAAACATCGTAACCGCCGTGAATCGCGCTGGTGTGCGTGTGGACGATACGGTACTCGAACCCTTCGCCTCCGCCGAGGCCTGTCTCACGCAGGATGAACGAGAGCTCGGCGCGTGTGTGCTCGATGTCGGCGGCGGGACGACTGAGCTCATTGCCTATGCAGGAGGAGTGGTACGGCACACAGCGGCGATTCCCGTCGGCGGCGATCATTTCACAAACGATCTGGCCGTAGGGTTGCGAACGCCCATTCCCGAAGCCGAAAAAATCAAACGCGAGCATGCCCAGGCGCTCCGCGAGCTGCTCACCGAGGATCTCCCCTTCGAGATTGCGAGTGTGGGCGATCGCCCTTCGCGAACGATTTTCACACGCATGGTCGCGGATATCGTCGAGCCGCGCGCGCAGGAGTTGTTGGCCCTCGTTCGTGATGAGCTCCGGCGCGCCGGACTGGAATCGCAGATTCCCGCCGGAATCGTGCTCACGGGGGGCGGGGCGCATCTTCGCGGCTTGCCGGAGCTGGCGGAGCGCGCTTTCAATCTACCGGTGCGCGTGGCCCTGCCGCGCGGCCTTGCTGAGATGAGCGAGCAAGTTTCTCGGCCCGAGTATTCCACAGCCATCGGACTCGTTCTGTACACGGCGCGTACACGTCGCGTTTCAGGAGGGCGTCCGACCGGCTTTCTGGGGAAGTTGAAGAGCATGTTTGCGGGGGCATGAGCGGTTTTGGACCTTTTCCAAGGGGAGGAAGCATGGCACCAAAGGAATCGAACCTTCGTGTTTCATTTAGCGAAGAGCCGCAAGACGGCGCAAAAATCAAGGTTATCGGCGTCGGCGGCGGCGGGTCGAATGCGGTAAACCGGATGATTCGTGCCAAGGTCGAGGGCGTCGAATTCATCGCCGCCAATACGGATTTGCAAGCCTTAAAACTTTCGCAGGCGCCGGTGAAACTCCAACTCGGTGCAAAGTTGACCAAGGGACTGGGGGCGGGCGCGAACCCCGAGGTCGGCCGGAAAGCGGCGCTGGAAGACACGGAGAAAATTCTCGAGGCTCTGGACGGGGCAGATATGGTGTTCGTCACCTCCGGTCTCGGCGGTGGCACCGGCAGTGGCGCGGCGCCCGTCGTGGCGAATCTGGCAAGCGAGTTGGGCGCGCTCACCGTCGCCGTGGTAACGAAACCGTTCGCGTTCGAAGGGAAACGCCGCATGCACCAGGCAGAGCAGGCACTGGCCGAACTGATCGGATCGGTCGACACAGTCATCGTGATTCCCAACGAACGGCTGATGGAATGCGTCGAACAGGGAACCAGCTTTTTTGAGGCGTTCCGCATCGCCGACGACATCCTGCGGCAGGCCGTACAGGGGATCTCCGACATCATTACCATTCCGGGGATCATCAACCGTGATTTTGCCGACGTGCGGACGATCATGTCCGGCCAAGGTTTTGCGGTGATGGGCACGGCGGTTGCGTCGGGATCAAACCGTGCCATCGACGCGGCCAACCGCGCGATCAACAGCCCTTTGCTCGAAGACAACAACATCAACGGCGCGCAAGGAATCTTAATCAACGTCACTGGGTCGTCGACACTTTCGCTGCATGAAGTTCACGAAGCATCCTCGATCATCCAGAAGGCGGCCCATGAAAATGCGAACATCATCTTCGGCGCTGTACAGGACGATCAGATGAAGGAGTCCGTGAAGATCACGGTGATCGCGGCGGGTTTCCGCGAGATTGCCAGCAAGAAGACGCAAACGCGACCCTCCTATCTGCCCAAAACCTGGAAGGCTGGCCGCGACGTGAACATTGCTCCTGAGCAGACCAACATCGTGCAGCAGGTCGCGCACAATGTGAGCGATCTTGCGCCGGAAATGGCTGCCGATGATCTTGACGTGCCGACGTTTCTCCGTCGCCAGGCGCAAAAGGCGTAGCGATTTCACGAAGTTCATCGAGGCCGCAGCGGGCGCGCGGAGCGCCCTGCGGCGTTTCTAGTTCTTGGTGTCCTTATTCCTTTCCGTCAGGGATGAATGGCAAGATTCGGATTCGCCGGGACCTTTTAAAGCAGCTGCTCGAGCACGCGGAGCGCGAGCCGCTGGGCGAGTGCTGCGGGTTGCTCGGAGGCGAGCGCGGCGTGATCACCGTCGGCATCCCGGCGAAAAATGTGGCGAGCGATCCGGCCAAGAACTATGAGATCGAGCCCGCCGAAATCGTCCGGATGATGCGCGAATTTCGCACGCGGGAGCTCGATTTCCTCGGGATTTACCACTCCCATCCCACGGGTGAGAATCGGCCCTCGGTGCGCGACATCGAGCTGGCGTATTACTCCGAGGCGGTGTATGTCATCCTCTCGCCGCGTACCGATGTCCCCCAGCCCGTCCGCGCATTTTCGATCCGAGATGGCTTGGTGACGGAACTCGAACTAGAGCCCCAGCCCTAAACCGCCCGTTTTCGGCGCAGCCATCCAGACGCGGCGCGTACTCAAGGGGCAGAGCGGGCCTCGGCCAGAGCGGTTTCGGCGGCTTCCAGACGCCGCCGGTACAGGGGAAACTCGGCGGCGAACGCGGCCACTTCCGCACGAACACGCTGCTCCGTGGCGGCGTCGCCGATGTGCTTTAGCACTTCGGCAATCCATCCTGCGATTTTTCCCATTTCCGCCTCGCGCATGCCTCGGGTGGTAAGCGCGGGGGTGCCCATGCGAATCCCGCTGGCCTTGAGCGGCGGCAAGGGATCAAAGGGGATCGAGTTTTTGTTGACCGTGATGCCGGCACGATCCAGCGCAGGCTGGACCACGGCTCCCGTCAGGCCGTAGGAATGGACGTCGACGAGGAAAAGATGATTGTCGGTTCCCCCGCTGACGATGCGGAACCCATGCCGCGCCATGGCGGCGGCGAGCGCTTTCGCGTTGGCGACAACCTGGCGCTGATAATCGGCGAATCCCGCTTCAGACGCTTCCTTTAGGCAGACGGCCTTTGCCGCAATGACGTGCATGAGCGGCCCACCCTGGATGCCGGGAAACGTGCTGCGGTCGAGATCCTTGGCGTATTTCTCACGGCACAGAATGAGCCCTCCGCGAGGTCCGCGCAGGGTTTTGTGCGTGGTCGTGGAGACGAAATCAGCGTGCGGCACGGGACTCGGATGAACGCCCGCGGCAATCAGCCCGGCAATGTGTGCCATATCGACAAACAGGAGTGCGTCGACCGACTGCGCAATTTGCGCCATGCGCGTGAAATCGAACTGGCGCGAATAGGCACTTGCGCCCGCGACGATCATCCTGGGTTTGTGCTCTTGGGCCAGCCGAGCGAGTTCGTCATAGTCGATCGTTTCGGTTTCTTTGGCGACGCCATAGGGTACGAACTTATACGTGATGCCCGAAAAATTCAGCGGATGACCATGGGTCAGATGGCCACCGTGCGCGAGGTTCATGCCGAGGACGGTGTCGCCCGGCCGGAGTGCGGTCATGTAGACCGCGATGTTGGCCTGGGTGCCGGAATGCGGCTGCACGTTGGCGTGATCGGCGCCGAACAGAGCCTTCGCGCGGTCGATGGCGAGTTGCTCGGCCTGGTCTACGAATTCGCACCCTCCGTAGTAGCGCTTTCCGGGATAGCCTTCGGCGTACTTGTTCGTCAGCACCGAGCCCATGGCCTCGAGCACGGCCTCGGAGACGAAATTCTCCGAAGGGATGAGCTCGAGGCCGGTCGCCTGGCGGCGCACTTCTTCGTGAAGCACCGCGGCAATCGCAGGGTCGGTTTCTTCCAGCGAGCGGCTCATTCTTGAAAGATCGGGCGAGTCTTTCCTCATGGGGCGGCTCATCTTAACAAATCCGGCTGGTTCGGCGAAGGTCCACTTTCGTGCCGATTCAACCAAGGCAGCCCAAGGGAGGTCCGTTGGGGCAAGGTGTGCCAGGGTTGAACGGCCGAGGCACTCTGATTGACTTCGCCGCGACGGTCCCCTAACCTAGCTCGTTTACGTTGAAGACAACACAGACACGGTGACGAATGTCGGAACGGAAGCTGACCGCGCGGGCCGAAGATTTCTCGGAATGGTACAACCAGGTCGTCCTGCGCGCCGAATTGGCGGACTATGCGCCAGTCCGTGGCTGCATGATCGTCCGGCCGTACGGCTGGGCGCTGTGGGAGAACATCACCGCGGCGCTCGACCAGCGGTTCAAAGCAACGGGGCACGTGAACGCGGCCTTTCCCCTGCTGATTCCCCGGAGCTTCATCGAAAAGGAAAAGTCCCATGTGGCGGGGTTTTCGCCGGAACTGGCCGTCGTCACACATGGTGGCGGCGAAGAGTTGGAAGAGCCGCTGGTCATCCGGCCGACTTCGGAGACCATCATCGGCCACTCGTATGCAAAGTGGATTCAGTCCTATCGCGATCTGCCCCTGCTAATCAATCAATGGAATAGCGTGGTGCGTTGGGAATTGCGCACGCGTCTCTTCTTGCGCACGCTCGAATTCTTCTGGCAAGAGGGCCACACCGCCCACGCCACGGCGGATGAGGCGGAAGCCGAGACCCGCCAAATGGTAAGGGTTTATTCGGATTTCGCCGTCAACGAAGCAGCCATTCCCGTGATTGCGGGACGCAAGTCGGAGGCAGAAAAGTTTGCAGGCGCCGAAATCACGTATTCGCTGGAAGCGATGATGGGGGACGGCAAGGCCTTGCAGTTTTGCACGTCGCACAACCTGGGTCAGAATTTCGCGAAGGCCTTTGAGATTCGTTACCTCGACAAGAATGGAGTCCTGCAGCACTGCTGGACGACATCGTGGGGACTTTCCACTCGCGTGGTCGGCGCGCTCATCATGGTTCACGGCGACGATCAAGGCCTCATTCTCCCTCCGCGGCTGGCGCCCTTTCAGATTGTGATCGTGCCGATTTTTAAGACCGACGAGGAGAAGGCGAGTGTTCTCGAAACGGCTTGGCGTTTGCACCGCGAGCTCACCCAGGCGGGCATCCGCGTCAAGATGGACGAGCGCGAAGGCATGAGCCCAGGCTTCAAATTCAACGACTGGGAGATGCGGGGCGTTCCCCTGCGGCTGAAGCTAGGCCCCAAGGACGTGGCCAAAGGCTCGGCGGTGCTCGCCCGGCGCGATCGTCCGGGCAAGGAAGGCAAGGTTTTCGTGCCACAGCCGGGAATCGCCACGGCTGTGGCGCGCCTGCTGGAGGACATTCAAGAGGCCCTTCGTCGCCGCGCGCTGGACTTCCGCAAAGCCCGTACGATCGAGCCAGCCGATTACGAGGAGTTCAAAAAGGCTGTCGAGGAGGGCTTTGCATTCTCCTGGTGGTGCGGAGCGAGCGGCTGCGAGGAGAAGATCAAAGAAGAGACCAAAGCCACGATGCGCTGTATTCCGCTTGACCAATCGCTCGAGGCCAGTCCATCCAGTGCAGGCGGCGCCGGAGTCTGCGTCTATTGTCGGGAGCCCGCCAAAGAAAAGGCCATTTTCGCGCGCGCGTATTGAGGTCTCTGCAGTCAGCCCTGGCAGCCTTGGGATCGAGACCTCGGCGTTTACTCATCGCAAACATCGTTTCCCGTCGTCCCGCCGGCTTCACTCACCCCATGCTAGGGTAAAAAGCACGGGTATGCGAGCAAACCAACAGGGGCCAGCGATTTTTATGATTCTGCGAGGACGCATCCGGGAGCGTGGCGGTTCGAAGCTCAATATCATTCTCCCGCTGCTGATCCTGGTCGCGGTGATTTTCGTCATCGCCAAGATTGTGCCGGTCTATTTCGCGAACTTTCAGTTCCAGGATGCCATCCAAACCGAGGCCAAGTTTGCACTGACCGGCTATCCCAAGAAGAGCCTGGACGACCTTCGCGAAGACGTGTACAAGAAGGCCCAGGAGCTTGACATCCCTGCCCAGAAGGAAAGCATCCGCGTTGACGTGGACCCCACGCGGGGTTACGTGGACATTGGGCTGGACTACTCGGTGCCCATCGACTTGAAGGTGTATCAATTCACGTTGCAATTTCATCCCCACGCCGACAATCACTCGATCTAAAATAGGAGTTATCCCGGTGCTCCCCGCCAAGCCGTACGGTCCAGCCGCGGCCCACGGTGCACCTCGGCGCTCGGAAAGGCCGTACCGGAGAAACTGATTGCGGATTCGAATTGCCAGTGGCTTCTTCACCTCCCGGATGGGCATCGCCATCCTGGCCCTGGGCCTTGTCCTGCTCTTCGCCGGCGCGAGCGTCTTTGCATACTATTACATCCAGTTCGGCCACTTGATCGACCAGCGGCTTACGGGGCAGATTTTCCAGAATACGTCGCGCGTGTATTCCTCTGCGGACCGGATTTATGTCGGCGAGACGATGCGCCCGAGCGAGCTTGCAAGCTACCTGCTGCGTGCAGGATACCAGGAAGGGGCCGTGGCTGGCTCGCCCGGGAAATTCCAAGCCACGGGGTCCACGGTTGAGATTGTTCCGTCGCTGACCTCCTATTTCCAAGGCCACAACAGTTTGCGCGTCAGCTTTTCAGGTACGGAGATTGCAAGCATTACCCGATCGTCCGATGGCAGCCCTCTGGACTTCGCGGACATCGAGCCGGAGTTGCTGACCAACCTGTTTGATAGCTCGCGAGAGAAACGTCGGGTCGTTCGCTTCGACGATTTGCCCCCCGTGCTCGTCCAAGCCGTGCTGGCCGCGGAGGACAAGCGCTTCTTTGAACATGGCGCTCTCGATGTGTTCCGCGTATTTGGCGCCGCCTTGCACGACATTAGTCGCGGACAAAAGGCGCAGGGAGCCAGCACCATCGACATGCAGGTCGCGCGGACGTTCTTTTTTACGACCAAGCGCGAATGGCGGCGGAAGTTGAAGGAAATCGTAATGGCCGCCGAAATCAATGAGCGTTTCTCCAAACAACAAATCTTCGAGCTGTATGCCAACGACATCTATCTTGGCAATCGCGGCAGTTTTTCGATTCGGGGTTTCGGCGAAGCCGCGAACGCTTATTTCGGCAAGGATGTCCGCGAGTTGACCACCGGGGAAGCGGCATTTCTGGCCGGCATTATTCGCGCGCCGAACCGCTACTCTTCCGCCGAGCGTCATGTGGACCGCGCCGACGAAGCCCGGGATCGCGTGCTGGGCGAAATGGTTGTGGATGGTTTCCTGACGCCCGAGCAGGAAGCCGCTGCCAAGAAATCGAAGCTCAAATTCACAAATGGCGGGCTGGGGAGTAGTTCTGCGCCCTATTTTGTCGATATGGTGAAGGACCAACTCCTTGAGAAGTTCTCTGAAAACGATCTGGAAACGCAGAGCTATCGCATCTACACGACGCTCGATCCAGGCCTCCAGCGTGCCGCGGCCGAAGCGGTACAGATCGGCGTGCAAAATCTCGACAAGCTGCTCGCACGCCGCTATGCCGTCTGGAAGAAGAAGGGCCAGCCGGTTCCGCCCGCTCAGGTAGCCTTGGTGGCACTGGACCCACGCACGGGCGAAGTTCGTGCGCTGATTGGCGGGCGAGACTACGGGGAGAGCCAGCTCAATCACGCCTTGGCTCATCGGCAGCCCGGCTCGGCGTTCAAGCCTTTCGTGTACGCAGCTGCGCTTGATAATGCGGTAGAAAATCTTCAGCCCGTGGTGACCCCGGCGACCACCGTCGACGATTCTCCAACCACGTTTGAATTTGACGGCAAGGAGTACACGCCCGACAACTACGGCCAGGAATTCTACGGTCCTGTCATGGTTCGCGACGCGCTGATGCGTTCTCTCAATGTGGCCACCGTCAAGGTGGCGGAGATGATCGGCTATCAGCGCGTCGTCGATGTGGCGCGGCAGATGGGGCTCGGCAACAACATTCAGGCCACGCCGGCCGTTGCGCTGGGAGCATACGAAATGACCCCGCTCGAGGTCGCCGCCGGTTACACCGCCTTTGCGAACGGCGGGACTCGTGCCGAACCCCTGCTCATCCGCAACGTGGTGGCGGCTGCGGGGGCTTCGGAGGGAACGGCTCAGCCGACGACTCGAGCCGTGCTGGATCCGCGCGTCGCCTATCTAACCACGAGTCTGATGGAGGACGTGATCAATCACGGGACCGGCTATCCGGTGCGGGCCATGGGATTTGACGCACCGGCTGCCGGCAAGACGGGTACCTCTCGCGATGGGTGGTTTGTGGGCTTCACGTCGAACCTTCTGTGTGTGGTCTGGGTCGGCTTCGACGACAACCGCGATCTGGGGCTGGCGGGCGGCCAGGCCGCCGCACCCATTTGGGGAGAGTTCATGAAGCGCGCGGTTGTTCTTCCAAGGTATCGCAACACTCAGGAGTTTGAACCGCCGCCTGGCGTGACAGAAGCGATGATCGATCCACAGACAGGGCAGCTGGCGGACTCCTCATGCCCGACGACGGTGAGCGAGCATTTCATAGCTGGCAGCGAGCCGACGCAGTACTGCGACGGAAATGCCGCGACCCATGCACAGACCTCGCCAGGTTCGTGGCTAAAGAGTTTGTTCGGTAAAGGGGCCGATCCATCGGCACCGGCCGAATCAGCTCCCCCGCATCCGCCTGGCCCTCCCCGAGCAACCAGCCCTTCCGCCGCCTCGTCGGCAAAACCAGGGCCCACGAGTGCAGATGCCCCAAACGAGGAGCTCGAGAAGAAAAAAGGGCTGCTCGACCGAATATTTGGTATCTTTGAAAGCAACAAGCAACCGGCGAGTACCTCCAAATCCTCGCCGTAGGCGAGGCCAGCCGGTGCATAGAGTATAGAGGCAGGGCAGTGAAACTCTGGGCCCTC
>Ga0187777_10003487_pt1 | contig 10042 bp, 6 predicted proteins | sample 1015_Q2_SP5_10_M_FD_132416 | JGI IMG/M metagenome (GOLD analysis project Ga0187777, IMG submission 132416) | Tropical peat soil microbial communities from peatlands in Department of Meta, Colombia - 1015_Q2_SP5_10_MG | ecosystem: Environmental > Terrestrial > Soil > Wetlands > Peat | place...
CGTGCGGCATCAGGATCGCGTTGAGCAGCCCGTGCGGAAGGTCGAGCGCGCCGCCGATCTGGTGGGCGATCGCGTGGGTCGCGCCGAGCAGCGCGTTCGTGAACGCCATCCCGGCCTGAAGGCTGGCGCGGGCCATCCCCTCGCGGGCGGTGAGGTCGAGCGGATCCTCGACCGCGACCGGGAGATGCTCGACGATCTCTCCGATCGCGGCGAGCGCGAGGCGCTTGCTCAGGAAGTCGGAGGCCTCAGACACGCACGACTCGATCGCGTGGCTGAGTGCGTCGAGCCCAGTGTGCGCGCTCAGCTCCGCGGCCATCGTGGTGAGCAGCTCGGGGTCGGTCACGGAGATCTCGGGGACGAGCGCACGGCCCCCGATCGTCGCCTTGAACCGCCGCTTGGTGTCGGTGACCACGCAGAACTGCGAGACATCGGACCCCGTGCCTCCGGTGGAGGGGACCATCACCATCGGCGGGATCGGACTGGTGGCGCGGTCGATGCCCTCGTAGTCGAGGATGTGACCTCCGTTGCCGCTGAGGATCGCAACCGCCTTGGCCAGGTCGATGCAGCTCCCGCCGCCGATCGCCAGAAGCGCGTCGCAGCCGCTCTCGAGATAGCTCTCGAACGCCGCCTGGACCTCGAAGTCCTTCGGGTTCGGAGTCAGATCGTGCCACAGACTCCACTGCACGCGCACGTCGTCGAGGTGCGGCGTGGCGCGCTCGACCCAGCCCGCCGCGAGCACGCCCGGGTCGCTCACGATCATCGGGCGCCGGCCGCCGACACGCCGGACCGCGCCGCCGACCTCAGCAAGCGTGCCGATCCCAAAGATCACCTCGGGAATCAGGAACTTGCTGACGCGACCGCGAAGCGGCGAGTGCGCCGGGGCTGGGGAGGACACGGTAGCGCCCTCTACCACCGCGGCTGGTGTCGGGGTGACTTGCTCCAAACCCTTCCTCCTGCTGCGGATTCCAGACCGATCCTACCGCCCACGATATCGCGGATGCGATCGCGTCCTGGAATATGCGCCACCGGACAACAAATTCTGCCCGCGGTGGCTATTCGTACGTCAGCGTCTGCCCGGGACCCGGTACGCCGGGCGATCAGCGGATGTAGTCCGCGGCCCGCGCCCAGTCCACGGTTTTCCGGATCGTCTCGCGCGGGTCGGTATAGCGGAGGCCGAGCTCGCGCTCGGCCCGCGAGCCGTCGTAGCGGTGGCCGTGCAGTAACGTGCGGACCATCTCGCGGCACACGGGCGGCCGGCGCCCCGCGATTCGGAAGCCGCGTTCGATCGCGGCGGCAGCGACGGTGGCGACGCGGCGCGGTAGCAACCGCGGCTTGCGCTCGACGCCCGCGACATCGGCGGCCAGCGCCAGCGCCTGGGTGATCTCGAGCGTCATCCCGTTGACCAGGTAGCGCTCGCCGGCGACGCCGTGCTCGGCCGCGAGCACGTGAGAAGTCACGCAGTCGTCGATGTCGACGAGGCTGACGTAGGTGCGCACGAACACCCGGAGGCGACCGTCGAGGAACGCGAGCAGGATACGCCCGGTGCCGCCGGCGCGGCCCGGGCCCTGGACCGAGCTCGGATTGACGAGGACGAGATCCTGGCCGACCTCGCGCGAGGTGGCCAGCGCGGCGCGCTCGCCTTCGGTCTTGGTCCGCTCGTAGTTCGACAGGTACCAGCCGCGGTGAGGCGTCCGTTCGGTGCCGACGACCCCCGAGGGCTCGCCGATCGTCGCCGCCGAGGAGGTGTGCACGAGCCGGGCGACCCCGGCGCGCGCCGCGGCGCGTACCGCCGCAACCGCACCCCCCACGTTCATCCGCTCCATCGGACGCGGGTCATCGACGCACAGCGCGTTGACCCCGGCGACGTTGAACACGTGTGCGCAGCCCTCCATGCCGCGTGCGAGCACGTCAACGTCGTCTCCCTCGCCGCGAACCACCTTGGCGCCGCGCGCCTCGAGCGTCCGCGACGCCGCCTCCGAGCGCGCGAGCGCGATCACCTCGTCACCGCGCTCGAGCAGACGGCCGACGAGCGCAGTGCCGATCACGCCCGTCCCGCCGGTGACGAACACACGCATCGGCGGTTACGAACGGAGCGCGGCGGAGAACTGGATGATGTAGTCGATTCCCGACCAGGCGGTCACGATCGCCGCGATCGCCATCGCCCATTGATCGAGGTAAGCGTGCAGGATGATCACGTCCGGGCGCAGGATCGCGAGTGTGATCGCGACGAACTGGACCGTGGCCTTCCACTTGCCGAGCATCGAGGTCTCGAACCGGCGGCCGCCGGACTCGACCGCGGCGCGGAGCCCGAGGATCGTGAACTCCCGTCCGACGATCACGAGCGCCACCCACGGCGATGCTCGATGCACCGACACGAGCGCGATCAGCGCGGTCGAGACGAGCAGTTTGTCGGCGGTCGTGTCGAGGAACGCTCCGAACCGAGTGGTGACGCCCCAGCGCCGGGCCAGCCGGCCGTCGAGCCAGTCGGTTGCCGCGGCGACGACGAAAACGATCGCGGCAGCCGTGTAGGAGCCGGCCAGCACCAGGGCCATCACCACAGGACAAAGCACGACCCTGAGCCCCGTGCCGGCCGCGAGCATCCTCGATGAGCGCAACGAGCTCAACGTACCTGCTTCCACGGGGAAATGAGGTTACCTCAGGGTCGCTGCCCTCACAGCAGATCGGCCCCGAGCGCGCGGGCGGCGGCCGCGCTGTCGACCTCGAGCGCCGCGTGCGCGGCGGCCCTGGCCTGCCCGATCTCGACCCCGCGCAGCGCCGCCTTGGCCTCGGGCACCAGCGCCGGCGCCATACTGAGCTCGGTCACGCCGAGGCCCGCGAACAACACCGCGCAGGCCGGATCGCCGGCGAGCTCCCCGCACACCCCGACCCAGCGGCCGTGGGCGCTGGCCGCCTCAACCGTCTTTTTGACGAGGCGGAGGACGGCAGGCTGGGGCCCGGTCAGCAGCGACGCGAGCCGCTCGTCGCCGCGCTCGGCGGCCATCGTGTACTGGGTCAGGTCGTTGGTCCCGAGCGAGAAGAAGTCGACGTGCTCGGCCAGCCGCGAGGCGGTGAGCGCCGCGGCAGGAACCTCGACCATGATCCCGAACTCCAGCGAGGCGTCGATCCCGGTATCCGATCGCGCCTGCTCGAGCGCGGCGCGGGCGGCCTCGATCTCGTCGAGCGTCGCGACCATCGGCAGCATCGCTTTGAGCGGATGCTCGGCGGCCACGCGGAGGATCGCGCGCAGCTGAGTCGCGAGCACGTCGCGGCGTTCGAGCCCGAGCCGGATGCCGCGGACGCCGAGGAACGGATTCGCCTCGGGTGGCATCGGCAGCGCCGGCAGCGGCTTGTCGGCGCCGGCGTCAAGCGTACGCACGACGAGCGGGCGGCCGTCGAGCGCGACAGCGATCTCGCGCAGCGTCTCGGCCTGCTCGTCCTCATCCGGGAGCTCGGCGCGGTCCAGGAACAGGAACTCCGTGCGCAGCAGGCCGACGCCCTCGGCGCCGAGCTCGACCGCCCTGGGCGCCTCGCCGGCCTTGCCGAGGTTCGCGAACACCTCGATCCGAGTGCCGTCGCGGGTGGCGCCGGTCTCGTGTGCGCGCGCGCGAGCGGTCGCCCGCCTTTCGTCGGCCCGCTCGCGCCGCTCGATCGCGTCGCGCTGCACGTCGTTTGGTGGGTCGACCTGGAGCGTGCCCGCCTCGCCGTCGATCAGCACGGTCGCGCCCTCGGTGATTCCCAGCACCGCATGCCCGAGGCCGACCACGGCGGGCAACCCAAGCGCGCGAGCGAGGATCGCGGCGTGTGCGGTGGCGGTGCCGTGCGCGGTGGCGATCCCGGTTACGAGCGCCGGATCGAGCGTGGCGGCGTCGCCCGGAGTGAGCTCGCCCGCGATCACGATGCCCTCGCGATCCGACGACGAGCTGGCGGACTCGCCCGTCAGCGCGCTCACGACGCGACGGCCGACGTCGAGCACGTCCGCCGCGCGCTCTTGCAGCAGCGGCTCCTCGAGCGCGCGGTAGCGCTCGGCGACGCTCGCGGCGGCGTCGTGCCACGCGCGTTCGGCGGTGGCGCCGGCCTCGATCGCGTCCTGCGCGGGGTCGAGCATCGCCTCATCGTCGAGCAGCGCGAGGTGGGCATCGAAGATCGCGGCCTCGGCCTTGCCGGCGCGGGTTGCGACGGTCTCGCGGTCGCGCTCGATCGCGGTGCGGGCGGCGGCGAGCCCCTGCTCGAGCCGCTCGCGTTCGCGCGCCGGATCGTCCGCTGTGCGCTCGGGCGGCGGGCCGGCGGCGCCGTGGAGGTGGTGAGCCGGACCGACCGCGAGCCCCGCGGACGCGGGGACGCCGGATAGGACGTCTCCGGATGCCGGCGGGGCGACGTCGACGACCGGCGCGGGTGCGGCCGGCGCGGCGGCCCGCGGCGGCGCGGCCGGCGGCGCGGCCGGCGGCGACCCGCGCGCGACACCGTCGCCAAAGCCCTCGTCGGCCAGCTGCGCCAGCGCCAGCAACGCCTCGTCCGCCTCGGGCCCGGAAGCGCTGACGGCCAGCGTGTCGCCGAATCGCGCGCCAAGGGCGACGACATTGGTCAGGCTGGTCGCCTTCACGGGCCGGCCGTCCGGGGCTTTCGCCACACGGACGTCGGCGTCGAACCGGCGGACGGTCTCGACAAAGCGAGCGGCCGGCCGGGCGTGGAGACCGATGGCGTTGCGGATCTCGAGCACCGTCTGCGCATGCGCCGGTGGGGGTCCGGAGTCGGGCGCCGCGGCCACCGGAGCCGCGCCTTCGGAGCCGCCGAGCTGCGACGTCTTCATCGCGAGTGCTCCCCGCGCCTCCGCCGCCACCTCGTCGAGCGACGCGCCACCGCTCGCCGCCGCCGCGGCCGCGACCGTTCCCTCGACCAGCGGCGCCTCACTCAACTGCACCTTGCCCGGCGGGTCGTCGAGCAGCTCAATCGCGAACTCGGCGCTCATCAGCGCGCTCCCCAGGTCCATCAGTACGAGGACCCCGTCGGACGACATCGCTCGCTCGATCGCCGCCCGCACGCGCTCGGCGTCGGTCCCGAGTACGCCGGGTTCATCGGTGCCGCCGGCCGCCTCGAGCGCCAGGCCCTCCCCACCCATCTCGCGCGCCACCGCGACGACGCCCTGCGCCAGCGCGTCGCTGTGGGACACGACCACGATCCCGACCACGCTCAGCCCTCAGAGCCCGTAGGCGCGGTGCAGATAGTCGATCGGGTGCACCGACTTGTGTCCGGTGGCGTGGGTGATCTGCCACCGGCAGGTCTCGCTGTCGCACGCGACCTCGCTGGCGCCCGATGTCTTCACCTGGCCGAATAGGTCCGCCCCGACCGCCATCGCGATGTCGTACTTCTCCGCCTTCAACCCGTAGGTGCCGGCGATTCCGCAGCAGCGCGCGTTCCCTTCGGTGACCTCGAGGCCGGGGATCAGGGCGAACAGCTCGAGCGCCGGCTTGCCGATCCAGTGGCCCTGCTGCTGGCAGGGCGCGTGGTAGAAGATGTGCTCGTTGACCGGGTTGAAGTCCGTCTTAAGCTCGCCCCGGTCGTGGAGCTCGAGCAGCAGCTCGCAGATGTCGTAGGTGCGCTCGGACACGAGCTTCAGATCGGGATCGTCCTCGAGCGACAAGATCTCGCGCGCCTCGCGCTTGAGCATCAGCGTGCAGCTGGTGGCGTTGCCGACGATCAGCGTGTCGGGATCATCGCGGACGTACGGCACGAGCGCGCGCGCGAGCCGGAGCACGACCTTGCGCGCGTCGTCGAACAGGCCGCTCGACTGGAGCGGGAGGCCGCAGCAGTCCTGCTTGGGCACGACTACCTCGAACCCGTTGTGCTCGAGGATCTGCATGACCTTCTCGCCCTCCCACGGCTCGTAGTACTCCGTGCCGCAGTTATGGAAGTACACGATCTTCTTTCCGGTCGGCGGGCTCGGATGCTTCTTCGCCCACGTCGAGAAGCGCCGGCCGGCGAACTCCGGCGCGGCCGCGTTGCGGTGAACCCCGAGCACCTTCTCTCCAAAGATCCGGAATGGTTTGAAATCGATCGTGAGGTTGGCGAGCGGGGCCACCGGCGTGCCGGCGCGGCCGAGCCAGGTCGGGCGCGTGATGATCCGATCGCGGAGCGGGAAGCCCTTCTGCTGCTTGAGCCTGTTGCGTGCCTGCGAGTTGATCTCGGCAATCTTCACTCCCTGCGGGCAGGACATCGAGCAGATCCCGCACCCGGAGCAGTAGTCGACCGATGAATCGACCGACGGTTCGCCGGAGACGCGATAGCGCTCGGCCTGCGGGCCGGCGTACTTCGGCCCCGGGAACAGTGGCGTCACGTTCGAGACCGGGCACTGCGTCTCGCAGATCGTGCACTTAACGCAGTGGTCGAGCGACCCGCGCATCAGCTCTTCGAGCACGCCCCCGCTCATGGCGCCGTTCCCGCCCATGCCGCCGTCCCCGCCCATGCCACCGTCCCCGCTCATGCCGCCGCTCCCGCGGGAGCTCCGGAGCGTGCCAGCACGAGCTGGGCGGCGTGTGAGCCGCTGGCCAGCGCGATGCCCTCGCCCGACCCCTCGCGCCACGGCACCGCTCCCGGAAGCGCGGCACCCGCCACCATCACGTTCTCCGCGCCTTCGGCCCGCAATTCCCCATCGACCGCGACCCCGACCCGCGCCATCGGCTGCTCAGCCAGGTAGTCGCTGACAAACCGTGGCGCGCCGGGCTCGGGGGCGCCACGAAGGGGCAGACCGAGGATGCGATCGTGCGTAGCCCAGCGAGAGTCAAGCTCGATTGCGCCCGAGCCGAACCCGCCCGAGGCGAGCACGAACCACGGGGCCGCATAGTGTGCGTCGTGGCCGGCCGACCGTGTCGCGACCGAGACCACGCGCGAGCCGTCGCGGTCGCAGGACACGACCTCGGCGCCGAGCACGAAACGCCCGCCGGCACGGCGGAGGGTCGAGCGCAGGATCTCATACAGGCGCATGCCCGGAACCGACGGCGGCAACGTCGGAATCTCGAACACCGCGCGACCCAGGCGGTGCTGGACATCCGACCACGCGCCATGCGGGTCGCGGAGCCCGAGCATCGCCGGCAGCCCGACGCTTTCGTGCGCCTGGAGCTTCAGCGCGAGCCGGCCGGCGAACGCTGCGCGCCAGGCGGGGTCGTCGAATCGCCGTGCTAACCCGAGGGAGTTCTGGTCCGCGCGATCGACGTCGATCTCTATATCGACCGAGCGCGCGTCGACCCCCGCACGGCGGAGATTCGCCGCGCACAGGGCGGGGTGAAAGTCGCGCAGGGACCTCGTTCCCACGATGCACACGCGCTCGCGCGAGGCAGCGTCGCCGGCGGCCATCGTCTCGGGCACGAGCGCCGACGGACGGAGCACACCTACCGCCGTCGGAAGCAGAATGTTGCGCTCGACGTCGCCGACGTACCGGTACTCGGGGAGCGGCCCGGCGGCCACGCGCTCGGAGAACCATCGCACCGCCTCGGCGATTGCGTCGAAGCCGAGCCGTGCGTAGGGGTGATCGGGTCGCGCAGCGACGAGCTCCTCGACCGCCGCGCTCGGCGAGGTGACCCGCTCCGGGGCGTACCCGAGCACGTCGATTGTTGCGGGCGCGAGATGGGTGGAGCCGACGCCCTTGGCCAGCACGCACACCCGCGCACCGCCCTCGGCGAGTCGCGCGCCGGCGACCAGGCCCGCGGTGCCGGCGCCGATCACGACCGCGTCGTAATGCAGCTCTCCCCTCACGACGCCGTCGCCTCAGCTTGCGATGCGGGAATCGCCGCCGGTAGATGCTCGACGTCGAGTACGCCCTGGAAGATCCAGTCGTCGAGGCGCGCCTGGCGGAGCTGGTCGCCGTACAGGATCGGCCAGACGCCCTTCCACCGTTCCTGGAGGAAGTGCAGGAGAGACTCGTCGGCCTGTTCGGCGGTCAGCCCGTCGAGCCCATGCAGGATCCCCGTGGCGCGATAGATGCAGAACCCGCCCTGGCAGGGTCCCATCCCGAGGCGGAGCAGTCGGCGGATGTCGTCCAGGTTGGTCGTGGCGCGGCGCTGCACAGCCTCCTCGAGCTTCCAGCGCGGGACGAGCTCGCACTCGCAGATCAGCTGGTCGTCGGCGAGGCGCGCCTCCTTACGGCTCAACCGTTCGCCAAGGTGGTAATGCTCACCGGCCTCGGAGCCCGGCAGCGGCTCGGTCGCGGTCGTGCACGGACGTTCGTCGCCAAGGTGCTTGGACACCGCGGTCATCGTGTCCTCGGCCATCAGCCTGAACGTCGTGAGCTTGCCGCCGGTGATCGTCACGAACCCCTGCACGCCGTCGCGCTCGGCGTGGTCAAGCAGTGCGTGCGCGCGCGTCACGTCGCGGGTCTCGGTGTCGGACGCCTTGGCGTCCTCGAAGAGGGGGCGGACGCCCGTCCACACGCGCATCGCTCGTGCCTGGCGGAAGCCGGGCACGAGCTTCTCCCCGTCGTCGAGCATCTTGTCGACCTCGGACTCGTAGACCGTGTGGTCGTCGGGATCCTCGGTGTGCTCGTCGGTGGTGCCGATCACGCACACGGTTCGGATCGGAACGATGATGTCGCCGTCGGTGGGCATCTGGCAGCGGTTGACGCACGTGTTCACCAGGCGGTGGTTCATCGCGATCATGATCCCCCGGCCCGGCAGGACTCGGACGCCTTCGATGCCGGCCATGTCGGCGACCTGACCGGCCCATGCCCCGGAGGCGTTGACGGTCACCCGAGCCTCGACGTCGATCTCCTCGCCGGTGCCAGCACCGCGCAGCCGGGCGCCGGTGACCTGATCGCCGCTCCGATGGATCGCTACGACGGCGTGGTAGGGCAGCACACGCCCACCGCGCGCCTGGATGCCGCGGGCCATCGACCACACCGTCTTCCAGACGTCGATGTTGGCGTCCGGGACTCGGAACACCCGCGAGACGTCGGGGTTGAGAAGCGGCTCCTCGCGCAGCGCTTGTGCAGCATCGATCTCCTCACAGTCGACGTCCGTGTCCCGGCATCCCTGGATGAACCGATCCGCGTAGGCCGGGTCGTCCCACGGCGTTGTCACGAAGAACCCGCCGACGTCCTCGATGCAGTCGGCCGCGATCCGCTTGATGATGCGGTTCTCGTGAATGCATTCCTTGGCGGCGTCCGGGTCCTTGACCGCGTACCGCCCGCCCGAGTGGATCAGGCCGTGGAACCGGCCGCTCGTTCCCTCGGCAAGATCGGCGCGGTCGACGAGCACGACGTCGTAGCCGCGCAGCGCGGCGTCCCACGCCACGCCCGCGCCCGTGGCCCCACCGCCGATGACGAGTACGTCGGTGCTGAGCGTGGCCATGGTGTCAGCCTATCCCGTTGAAGGCGGCCCCGGGGGACCGCCTTCAACGTTACTCGCCCTCGTGGGTCTATTCGACCCAGTCGAAGGTCCGGGTGACGGCCTTCTTCCACTCCTTGTAGAGCGCGTCGCGGGTTCCCGCGTCCATTTTGGGCTCCCAGCGCTTGTCCTCGGCCCAGTTGTCGCGAACCTCCTGCTCGCTCTGCCAGAACCCGACGGCCATCCCGGCGGCGTACGACGCGCCGAGGGCGGTCGTCTCGGCCACGACCGGTCGGACCACCGGCACTCCGAGGATGTCGGCCTGGAACTGCATCAAGGTGTCGTTGGCGACCATGCCGCCGTCGACCTTGAGCTCGGTGAGTTCCACGCCCGAATCGGCCTTCATCGCATCATCCACCTCGCGGGTCTGGAACGCGGTCGCTTCGAGCGCCGCGCGGGCGACGTGGCCCGCGTTGACATACCGAGTGAGGCCGGCGAACACGCCGCGCGCGTCGGACTTCCAATACGGAGCGAACAGACCGCTGAACGCCGGCACGATGTACAGGCCGCCGTTGTCGTCCACCGTCTTCGCCAGGTCTTCCACCTCGGGCGCGGCCTTGATCATCTTGAGGTTGTCGCGCAGCCACTGCACGAGCGCGCCAGTGATCGCGATCGAGCCCTCGAGCGCGTATACCGCCGGCTGGTCGCCGATCTTGTAGCAGGCCGTGGTC
>Ga0187777_10003489_pt1 | contig 10038 bp, 8 predicted proteins | sample 1015_Q2_SP5_10_M_FD_132416 | JGI IMG/M metagenome (GOLD analysis project Ga0187777, IMG submission 132416) | Tropical peat soil microbial communities from peatlands in Department of Meta, Colombia - 1015_Q2_SP5_10_MG | ecosystem: Environmental > Terrestrial > Soil > Wetlands > Peat | place...
ACGCGCGCGCTGATTCGGAAAACGCGGGCAATTCGCCGACGCCGGGTTCGGCGGCGAGGGCAAGGAGCCAGGCGAGCTCGACCTGCACCCTGCATCGGATCAAAGCGAATTCGCTGAAGTGCTCCGCGAGCTTGGTGAGCTTGTTGCGGTAGCGCCCATCCAGCGGGCTGAGCGCTGTGAGCGCGGACTGCGAAAAGAGCGCGTCGGCGTTCGTCATGAAGTGGCGCGCAATACTGAGCTAGTCTAGCACAGCGAGGTCCGCGCTTCTGCACCGTCGGCATCTGGCGGACACACTACGGGTCCAAGGGGACGAGAGTCGCGCCAATGCTATAATTTGCATCGCGATCGTCCGGGCGCTGTGTCTTTTCATCTTTTCTCCCATGAAGCTCATAGCGTCGCTTACCAGTCCCTATGCCCGGAAGGTGCGCATCGCGCTCGCCGAGAAGAAAATCGAGTGCGACTTCGTGGAACAGTCGCCGTGGGACGCCGACAGCGACGTCCCGACCTTCAATCCGCTCGGCAAGGTCCCCGTCCTCTTGCTCGACGACGGGAGCTCGCTTTTCGACTCCCGCGTCATCGCGGAATACATCGACAGCGTGAGCCCGGTCTCGCGGCTTATTCCCGAGCCGAGCAGGCAGCGCATCGTCGTCAAGCGCTGGGAGGCGCTCGCCGACGGGATCTGCGACGCTGCAAGCACGATGGTGATCGAAGCGAGGCGGCCGGCGCGGCAGCAGAACCGCGAGTGGCTCGAGCGCCAGCGGCGCAAGGTCGAGTCGGGCCTGAAGGAGCTTGCCAACGAGCTGGGCGAGCGCGCATGGTGCAACGGCGAGGCCTATTCGCTCGCCGACATCGCCACGGGCTGTGCGCTGGGCTACCTCGATCTGCGGCATCCGGAGATCGGCTGGCGCAGCGCATACCCGAACCTCGTCAAGCTCGCCGAGAAGCTCGCGAAGCGGGCGTCCTTCGCCGAGACCGTTCCCCCGGCGTCCTGAAAGAAGAAGGCCCGCCGAGGCGGGCCTTCCCGATGCTGGCGGAGCGCCGCCCCGACCCCGAGTCAGGGCAGCATGCTGTGGTCGTAAGTGCGAATGTCGCGTCCCCTCGTCTCGCTCAGGAAGAAGGTGCCGATCACCAGCGTCATGAGCGCCACGATGATGGGGTACCAGAGACCGTAATAGATGTCTCCGTTGGCGGCAACGAGCGCGGTCGCCGTCAGCGGCAGCATCCCGCCGAACCAACCGTTGCCGATGTGGTACGGCAACGACATCGACGTGTAACGGATCTTCGTCGGAAAGAGTTCGACGAGGAATGCCGCGATCGGCCCATACACCATCGTCACGTAGATCACCATGATGACCAGGATCAGCTCGGTCATGAACCAGTTGATCTGGCTCTTGTCTGGCGCGCCCTTGTACCCCGCCGCCTTGAGCGTTTCCTCGAGCTTCTTCTGATCCCAGCCCTCGACCCGCTGGTCGCCAATCGTGGTGACCACGGACTTGCCGGGCTCGGCCGCGACGGACTTGAACGACAGTCCCTGCTTGGTCAGGAAGTCCTTCGTGCGGTCGCAGTCGGAGAACGTGCTCCATGGCCCCACGAACAGGTGGAACTGGCAGTCCGTCGCCGCGACGGTGATCGGCGTCTTGGCCGAGAAAGCTTCCAGCGCAGGGTTGACGTAGTGGGTGAGCCCTTGGAAGAGCGGGAAATAGGTGACCGCTGCGATGAGGCAGCCCGCCATGATGATTTTCAGGCGCCCGATCCGGTCGGAGAGCCAACCGAAGAAGATGAAGAATGGCGTCCCGATCAGGAGCGAGACCGCGATCAGCGTGTAGGCGGAAACATAGTCGAGGCGCAGCGTGATCGTGAGGAAGAACAGCGCGTAGAACTGACCGGTGTACCACACCACGCCCTGCCCCGCCGTCGCGCCGAGGAGTGCGAGCAGCACGTACTTGTTGTTCGGATACCTGAAGAAGCTGTCGGTCAGGGGCGACTTCGAGCCCTTGCCTTCCGACTTCATCTTCTGGAACACCGGCGACTCGTGCAGCTTGAGCCGGATGTAGATCGAGAACACCAGCAGGATCAGCGAAACCCAGAACGGGATCCGCCAGCCCCATTCGGCGAATGCCTTCGCATCCATGTTGCTGCGGCACAAGTAGATGACGATGAGTGCCAGGAACAGTCCGAGCGTCGCCGTCGTCTGGATCCAGCTCGTGTCGTAGCCGCGCCTGTCGTGCGGAGCGTGCTCGGCAACGTAGGTGGCCGCACCCCCATACTCGCCGCCGAGCGCCAGCCCCTGCACGAGGCGCAACGTGACCATCAGGATCGGCGCCAGCCAGCCGATCGACTGATAGGTCGGCAGCAGGCCCACCAGGAAGGTCGAGCCGCCCATGAACACGATGGTGATCAGGAACGTGTACTTGCGCCCGACCAGGTCGCCGATTCGGCCGAATACCAACGCGCCGAAGGGCCGCACGAGGAAGCCCGCAGCGTACGCCGCAAAGGCCGAGAGCAGCGCCGCCGTCGCATTGCCCGGCGGGAAGAACAGCGCAGCGAAGAATGGAGCAAGAACGGCGTATAGATAGAAGTCGTACCACTCGAAGACGGTGCCGAGCGACGAGGCGAATATGACCTTCCGCTCTTCAGTGCCGACGCTCTTTATCGATTCTTCTTCTAGGAATCCCTTCTTGACATCCGCCATCGCTGCCTCCCTCAGTTCGATGTGCCAATGGGGTGCGCCAACGGGAAGTGACAGCGGCCCGGTACCCCGCTTGCGCTGCGCACGCGCCCAGCTGCCGGCGCCCGGCAATAATATCCCACCGTCCGCTTACGTGAAACTTACAAGCGCGCCAGCCCACCGAAATATTTTGCGACGCAGCATCCCCCTGCCCGGCAGCCCTAGTCGATGCCCGCGCCGGAAGCGGGCTCCGACGCGAGCAGCGCGTCGACCTTGTTCATGAGGTCCCGCGTCGAGAACGGCTTGGTGACGTACACATCGGCGCCCAGTGACAGGCCCCGGCTCACCTCGGCGTCGCGTCCCTTGGCGGAGAGCATGATGATCTTTATGCGCTGCCACTCGGGGCGCCCGCGCAGCAGCCGGCAGACATCGTATCCGCTCCGGGCGGGCATCATGACATCGAGCACCACGAGATCGGGCGCGCCCGCTTCGATCAGTTGCAGTGCTTCATCGCCGTCGTGCGCCACCAGCACGTCGTGGCCCTTGCGCCGCAGGAGAAACTCGACTGCGGCGACGATATTGGGCTCGTCGTCAACAATGAGGATCTTCTTGTTCAAAGGCGCGCTCCGGTGGGCAACGTGAACGAAAAGCGGGCGCCGCTCCCCAGTCCGCTTTCCACCCACATCCTGCCGCCGAAATGCTCCACGATCTGGCGGCTGATGTACAGGCCGAGCCCGCTGCCGTGCGGTTTGTTGGTGAGCGTGTCCCCGACCTGGTGGAACTTGCCGAAGACGGCTTCGTGATCCTCCGCGCGAATGCCGCGCCCGTTGTCGCTCACGTCGACGCGCAGCCGCCCGCTATGCTCGGCGAGGCCGACCTCGATCCTGCCGTTCGCACGGTCGCAGAACTTCGCTGCGTTCGACAGCAGGTTGAGCATGACCTGGATCATGCGGTCGAGGTCCACGGTCACCGCGGAAACGCGATCGGGCAGGTGCGCCTCGACCCGGATGTTCTTTTCGCGGAACAGCTGGTCCATGGCGGCCAGCGTGTCCGAGATGACTTCCTTCATGTCGACCCGCGACTCGACCCACTCGGCCTTGCCCGATTCGATCTTGGCGAGGTCGAGGACCTGGTTGATGAGGCGGGTGAGCCGCTCCGCCTCCTTGGTGATGATGCCCAGAAACTTCCTCCGCTGCTCGGCGTCGACCTCAGGCTCGTCGAGCAGGATCTCAGTGAAGGCCCGGATTGAGGTGAGCGGCGTGCGCAACTCGTGCGTCACGGTCGAGACAAAATCATCCTTGAGCCGATCGAGCTCCGTGAGGCGCGCGTTGGCGGCGCGAAGCTCCGCCGTAGCGGCCTCCAGCTCGCGCGACTTCTGCTCGAGCTTGTGGCTATAGACAACCACCTGGGATGCTTCGTCGAGGATTTCCCGCACCTCCTCGAGCGTGAGGGCTTCCTCCTTCACCACCGAGCCCACCATGATGCGCGCGGAAGCCGCCCCGATCGCGCCGGCGAGCTTGACCTCGACGTGATGGACGAGCTCTGCGTCGGCAACCCAATGCGGATCCGGCCAGGTGAACCTTCGCGCCGCGGCGTAGGCGGCGAAGGCATCCTCGGCGCCGGCTGTGCCGACGAATCGCGCAAGCAGGTTATACAGGTCCGGAACGGAGGCCGTGCCGCGCCAAAAGCGCGCGCCGCCCGTCTCGCCTGAGTGCCGGAACACGTCGACGAACAGCCCCGCCTGCCGGTGCTCCACGGCGCTCGGCGAAGTGCAGAGCGACACGCCGACGTAAGCACCTACGTTGACGATCATGCTCCAGATCATCGCGTGGCTGATCTGATCGAGGCCGGTGAGCCCGAACAGCTGCAGCGGCTTGAGCAGCGCAATGCCGAACGGACCATTCTCGAGCAGCTCGATGGGCAGCCAGCCGGAGCGGGCGAGCGCCGGCAAAAACAAGGTGTAGAACCAGACCGCGAAGCCCGCGAGCAGCCCGCACAGCGCGCCCGCGCGCGTGCCACCCTTCCAGAAGATGCCTCCGAGCACGGCCGGAGCGAACTGCGCGACGGCCGCGAAGGAGATGAGCCCGATCGAGACCAGGGCGTAGGCCTCTCCGGCGAGCTTGAAGTAGATGTAGCCGAGCAGCAGGATCAGGACGATCGCTCCGCGCCTGATGCCGAGCAGCAGGCCGGTGAGGTCGCGCCGCTCGTTCAGACGCAGGTGCCGCAGGCGGAGCAGCACCGGCATCACCAAGTCGTTGCAGACCATCGTGGACAGAGCAATCGTCTCGACGATCACCATGCCGGTTGCGGCGGAGAGCCCGCCGATGAACACGAGCAGCGCCAGCAATTCGCGTTTCTCCGCCATCGGCAGCGTAAGCACGAACGTATCGGCGTCGACGCTCCCTTGGGGAAACCGCAGCAGACCGCCGAAAGCGAGCGGCAGCACGAACACGTTGATCGCCAGCATGTAGGCCGGGAACAGCCATATCGCCTTGTTCAGATGCTTCTCGTCGACGTTTTCGATAACCGCGACCTGGAACTGCCTCGGCAGGAACATGATCGCCATCATCGACAGCACCGTGAGCCAAACCCAGTTTGCATAGCCGCCGGCCACGCCCTCGAGCGGCGCCATCATGGCGCGAAGCTTCGGATCGGCAGACGCCCGTGCGAACACGTCCCCGAAGCCGTCGTACATGCCGAAGGTGACGAACGCTCCGACCGCGAGGAACGCGAGCAGCTTCACGACCGATTCGAAGGCGATGGCCGCCACCATCCCCTGGTGATGCTCCGCGGCGTCCAGATGACGCGTGCCGAAGGCGATGGTGAAGGCAGCCAGGATCAGGGCGACCCAGAGCGACGTTTCGTTCCTCACTCGCAGCGCGCCGATGCTCGCCGGCGAGAGGATTTCCGGGTATTGCACGAGGGTCGTAAAGCTGTTCGCAACGGCCTTGAGTTGCAGGGAGATGTAGGGAAGGATGCCGATCACCGCTATTACGGTCACGAGCCCGCCCAGCAGCGCGCTCTTGCCGTAGCGCGAGGCGATGAAGTCGGCCAGTGACGTAATCCGGTTCTGCTTCGAAATCCGCAGCATCTTGCGCAGAACCAGCCACCACAGGGCGATCATCAGCGTCGGCCCGATGTAGATCGGTAGAAAACCCACCCCATCGCTCGCCGCACGGCCGACGCTGCCATAGAAAGTCCAGGCAGTGGCGTAGACCGCGAGCGACAAGCTGTAGATGTAGGGACTCGCGATGATCGAGCGCCCGGCGTCGGCGCGCCGGTCGGCGTAGTAGGCAATGCCGAACAGCACACCGAGGTAGCTCAAGGAGATGAGAACGATCAACCATTCCTGCAGCATGGCTCGTCCCTCGGCGCGACGCGGCGCCTCAGCTCCCGGCCTCGGCGACGAGCGCCATCAGGACAATCAGCCCCACCCAGGCGACGAACACGTAGGCATAAAGGACCGGAACGCCGAACACCACGCCCGAGACGTTGAACAGCGCGAGCAGCGGATAGTTGAAGAGCACGACGCCGAGCATGCAGATCGCCACGAAGCGCTGGCCCCGTTCGAGTTCATTCATCCTTCCCTCCTCCTCCTACCGCCGTCAGACGCTGGAACGCGCACGCACCACGGTGACGCTGCACGGCGCATCCGCCACTACCTGCCCGCATACACCCGGGAAGAGGCGAGCAGCCGCTCCGCTCTGCGGAGCGCCGATCAATATCTGATCGACCTCGTTGACTCTGGCGTAGTCGATCAGCGCGGTCGCCGGCTTCTCCGACTCTAGCACGTGGTAGGTTACGCGCTCCTCGGGCAAGTCGAGCTGGCTCGCCCAGCGGCGCAGTTCGACGAGGTGCCGGATATGGCGGCCCGTCGCCGTATCCTCCTCGCGCTCGCCGCCCAACGCAGCCGCCGGCGGCACGGCGGTCACGCAAGCGATGCGGCAGCGCGCATCCGCCGCGAGCAGCCGTCTCGCCGCGTCGTGCAGCGCCTCTGACAGCGCTGCATCGCGCGGCGCCGCCGCGAGCGCCACCATGATGATCAGGGCCGGCCCGGCGGCGGTCGTCGGCGGCGGACAGGGCGCAGGCTCGAATTTCCGCGCCGACAACCAGCGCTGCAGGCGTCTCCTCCAGCGGGGCGGCCGATCGCGCTCGCCGCGTTCCGTGATTTCGACCTGGGCCGGATTCGCCAGGTCGAACGCAACCTGCGCCGCCGAAGCATAGCGCTCGCGCGCATCCGTCTCCAGGCAGCGCAGGATGACCTCCTGCAGCCATGCAGGTGTGCCCGCGACGAGCGCACGCGGCGGCACGGGTTCCCGATGCAGCCGCCGTCGCAGCTCGCGGCTGGACCGAGGGGTGCCAAAGGGCGTGCGCCCCGTCGCCAGCTCATAGAGAAGTCCCCCGAGCGCAAAGATGTCGCTCCTCGGGTCGCAGCGCACGCCAAGCACCTGTTCTGGCGCCATGTAGACCCAGTTGCCGACGGGAAAGCGCAGCTCCTCGGCCAGCAGGTCCGGATAATGGTTGTGGTGCGCGAGACCGAAGTCGATGAGCACCGCCTCGCCGGCGCGAAACAGCACGTTCGTCGGCTTGAGATCGAGGTGCACCGCATCCTGGCGATGCAGATCGTGCAGCGCGAGCGCGATGGCAGACCCCAGACGCGCGATCTCCTCCGCCGCGATGGGCGCCCTTCGTACCCAGTCGCTCAGCCGGGGGCCCTCGATGTATTCCATCACCAGGTAGGGCGTGGTTTCCAGATCCCCGAATGCGACCAGCGTCGGGTGATGCGGTCCCTGCGCCAGGGCCCCGAGCACCATCCGACACACCTCGAAGGCGATGACGTTGACCGCGCGCTCGCCCGGACCCAGCCGAGGGACCTTGATGACGAGCGGCAGCGGGCCCTCGGCGCCGGCGAGCCGGTAGATCGACGCCATGCTGCCGACATGCATGACTTCGCCGAGGCGAAAGCCGTCGATCTCGCTGCCGGGCTCGAGCATCCCCATTCACGCGCCTCGCTCGAGACGTCGTGCCAGACGCGCAGGAAGTCCGGCAGAGCGCACCTTCTGTGCCGCCAGATCGTGGTCGTATGGGACGCGAAAGAAGGTCAGTCGCTCGTGTTCCACGTCTGCCAGCGCATAGCAGGCCCTGTTGCTGCGGTCGCGCGGCTGGCCGGCCGAGCCCACGATCGCCAGCCAACGTCGATGCTTGCCGACCGGAATCGGGACGCCGGGGACGGGCTGGAACAGCATCGGCCCGCCCTCCGCGTTCATGTAGTACAGCTTCTGTTCGTGCACATGCCCGGAGAAGACGAAGGCGGCAGCTGCAGCGTGGATGCTGTCCCCTGCCTCGCGCAGGCTCGTCACGTAGATCCACTGCTCGGGAGCCGCGGCACTGGCGTGTACGAACAGCACGTTTTCCTCCCGCACGATAAGAGGCAGACCTTCGAGAAAGGCGAGCTGCTTCGGACCGAGTTGCGCGCGCGTCCACGCGATGGCCGTCTTGGCGTTGGAGTTCAGCGTGTCGTCGGGCCTTCCGAGCACTGCAGCGTCGTGGTTCCCCAGCACGACGACCGCGCCCTCTGCCGCATGCCGCTGGATCAGATCGAGCACGGCCAGAGGGTCGGCGCCATAGCCCAGCAGGTCGCCGAGGAAGGCGTAGCGCTGGGCGCCCAATGCCTGCGCGTGCGCGAGGCAAGCGGTGAGCGCCTCGAGATTGCTGTGGATGTCGGCGAAGAGCGCCAGCTTCATCGGAACCGCCCGCTGTCGCGCAGAATGTAGCACCAGCATGCGCCACGCCAAAGGCCGATTCGATCCGTTGGAGCGCCGCGTCCGATACGGTAGAGTGCTCATCGACCCGGTACGAGATATCGGTCGCGCCCCTTGATCATCGCCCTGCTTTCCGACATCCACGGTAATCTCGAGGCGCTGGAGGCGTGTCTGCGACACGCGACCGATACCGGCGCCGAGCGTTTCGCGTTTCTCGGCGACCTCGTGGGCTACGGAGCCGACCCGCAGCGCGTCGTCGATATCGTCGCCGGCTACGCCGCCCGGGGCGCGGTCGCCGTGAAGGGCAACCACGACGAGGCGATCGCGAAGACCCCGCGTTACATGAACGAATCGGTGCGCGCCGTAATCGACTGGACGCGCGAGGTGCTCTCGACCGACGCCAAGGGATTCCTCGCCTCCATGCCTCTGTGCGTGCGCGAGGATGAGATGTGCTTCGTGCACGCTTCGGCCGCGTCTCCGGAGCGCTGGGACTACATCGACAGCCCTTCGGCCGCCCAGCGCAGCGTCGACGCCGCGCGTTCGTCGTACACGTTCTCCGGACACGTGCACGATCAGGAGCTCTACACCCGTGGCGCGGTTGGACGGATGATCGTCTTCAAGCCCATGCACGGACGGTCGATCCCGATCGGCAAGCACCGCCGCTGGCTGGCGCTGGTGGGCTCCGTAGGGCAGCCCCGCGACAGCAATCCGGCGGCAGCGTACGCACAGTTTGATACGAGGGAGGAGAAGATCGTCTTCTACCGCGTGCCCTACGACCATCTCGCGGCCGCGCAGAAGATCAGGAACGCCGGGTTGCCGCAGGCGATCGCCTACCGCGTCGAGAAGGGGGTATGAGCGGAGAACCCGCGACCGTCGGGCGCTACGCGCCGGGGACGGACCTCGACGGCTTCCGCATCGGCGAGCGCATCCACTCGGGGGCCATGGGCTACATCTTCCGCGTCACCGGGCCGGACGCCGGCTTCCCCATGATCATGAAGGTCCCTCGCGTCGGTCCCGGGGAATCGGGCGAAGGGCTCATCAGCTACGAGACGGAATCGCTGATCCTGCCGGCGCTGTCGGGGCCGCACGTGCCGCGCTTCGTCTCCTCGTGCAGCCTCGCGCAGAAGCCGTATCTCGTGACCGAATGGATCGAGGGCGAGAGCTTGCAGCAGAAGCTGAAGGGTGGCCCGCTTTCGCCAGACGAGACCGCCCGCGTCGGGGCCGCCCTGGCCGATGCGGTGCACCAGCTGCACCTGCAGGACGCGATCCACCTCGACCTCAAGCCCGACAACGCGATCGTCAAGTCCGACGGCACGGTGGTGCTGATCGATTTCGGACTTGCATACCACGCACACTTTCCCGACCTGCTCGCGGAAGAGCAGCGATTTGCCGCTGGATCCGCGCCCTATATCTCTCCCGAGCAGATCCTCGGCACCCGTTCGGACCCGCGCAGCGACATCTTCTCGCTGGGAGCCCTACTCTACGAGCTGGCCACCGGCGAGCTCCCCTTCGGGGTGCCTTCGACGCTGGCAGGGCTGCGCGACCGGCTCTGGCTCGATCCGGTGCCGCCGCGCTTGCGCTCGCCCGGGGTCCCCGCCTGGCTCCAGG
>Ga0187777_10003490_pt1 | contig 10038 bp, 9 predicted proteins | sample 1015_Q2_SP5_10_M_FD_132416 | JGI IMG/M metagenome (GOLD analysis project Ga0187777, IMG submission 132416) | Tropical peat soil microbial communities from peatlands in Department of Meta, Colombia - 1015_Q2_SP5_10_MG | ecosystem: Environmental > Terrestrial > Soil > Wetlands > Peat | place...
ACCAACGAGATGCTCGGCGAAGGCGAGGTCAGCATTCAGGTGAGCGGCGCGCGCACGCTGCGCATCCAGGAGAGCGTCTTCACCGGCGTATGGCGCGTGATCGAGCTCGCCGCGGACGGGCAACTCGCGGCAGACTGGATCGAGGCAGGACCGGTGCCCAGGGTGGTGATCGATTCGGCGCTTGAGGTGGCCGCGCCCGCGCCCGCACTTGTCAACCTGCCAAGCGGCGCGATGAACTCGCCGGCGCTCCTGCAGGAGATCCAAGGGCGTATGCAGGAATGGCGGCCTTCAACGCCTGCGCACGTCATCAACCTCACGCTCTTCCCGATGAGCCCGGAGGATCATCAAGTGCTCGAACAGGCGCTGCCGGTCGGACCGGTCGCGATCATCTCCCGCGGCTTCGGGCACTGCCGTATCAGCTCCACGCTCGCGCGCAACGTTTGGCGCGTGCAGTACTTCAACAGCATGAACACGCTGATTCTGGACACGATCGAGATCGTCGACGTGCCCGAAGTCGCGATCGCCGCGCCGGAGGATCTCGCCGACAGCCGCGCCCGCCTCGGCGAGCTCATCACCTGGATGGGCGAGTCGAGCACCGTGTGAACGCTCCCGTCCGGGGGATGCCGCCATGAAGACCTTCGAAGGTTCGTACCTCGGCGATCGCGGGAAGATCGGACCCGCAACGCGCCTCGAGTGCAAGGTGTGCTGGTACGTCTACGACCCCGCGCACGGGGATCCCTTATGGCAGATCCCGCCCGGAACCCCTTTCTACGAACTGCCGCCGCACTGGACTTGCCCCAACTGCGCCTGCCTCCAGGACCAGTTCATGGTGCTCTCCGATGCCTGAGGTCGTGCCCCTGCTGCCCGATCCATCCGCACGACTGGAGGAAGGGTTTCGCGCTGTGCACAAGGAAAAGATGCGCGACCTGCCTTTCCTCAACCCTGCCATTCGCGTCGAAGCCATCGGCTTCGCGCCGTGGAAAAGCCATTGGCTGGGCGTGATGCTGACCCCGTGGTCGATGAACCTTGTCCTGACGCCGCGCGATCCGACCGCGTGGCGCCGGCTGCCCCTCGGCGAGAAGAGGCGCTACACGTTTCCCGCCGGGGATTTCGACTTCATCAGCGCTGAAGCCGAAGCGATTGGCGACTACATGGCGTGTTCGCTGTTCTCGCCGGTCCTCGAGTTCGCCGACCACGAGACGGCGCGCCAGACCGCCGCGCTGGCGCGCGAGGCGCTCTTCGATGAGGCCAACGCGGAAGCGGCGGCGGGGCAGATGGGCACCGCAGGGCCACAGGCCGGCGCAGCACCCGTGGGGGCCTCGAGCGTGCTGACTGATCTCGAGGCAAGGCTTGCGCAGCGTGTCTCCAGGCGTGACCTGCTTCATGGCCGGCTTGGCGGAAGCGACGATGCCGCTCGAAGGTGAATTGCGTGTGCGCATTTCGTGGGACGGACGCCGCGTAGAACACGTGACGGTCGACTCAACGCGCCCGTTCGCAGCCGCAGGATTGTTCGCCGGCAAGTCGCCTGGCTGGGTCGTTGCCACCGTGCCGATGCTTTTCAGCATCTGCGCGAGCGCACAGGGTGCCGCTGCGGCCAGTGTGGCTGCAGCGGCAGCAGGGACCGAGGACGCCCTTCGTCCGGTGCGAGAGCTCGAGGTGTTGAGCGAAACGATTCGGGAGCACTTCTGGCGTCTGCTCGTCGACTGGCCTCAGAGCATGGGGCGTGAGGCGGTCTTGGCGCCGATGGCCTGCGTTCGGCGGCTCGCGACTGCATCGCGAGAGGCGCTCGCTCGAGCAGCCGCGTCTGTTCGCTGCGACCTGGCCGCTGCACTCGGCACTGCCGCTGCTGAAAGCATCTACGGCATGGCGCCTCGGGAATGGCTTGCCATCGACGATCTCTCCCGCCTGCAAGCCTGGACGGACCGGGCCGCGACGCTTCCCGCCGCGCTGCTGGGCGAGCTGCTGAACGAGATGCCGCGCCTGGGCGAAAGCGCGGTGCCGTTAATGCCATCGATCTCGACCCGAGCGCTGGCCGAGGTCGTTGCGCCCGAGATGCGGCTCGACCCCGGATTCGCGCGTGCCCCCACGTGGAGGGGCACGCCCGTGGAAACGGGCGTGCTTGCCCGGATGCAGTCGCGGCCCCTGGTGATCGCCGTCTCGGGCCGCTGCGGCAATGCCGTGGCGACGAGGATGGTCGCGCGGCTGGCCGAGTTGGCGCTCCTGCTGGAGGAGCTCGCGGGAGCCACTCCACCGGCGCGGCGCCTCGAGGCATTCGCGGTCGCGCCCGGCGAAGGCGTCGCTGCCGTGCAGACGGCGCGCGGCTTGCTGCTGCACCGCGCGCGCGTGCACGACGGATGCGTCGCGGATTATCAGATCGTCGCCCCGACGGAGTGGAATTTCCATCCGCAAGGCGCCCTCCCGCGCGCGCTCCTTGGCCTCGAGGCGGACGACGATCCGAGCCTCGAATGGAAGGCGCGGCTCACGGCGCAAGCGCTCGACCCTTGCGTCGCGTGCCGAATCGAGGTGGGCCATGCATGAGCTGGCGATCGCCGAGAGCGTGCTCGAGATCGTCGAGCGGGCGGCGTGGGCAGGCGGCGGCGAGCGCGTAGCTACGGTATGGCTGGAAATCGGCGCGCTGTCGCACGTCGAGCCTGAGGCATTGCGGTTCTGCTTCGACGCGGTGACTCGCGGCAGCCTTGCAGACCATGCACGGCTGGAGATCGCGACGATTCCCGGCGCGGCGTGGTGCATGCCGTGCGGAGAGACGGTGCCGCTCGCCGGCCTCGGCGAAGCCTGCCCGCGCTGCGGCAGCTACCAGCTTGCCGTGTCACACGGCGAAGAGATGCGAGTGAAAGAGATCGAGATCGCGTAACTGCGTAAAGATCGAGGAAGACATCCATGTGCACGACTTGTGGCTGCAACCACGCCAATGTTCTGATCGAAGGCAAGTCGCCCGCGAGCCCGACCGCTGACGATTCGACCTCGCGCGAGCATTGGCACCAGCATGCGGACGGCACTTGGCACAGTCACGTTCACGGCGGCGCCAGCGCCCGCCGTCCCGGAGCCGGTTATGTGTCGCGGGCGCTCGCGGCCGTGCACGCGCCGGGGACTCCGGCATCGCGCATCGTGCAGATCGAGGAAGACATCCTGGCCAAGAACGCCGCAATTGCTTCCGAGAACCGGCGCTACTTCGCTGATCATGGCATCTTTGCGTTGAACCTCGTATCGAGCCCCGGATCCGGCAAGACGACCCTGCTCGAAAAAACGATCTCGGCCTGGGGTCGGCGCACCCCCATCGCTGTCATCGAGGGCGATCAGCAGACCTCTCGCGACGCCGATCGCGTGCGAGCCGCCGGCGCCGAGGCGGTGCAGATCAACACCGGCAAGGGCTGTCACCTCGACGCGCAGATGGTCGCCCATGCGCTGACCCATCTCAGCCCGGCGGAGGGCAGCCTGCTGCTCATCGAGAACGTCGGCAACCTGGTCTGCCCGTCGGCATTCGACCTGGGCGAGGCGCACAAGGTGGTGATCCTGTCGGTGACCGAGGGCGAGGACAAGCCGCTCAAGTACCCCGACATGTTCCATGCGGCGAGCCTGCTGCTGATCAACAAGATCGACCTGCTGCCGTACGTCCAGTTCAGCGTCGAGACAGCGAGCAGCTACGCCCGCCGCATCCGGGCTGAGCTGGAAGTCGTTGCGCTTTCCGCGCAGACCGGCGCAGGCTTCGAGCAGTGGCTGGCTTGGCTCGAGCGCGGCGCAACGGCTGCTCGGGCACGCCGCGAAGCCGACGTCGATCATCTGCGGAGGCGCATCGCCGAGCTCGAAACCGCGCTCGCACAGCTCGGCGCGCCCACGCTCGCCGCCTGACCCGACGCGCGACACGATGGACCTTGCCGCGCCTTCTCCCGCGCTCTCGCGTTCCCGCATTCTGGTCCGCGGTGTCGTGCAGGGCGTGGGCTTTCGGCCTTTCGTCTACCGCCTCGCGAACGAGCTCGCGCTCGACGGCTGGGTAAGAAACGACGGCGCGGGAGTCACGATCGAAGTTCAGGGCGACCCGAACCGAATCGCCTCGATGGCCAACCGACTCGCCCGCGAGGCGCCGCCCCTTGCGCGCGTGGACAGCGTCGCGATACAGACCTTCGCTCCAGGCAAGGCGCAGGGCTTTGCGATCCTGGAAAGCGGCGGCGGCAAAGCCGCAACCGCGATCGGCCCCGACAGCGCGGTCTGTACCGATTGCCTCACCGAGCTCTTCGACCCGCGCGATCGCCGCTATCGCTACGCCTTCATCAACTGCACGAACTGCGGCCCCCGCTACACCATCACGCGCGCCATCCCGTACGACCGCGCCGCGACCAGCATGGCTGCCTTCGAGCAATGCCCGGCGTGCCTCGCCGAGTATCGCGAGCCGACGCACCGTCGTTTTCACGCCGAGCCCAACGCCTGCCCGGCCTGCGGACCGCGGCTGGAGCTCCTCGATGCGACGGGCGCACCGATCGCATGCGCCGATCCGATCGAGGCGACACTGTCGCGGCTGCTCCGCGGTGAAATCGTGGCCATCAAGGGGCTGGGCGGTTTCCACCTCGCCTGCGACGCGCGCAATGCAACCGCCGTTGAGAAACTGCGGCTGCGCAAGTCGCGCGAGGAGAAGCCGCTCGCCGTGATGGTCGCCGGCGTGCCTTCGTTGCTTCCCTTTGCCGAGGCAAGTTCGGTCGAGAGCAGCTTGCTGGCATCCGCGGAACGGCCGATCGTGCTGCTGCGGAAGCGTCCCGGCGCCGACGAAAGCCTCGCCGGCGTCGCGCCGGGCCTCGCATGGCTGGGGGCGATGCTCCCATATACACCCCTGCAATACCTGCTGTTCCACGAGGCGGCGCAGCGGCCGATCGGTACCGACTGGCTCGGCGAGCCGCAGGCTCTCATCCTCGTGATGACCAGCGCCAACCCGGGCGGCGAGCCGCTGGTGACGGGGAACGCCGAGGCTCTGCGCCGGCTCGCAGGGATCGCCGATTGCGTCCTCGCCCACGATCGCGCGATCCTCACCCGCTGCGACGACAGCGTCCTGCGCGCAACCTCGGCAGGCGCAGGGAGCGGCTTCCAGTTCGTGCGCCGCGCGCGCGGCTACACGCCGCGCGCCATCAAGCTGCCGCGCGCTGGGCCTACCGTTGTCGCCGTCGGCGGCTACTTCAAGAACACGGTGTGCGTCACCCGCGACGACGAAGCCTTCGTCTCGCAGCACATCGGCGACCTCGACAACGCACCGACCTGCAGCTCGCTGGTCGATGCGGTCGAGCACCTCTGCTCCATCCTCGCTATCGAACCGAAGATCGTCGCCCACGATCTGCATCCGGACTTCTTCAGCACGCGTCACGCGGCGCGTCTCGCGCGGCGCTTCGACGTGCGCCTCCTCGGGGTGCAGCACCACCACGCGCACATCGCGGCCGTGCTCGCCGAGCACGCACAGACGGCCCCGACGCTCGGGCTGGCGCTCGACGGCGTGGGCCTCGGCAGCGATGCAAGCGCCTGGGGTGGCGAGCTCCTACACGTGGACGGCGCGCGCTTCGAGCGTCTCGGCCATCTCGCTCCCCTGCGCCTGCCTGGCGGCGATGTCGCGGCGCGCGAGCCATGGCGCATGGCGGCAGCGGCGCTGGCCCGCTGCGGTCATTCTGCCGAGATCGCGCGACGCTTCGGCGACGAGCCCGCCGCGTCGACCGTAGCCGCGATGCTCGCGCAGGGCTTCAATGCACCCGAGACCTCCAGCATGGGGCGCTACTTTGACGCCGCGGCCGGTTTGCTCGGCGTCCGCCGCCGCATTGCGTTCGAAGGGCAGGCCGCCATGTTGCTCGAAGGGCTCGCCGAGGGGTATGGAGAGGTGGCCGCGGATACTGCGCTGTTCGCCGTGACGGCGGCGAACGAGCTCGACCTTACGCCTCTCCTAGCAAGGCTTGCCGACGAGACCGACCCCGGATACGGAGCCGCGCTGTTCCACGCCACGCTCGTCGCCGCACTCGCGGAGTGGGTGTCGAGCACTGCCCAGGCTCGCGGCACCGTCAAGGTTGCCTGCGCCGGCGGCTGCTTCCTCAATGCGATTCTCGCGCGCGGCTTGCAAGCCGCGCTCTTGGGGCGCGGTATCACGATGCTGGAAGCTATGGCGGTGCCGCCCAACGACGGCGGGCTGAGCTTGGGGCAGGCCTGGGTTGCGCTGCAGGCAGCGGCCGCAGGGGACTAAGATGTGCCTGGCGATACCGGCGCGTGTAGTCGCGCTGCCCGAACCGCAGACCGCACTGATCGACGTCGGCGGCGTGCGTAAGAGGGTTTCACTCGCTCTCGTCGACGGCGTGTTGCCCGGTGACTACGTCATCGTCCACGTCGGATATGCGCTGACCCGTCTCGATCCCGAGGAGGCGGCGCGCACCCTCGCGACGTTTGCCGCAGCTGGGCTCGCCGACGTTCCGGTGACGGAAGCCGCGCAATGAGATACATCGACGAGTTTCGCGATGGTGCTCTGGCGCGGCGGCTCGCCGCAGCGATCGCGCGCGAGGCGTCGCCCGCGCGAACTTACCACCTGATGGAGTTCTGTGGCGGCCACACCCACGCCCTCTCCCGCTACGGCCTCAAGGATCTGCTGCCCGCGAACGTGCAGATGATCCACGGCCCGGGCTGCCCCGTCTGCGTCCTGCCCATCGGCCGCATCGACAGCGCCATCGCGCTCGCCGCGCGTCCGGGGCTGATCCTCACGACCTACGCGGACACGATGCGCGTTCCGGCGTCGAAAGGGCTGTCGCTCCTCAAGGCAAAGGCTCGCGGTGCGGACATTCGCATGGTGTATTCGAGCGCCGATGCGCTGCGCATCGCGCGCGAGAACCCCGGGCGCGAGGTCGTATTCTTTGCGATCGGCTTCGAAACCACCACGCCGCCGACCGCTGTGGCGATCACCGAAGCAAGTGCCGGGCAGCTCTCGAACTTCAGCGTCTTCTGCAACCACGTGCTCACGCCGGCAGCGATCGCCAACATTCTCGAATCGCCCGAGGTCAGGGAGCTCGGTACCGTTCCGCTCGATGGGTTCATCGGGCCCGCGCACGTCTCCACCGTGATCGGGAGCCAGCCGTACGAGTATTTCGCTGAGGAATACCAGCGGCCGGTTGTCATCGCCGGCTTCGAGCCGCTCGACGTCATGCAGGCGATCCTGATGCTTATCCGGCAACTCAACGAAGGCCGAGCCGAAGTCGAGAACGAATTCACCCGCGCGGTGACGCGCGAGGGCAATGCCAAGGCGAAATCGCTGGTGGCAGAGGTTTTCGAGCTGCGGCGCTCGTTCGAATGGCGCGGCCTCGGCGAGGTGCCCTACAGCGCGCTGTGCATCAAGGAAAAATACCGCGCGTTCGATGCCGAGGCTCGGTACGGCCTCGAGTACTGTGCAGTGGCCGACAACAAAGCCTGCGAATGCGGCGCGATCCTGCGTGGGGTGAAGAAACCGACCGATTGCAAGGTATTCGGCACGGTGTGCACTCCGGAGAACCCCATCGGCTCGTGCATGGTGTCCTCCGAAGGAGCGTGTGCGGCGCACTACACCTACGGCCGGTTCAAGGACGTTCCGGTCGTCGCGAGGGTAGCCGCATGAGCGGCGTACTCCCCGATTACGTGCGACCCGTCGACTTCAAGCACGGGCGGGTCGACATGACCCACGGCAGCGGCGGCCGCGCGATGGCGCAGCTCATCGACGAGCTGTTCCTGCGGGCGTTCGACAACGAGTGGCTGCGTGCGGGCAACGACAGCGCGCGCTTTGCGGTGCCCGCGGGCCGCATGGTGATCGCAACCGACAGCCACGTCGTCTCGCCGCTGTTCTTTCCCGGTGGCGACATCGGCTGCCTGTCGGTGCACGGCACGATCAACGACGTCGCGATGTCGGGGGCGGCGCCTCTCTACCTCGCGGCAACCTTCGTTCTCGAAGAAGGGTTTCCGCTCTCGGACCTCAAGCGCATCGTGGCGTCGATGGCGAGCGCTTCGCGCGCGGCAGGAGTGCCCGTGGTCACCGGTGACACCAAGGTCGTGGAGCAAGGCAAGGGAGACGGCGTGTTCATCACCACCACCGGGATCGGCATCGTTCCCGAAGGCGTGGACATCGCCGGCGATCACGCCCGCCCCGGCGACGCCATCATCATCAGCGGAACGCTCGGCGATCACGGTGTAGCCATCATGTCCCAGCGCGAGAACCTCTCCTTCGAGACAGCCATCGAATCCGATACCGCGGCCCTCCACGGTCTCGTCGCGGCCATGGTCGCGGCGGTCCCGAGGATTCATTGCCTGCGCGATCCGACGCGCGGCGGGCTCGCGACGACGCTCAACGAAATCGCCCGGCAGTCGCGCTGCGGCATGCTTGTCCGCGAGCGCGAGCTGCCGGTCAAGCCGCAAGTCAGCGCCGCCTGCGAGTTCCTCGGGCTCGATCCGCTCTATGTGGCCAACGAGGGCAAGCTGGTCGCCATCGCCTCTGCCGGGGACGCCGCGCCGCTGCTCGCCGCCATGCGGGCGCACCCGCTGGGTCGTGAGGCCGTCATCATCGGTGAGGTCATCGAAGACCCGCACCACTTCGTGCAGATGGATACGAGCTTCGGGGGTCGCCGCAACGTCGACTGGCTCACCGGCGAGCAGCTTCCGCGCATCTGCTAACGGGCGGCCGATGCGGATCCTCTTTCTCGCCCACTCATTCAACAGCCTCACGCAGCGGCTCTTCGTCGAGCTGACCGAACTCGGTCACGAGGTGTCGATCGAGTTCGACATCAACGACCGGGTGAGCGAAGAAGCCGTGGCCCTGTTCCGTCCCGAGCTCATCGTGGCTCCGTTCCTGAAACGCGCGATACCCGAGACAATCTGGCGCGCGCACCGCTGCATCGTCATCCACCCCGGGATCGCGGGCGACCGGGGCCCTTCGGCCCTGGACTGGGCCATCATGAATGGCGAGCAGGAATGGGGGGTCACGGCCCTCGAGGCGAACGGCGAGATGGATGCCGGCGACATCTGGGCCTCGGTGACCTTCCCCATGCGCGTGGCGACCAAGGCCAGCCTTTATCGCCACGAAGTCGCCGAAGCCGCCGTCGCTGTGCTGAAGCTCACGCTTGAGCGGCTTGCGCAGCCGGGATTCAAGCCCGAGCCGCTAGACTACAGCGACCCGCGCGTGCGGGGGCGAGCGCGACCTTTGCTGCGCCAGACGGATCGGTCGATCGACTGGCGTTGCGACGACACCGCAACCGTCCTGCGCAAGATTCGAGCCGCAGACGGCTCTCCCGGCGTGCTCGACGACATAGGCGGTGCACCCTACTACCTCTTCGACGCCCATCCGGAAGGCAAGCTTAAGGGGAGGATTCCAGGCGATATCATCGGACGCCGGAGCGGCGCGATCTGCCGCGCCACGATCGACGGCGCCGTCTGGATTACGCATTTGAAGCAGGCTGGGCCCGGCGCATTCAAGCTGCCGGCGGCGATGGCTCTCGGCGACGCGCTCGCCGCCATGGCCGAGTTCCCGCTTCCGCCTCAAGCAGCAGTCGATTACCCAACGTGGCGGCCGATTCGCTACGAGGAGGAAGGCTACGTCGGCTTTCTTCACTTTCCGTTCTACAACGGCGCGATGGGCACCGGGCAGTGCGGCGCGCTGCGCGAGGCGTATGCGTATGCCCGCTCGCGCCCTATCCGGGTAGTTGTCCTCCTCGGCGGTCCCGACTTCTGGTCGAATGGCATCCACCTGAACCTGATCGAGGCCGCGCCGCATCCGGGGGAAGAATCGTGGCGCAACATCAACGCCATGAACGACCTGGTGCGAGACATCGTGCTGACCGATACGCAGCTCACGGTGGCAGCGCTGTCGGGCAACGCCGGCGCCGGTGGCGTGTTCCTCGCCCTGGCTGCCGACCGCATCTGGGCCCGCGAGGGGATCATCCTCAACCCGCACTACAAGGGGATGGGAAATCTCTACGGCTCGGAGTATTGGACCTACCTTCTGGCGCGGCGCGCCGCCGGGACCGCCGTCGGGCGCGGCGCTCGGCGAGGTGC
>Ga0187777_10003492_pt1 | contig 10034 bp, 10 predicted proteins | sample 1015_Q2_SP5_10_M_FD_132416 | JGI IMG/M metagenome (GOLD analysis project Ga0187777, IMG submission 132416) | Tropical peat soil microbial communities from peatlands in Department of Meta, Colombia - 1015_Q2_SP5_10_MG | ecosystem: Environmental > Terrestrial > Soil > Wetlands > Peat | place...
CCAACGAACATATCGTTGAGCAGTGCCGCCACCTGCCGGGCATCGCCATAGCGCATGCGGTACACTTTTACATCAGTGCCTGCCCCGCCCGACTTGTCCAATCGTGTAATCCAGGTTGCCACCCGTTTGAGTAACTCGGGCTTACGGGTCACGACCAGAATTGCGTTCTGGCGGGCGATCGGCTCCAATTTGACGAGATCTTGACTAAGACCCCCCTGCCCTGAGTCAATGATACGGTTGAGCTCGGCAATGACCGGCTCAGGTGTGCTGCTGCTGACCGGATAGATGCCGACCGATTGCCCGAGCATCCAGTCAGCGTCGAAACTCAGTGCGGTCTGAATTGCCGCACGCCGATCAGCGCTATTGCCCTGGATGATGATCAAGTTGCGCGAAGGTTCCGCACGAACCGTCCCCGGCTTAGCGGCATAGTTGTCGAGCAGTTTTATCAGCGTTTGCGCTGATACGAATTGCAGTGGGATGACGCTGATGCCATATCCGGCCGTCGGATCGCGCGCCCATTCAGCCGAGCCCGCGGCAACGGCTTCTGCGCTTGGAATCAACCGATAACCTTGTGCGTCTCGCACAAGTGCAACGCCGCTCATGCGTAGCGCATTTTCCAGCACAAAGAGAAGATCTTTTCTCGGAACGGCGCGCCCCGACGACAGGCTCACCGTCCCTTGTACGCGGGGATCGATGGTGTAGCCGACGCCCAAGATGTCACCCAGAATGGCTTTGGCGACGGTTGGTATCGGCGTATTTTCGAAATTGATTTCATACCCTTTGTCACTCGCCTTTTGTTGTGCGCGATCCGAGAGCGAACCTGTCGCTGTCGGGTCTGCCTCAGAATCGTTGGCACTCGTGCGCGATTGCGCTTTCGAAGTCGCGATACTGCCATCGCCATTGTATTCTGCGGCGCCTGGCTCTGATCTTTGGCTTGTGAATGCGCTCGATTTAATCGGTTGTCGCGGCGGCGGCGACAAGTCGACTTCGCGAATGAGTTCAGTGAAGTCAGATTGCGCTGATGGCTTTTGTTCGTTGGGCGTAATGCAGCTGGTCAGAAGAAGAAACGGAATGAATGCCAGCATCGCCAATGGTGATCGGCGGTATCTCGGCCGAAAGGTAAACTCCCGCCCAAGCATATGGACGCTCTATCCCCAAAATGGACGCTGATAACTTGGTTAATAGCTCGGCACTCTGGGGGAACATTCGCCCGATCATGGTTAACAAGTAACTAAAAGCATGGGCTCGCGGGGCTGCTCTTGGGACCTCAAAAGCAGCTTTTTGGCCGCTTATTGGCCCGCACAGCCGAGGGATGTGTGAAAAGAGCGCGTTTTTGGGCTCTGACGACCAACAACGCTTCTGACGACCGCACCCTTCATTAACGTCGATGACTTACTTCTTTAAGGCGCTCGGGAGGGTGTATCGGTGCGTTCGCTCGGCGTCAGTTTGAGCCGTATTAGTCAGAATTCCCCCGGGGTGGCGTCTCCTCCCGGCGCGGCATCCATTGTCGCCCCCGCGAAGCCGGCCGACCAGGCGCTTGAATTCGTCGCCTATCTCGCGCGCCGCCACGCCATTCGAGGCGATCTCCTCGCCAAATTCACGGCGGCGAGTCGGCCGGGGCGTGAAAACAGGCTGCGCGATCTCTGGGAGCTCACTGATCTTCCCGCCGATGAGTTCGCCAACGCGGTCGCGCAATTTTACAAACTGCCGCTGATCGACCTGCCCCGCTTACTTGCTGCCACATCACTCGCGGGACCTTTTTCTCACCGCTTCCTGCGCGAAATGGCTGTCTTTCCGTGCCAGCTCGATGTTGGCGGCCCCAATACCCTGGTCATGGCCGACCCCACCGATGCGGCGAGCGTGCGCGCCGCAGAGCTCTCCCTCAGCGGGCCGGTTTTGCTTGCTGTTGCATCCTTTGAAGACATCGCGACGGCGCTTGCCGAACGGCTCGGCGAGGAGACAGTCACAACCCATAACCACGACGAAACGACCGTCGGCTCGCCCAATGATGACATCGATAGCCTGCGCGACCTTGCGAGCGGTGCACCCGTTGTACGCGCGGTTAATGATCTACTGGAAAAAGCCATGGAGCTGCGGGCGACCGACATTCATGTCGAGCCGTTTCGCACCGGGGTGGCGTTGAGAATGCGTATTGATGGGTTGCTGCAAGTCGTTCCGACACCGCCCGACGTGCTGCCGCAAGCTTTGATTTCGCGGATCAAGATCCTCGCGGGATTGAATATCGCAGAACGGCGTTTACCGCAGGATGGTGCGGCCCATCTGCAGGTCGCTCGTTCCAACGTCGATATTCGCGTGGCGACTATGCCTACCCGCTATGGCGAATCCGCGGTCATTCGCTTGCTGCCAAAAGATCGTGGCGTGCTGGAAATCACCAAGCTTGGCCTCTCCAGTCACGACCAAGACAAAGTCCGTCGGCTGCTTAAGCTTCCCCACGGCATCATCGTAATCACTGGACCGACCGGAAGTGGCAAAACCACGACGCTCGCAACAATGCTCACAGCGCTAAATGAGACAACGCGAAAAATTCTCACCATCGAGGATCCGGTGGAATATGAGATTCGCGGAATAAACCAGTCACAAGTAAAGCCGGAAATCGGGCTAACGTTCGCGACAGCGCTGCGTGCCTTCGTTCGCCAAGACCCAGACGTTATCATGGTCGGCGAAATCCGCGACCCCGAAACAGCCGGCATCGCCATTCACGCCGCTCTTACCGGCCATTTGGTGCTCACCACTTTGCACACCGAGACGGCATCCACTGCCGTACCGCGGTTGCTTGATCTCGGGGTTGAGAATTTCCTGCTGCAATCCACCTTGCGCGCGGTGATCGGCCAACGGCTGGTTCGTTTGCTGTGCGAACGCTGCAAGTTTGAACAGCGGCTATCCACGGCAGAGATTGCAGCAGATCCTCGCTATCCCATGTTGGGGCTCAAAGTAGGTCATTCTGTGTGTGAACCCAAAGGGTGCGAGCGGTGCAACGGAACAGGTTATCGCGGCCGCACCGGCATATTCGAGGTGCTCGAGATCACTGACGAGATCCGCAAACTAATGCAGTCGGGGCCGGACTCCGAGGCGATCGCGCGCACCGCAATACAAGCCGGAATGACAACAATGTTTGAGGACGCGGCGGCCAAATGTGCCGCTGGGGTGACCTCTGCCGCTGAAGTCTTCCGAGTCACGACCGCGGGATAGGGCCATGCCGAACTTCCGCTATCGTGCTATGACCAAAAACGGGGAGATTGTCAGCGGGCTCATCGCCGCTGCAACCGGCGCAGAGGTTGCGCGTCAAATCGATTATCTTCGACTGGTGCCCGTTGGCCCAATCGTTGAAGAAAGCACACCGCGAACTTTCCAGTTCAATTTCAAATTTGAACGTGTTCGTTCTGAAGACATAACGATTTTCACGCTCGATCTTGCGTTGTTGCTTAAGGCCGGTGCGCGACTAGATCGCGCGCTCGAATTGCTTGCCGCCGACTCGGATATCGGCCGCTTGCGTTCAACGGTTGACGCGCTTCGGTCTAGTATTCTTGCCGGCGAGAGTTTTGCAGACGCGCTCGCCAAGCACCCAACGCTATTTTCGCCGATGTACGTTGCGCTCGTTCGGATCGGTGAAATCTCAGGCACACTTGAAAAAATCCTTCATGTTCTGGCAAGCGACCGCAGCCGCGCCGAGATCATGCGGCGCAAGGTTGTCGATGCCTTGCGCTATCCTGCATTCCTGTTGTTTGCAGCGACCTGTGTATTGGTCTTCTTCTTGTTATTCGTGCTGCCACAGTTCGGTTCAGTGCTGCACGACTTCGGCGCCAAGATCGATCCAGTTGCCGCTTTCTTTCTTCAGCTTTCCGACTTCATGAGCGCACACCGTGATCTTATCGGTTTGGCGGCGGCTATCATGCTGGCAACCGCCCTTTGGTTGATGCGGCAAGCAAGTTTTCGGGCGGCGCTCACTTTCCGGTTAGCTCAGCTTCCGGTCATCCGTACAATATTTGTGTTGCACCGGACCGCTATGTTCTGTCGCAATCTCGAGGTTCTCCTGACCGCCGGCGTTTCCCTTACGACATCGCTGCGAACAATCGCCAATATGATGGCGGCACGGGTCGCGGACCCCGTTTGGACACAGCTCGTTGAACGGGTTCGCCAAGGCAGCAAATTATCGGAGGCACTCGAAGAGAGCGGCACTTTCCCGCCGACTGCAGTCCGGATTTTGCGTCTTGGAGAAGAAACCGGTCAATTGTCGGTTCTCGCTGGCCGCGTCGCCGAGTTCTACGAGAGCAAACTTCAGCGAAATCTTGACCGGATGGTCGGTCTCGTTGGCCCACTTGCGATCATTGCCATCAGCACCATTGTCGGCGGCCTTATCGTATCGGTAATGACCGCGCTGTTATCTATTAGCCAATCGGTCGGATGACATGCGGAAGGTCCCCCTCATGGTTAAACATCACTTAATGCGGAACCGACCAAGATCCGTCCGGCGAATTGCCGAACGCGGATTTACGCTGGTCGAAATGCTTGTGGTCATTTCGATCATTGCTTTGATTATGGCGCTGGTCGGCCCACGCGTCCTTAACTACCTGGGCGAGTCGAAAGTGAAGGCTGCAAAGATTCAAATTGAAAGCCTGTCGAGTGCGCTCGATCTTTATGCACTCGATACGGGTCGATATCCGTCGAGTTCGGATGGACTCGAAGCACTCATGCAGCCACCCGGCGGCGTGGCGAGTTGGAACGGCCCCTACTTAAAAGGAAATGTGGTCCCCAAAGACCCGTGGGGGAAACCATACGTCTACCGCTCGCCCGGCCAGCATGGAGCGTACGACATCCTTTCCTACGGCGCGGACGGACAAGAAGGCGGCACCGGTGCAGCAGCCGATATCACCAGTTGGACTGAATGACGACCAGCACAGCGAGGATGGCTTTACTCTCCTCGAGATGGTTTGTGTCATGGCGATTTTGGCAATTTTGGCTGCTGTCGCTATGCCGGCGTTGCCGCGCGGGACTTCGAAAGCCCGTCTTGAATCCTACGCGTTAGCGGCGGCGTCTTTGCTTAAAGCCGATCATGAGGCGGCTCTGCGTCGCCACACCTCAATTGCGACAAACGTCAACGCGATGTCCCGATTGCTTCGATCGGGAGCAACCGGTCACGTGGTTTCTATACCAAACGACGTTACCTTCGACGCACTATTGCCTGCCCGTTGCGGTCATGACCGTACAGGCTCGACGATTCAGTTTTTTCCGACTGGAATGTCCTGTGGCGGCGTCATCAACCTGAGCCGCTTGGGCGACGGCTACCAGGTGCGCGTCAATTGGCTGACCGGAGGGGTCGAAATTGTCCCAATCAATGCCACTTGAACGCACGGCTGGATTCACCCTGATCGAGGCGCTGGTCGCGCTTGCAATCGTTGCCGTTAGCTTGACGTCGATCGGGGCTTTAATCGCAAGCACGGCGCATGCCGCCCGCTCAATTGAGGCTCGTCTAACCCGGCTCGAGACGGCACGCGCAATTATGACGGCCCTTCCTGCCCGCAATCAGCTCGTTCCCGGAACTTTGACAGGAGCGATCGCGGATCATCCCTGGCGAGTCGACGTCATACCTTTCACTGCCCAGGACATCAGTTCGTCTCCGGGTGGGCTGTGGGCGCCGCAATCTGTTGCGGTGACAATCCAGGCCCCAAGTGGGGCTGCCATGAAAGTCAATACGATTCGCTTGGTGCGGAACAACAGCAAATGAAAGCGCAGATGTCCCATGGTGCCGGCATAGCCGGCTTTACGCTGATTGAAGCCTTGGTGGCAACCGCACTCATGGGCTTGATCCTGGCCATGCTTGCGACAATCACGGCGCAATGGCTTCCAAATTGGAACCATGGCCTCGTTCGCATTCAGCGCGATGATCAGATTGCCGGGGGCCTTGAGAGTCTCACTTCCGATCTTGCCGCCGCGGAATTCATCGCGAAAGGCAGCCAGGACCGAAAGCCGCTTTTCGATGGCGCAAATCGCTCTATCACTTTTGTACGCACCGCTCTTGGCCCCAATACTGGGCCCGGCCTGGAAATTGTTCGTATTGCCGAAATTACAAGCGATCGTGGACCCCTGCTTGTCCGAACGCGAGCGCCGTTCGTTCCGAATGCTGATCGCGCTCAGCCAAATTTTTCTGATTCCGTGGTGTTGGTACGCGCACCCTTTCGCGTGTCATTTTCTTATGCAGGGACAGATCGAAACTGGCGCGAGGATTGGAGGAATCAGATTCAGCTTCCGAATGCAGTCAAATTGACGGTGCGTGACGCAGCGTCACGACGAACGCTTTCAGTGTCGACAGCCGTTCTTGTTCGCGCCGAGATTCCGATCGATTGCATCGCTGCCAAGTCGCTAGCGGAATGTCTCACTAGCCTCCGGCCGTCTCCAGAAGCCAGCAAATCGCCTTCATAAGAGTGATTTAATGCGCCAAACATCAAAAACAGTTTCCGTGGCTCCTGCGTCTGAAGGATTTATCGCGGTCGCCGTCTTATGGATTCTGGGCGCGCTGAGCGTGTTGGTATCAATCTATGCCGTCTATGTGATCAACACTGCACCGGCCTTTGCAACCTATGATGAGCGTCTGAAAGCTGAGGCGCTGGTATCGGCAGCGCTTGAGCTTACCGCCTACAAACAGCAGTCGACTTCAGCGATTTCAGGACCGACCAGAGGACAGTTCAGCTTCCGCTTGGATCAAGCAAATATTGTCGTCGAATTCTGTTCGGAGGCTGCGCGCATTGATCTCAACACCGCGCCGAAGCCGCTATTAGTCGGCCTGTTCCTCACACTTGGAGCGCGTCCCGAAGACGCTGAACTCTATACCAATCGGGTTATTGGCTGGCGTACCGCACCGTCGACTGGTCAAGATTCGGAAGCCGCAGCTTATCGGATGGCCCGGTTAGGATATCAGCCACGCGGCGGTAAATTTCCTCATATCAACGAGCTGGGGCTGGTACGCGACCTGCCACTCTCTCTTGTCGAACGCGCTTTGCCATTTGTCACTGTCTATAGTGGCCGAGCGCAAGTTAATGTTCTCGATGCTCCCCCCGAAGTGGTCGCTGCTTTGCCAGGAATGACGCAAGATCGCTTGAATGCATTCTTGGTGCAGCGGCGGGTTTCCCCGGAAAACGCAAAGTCAATGCTACCGGCCGCTGCGCAGCAATATGCCAGCTTTGAGGGCAGCAAGGCTTTGCGGGTCACAGTCAAAGTCACTTTCGATAACGGACATACCGAGAATGCCGAAGTCGTGGTCCTTCCTTTTGAGGACGGTGACCAACCGTTCGCTGTTTTGTCCTGGCATGATGCACGAACGGAAATGTTTACGGAGAACAGACTTTGAAAGCGCAAGTAAGGTCATTTGCTGTGATGCGCGAAGCAATTTCCGGGTGGATGGATGCGGTCGCGGACCTCGCTGCTGCTATGTTCAGCCGCATGGCGTCACCGCCCACTGTCCGTCTGGTCGAGCAGGCAGATGGCGAGTTCACTGTTGAAAGCAAAAGCACGGGGGGCGCCAGCCTGCCATCTGAGAGGGTGCGTATTGTTTCAGGGCAAGTCGACCACGCTACATCAGCAATACCGACGACCGCCAACTTGGCTGACAGTCAGGTTGAGCTCATCCTACGGTCCGATCGGTTTTTATTTCGACCACTTGAGCTTCCCAATCGTGCGAACGAATTTTTGCCCGGTATCGTCCGGTCACAAATCGATCGATTGACCCCATGGAATGCCACGGATGCTGCCTTTGGGTGGTCCGCGCCGGCACCAGCAGACGCTGAACGGATAGTCGTCACTATTGCTGCCAGTGCACTTGCTTTGATCAAACCTTATGCGCAAGCCATTACGGATATTGGGGCCCAGTCCGTTGCTGTCTTCACGCGTCTGCCGGATCCCACTCCCGATGTAAGTCCCATTAAAGTTTGGGAGCAAAAAGGCCGAGGCGCCAACCAAACCACCCGGATTCGGCGCGCGCTTGTTACAACTCTTGCCGCTTGCTCCATACTGGCCGGAACTACCCTTGCGCTCGATTCAATTTTGGGCGCCAGCTTGTCGGCCCAAAAAGCCACACTCGCGAGCCAGATTTCAGGTATCCGCTCTGCGGGCGCTTTGACGACAGCTCGTCTTGAAAGACGCAAATACGATACGTCGCCGACCGTAATGGTTTTGGATGCCCTGTCAAAAATACTACCCGATGAGACCTACGTCACCGAACTGCACTTTGAAGGCAACAAGGTGCGCTTGACTGGAGTTAGCCGTGACGCCCCGTCACTCATTGAACTCATTGAGCGGTCGGGCCGTTTTACGCGGGCAGCGTTTTTTGCGCCAACGACTCGCTCCGCATCAAACGCAAACGATCGCTTTCACATCGAAGCCGTTATTAAGCCTCTTGGTCCGTCGTCATGAATCCGGCTCAATCAAACGACACTTACCTAAGGCACCGTCCTCGCCTTTCGGGGGTAATTTATGTTGCGCTGATCGTCGCTTGCTGTCTGACGATTGCATACGCGTCGACAGACCTCATGGAAGGGTATCGCGCGCATGCTACTTCGCTAGAAATGCTGTCTCGTCTTGAGGGACGCAATCAAATTTCGTCGAAAAATTCACGTCCGGGATCGCCTTTCTTGGAGGGGCAAACGGTCACTCAAGCTGGTGCCGCACTGCTGCAGCGCATCACGAGTACCATCACAAAATCCGGTGGCACTGTTGTTTCTTCAGAAATTGTGCCCCAGCAGACGCAGTCTAACGACGGTTATGTCGCGGCGCTTGCCAATTTTGAACTTGAACAGGAAGCTTTGCAAAAAGTGCTCTACGAGATCGAAGAGGGCCTGCCCTTCCTGTTTGTCGATCAATTGGATGTCCAGTCTTCATCAGAGCCAGGCGGACGGTTGCGGGTGCGGCTTGGCGTAGCGGGACCGTGGCCTGGGGGGAAATAATGTTTTCGCGCGCGAACCAAGTCCGAACCCTTGTTGTTGGCCTGGTGATGTTCGGTGGCCTTGTAACCGTCATTTCGCAAGAACCTACGCCCTCTGGGAACACCACAGTTGGTGCGTCGGGCGCTGCCTCGAAACCGACTTTGCCCCCAATAACACGCGGCAATACGACGAACGACGCGCCCCAAGATAACACAACGCAAGTTGCGATGGGACATGGCAATCCATTGTGGTCGATTCCGCTAGCGACGTTAACATCAACAAGGGAACGGCCAATTTTCTCCGCGTCGCGACGACCGCCTCCGAAGGTGGCTAGCGTTTCACCCACTCAAGTGCCCTCATCAGTTCAACCGATGCTCGCGCTCCTGGGGGCAATCGCGGGCGAAACCGAGGGCATCGCAATTTTTTTGGATGGAACAACAAAGGATACTATTCGGCTCAAGACGGGCGAAACCCATGCGGGATGGACGCTCCAGGTAGTTAGGGCGCGTGAAGTAATAATGCAAAAAGAGCAAAAGACCGCCGTCCTTGTTTTGCCGCTACCCACAAAATAAGTCTTTTGAAGCGCTCTTCGCTAACCCGATTGCATTAAAATCAAACGTCGCTAATGCTTGCGCACAGTTAGCAATACAAAAAGCCATTTTATAATTTGATGCCAACTCGTGTCATTCAATACCGGTAGCTCAAACCAATGAGCCCCAAGTTTGTTTTCAAAGATTGTGTTACCGCGACTTGATCGATTGGCGTATCAGCAAAAAAAATGTGGCTGATATTTCCATAGCTGGAATAACGGTACTCGGCACGCAAAAACCAGTGACTCCCAAGTTGCGTTTCAACACCGCCGCCGGCGGTCCATCCGACCATGGTTGTCGGATACGATTCTGACCGAGGCGCAACGCACCATGAGGAATTAAAAAGCGAACCGTTACAGCTGGCACTGATTGTGATTTGCTGCCACGCAAAGCCACCGGTCCCGTAGAGAAGCCACGTTGGTGCGATAAGAAAACCCACACGTGCACGAATACTTCCATCCCATCCCAGAGTGATGCTTGAGCTGTCGAAGTTTTGCGCTCCCAAATCAGC
>Ga0187777_10003493_pt1 | contig 10034 bp, 6 predicted proteins | sample 1015_Q2_SP5_10_M_FD_132416 | JGI IMG/M metagenome (GOLD analysis project Ga0187777, IMG submission 132416) | Tropical peat soil microbial communities from peatlands in Department of Meta, Colombia - 1015_Q2_SP5_10_MG | ecosystem: Environmental > Terrestrial > Soil > Wetlands > Peat | place...
CATCCTTATTTACCGTGGCTTTCGGATCGAAGATCTCGCGCAGAAATCGTCATTCCTCGAAACCGCATACCTCCTTCTTCACGGCGCATTGCCTGATAAGAAACAACTCGAAGCATTCACCCGACAGGTCACCGAGGAGCGAGATGTCCCGGATTTTCTCTATGAGAGCTTCAAGAAGTTGCCGAAAGAATCTCATCCCATGGACGTGCTTCAAGCAGCCATACCGCTGCTGGCCATGGCTGACCCTGATCTAAGCAAAGAGTCGAGGGATGCCAATATTCTCAAAGCGCTCAGACTCATCGCGCGCCTGCCGGTCCTGATAGCGGCGTGGCAAAGAATAAGAGCCGGCCTCGAACCGTTGCCTCAAGACAAGAACCTCCCCCATGCAGCTAATTTCTTATGGCAGCTCAGCGGGATTAAGCCCGATGCGGAGATCGCCGCCGATCTCGATACCTGTCTCGTCCTCCACGCCGACCACACCTTCAATGCCTCAACCTTTGCCTGCCGGGAAGTTGTTTCGACAAGGGCCCACATGTATGCGGGAGTCGCGGCGGGGGTTGGTGCCCTCTCAGGCAGCCTCCACGGCGGTGCCAATGCCGAGGTTATAAAGATGCTCATGAATCTGTCATCCGAAAAAGACATCCCCGCCTGGGTGAAGAGGCAGCTCGATAAGGGAGAGAGGATCATGGGCATGGGCCACGCTGTCTACAAAACGACGGACCCGAGGGCCAAAATCCTGAAGGAGATGTCCTATCGTCTCGGGAAAAAACTCCGCCGGGAGAATTGGTATCGGCTCTCGAACGAGCTAGAAGAAGCCGCCCTTCAGGAATTCGAGCGAAGGGGAAAAGCGACGATTAAACCGAACGTGGATTTTTACAGCGCTTCCGTTTACCACATGATGGGCATACCGGATGACCTCATGACCGCCGTCTTTGCGATGTCGAGAATAGCAGGCTGGTCCGCTCATATCATAGAAGAGAAGTTTTCCGAGGCCCAGGAAAAGCCTGCGCTTTACCGGCCCGCGTCGGAATACGTCGGTGACTACTGCGGCCTCACGGGTTGCGTCTATACGCCGCTTGAAGACCGGAAATAACGTTCCGCGGGGTACCTACCAGGGGTTACAGGGCTTGCTCCTAATGTTCATCGATATCCCTTCGCAGAACCCGAGGAGGATCAGGGACACTTCTGATACGCTTGCTACCCACACGCTTTCCGTACTGGCGATTAATGCTGGATTCACCGACTACTCCGCGCGTTCCGGTTATCTGCAACAACGAAGCTTTCCCGGGGAAGTCGGCGGTAGCGAAGCGATGAGCCGACGAACCTTGAGATAGAAAGAGTGACAAGATGCCCTCGATGAACTATCGCACATCAGAAATCTTTCACTGCAACTTTAAACGCCATATTCAGACCTAACAAGAGTGCAGCAGTTTTCGAATAGCCGCTCTGCGTCGGAGCCTGGTACCGCATCCACCGCGATAACCTCCTTCTAATGCTTTCTTTGGAGTAATATGATTTCCATAACCATCGCAAGCCGTTTTCCAACTCTTGAGGCGTCATGTTTTTAGGATAAAAGGTGGAATATTGTCCATTAAACTTTCTGACATCAGTTTCAAAGATGCGGCCATCAGCTTGAAGCCGCCGATAAAATTGCGATCCGTGTATGGGGAACAATGCGGAGAACAATGCCAGCTCAATCTCATTGTCTTCACAAAAATCAAGGGTTTGTTGAAAAACGTCTTTATTATCCCCTTCAAATCCGAACATGAAAGAGCCGTAAATTCCTATGCTGACATCATGAGTCATTTTTATCCACTCAGCAAACTTTTCTGGTTTCGCCCATTTCTTGTCAACTGCGCGAAGATTGTCCTGACTCAACGACTCTATGCCTGTAAATAGGAACTGACAACCGCTCTCCGCTGCCAAACTCATCAATTTCCGGTTCGCAGCATGATTAAGGGAAAATTGACCGCTCCATTTGATCTTCAAAGGAATCATTTCATGGAATAAATCCCGAGCATAGGCGGGATCACCAGTTATATTGTCATCAACAAAAAAGAGCACCTTCCCCCTCAGCTCCTCAAGCTGTCGCATGACATGATCAATCGGCCTGTGACGAAATTTTGTACCGTAAAAACTCACAACTGAGCAAAAATCACAGTTATAGGGGCAGCCTCGTGTCGTTTCTATATGATAAAACTCATCTTTGCCTGAGAATAATTCCTTCTTGATGAACGGAATATCTTTGAGGTCGATAAGTTGATTTGCTTTATAAAACGGCTGAAGCTGATTGCTTTGTAAATCCCTTATCACCTCGTTCCACACGGGCTCTGCCTCGCCTGCTATGACACTATCGACGTGTCTCCGGGCATGGTCATAACATAATGTTGGGAAAAACCCCCCAAACGCCACCTTTATTCCCCGTGCGCGGAACCTTTCTGCAATCGCAATCGCTGATGGCGATACATGCAGCATAACTGTTATTCCCGCCAGATCCCAATCCTCGTCATACGGAATGGCATCATGGTTTTCATCAACAATTCTAACCTCAATATCTTCAGGCGTGAGTGCTGCCAGAATCGGCAATGCAAGGGGGGTAGAGTTCATGTAGCGAACGGAAGCTTGTCCACGTCCCACTCTCTTGGGATTTATGAGTAAAATTCTCATGTGATTTCAATTCAGGTCTTAACTTTAACGACCTTGTCCCGTATTTTTGTTGAAGTAGAAATGACCCCGATTGCAGTATTTTAAGCAGCTAGCTCCTTTCGGTCAAGGGTCTGTTCCAAGGAAAGGGGAAGTTTGGGGAGTTCTCTATAGCCCTTTCAAACGTCTGAATTTCTTTTCTGCTGTCGCAATCGAGTTATAATTCGTGATATTCTTTAGTTAGTAGTTACCCGTAACAAAAAATCAACGTATTGGGATAACTCGTTTGGCATAGTTTCATTATAAGGAGGCACTCATGAAACAAGGTGTCAGAAGCATTATCTATCCTGTCAAGGACATAGCTCGAGCAAAGATACTATTTCGTCAGCTCTTGGGTGTCGAGCCATATATGCGGATCAGCAGTATTATGTTGGCTTCAAAATTGGAGATCAGGATATCGGATTAGACCCCAACGGTCACAAGAATGGAATGACAGTTTACTATCATGTTGACGACATCAAGCAGAGTCTGCAATCTCTTCTGAGCGCTGGCTCACAAATCTTGCAGGAGACAAAAGATGTCGGTGGCGGGGGACTGATCGCAAGTGTAAGAGACCCCGACGGTAACATCATCGGCCTTATTCAGTGACTATTGTGAGGCGATAAGAATTTTCGCCTGCATCGCTATATCTTTCGAATCAAATCCGCAATCGGGGCCTCCGTTGCCATCCGCATTGTCCTGAACCCCGCGATCTCCGCTCGTGTCGCGCACTCTGCTTTCCGCAGGTTGCTTTTCATCAGGAAATTCCGATACATTAGACTCTATGGCAAAGGATTATAAACGCGTAGAGCTTTCGACGCTCTATGAAATCAGCAAGATACTCGGTTCATCCCTTGATCTTAAGACCAATCTGAAGAGCGCGATGAAGGTCCTTGCAGAGTATATGGATATGAAGCGTGGGACCGTGGCACTAAAAGACAACAGCGAGATCGCGATAGTCGTTGCCCACGGCCTGACCGAGGAAGAGATAAGGAGGGGGAGATATAGACTCGGTGAAGGAATCATCGGCAAGGTCGCCAAACTCGGCTCACCCATAGTAATACCGAATGTAGGGGATGAGCCGCTCTTCCTTGACAAGACAGGGGCGAGAAAAGAGATCAGTAAAGACAACATCGCCTTCCTCTGTGTCCCGATCAAGTTCAAGTCCGAGGTGCTGGGAGTTCTCAGCGTCGACAGGCTCTTCGGCTCAAAGGGCGTCTCCTTTGAAGAAGACGTGCGGCTTCTGAAAATCATCGCCTCACTCATCGGACAGTCGGTAAAGCTCAACAGGGAAATCGAGAGGGAGAAGGAAGCGCTCATTGAAGAGACGGAAGAACTCCGCCGGAAACTCAAGGGCCGTTACAGCATAGAAAACATCATAGGGCAGTCCGACAGGATGCAGGAGGTCTTCGAAGCGGTCCATAGGGTATCCGCCTCAAAGGCGACTGCCCTCCTCAGGGGAGAAAGCGGAACCGGAAAAGAACTCATCGCAAAGGCGATCCACTACATGAGCCCTCGGGCAAAGGGACCATTCATAAAATTCAATTGCGCATCCGTTCCGGAGGGCCTGCTCGAATCGGAACTCTTCGGCCACGAGAAGGGGGCCTTCACCGGCGCGATCTCTACGAGAAAGGGGAAGTTTGAGATCGCGGACAAGGGAACGATATTCCTCGACGAGATCGGCGACCTCCCGTTGAACCTCCAGCCGAAGATCCTCCGCGTCCTCCAGGAGAGGGAGTTCGAACGCGTCGGTGGGGAGAGGACGTTGAAGGTTGACATCAGGCTTGTTGCGGCGACTTCGAGGAACCTCGAGGATCTCGTCAATGCCAATAGATTCAGGGAAGACCTCTATTACCGGTTGAATGTCGTGCCGATATCTCTCCCTCCTCTGAGAGAACGGAAAGAAGATATACCCCTCTTGATAGAGTACTTCCTGAGACAGTTCAACGAGCAGAACAGAAAGACGATAACACTCGCATCGGATGCCCTCAAGGTTCTCATGGACTATGACTGGCCGGGAAATGTCCGTGAATTGGAGAATACCGTCGAACGTCTTGTCGTCATGTCCCGCAGAAATACCGTCAGGGCTGTCGATCTGCCCCTCACCTTCAGGATCCCTGAAACAAGGGAGGTCCCCGTGAAGGGCTCGCTCACATCTACTATTGAAGAGACCGAGAAGATGAGGATACTCGCCGCACTCGAAAAGACCGGATGGGTACAGGCAAAGGCGGCGCGAATTCTCGGAATTACGCCGAGACAGATCGGCTACAAGATTGTGAAATACAGGCTGATTCGGAGGTAGCTGTCCGCCGTTTAAGTCTTTCCATTTTGTTGACCCCTACCCCCTTCCATTCATAGGAAGACCTGCTATACTGTTGATAATACTATTCCTGAAATCGTTACCGTAGTCAAAGATGGGAGATTGATCGGATGCGATTCTTACTGAGGTCAGAGATTTCCCTTGTTGCGGCAGTCAGCCTCCTCTTCACATGCTGTTCCGTTGGCCCGAATTTTCGGAAGCCCGATGTTTCCGTTTCTCAGAACTGGCTGGAGGCCGGCGATGAACGGGTGAAGGGTGAATCATCGGACTACCGTTACTGGTGGCGGGTATTTGACGACCCGGTCCTCGACAAGCTCATCGACGAGGCATATAAGAATAACCTCACTCTCAGGATCGCCGGCGTAAGGGTACTCGAAGCCCGGGCCCAGCTCGGCATCGCCATCGGAGAATTCTTCCCCCAGTCCCAGCAGGCCTCGGGATCCCTCATCTTTAATCGGCCGAGCGACGCGGGAGTAATCCCTCTCTCCCAGTATTACGTGGCTCAGATCGGACTGAGCGCCGCTTGGGAACTCGATTTTTGGGGCAAGTTCAGGCGCGCCATCGAGTCGGCAAACGATATTTGGCTTGGCTCGATCGCCAACTACGACAACGCCCTCGTAACCCTGACGGCGGATGTTGCCAATTCCTATATCGTCATCAGAACTCTCGAAAAGCGGATCGAGATCGCGCGCCAGAATTTAGAGGTCCAGGAAAAGAGCGTCGATATCGCCAAGGCCCGTTTGCGGTACGGCACCGCGTCACAACTCGATGTCGAGCTTGCCAAGACCCAACTCAATCACACGGCAGCACTCATCCCTCCCCTCGAAATCCTTCTGCGGCAGGCCAAGGATTCCCTCTGCTTCCTCCTCGGCATGCCGCCGAATGACCTGGAGGGTCTCCTCGGTGGCCCGTCGGACATCCCTGTCTCTCCTCCCGAGGTGATCGTCGGAATCCCGACAGATCTTCTCCGCCGCCGGCCCGACATCCGGAGCGCCGAATACAGGGCAGCCGCACAGAGTGCACAAATCGGCGTAGCGGTCGCCGACCTCTACCCGGCCTTCTCTCTCACCGGAAGTTTCGGCTTCCTCTCTTCCACTACCGGAACATCCAAGCTCGGCGACCTCTTCAAGTGGTCCAGCCAAAACATCACAGCCGGACCCTCCTTCCAGTGGAGTATATTCAACTACGGTCAGATCACGAACAATGTTCGCCTCCAGGATGCCTTTTTTCAGGAGTTACTCATTACATATCAGAACACGGTTCTCGCAGCACAGCAGGAGGTCGAGGACAATCTCGTCGCTTTCTTGAAGGCCCAGGACAGGGCGGAGTTTCTCGTACTGAGCACTGAGGCTGCCAGGAAATCCCTCGACCTTTCCGTCCTTCAATACCGGGAAGGCACGAAAGATTTCGTAACGGTCCTGATCGCGCAGCAGGCACTCTTGAATCAGCAGGACGATCTGGCCGACACCCTCGGCACCATCTCGGGCAGTCTGGTCAGGGTCTATAGGGCCTTGGGAGGCGGCTGGGAGATCCGCGAAGGAAAGGAATTGGTTCCTACTTCCGTAACAGAAGAGATGGCTAAGCGCACGAATTGGGGCAGATTGCTCGCCCCTGCATCATATAATCCGGATGTCTCCGGGGAAACACCATCCTCTCCGCGGCTTCATCCGGATTGGTAATACCATCAGGGCAGTCTTAGAAGCCCTTTCGCGATCGGAGGTTGCGTAATGGTCTGTAAAACTAGGAGAATGTTTCGACCGGCCTATGGCCTTGCAACAGTCGTGTTGTTCCCGGCCCTTCTTCTCTTCGCGGCCGGCTGCGGGAAGAAGACCCAGCAACAACCCCCTCCTCCCAAAGTCACCGTCATCCGACCGGTTCAGCGAACGATCACGGATTATCTCGAACTGACCGGCAATACTCAGGCCGTCAACTCCGCGCAGCTCGTCGCCCGGGTCGCCGGGTACCTGGATAAGGTCTTCTTTCAGGACGGTCAGCGCGTGAAGAAAGACCAGCTGCTCTTCATGATCCAGCAAGATACTTACGTAGCAGCACTCCAGCAGTCTGAAGGTCAGGTCCTGGCGCAAAAAGCGCAGCTCGAATACGCTCAAAGCCAGCTCGAGCGCTACATCAACCTATTATCGGAGAATGCGGCCGCACAAACGGATGTGGACAACTGGAGATACCAGCGGGATTCGGCCAAGGCGAATCTTAAAACAGCGGAGGCGAGTCGGGACATAGCAAAGCTTAATCTGAGCTACACCGAAGTGGCGGCTCCCTTTGACGGTCGGATAGACCGTAGACTTCAGGACCCCGGGAACCTCGTGGGTTCGTCGGCAGCGAATACCAACCTTGCCCAATTAATTCAGCTCGACCCGATCTATGTCTATTTCACGGTCGGCGACGCGGATCTGGCCAAACTCATGAAGACTGCGCGCGGCACAACGGGAAATGCTGTTGCCTTGAAATCGCCGGTTTTAGTCGGTCTTGTCGGTGAAGAGGGCTATCCGCACCGTGGATATATCGATTTTGCGGCTACGAACGTCTCTACCTCCACCGGCACGCTCCAGATGAGGGGAGTCCTCCCGAACCCTGAAGGCAGAATCATGCCGGGCCTCTATGCGCGTGTGCATGTGCCTGTCGAGACCAGGGTCGCCATGCTCGTACCGGCCACGGCAGTCGGCAGCGACCAGCAAGGCCCCTACGTGCTCGTTGTCAACGCGCAAAATGTCGTCGAACGACGAGGTGTCAAGCCCGGCTCTCTGCAAGACAACAACCTTCGCGTCATTGAAGAAGGGCTCACAGGAAACGAGAGAATCATCGTCAGCGCGTTATTGAAAGCCCGACCGGGAAGCCCGGTCTCGCCGCAACTCGATAACGCGGCGACGGAAGGGACGCGGTGATATCAAAATTCTTCATAGATCGGCCGATCTTCGCGAATGTCATAGCGATAATCACTATGATCATCGGCATCATCTTCATCACGCGCCTGCCTGTCGCCCAGTGGCCCCAGATCGTCCCTCCGACAATACAGGTCACAACCCGTTATCCGGGAGCGAGCGCCGAAGTCGTGGCGAATACCATCGCGACTCCGATCGAACAAGCCGTAAACGGCGTGGAGGGGGCCATCTACATGTCTTCCACGAGCGGCAGCGACGGGTCCTATGCCCTCACGATCACCTTCGACATCGGGACCGACCTGAATACGTCGACGGCGCTCGTCCAGAACCTTGTGAACAGCTCCCTTGCCCAGCTTCCCGGAGGCGCCCAGCTGCAAGGCGTCACGGTCAGGAAGGTCTCTCCGAATATCCTTCTCGTGGTGAGCCTTTACTCCGATGACGACCGTTTTGACGAGACGTTTCTCTCTAACTACGGAGTCATAAATCTGCAAAACCCTCTTGCGCGTCTGCCCGGCATGGGCCAGGTGAGGGTATTCGGCGCAGGCCCTTACAGCATGAGGGTATGGCTCGACCCGAAGAGGCTTCAGAGCTTCGGCCTCAAGACATCAGATGTGATAGCAGCCATTCAAGGCCAGAACGCCGAGGTTGCTGCCGGTCAGCTCGGTGTTCCGCCGGTGCCGGCGAATCAGCCCTTTCAGCTCACGATCACTGCCCTCGGCAGGCTCTCGAGTGAAAGCCAGTTCGAGAATATTATTATCAAGACGGCTGCCGGTCCTCCTTCACAGATCGTGCGTCTGCGCGATATCGCAAGGGTCGAGCTGAGCAGGCAGAACTACAGCAATTTTGCTAGGGCTTCGGGCCGCAATTCCGCTCTCCTCGTGATGTTCACCCTGCCTGATGCGAATGCCATAGCCGTGGCCGACAGTGTCTACAAGGCGATGGCGGAGATGAGCAAGACCTTTCCGGCAGGCCTGAAATACGCCATCCCGTATGACACCACCATCTTTGTCAGGGAGGCTATAGCCAAGGTTTATGAAACCCTAATCATAGCCGGTATTCTCGTGCTCCTCGTGATCGTACTCTTCCTCCAAAGCTTCAGGGGGATGCTCGTTCCGGCCACTACCGTTCCGGTCACCCTGCTCGGCGCCTTCATCGCCATAGCGGCGCTCGGATTCTCGGTAAACCTCATGACGCTCTTTGCTTTGGTCCTGGTCATAGGCATCGTGGTGGACGACGCGATCATCATCGTCGAAAACAGCTCGTACTACATCGAACGGGGCATGCCGCCCAGAGAGGCGACGATCAAGGCGATGCAGGAACTGACGGGGCCTGTTATGGGCATTACGCTCGCCCTCGTTGCGGTCTTCCTGCCTGCATCTTTTCTGCCGGGACTCACCGGACAGATCTTCCGCCAATTCTCACTCGTGATCGCCTCCACAACAATCATCAGCGCCATTAACGCGCTTACGCTGAAACCGGCCCAGTGCGCTCTATGGCTGAGGCCGCGCGGAGACAAACCGCCAAACTGGTTTTTCCGGGGGTTCAACAAGACATTTCAGGCGATGACAAACGGTTATGTCACTCTCGTCACCTTTATGGTGAAGCGGGCGGTCCTCTTTGTGATCATCTTTTCTGTCATCATCACGGCGTCCTTCCTGATCTTCCTGAGCAGGCCGACAGGGTTTCTCCCGACAGAGGATCAGGGCTATGCCATTCTCGTGACGATACTGCCTCCGGGCTCATCACAGCCGAGGCTGCAGCGGGTGGCTTACAAGGTCAACGACATCTTGAGAAAGACTCCCGGGATCGCCACCTGGGTGACCATAGGCGGCTTCTCGGTCCTTGACTTCGCTAACGTCCCGAATGTCTCGTCCACGTTCTTCGCTTACAAGGACTGGGGCGTACGAGGCTCGGCCTTGAGCCAGGACGTCATTATCTCGAACATAAACCGTCAGCTCGGAGGCATCGAGGACGCACTCGCCTTTGCGGTGATCCCCCCCCCGATCCGCGGACTGGGCCAGACAGGGGGCTTTCAGATGATGGTGGAAGACCGGACCAGTCTGGGTCTCGATCAGCTCAAGCGCTCAACGGATGAACTCGTCCAAGCGGGGAATTCGCACCCTAGCTTAGGGGGG
>Ga0187777_10003495_pt1 | contig 10028 bp, 12 predicted proteins | sample 1015_Q2_SP5_10_M_FD_132416 | JGI IMG/M metagenome (GOLD analysis project Ga0187777, IMG submission 132416) | Tropical peat soil microbial communities from peatlands in Department of Meta, Colombia - 1015_Q2_SP5_10_MG | ecosystem: Environmental > Terrestrial > Soil > Wetlands > Peat | place...
GACGTCGCGAGCAGTGGAACGACGTCGTTCCAGCCGACGCCGCTCGGTAACCCGATCGACGGTAGACCGCGGGGGACCTTGCCGAGGATCGACACTCCGTGCGACTGGAGATCGAACGCCCAGCTGACGAAGATCGCCCCCACGACCGCAACCAGCCCGCCGGGGATCGCCTTGATCCACTTTCCGAACACGACCAGCGTCGCGATGACCGCGATCGACACCGCCAGCGTTGCCATCGACGTGTCGCCGATCTCCTTCAGGGTGTCCCAGAACTTGATGAGCGTGCCGCTGACCTGGTTCACGTCGACCTTCGGCGACTGCACGCCGAGCATGCCCGCGAATTGCCCGAGCGCGACTTGTATCCCCACACCGGTCAGGAATCCGACGAGCACGGTGCGAGAGATGAAGTCGGCGAGGAAGCCGAGACGCGCCACGCGCGCGAGGAGCAACAATCCGCCCGTCATCAGCGCCGCGAGGCTCGCGTACGCGGTCCATTGATTCGTGTTCGGTTGCAGACCGGCGATGCCCAGGCCCGCAATCCCGGCGTACAGGATTGCTGCGGTTGCGGAGTCACCGCCCACGACGAGGTGCCGCGACGAACCGAAGAGCGCGAAGGCCGCGGCGGGCAACAGAATCGTGTACAGCCCGGTGATCACGGGTGTTCCCGCGATCTTCGTGTAGCCCATCACCTCGGGAATCGCGAGCGCGGCGAGCGTGATGCCGGCGACGATGTCGCGCGACAGCAGGGCGCGGTCGTAGGGACGAATGCCCTGCAGCAGCGTGACGAATCTTCCGAGCCCGGTTGGCGCGCCAGACTCGGCGCGGCTCTGCGTGTCAGTCACCGGAGGACAGGTTCGCGCACGACGCGACCACGCGGATCACCCGTCAGGGGTCAACGCCCGACGTGCGCACTCACTAGGGTCCCTCCGTGCGCATCGTGCTGCTCGGCGTGCCAGGCTCCGGCAAGGGCACCCAAGGAGAGGCCTTGGCGCGCAGTCTCGGCGTCGAGCACATCTCGAGCGGCGATCTGCTGCGTGCGCAGATTGCCTCCGGCACCGAGCTCGGCCGGACCGCGGCCGGTTATCTCGACCGCGGCGAGCTCGTGCCCGACGAGCTGGTGTTCGGCGTCGTGAGCGAAGCCGTCGTGCGCGCGGCCGCCGCGGGCGGCTACATCCTCGACGGCTTCCCCCGAAACCGCGCGCAAGCAGAGCACGCGTACTCACTCGCGGCCCCGCGCGACATCGCCGCGCAGAAGGTCGTGTACCTCGAGCTCACCGACGACGTCGCGCGCGCCCGTCTCACCGGCCGCGCGTCGCTCGGCCGGGTCGACGACGCGAGCGACGTCGTCATCGAGCGGCGCCTTCAGCTGTATCACGAGGAGACACAACCGTTGCTCACGTACTACCGCGAGCGCGGCATTCTCGTCACGGTCGACGCGTCACAAGAAGTCGACGACGTGACCGCGGCGATCCTCGCCGCGGTCGGCGTCGAGGCGCAGGCCTAGCCGTTGGAGTAGACGCGCGCCGGCGTCACGAATGCCGCGGTTCGGCGCTCGCGCGCCATCACCGCGTCGTACTCGTCGAAGTCATCGTGCGTCCCGCCGGCCGCGGTGAAGATGTCGCGCAGCGCCAGGCGCAGTTGCTCGGCGTCGACGCCGGGCTGCGGATCGTCGGGACCGAGAAGATCGACCGCGCCGTCGACCGCAACCCATTCCCATCCGTGCTTGGCCACCAGCGTCGCCCGCGGCCGCCGCCGCCAGTTGGCGAGCTTGCGCGAGCCGCCCGCCGCGACCAGACCCACGACCCGGTCGTGCGTGCGCGGATGCTCGAGGACGCCGGCATTGACAACCGATGCTTGCACGGTGCCGTCGGCGCGCGTCGTCGTCACGACACACAGCCCGCGATCGGCCCGCGCGACGCGCTCGAAGTCGTCGAGCGTCGTCATGATGCCGACTCCTTCGTGCGATAGTCGCCGAACGGTGCGTCCCGCTCCTGCAATGCCGCGGTCAGGCCCTTCTCACGCGCCGCCCCCGTGAACTCGCGCATCGTCTTCGTGTGCACGCCCAGCGCGCAGAGCTCGGTGCCGGCGCGGATACCCGCCCGCAAACCCATGATGTCCATCTGCCGGTGCACGACCCGCTTGTTGAGCTGCAGCAACTCGACGGGCACCTTCGCGATCCGTTCGGCCACTTCGAGCACGCGAGCGTCGAGCTCGTCGGCCGGGAAGGCCGCGTTCGCCCATCCGCGCTCCACCGCCTCGATGCCCGACACCGAGTCGCCCGTCAACATCATCTCCATCGCCTTGCGCATCCCGAGGAACCACGGATGGAAGTGCATATCGGGAACACCGAACCGCACGGCCGGATAGCCCATCTGCGCGTCCTCGGCCATGTAGACGAGATCGCAACCGGTGGCGAGCTCGCTCCCACCCGCGAGGCAATAGCCGTGCACCTGAGCGATGACGGGCTTGGCGAGGTCCCAGATGCTCATCCAGCCTTCGGTGACATGGCGCGGCCACGCGCCTTCACCGCCCGGCGTGTAGTACGGCATGTCGAAGCCCTCGTTGCCGCCGCCGAGGTCGTAGCCCGCGGAGAACGACGGACCCGCGCCGCGGATGATCGTGACCGACACGTCGGCATCCTGGTCGTGCGCGCGCAACGTCTCGAGGATCGCGCCGCGCAGCGGGTGCACCAGGCTGTTGCGCTTCTCGGGACGGTTCATGGTGATGCGGCGGACGCGCGGCGCGGGCGCGTCGACGACGATGACGTCGCTGCTCATGGCGCTGAACTCATTGCACTGGCTCCCTGTAGTCGTTCGATACCGGCACGCTACCGGGACTTCCGTCTTCGCGACTCGGGACCCACGGCACTCCCGCGGTCGACGCGAGACGCGGTCCAATCACGCAATGACTGCGACTGCCGACTTGGAACCCGTATCCGACGCGCCGCCGGCGACCCTCACCGCGGTGCCCGATCCGCACGAGGTGGAGGAAGTCAACGCCGAGCGCACGTTCGTGCGTGCCGCGCTCATCGGCGCGTTGATCGGCGCGATCGTGTGTGCGGGCCTCTGGATCGGCATCGTCGCAATCGCCACGGCGAACAACGGGGTGCGCACCTGGCCGTTGCTCTTGATGGGTGCGGGCTGCGGCGCGTTCGCGGGGCTCTTCCTCGGAGGCTGGGCGGGCTCGATGGTCGGCAGCAAGGCGCTCGAAGAAGCGCACCACGCGAGCCTGCCCGCCCCGAAATAGCCGCCTGGCACCAACCTGATGGCCGGGTACAGCTAGCCGGCGAAGCGCATGCGGAGCCGGCGCAACCCGGTCGCGCGCGGCACCTTCGCGCCGGGCCCGGTTCCGGCCGGCGCATCGTCCTCGGCGGCGACGGGAACCGGCACCGGCCGCTGCCATTCGCCGAACCATTCCGTGTACCGCCGGACCTGCTCGTCGAGCGCCGCCCCCGCCCGGTTCTCCGTCCACTCGTCCACGATCTCGCCCTCCGCCGCGTCCCGTCGCTGCTGTTCAGACGCGTGAACCGGGCGGAAGGTTCCCGCGAATCGCCCGAACGCGACGAAGGCCAACCAGTCTCGGCTGCAATCGCCTTTGGGCGGGGAACCTCGGGGATGCAGTCGAGACTGGCTGACCTTTCGAATGCGCCGCAGCCTCATCCGATGAGTTACCCAACCTGAGGCGCAGCTGGGAGCCTGCTCGCCCCACCTCAACCGCAGCTGAGAGCCAGGTCAACACGAGGTCAACATCTGGTCGACGCTTCGCCGACGTCGTCGTCGAGCGCCCGGGCCGCGGCGCGCGCCGCGCTCGTCGCGGCCGTGCGCGCGTCCCATCCGAGGCGCACGAGCTTGGGTATGCGCCACGGTTTGGTCACGAGATACCGCAACGACGCACCGACATTGGGTGAGCCGTCGGGATTTGCGAGCGTGATGACGTCGCCGGGTGTCACGCCGACGAGATCGCTGATCGCGCGCACCGCCGACCACGCACACGCTCGTTGCTCGCACACGGCCGCGATGGCGGCCGTCTCCATGTCGACCGCGACGAACCCGTCGGCGACGAGCGCGCGCTGCTCGTCGGGCCCGATGTCGAAATCGTCGTGCGTGACGAGCTTGCCGCGCGGCTGCACTCCGCCGAGCGGCGTGGCGTGGAACTCGGCGCCGGTCGACTTGTCGACGACGATCTCCGGGAAGAGCACATCGCCGACCACGCTCGGCCCCATGCCGCCCGCAATCCCGACGACCATCACATGTTCCACGTTCGCGGCGTCGAGCAGCCGAGCCGTTGCCGCGGCGGCACGGGTGGTGCCGATCCCCGTGCGGGCTGCGACCAGCGCCGTCCTGCCCGCGACACCCTTGTAGAGCGCGTCACCCTTCGCGCGCCGGAGAGAAAGCGCCTTCGCCAGAGGCTGCATCTCCGACGGCATGGGAGCGAGCAACCCGACGACCGCCGGGCGATTCGTGCCGGTCACAACGCCATCTTTGCGCGCGGCGCGTGGTCGGTGCCGAACGCGCTTGGCCAAACGCCCTTGCGATGTTCCATGCCCCTGCCGATGACAACGGCATGGAACACAAGATCATCGGTACCACTATGCCCGCCCTCGAAGTCACGCTCGCCCCCGGCGAGTCGGTGGTCGCCGAAGGCGGTGAGCTCTCGTGGATGACGAGCTCGATCGATCTCCACACCGCGGCGAACAAGGCGGGCGCCGGCAAGGTCATGGGAATGATGCGACGCGCGTTGAGCGGCGCAACGTTCTTCATGACCGAGTACACCGCCGAAGGCGCGTCGGGCATGGTTGCGTTCGCGACGAAGGTCCCCGGTCACATCAAGGCGATCGACCTCGACGGTTCGCACGACTTCATGGTTCACCGTCACGGTTTTCTTTGCGGCACCTCCGACATCACGCTCGGCATCGGCTTCCAGCAGAAGTTGACCGCGGGCTTCTTCGGCGGTGAAGGCTTCATCTTGCAGCGCGTCGGCGGACAGGGTCAGGCGTGGATCGAGCTCGACGGCGAGGTGGTCGAGTACGACTTGCCGGCCGGTGAGGTGCTGAAGGCGCACCCGGGCCACGTCGGGTTGTTCGAGTCGACCGTGACGTTCGAGATCGAGCGGGTGAAGGGCATCAAGAACATGCTTTTCGGCGCGGACTCGTTGTTCCTCGCCAAGCTCACGGGCCCGGGCAAGGTCTTCTTGCAGACGATGCCGCTCGCGAATCTCGCGGGTGCGCTCCGCCCGTACATCGGAGGCGAAACACAGAGCTCGTCGAGCGGCAGCGGCATCGGCGGTGCGATCGGCGGACTGCTCGGGAGCTGATGCCAGCCGTGTTACACGCGGTGTGCTGGAATCTCCCGCATGCTTGGACTCGGCGAGGGAATCTCGGGTTATTACAACGTGCTGCTCGTGCTGCACATTCTCAGCGCGATCGTCGGTCTCGGCGCCGTGATGTTGAACGGCTTGTATGCCGCACAGGCGCAGAAGCGTCCGGGCCCACCGGGGCGGGCCGTGTCCGAGGCGAACTTCGCCGTCTCGGGCATCGCCGAGTACGTGATCTACCTGATACCGGTATTCGGGATCCTGCTCGTCCTCGCGAGCCACAAGATCTTCACCTTCGGTCAGACATGGGTGTGGTTGGCGTTGACGCTGTATGTGATCGCGATCGGGATCTCGCATGCGGTGCTGATACCAGCCCACAAGAAGACCAACGCGCTGCTCGCGGAGATGGAACAGGGTCCGGCGCCCGCCGGTGGCCCGCCGCCGCAGGTGGCGCAGATCCAGGCGCTCGGCAAGCGCCAGGCCGCGGCCGGTATGACACTGAACCTCTTCGTCGTGGCGATCTTGGCGCTGATGATCTGGAAGCCGGGCTTCTGAGCCCTCAGCGGGCGCCGCGGAGCAACAACCCCGGACGCTCGCCCTGGTCGTCGCCGTCGCACAGCACGACGTGCCCTGACTTCACCGTCGTGACGTAGCCGCGCGCCCGCTGCACGAAGCGCCGCGCGTCGCCCGGCAAGTCGTGCACCATCACGGGCCGTTCGAGCTGCACATGATCGAAGTCGATCACGTTGAGGTCGCCCACCATGCCGGGCGCGAGCACCCCGCGGTCGCCGAGCCCGTACATCGACGCCGTGTCGGCCGTCATCTTCTTCACGACCCACTCGAGCGGCAGCCGATCGTGGTCGCGGTCGCGAGCCCAGTGCGCCAGCATGTACGTCGGCGTGCTTGCGTCGCACGTGGTACCGCAGTGCGCACCGCCATCGCCGAGACCCCACGCGCTCGTGGGATGCAACAGCATGTCGTGGGTCGGATCGAGTGAGAAGTTGCTGTAGTTGAGCAGCGGCCGCAGCATGAGCGCGCGCCCGTCGTCTTCGGCGAGCAGGTCGAGATACAGCTCCCAGACCGGAACACCGAGTGCAGCCGCGCGTCCCGCGATGCTCGACTCGCGCGCCGGCTCGTAGTCGGGTTCGGCGCCGAGCGGGAAGGTCCGGCCCGGGTCGACGAACTGCCGCATCGATTCGGTCGCGGCCTCGACTTCGGCCAGCAACTTGGCACGCAGCGCCGGGCTCTGCACCGCGGCGACCTTCTCGGCGAGGGACGCACCACCGATCGGCGCCCACGACGGGCAATACGCGAAGGGATGGAAGGTCTGCAACCCGAGCAGCAGCGTGACGGGACGCGCGGCAACCTGCGGCCGGACGTGCGCGCCTTCCGTCGCGGCCTGCGCGCTCAGCTCGAGCATGTCGCGCCACGCGTCGGGCGCGTGGTCGTTCTGCGTGAGCGCGAACGACACCGGCCGTTTGATCTCGGCCGCCAGCTTGCGCATCCATGCCATCTCGCGTTCGGGCGCGGCGAGGTCCTCGCCGAGCACACCCGCGGGCGCGAGCTCGAACACGCCGGTGCCGAGCGCGCCGAGCACGCGCCCGATGCCGAACAGCTCGTCCTCGGCCGCGAACGTTCCGGGGACCGGTTCGCCGTCGATCGCCATGTGCGCGACCGTGCGGCTCGTCGAGAATCCGAGCGCGCCGGCTTCCATGCCCTCGCGCACGATGCGTGCCATCGCTTCGACGTCGTCGGGAGTTGCCGCCTCGTTCTTGGCGCCACGCTCCCCCATCACATACGCGCGCACGGCGCCGTGCGGCACTTGCGCGCCGACGTCGAGCATCTTCGGCACGCGGTCGACCGCGTCGAGATAGTCGGGGAAGTGCTCCCAGCTCCACACGATCCCTTCGGAGAGCGCGGATCCGGGAATGTCCTCGACGCCTTCCATCAAGCCGATCAGCCACTCGTGCTTGTCGGGACGGGCCGGCGCGAAGCCGACCCCGCAGTTGCCCATCACGACGGTCGTGACGCCGTGCCAGCACGTCGGCGTGAGCAGCGGATCCCACGTGACCTGCCCGTCGAAGTGGGTGTGCACGTCGACGAACCCCGGCGTGACGAGCGCGCCGTCGGCCTCGATGGTGCGGCGCGCCTTGCCGTCGACCTTGCCGACTGCAGTCACGACGCGGTCGGTGATCGCGACGTCGGCCGTGCGCGCCGGCGAACCGGTGCCGTCGACGACCGATCCACCCTTCACGACGAGATCATGCATGCTCCACCTCGGGTCGGCGTCAGGCCAGCGACAAGAAGAACTCGGTTACATCTTGCACGAAGAGATCGGGCTCCTCGAGCGCGGCAAAGTGTCCACCTCGGTCGAACCGGTTGTATCGGACGACGTTGAAGCGCGCCTTCGCGTACGCCTCCGGTACGCGGAAGATCTCCTTGGGGAAGACGGCCGCCGCCGTCGGTACCGAGACGTACGCGTCGGTCGGGCCGAAGTTCCGCCCCCGCTGCGACTCGCAGTACAACCGAATCGAGGAGTTGATCGTCTTCGTCACCCAATAGACCGTGAGGTTGGTGAGGATCTGGTCGCGCGTCACCGCGTCTTCGGGATTGCCGTTGTTATCGGTCCAGGCCCGGAACTTCTCGACGATCCAGCCTGCCAGGCCGGCCGGTGAGTCGGTGAGCCCGTAGCCGAGTGTTTGCGGGTTCTTGCCCTGGATCTCCTGGTACGCGGCGCCGGTCGTCATGAACGCGGCCGCGGCCGCGAGATCGGCGGCTTCTTCGTCGGTGAGCGGGATCGCACTCGCGTCGTCCGGGAACGCGAGCAGCAGGTTCGAGTGCAGGCCGACGACGTGCTCGGGATCGTCGGCGGCAACGCGCGCGCTCACGAACGCGCCCCAGTCGCCGCCTTGCACGCCGTAACGCGTGTAGCCGAGGCGCGCCATGAGCACCTTCCACGCCGCGGCGACGCGTTGCACGTCCCATCCGGGCGCGACCGTCGGGCCCGACCAGCCGTAGCCCGGCAACGACGGCACGACGACGTGGAAGTGCGCGCGCAACGGTTCGATCACATCGAGGAACTCCGAGACCGAACCGGGCCAGCCGTGCGTGAGGACGATCGGGAGCGCGTTCGGGTCGTCGGCGCGCGCGTGGATGAAGTGGATCTGCTGACCGTCGATGTCGGTGAGGAAGTGCGGCCAGCGGTTGAAACGATCTTCTTGCGCGCGCCAGTCGAATTTGGCGCGCCAGTGATCGCAGAGCTCCTGGAGATACGCGAGATCGGTGCCGTAGTCCCAGCCGCTGCCGGGGATCTGGTCGGGCCAGCGCGTACGGGCGAGACGGTCGCGCAGATCGTCGAGCACCTCCTCCGGCACGTCGATGCGGAAGGCTCGAATCTCGTCGCTCGGCATGGGACGACGCTACAGCGCACCCTCGATAGATTCCCAGGCCATGATGCTGGATCCGCTCGCCGCGTTTCGGCTCGACGGAAAAGTTGCGATCGTCACCGGCGCGAGCGCCGGATTGGGTGCGCGCTTCGCGCAGGTGCTCGACGCCGCGGGCGCGTCGGTCGTGCTCGCGGCCCGGCGCGCCGACCGGCTGCAGGCGCTCGCCGACGAGCTCCGTCACGCGCTCGTCGTCGCGTGTGATCTGTCGGAGCCGGGCGCGCCCGCGCGGTTGGCTGCGACCGCCGTCGGGCACTACGGACGGGTCGACGTGCTGGTGAACAATGCCGGTCGCAGCGAGCCCTTGTCCGCGCTGGAGGAATCAACCGAGAAGTTCGACGCGACACTGCGCATCAACCTGGTTGCACCGTTCGAGCTCGCGCGCGAGTGCGCGCGCACGATGGTGGAAGCGGGAACCGGCGGATCGATCATCAACGTGGCGTCGATCTGGGGAATGGTCGGCGTCGGGCAGATTCCCGAAGCGGGGTACGCGGCCTCGAAAGGCGGGCTCGTCAACTTGACGCGGGAGCTCGGCGCGCAATGGGCGCGCAGGGGCGTGCGCGTGAACTGCCTCGCACCCGGCTGGTTCCGCAGCGAGATGACCGAAGGCGTGATGTTCGGCGACGAACGTTCGGAGCGCTGGCTGCGGCAGCGCACACCGATGGGCCGCGGCGGCGCCGAACACGAGCTCGACGGCGCGCTGTTGTTCCTCGCGAGCGACGCGAGCTCCTTCGTGACCGGTCAGACGCTGTGCGTCGACGGCGGCTGGACGAGCATCTAACGCTCGTCATCCCTGCGAACCGGCGTCAGCAAGGTGCGCCACGCGCAACTCAGTGACGCCGGTTGGAGGGAAGGGCCGACCGCTTAACGCTCGTAGACGCGCACGTCGGGGACGATCTGCTCGCGGAACAGCTGCAGCACCTCGCCCGGTTCGGCGTGACGACCCGTCTTCTTCTTGCTGTAGAGCAGCTTGCCGTCGACCTCGACGTCGAAGACACCGCTGGTGCCCGTCACGAACGTCAGCTCGTCGATGACGTGCTGGTAGTCGTGCAACAGATCCTCGGCCGCGCGCACGGCGCGGGCTGAATAGTCTCAGGGCACGCAGTAGGTGATGCGGACGCGATGACGCTCCATGCCGCCAGCGTAACCCGCCGAAGTGTGCTCGATTGGCGTCGGATACCGACGCTGATGGAGCAGAGAACGATGCGGACCCGCGAGCCTCAAAGGTACGAGCCGTCACGACGAACGGTCGAGGAGCCGCCGGATCGCGGC
>Ga0187777_10003496_pt1 | contig 10025 bp, 6 predicted proteins | sample 1015_Q2_SP5_10_M_FD_132416 | JGI IMG/M metagenome (GOLD analysis project Ga0187777, IMG submission 132416) | Tropical peat soil microbial communities from peatlands in Department of Meta, Colombia - 1015_Q2_SP5_10_MG | ecosystem: Environmental > Terrestrial > Soil > Wetlands > Peat | place...
CCGATTCCGCGCTCCAGACAGGGTGAGAACGTTCCGCTCGTCACCTCGCCGCCACCGATCAGCGGGTTCCCCTGGCGGGCGATGCCCTGCCCCTCGATCGCGAACGGAACGAGCTTCTGCGCGGTGCCCTCGCGGCGGGCGGTGGCGATCGGCTCCGAGCCGATGAACCCGGTCGCCTCCTTGCAGCACCAGCCGAGGCCCGCCTCGATCGGCCCGCGATCCTCACTGAGGTCGTTGCCGTAAAGGTGGAAGCAGACCTCGAGGCGCAGCGTGTCGCGGGCACCGAGGCCGACGGGGGCTGCGCCGGCCTGTGTGATCGCGTCCCACACACCGGCGGCGTCGTCGGGGCGGAGCAGCAGCTCGACCCCGTCCTCGCCGGTGTAGCCGGTGCCGCACACGAGCATCGCCGCGCCCGCCACCGTGCGCTCGCACGTGTGCATCCGCGGCGGGAGCCGTCCGTCGGTAAGCCGCCCCACGATCTCGCGCGCCCGCGGACCCTGCACCGCGAGCATCGCGAAGTCGGCCGCGCGGTCAATCACGTCCACGTCGAAGGAGCTGGCGTGCAACTGCAGCCACGCGAGGTCCTTCTCGTGGTTCGCGGCGTTGGTGACAGTCAGGAACGTGCTATCCGACATCCGGTAGGTGAACAGGTCGTCGAGCACGCCACCGTCCTCGCGGCACATCACGCTGTACTGGGCGCCGCCCTCCGGGATACGCCGCACTTCGTTCGACAGCATCCGCTGGAGGAACTCGGCCGCCTGCGGCCCTGTGGTCTCGACCTGACCCATGTGGGAAACGTCGAACACGCCCGCGCGATCCCGGACCGCGACGTGCTCCTCACGGATGCCGGCGTACTGAACCGGCATCTCCCAGCCGGCGAACGGAACCAGCCTCGCGCCGGCAGCCGCGTGGCGGTCATACAGGGGCGTGCGCCTCAATTCGGTTGTGGACGACACCGAAACTGGAGGCTAGCTCACGGGGCGTCGGTGGTGGCGGTGGCCGGCGGTGGCGTCGGCCAGGCAAAACGCACCAAACTCCCCGCGCCCGGGGCGCTAGGTGCAGATAAGCGTCCTGGAAATGCTTATCTGCACCCGGCGCTCCGGGAGACCCCGACTTTGGCACGTTATGCATCTCCTTAGGCGGGGCGGCGGCGGCAGCCAGACGGGAGCCCGGTTCGGCCGCGATTCAGAGTGACTGCCTCGCGACATTCGATCCGTATCGCGCGCATGCGTGCTGCGTAGGCGTGTGGCCCCACCCGGGCGCCTCGCGCCCGACCTAGCGACCGACAGACATGCTGCGCCGGCGCACGGGCACCCGGTGCGGCACGCACCGGAGCTACGGCGCTATTTGCTTAGTCGAGTGATAGATCTGCGACACGACCGCCCACGCCGGCTTTTCGTTCCCGCTGAAGTCGAGGAGCCCCTTCTGGTTGTACGGCGGGTCCGGGCGCGGATCGCCACCGGAGTACGTTGGGAACGCCACGTAGTCCTGGAGCGCGAAGTACATCGCCCCGGACAGCCACGGCTTGGTGGCGAACACGCCGAGATGGAACGCGACCGAGTTGGACTGGAACGCGTACGTCCCGCGCTCCTCGACCGGACCGTTGCGGTTCGCGTCAAAACCGAACTCGGTGATCATGATCGCCTTGGTCGGGTAACAGGCCCGGACCGAGTCGAGGAACGGGCTGAGCGCGTCGCGGTCGTCGTCGCCCCCACCGCCGGCGTCGAACCAGCCGAAGTACTCGTTGTCCCCGATGACGTCGAGCGGGTCCCATGCCTTCTGACAGCCCAGGCCCGGCCAGTTGCTCACCGCCATCCCCACCGGACGTGTGGGGTCGAGCTTCTTCGAGAGCGCGACCGCGCCCGAGATGTAGCCCGCCTCGGCCGCCGTCGGTGGCGACGGCAGCTCGTTCCCGATCGACCACAGCAGGATCGACGGGTGGTTCTCGTTGTCGAGGATGTTGTCCTCGAGCATTGTGCGGGCCTGCGCCAGCCACCCCGGCTGGCCGAGGTATTGCGACTGCACCTGATAGACGGGGACCTCCGACCAGATCAGGATCCCGTCGCGATCGGCCATCTCCTCCATCTCGGGGCCGACCGGATAGTGGGCCCTGATCACGGTGGCGCCGAGCTGCTGCACCCACGACATCAGCTGCGCGTCCTGGGCGGGAGTCATGGCCGCGCCCGTCTGCAACGTCTGCTCGTGCAGGTTCACGCCGCGGAGGTTGAGCAGCCGTCCGTTCAGCTCCATCTGGCCGTTCTTGATCGTGATCGTCCGGATCCCGCTGTAGGTGAAGTACCCGCCGAGCCGCCGGCCGCGCGAGTCCGAAACCGTGAGCGTCGCGCTGTAGAGCTTCGGATGGCCCGGCGCCCACAACGACGGGTGGGGAACCTTGACCGACCCCTGAGCGGTCCAGGTGCCGTGCGCCGCGATCGTCGCCGACCCGAACCGCAGCTTCCCGGTTCCGTAGGTCCCGGTCAGCGACACCTTCTGCCTCGAACCAGTGACGTTACGCACGAGCACCTGTTCCTCGATGTCGGCATCGCACTTCGGACACGGATGGAGCGTGCGGATCTGGACCTGGGACAGGTCGGCGGTCTGCACCGCCCGCAGGTAGACCTCGCGCAGGATCCCCCCGTAGTTCCACCACTGCCCGCCCGGACCGGGCGGCAGGTCGGCGGCGGTCCGCCGGTTGTCGACGCGCACCACCAGCCGATTGACGCCGCTTCGCAGACCGGTCAGATCGAGCTCCCACGGCAGGTAGGCGCCGACGTGGCTGCCGATCTCGCGCCCGTTCAGCCACACGGTCGCGCGGTAGTTGACCGACTCAAAGCGGATGATCCAGTGCCGGCCCGACCTCGGGACATAGCTCGCAAAGGCGCCCGCCGGAAGTGTGAAGTCCCGGCGGTACCACCCGACGTAGCCGTTCATGCTGGCCTGCGAGAAATCGCCCGCGTTGTAGGCGTTGGGAACCGTGGTCGTCGTCCAGCCGGCGGTCGAGGCGACGTTCCGCCACCAACCTTGTGCGAGGCCGACGTCCGAGGTGTCGGCGCGATACAGCCAGGTGCCGCCGAGCAGGTACCGGCCGGTCTGGCCGTCGCTGTACCACGCTCCCTTGGTCGGCGGCTGCGCGCTGTACGCAGGGCCTTGCGCGTGGGCGACGCCACTCGCGGCGAGCGCGAGCACGAGCACGAGCACGAACGCCAGGGTCAGCGCGCGCCGGATCATTGCGTGAGCGACCATTAGCCCCCGGAGCCGGCCCCGCCCGCCCTGATCTTCACGTGACGGACCACCGTGGTCTGGTTGCCGGCACGGTCGGCGACCGTGATCGTGATCCTGTAGCGCCCCGCCCGCCGGAACACGTGCGCAATCCGATGCGTGCCCGGCTTGACATGGGTGACGGTCCCGTCACCCCACCTGATCGTCAGCTTCGCCACGCCCGAAGCGTCGGCAGCAGGGAGCCCGGGCGGCGCCGGGTCCCGGTAGCGAAGCCGGAGCACCTCGTCCGATCCGGCCCGGCGCGGGCCGGACGCGGTCACGGTGAGAAGCGGCGGGACCGTGTCGACGAATATCCGGGCGACCTTCGAGACTCCCGTCAGGTTGGCCGGATTGGTCGCAGTCACCTGCCACCCGTGCGGGCCGTTGGCAAGCGCGGTCGTGACCCGGAGCAAGCTGCCCCCGGTCTGGCCGACCTGAACCCCGTCGACGGTCACCGTATAGGTGATTGGACCCCATCGGGCGCTTACCGGGGACCACCTGAGCACCGGCTGGGCGCTCCTCGAATACGACAGCGTTTTCGGGACGGTCGCCGATCCGGGCGGCTGGTACATCTGGTCGACGACGATCTGGTTCGCGCCAGAGGCCCCCTGGACCCAGGCGACCGCCGCGTCCCCGCCACCGTCGCCGGTGGCCGCGATTCCGAGCGCTGCGTCGGTCGGGCCGCCGGCGGGCGAGGACAGGACGAGCTCCGGGCCGAGCGTCGAGGCTCGCGGCTCATACCGGACCCGGATCTCCGCAGGCCCCGCGGTTCCGGGCGTCTGCTGCCAGGCCACGAGTGTGGAGAACAGGCCGGCGACCCCCGGCACCGCGTAGGGCGCCCCGGTGCCCGGCAGGCTGTTGACCTGAAGCACCGGACCGTACGCGCCGTTGTTGCCGAGCTCCATCGCGACCACGTTGTTCGAGACCTGGCCCGCCGCGGTCACGAACCCTTGGCCGTATTCGGTCATCGCGACCGCCGGCTCGATGCCGCTGTCGGTTCCGGGAGTTGTGAGCCCATCGGCGGCGATGGCGCCGTCGTACTGCGAGGCGCGCAGCCGGTTCACCAGCACCCGCGATTGATCGACGCCTCCACACGAAAAGACCTCCTGGAAGGCCACATCCGCGTACGAGGAGTCGCCGCCCGCCGACACCGACGGATCGCCGGCCGACACCTCGCCGCACCCCGACAACGACGCGAGGTCGGCCTGCTCGTCGACCATGCTCGGCGAGGTCCCCCAGACGCGGCGGGAGAACACGTGGCCTCCCTCCCCCCAGACCACGATCGCCACGCCGTCGCCGGCGGCCGCGACCTGCGGCGCTCCCGACCCGGTGCCGGCGTCGTCGGCAGGCGTGTCGTTGAGCGGTGCCGCTTCGAGCGACCACTCCCCGCTGTCGTAATACGCGGCCCTCACGTCGTGGCCGGCGCCGTCGGCGATCGTGAACGCCAGGTAAGCCTTGCCGAAGTTGGTCATCTCGAGCGACGGATTGCTCGCTCCGGCGGCAAGTGCTTGCGGCGATCCGAACCCGGCGTTGGGACCCGCCTTGTCGGCCACGTACAGCTGGCCGCCGCTGATGAACCCGACCAGCAGCACGCCTCCATTGCCGGCCGCGATCACGGGCTCAGACGAAGCGCCGAGGAGCCCTGCGTCCACCTCAACCGGCGACTGGAACTGCCCGCCGATGAGCGCCGAGACGAACACATGCGAGATCCCCGAGACGGCCTTGGAGTACACGAGCCCACCGGTCCCGTCGCGAGCGATCGACAGCCCGCCGAGGCCCGAGATCGCGGCGCTGGGGCCGTCGATCACGGTCGGCGGCGCGGGCGAGGGCTGGGCCAGCGCCGGGCCGGCGAGCACCGCGACGATGCCGAGCGCGAGCAGCGCGACGCGCAGCGACCTGCTCAGCATCAGTTGTCGGCCGTAACGTCTGACGGGTCTAGAACAACTCAGGACGGCGCAGGTTGCGCCGCACCGGATGACGGACTGTTAAGGGAGGGTTCAGTGATCCTTGAGGAACGACGGAATGTCGATCTCGTCGTCGCGGATCTCGAGCGAGGAGCGCTGGTCGTCGTCCATCGTTACGTCCCGGTCTCGCCCGCGCCGACGGGTCGACTCGCGAGCCTGGCTCGGCCGCGCGTAGCGATGGTCGAAGCCGGTGGCGATCACGGTGACCCGGACCTCGTCGCCCATCGAATCGTCGATCACCGCTCCGAAGATGATGTTCGAGTTCTGGTCGGCGGCGCTCTGGACGATCTCCGCGGCCTCGTTGACCTCGAACAGGCCGAGGTCGTGGCCGCCCGTGATATTCAGCAGGATGCCGGTGGCTCCCTCGACGGATTCCTCGAGCAGCGGTGAGGAGATGGCCGCCTTGGCCGCCTCGGCCGCCCTGTTCTCGCCGCCGGCGTTCCCGATGCCCATCAGCGCCGTCCCCGCGTCATGCATGATCGTGCGGACGTCGGCGAAGTCGAGGTTGATCAGGCCTGGGATCGTGATCAGGTCGGTGATGCCCTGAACGCCCTGGCGCAGCACGTTGTCGGCCTCGCGGAACGCGTCGAGGATCGTGGTGCGCCGTTCGACGATCGCGAGCAGCTTCTCGTTCGGGATCACGATCAGCGTGTCGACGTGCTCGCGGAGCTTCTGGATGCCGTCCTGTGCCTGGCGGGCGCGCTGCGTGCCCTCGAACGCGAACGGCCGTGTGACGCAGCCGACGGTCAGCGCGCCGATCTCGTTCTTGGCGATCTCCGCGATCACGGGGGCCGCACCGGTGCCGGTGCCGCCTCCCTCGCCCGCGGTGACGAACACCATATCCGCGCCTTTCAGCGCCTCCTTGATCTCGTCGCGGGACTCCGCCGCCGCGCCCTGGCCGATCTCCGGGTTGGCGCCCGCGCCGAGGCCCTTGGTCAGCTCGTGCCCGATGTTCAGCTTGATGTCGGCGTCGCACATGGCGAGCGCCTGAGCATCGGTGTTGCACGCGATGAACTCGACTCCGCGGAGGCCGGCGTCAACCATGCGATTGACCGCGTTGGTGCCGCCGCCGCCGACGCCGACGACTTTGATGACTGCGAGGTAACTGCCGCTTTCCATTGGTGACCGTCCGACCCTTGAGTTAGCGTTGAGCGTTTTGTGGTCAGTCGCTCCTAGCGGGAGTTTCGCACGTTATTCCCTGGACTTGCGGGAAGTCAACGTTCACGCCCCGGACGCAAGCTCTGTTGCAGATCGCCTAACCCTCGACGAGCGGCAAAGAGTTGAGAAATTTCAACAGTAAAGCTCAACTCGAGGGTTAGGTTCCTGGAGAAGGAGTTGAGGTCTGACTATCAGGAGTTCCTTGGCTCCCGCCCGTGGTGGTCTGCGAGCCGCTCGTGGCGAGACCTGCCGCGGCGAGCGCCTGGGACCCGACCCCTGCGGCAGGCATCGCCGGGTCGGTCACATCGATGTACGTGGCGTTCGCTGAGGCCGGGGCGGCAAGCACCGCGGTCGCGGCCGCCCACTTAGCGTGCAGCTCGCTCGGGGTGCCGAAGTAGATCGCCGGACCCGAGCGGAGCTGGACGACGAGTCCCCGCGGTGGGCTCGTCGTCACCTGGCTGATCCTCGCCTCGAGCCGCCGCGGCGTGGCCGCGAGCAGCGCCAGCGCATCCAGGGCAGTCCGATCGGTGACATGCGACCCGCCCGGAAGCGAGCTGATCGGGACCGACGGCAGCGAGGCCACGGGCACGTCGTGAAGCAGTGTGCCGTCGGCGCTCGCCGCAACCATCTCACCACCCGCGACCAGCGCCCCAACGGGAAGCTGCTCGATCACGTGGATCCGCATCCCGTGTGGGAACTGGGTGCTGACCCGCAGGTCCTTGACCACCGGGTACGGCGCCACAGCGGTCCGCAGCTGGCCGAGGTGGACGTCGAGCGTGGTCATGTTGCGTGCCGCAATGTCGAGCGCAGAGCGGACCTGAACCGCGTCGGGGCCGGACAGGCCGGTCACGGTGACGCGGTCGACCGAGACGAGCGAGGAGTCGCGCAGCCACACCCACGCCCCGCCCAGCAGCGCCAGCAGCGCCACCGCGCCCAGGACGATCCACACCCGGAGACGCACGCGTCCCTTGGCGATGATCATCCGCGATTCCAGTCGGCGGGAAGCTCGACGGGCCCGAGCGTCTGGACCTCCGGCTCGAGCGCGATGCCGAACCGCTCCTTGACGCGCCAGCGCCCCTCTGCCATGACCGCGACGACGTCGGCGGTGGTGGCGTCGCCGTGGTTCTCGATGAAGTTCGCGTGCTTGACCGAGAACCCGGCGCCCCCGATCCGCAGGCCCCGGCAGCCGGCGGCGTCGAGCAACTGCCCCGCGGTGCGGTTCTCGGCGCGCGGATCGTCGGGGTTCTTGAAGGTCGAGCCGAACGTCTTGATGCCGGACGGCTGGGCGGCCTTCCGGCGGGCCCGCATGTCGGCGATCGTCGCCTTGACCTCGTCGCTCGCGGCCGGGTTCAGCGCGAAGCTGGCCTGGGCGACGACCTCGCCTGGGTTTAGGTTCGACCGTCTATAGGCGAAACCGAGCCGGTGTGGCGTCCGGCGCTCAGTCCCCGTGGGACCGGCGACGTCAACCCATTCGAGCACCCGGGCGAGCTCGCCGCCGTACGCGTTGGCGTTCATCCGAACCGCCCCTCCGACGGTCCCGGGGATGTTGACCCCGAACTCGATGCCGGTAAGCCCGGCTTGCGCAGCCCGCGCGGACACCGCCGGCAGTCGCGCCCCGCCCCCGCAGCGAATCTGGGTTCCGTCCAGTTCGATCGTGCTCAGCTCCTTGTCCAGCTTGAGGACCAGCCCGCGGACGCCGACGTCCGCCACGAGGAGGTTCGACCCCGACCCGACGACCCCTACCTCGTGTCGCTCCGCGTCGGCCCAGGCGAGCAGGCGCTCTAGCTCCTCGACCGATCCGGGGCGCGCGAACAGCTCGGCAGCGCCGCCGGTGCGGATCGTGGTCAGGCGGGCCAGCGGATAGTCCCGTTGGACCCGTGGAGGCGTGTCGACCATCGGGCGCAGCGTAGATTGCGGTCCGGCGGTCCGCTGCTAGACGACCAGAGAGCGGGCCAGCGCGTCTACGTCGCCGGCGCCCATCGCGAGGCACAGATCGCCGTCGCGGAGCGTTGCGTTCAAGAAGCGGCGGGCATCGTCGAACGAGGGGAGCCACGCGACTGTGCGACCCTGCGCGGCGTCGGCGGCGGCCGCCGCGATCAGGTGTCCATCCACCCCGGGGAAGTCCTCGGCGCGCTCGCGGGCCGGGTATATGGCGAGGACCACGACGAGATCGGCGCCGGCAAGAGCGCGACCGAACTCGCGCGCGAGCGCGCGAGTGCGCGAGTAGAGGTGCGGCTGGAACACGGCCACGAGCCGCGCCGGCGCGAGCGTCCGGGCCGCGGCGATGGTGGCGGCGACCTCGGTCGGGTGGTGGGCGTAGTCGTCGTATATCGGGATATGGGTTTCGGTGGACCCGAGCAGCTCGAATCGCCGTCGAGCACCCCGAAAATCGGCGAGCGCGGCGGCGGCCGGAGTCGGATCGGCGCCCGCCAGCGCCGACGCGGTCAGCGCCCCGGCGGCGTTCACAGCGTTGTGCTCACCTGGAACGGCCAGCGACACTTCGATTCCGCGCCAGTGAAAACGTGATCCGCTCGTCGACAGGGTGGTGTCGGCGGAGTCGTAAGCGAGCGCGCCGTCCGGAGCGAGCGCCCGAAGCTGCGGGCGGTCCCAGACGACGGCACCGAGCTGCGCCCGACCCATGAATTCGCGGAGCGTCTCCTCGAGGTCGAGTCGTGAGCTGTAGGTCGAGTGATGGTCGAGCTCGGCGTTCGTCAGCACGGCGATCTCGGGCCACAGCCGGAGCAGCGATCGGTCCGACTCGTCGGCTTCGACGACGATCCACTCGCCGCTGCCCCAGCCGGCGTTGACCCCGGTGTCGCCGAGCTCACCGCCGACCACGTACGCCGGGTCGAGCCCGCATGCCCGCAGGATGTGCACGATCATCGCCGCGGTCGTGGTCTTGCCATGGGTGCCGGTGACCGCCAGGCAGCGGCGAAGCGCGGCGATCTGCGCCAGCAGCTCCGAGCGGTGCAGCTCACGACCCTGCGCGGCCCGGCGCTCGGGATTGTCCGGCGGCACCGCGGTCGAGAACACGACCTCGACCCCGGGCGGGACATTTTCGGCGCGGTGCCCGAGCGTGGGCTCGATCCCGTGCTCGCGCAGTCGCTCGGTGTAGCTCGAGAGCGCCCGGTCAGAGCCCGTGACGCTCGCTCCGAGCTCGCGGGCGATGATCGCGAGCCCGCTCATACCGGCCCCGCCGATGCCGACGAAGTGGAGCCTCCGCGCGGTCCAGTCCTCTCCTGGCCGGTTCACCCCTCGCGCTCGAGCACGACGACCGGAAGGTCACGGCTCGTCTTGTGCTGATACTCGTCGTAGGCCGGCCAGCGGTCGGTCATCAGCTTCCACAGCTCGGGCTTCTCGTCGGGCGCGGCGGTCCGGGCGTGCGCCTGAAAGCGATCTCCGCGCACCTGCACGGTGACGTCGGGTTCCGCGGACAGGTTCAGATACCACGCCGGATGCTCCTCGGCGCCTCCCTTGGATGCGACGACCACATAGTCGTCGCCGTGCTTTCCGTAGATCAGCGGGGTACTCCGTGGGTCGCCTGAGCGCCGGCCCGTGGTCGTCAGGATCAACACCGTCGCTCCCTGCCAGTCGTGTCCCTCGGCCCCATCGGTCTGCAGATACCGCCTGACATGCTCCTGGCCG
>Ga0187777_10003497_pt1 | contig 10024 bp, 11 predicted proteins | sample 1015_Q2_SP5_10_M_FD_132416 | JGI IMG/M metagenome (GOLD analysis project Ga0187777, IMG submission 132416) | Tropical peat soil microbial communities from peatlands in Department of Meta, Colombia - 1015_Q2_SP5_10_MG | ecosystem: Environmental > Terrestrial > Soil > Wetlands > Peat | place...
GCCGTACATCTATCCCGACAACGACCTGAGCTTCTCCGGCAACTTCCTGAACATGCTGTTCAAGATGACGGAGCTCAAGTACCAGCCGAACCCGGTGCTCGTGCGCGCGCTCGACGTGCTCTTCATCTTGCACGCGGACCACGAACAGAACTGCAGCACCAGCGCGATGCGCGGCATCGGCAGTTCGCACGTCGACCCCTATTCGGCGCTGGCCGGCGCGTCGGCGGCGCTGTACGGACCGCTGCACGGCGGTGCGAATGAAGCCGTCCTGCGGATGCTCAACGAGATCGGATCGGTCGGCCGCGTGCCCGAGTTCATCAAGCGGGTGAAATCGGGCGAGGGCTCCCGTCTCATGGGCTTCGGCCACCGCGTCTACAAGTCGTACGATCCGCGCGCGAAGGTGATCAAGAAGATCGCCGATCTGGTGTTCGCCGTCACCGGCAAGAATCCGCTGCTCGAGATCGCGCTGGAGCTCGAGCGCATCGCGCTGCAGGACGATTACTTCGTCTCGCGCAAGCTGTACCCGAACGTCGACTTCTATTCGGGACTGATTTACCAGGCGATGGGCTTCCCCGTCGAAATGTTCCCCGTGCTCTTCGCCATCCCGCGCACCGCCGGCTGGATCGCGCAGTGGGAGGAGATGCTGCAGGATGCGGAGCAGAAGATCGCCCGGCCGCGGCAGATCTACGTGGGCCCCGAGCGTCGGGATTACGTGCCGAAGGACAAGAGAGCATGACGAACCGTTCAACGCAGCGCACGCGGAGAACGCAGAACACGGCGTTCTCTGCGATCTCCGCGATCGCTGCGTTGATCGTGATGCTCGGCCCGCGCGCGTTTTCTCAAGGCGCGCCTCGCTTCGATTCCGCCCGCGCCTGGGAACACCTCCGCCAGCTGGTCGCGATCGGACCGCGGCCGGCGGGCTCGCCGGCGATCGAACAGTCCCGCGCCTACATCAAGGCGCAGCTCGCCGCCGCCGGCGTCGCCGTCCGCGAGCAGGCGTGGGACGACACGACGCCGAATGGCCCGACGCACATGGTGAACCTCATCGCGACGGTGCCCGGCGCCCGTCGCGATCGGATCGTGATCTCCGGGCATTACGACACCAAGCCGTTTCGGGAGTTCCGCTTCGTCGGCGCGAGCGACGGCGGCTCGAGCGCCGCCTTCCTGGTGGAAATCGCGCGCGTCCTGAAGGGACGGACGAATCCCTTCACGATGGAGATCCTGTTCCTCGACGGCGAAGAAGCGGTGTGCCGGAACTGGGACGATTGCGGGCGGCCGGGCGCGCCGGACAACACCTACGGCAGCCGCCATTACGTCAACGCCGCGCGCCAGTCGAACACCCTCGCGTCACTCAAAGCCAACATCCTCGTCGACATGATCGGCGACCGCGATCTTCGGATCGAGCGGGACTCGCTCTCCACCGCCTGGCTCACCGACATCGTCTGGGACGCCGCGAGGAAGCAGAAGCTGGACGGCGTGTTCGTGCCGATCGCCTCGCCGGTCGAAGACGACCACGTGGCCTTCCTGCAGGCGGGCGTGCCCTCGGTCGACATCATCGACCTCAATCGGTACGCCGAGCTCGGCCGGTGGCACACCCCCCAGGACACCCTGGACAACGTCAGCGCGCGCAGCCTCCAGACCGTCGGCGACGTCGTTCTCGCGGCCCTGCCTCAGATCGAGGCCCATCTCAAGTAGCGCAGACCTTTCTCAAGTAGCGCAGACCTTGAGGTCTGCCCGTCAGAGCTGGAGGGCCTGCGCTGCGCCTGCCACGCTGCCAACCCTTTTTCACGAATTCCGTCTAAGTAGCTGAATGGACGCGATCGACGCGGCCACCACCCTGGCGCGGGCGTGCGACGGCGACGACGAGGCGTTTCGGCGGCTCGTCGAAACCCATAGCCGCGCCCTGTTCAGGCTGGCGTATCGGCTCACCGGGAACGAGCAGGATGCCGAGGATGTCGTGCAGGACGCGCTGATCCGCGCATATCGCCGCCTCGGCAGCTTCGAATCACGTGCGGCCTTCGCCACCTGGCTGTACCGGATCGCGGCGAACTGCGCGGTGGATCACCTGCGATCGCGGCAGGGGCGCGACGCCCGCCATGAGGTGCTGCCCGAAGCGGCCGACGCCCCGGAGTCGCCGCTCCCAGGTCCCGATCGGCTCGCGGCCAGCGCCGAAATCGACCGACACGTTCGCGCGGCGTTGGCCGACATGAGCCCGCTCGAGCGAACGGCGTTCACGCTCCGCCACTTCGAAGGCCGTTCGATCAACGAGATCTGCCGGACGCTCGGCGTCGGGTCGAGCGCGGCCAAACACAGCGTGTTCCGGGCGGTCCGGAAGCTGCGGGCGGCGCTCGCGCCGCTCGCGTCGAAGGAAGGGTCAACGTGTTGAGCCATCGGGTGAACCACCACTACGGCGAAGACGAGCTCGTCCTCTACTACTACGGTGAAGGGCGCCACCGTACGCGTGTCGCTCGGCATCTGGAGCAGTGCGACGCCTGCCGCGCGGCCTACGCGAGCCTCGCCGCCGCGCTCGGCCTCGTCTCCGCGTCCGCCGGCGAAATCCCGCAGCGGGGCGATCAGTACGGCCTCGAAGTGTGGCAGCGCATCCGCCATCGGCTTCCCGAGCGCGAGCGCGTGTGGTGGCCGAACGTCTTCGCGTCGTTCGAGGGACGGCTCGCGGCGCTCGCCGGTGTCGCCGCGCTGGCCGCCGTCGCGGCGCTCGTCGTCGGGGCATTTTTCCTTGGGCGCGCGTGGCCAGACACCTCGACGCCGGTCGACGGCTCTGCGCCGCCGCCGCCCGTTGCACGGGTCATCGATCCGCCCGAAGTCGCTCCGGCCCTGGCATCGGCAGTGGCCGACCATCTCGAACGGTCCGAGCGTCTGCTCACGGACGTGATGAACGCGTCGAGCCAGCGCGACCTCGCGGCCGAGCGCTCGTGGGCCGCCGATCTGGTATCGGAAGGCCGGCTGTATCGGCGCGAGGTCGAGGCGACCGGCGACGAGGCGCTCGCCAGCGTGCTGGACGATCTCGAACGGAATCTGCTCGAAGTCGTCCACAGTCCGTCGCCGATCAGCGCGGCGGCGCTCGCCGACATTCGCAACCGCATCGACGCGGCGGCGCTCCTGTTCAAGGTGCGGGTGCTCGGCGACGAGCTTCGCGAACAGCAGCGTGCGGCCGATCCCTACGTTCGTCAGACATCCACCCCCAAGGCAGGTTGAATCATGAGGACACGAGTCGTCTTCTCCGCATTCGTTTTCGTGGTCGCCGGGGCGACGGCCGCCGCCGCGCAGGGCCCGGAGCCGGCCCCGGCGCCGCCGGCGGCTCCCGCTGCGCCAACGGCCACCGCTCCGGCGGCGCCCGAAGCGCCGGGCCGAGGCCGCCCCGGCCGGCCTGGTGAGCTGGGAGCGCCGGTCATGCCTCCACTGGTGCCCCTGATGCCGCTCACGCTCGACGGCGATGCACTCTACGAACAGGCGCGGAACCTGATCGAACGCGGTCGCTACGACGCGGCGCTCCAGCAGTTCGACCGTCTCGCGGAGATGAAGACGCCGCGGACCGATGCGGCGATGTACTGGAAGGCGTACGCGGCGGAAAAGCTCGGGAACCAGGCGCAGGCGCTCGCCACGCTGGCCGACCTGCAGAAGCAGTTCGCCGACAGCCGGTGGCTCAAGGACGCGCGAGCGCTCGAACTCGAGGTTCGGCAGGCATCCGGCCAGCGCGTCTCGCCCGACGCGCAGCCCGACGAAGATCTGAAACTGCTCGCGCTCCAGGGTCTGATGCAGAACCAGCCCGACGAGGCGTTGCCTGTCATCGAGAAGATGCTGGCGGGCAGCGATAACGTCCGCGTGAAAGATCGCGCGCTGTTCCTTCTGAGCCGGAGCCGCAACGCGCGCGCGCGCGACATCATCGCGTCGACGGCGAAGAGCGGCTCGAATCCCGACCTCCAGCTCCGCGCCATCACCTATCTCGGCATGATGCGCGACGCGAACGGCGCCGCGCCAGAGGCGACCTCCGCCCTTCAGGACGTGTACAGGACCACGTCCGACGACTCGGTCAAGCGCGCCGTGATCCGCTCGATGGGCATGAGCAACAACGCGGCCTCGCTCGTCGCCATCGCCAGAACCGAGAAGAATGCCGAGCTCAAGAAGGAAATCGTCGCTCGTCTGTCCACCATGAAGACGAAGGAAGCGACCGATTACCTGCTGGAGCTCCTCAAGTGACCCGCACGTGGGTGGCGCTGCTGCTGGCGGCGTTCACCGTGTCGGCGGCGCGCGCCGAACTCGTCAACGCGCGTTCGGAATCGCGCTCGGCGGCACAGGGCGTCGCCGCCGCGATCCGGCAGATCGCCGACCGACCTGCGGCCTGGATTACCTACCGCGTCCCGATGGCCGCCGACCGCGGACGCCACCTGTGCGACGGCTGGAGCGGCCGCACGTTCCTCGAGCCGCCGCGGGAACTCGTCGTGCTCGCGCGGATCGAGTCCGGCGCCGTCACTCACGTGAGGACGTCGTCTCCGGACTGCGAGGTCGATGCGGGCGGCATGCCGGTCGTCGCGCTGACCGACGTCAGCGCGGCCGAGAGCGCGTCATGGCTGGGATCGGTGATCGCCTCGGCGGCGGCGTCAGGCGGCCGGCGGGATCGAGTGTGGCAGCCGGCGATCTCGGCCCTCGGCCTGCAGGACGGCCCCGCCGCCATCGCCGAGCTGATTCAACTGGCGCAGACGACGAGGGATCCGGACCTGCGCCGGGAGGCGGTGAACTGGCTGACGCGCGCGACCGATCCGAAGGCGCGCGAGTTCGTCACGAACGTCCTGACGTCTTCCAACCGACGGTGACGGCAGGCCTGAAGGCCTGCGCTACGACTGTCACCATTGCGCCTGATCAGGTGTAGCGCGGACCTTCAGGCCTGCCGTCGGCCCGACGCTTTCCAACCGGCAATGCCGAAGACGAGGATGATCCCCGCCGCGGCGCTCGCGAGCCACAGTCCGCGCGTCACCGCCGGCCGCATCCAGTCGTCCATGCGCGCGTAGGCACCGCCGTTGCGCGCGGCAAGTCCGGCGGAGACGATGAATTCGCGGCCGGCCACGACGATCACGTGGTCGAACACGACGTTCCACACCACGACCGCCCAGACGATCCACAGGGCGAGCGCGAGCCTGCGAAAAACGGGGTCGTACCCCCTTCTTGTGCGGTTCATAACAGAGGGGTACGACCCCCTTCTCCCGCAAGCACGCCGCGGATCTGGTCGACGGCCCATGCCGTCTCCGATTCGGTGATCACGTACGGCGGCATGAAATAGAGGACGTTGCCGAGCGGCCGCATCAGCAGGCCGCGATCGAGAAACGCGCGCGCGAGCCGCGGTCCGAGGTCGTCGAGGTAGCCGCCGGCCGCCTTCGTGGATTTGTCGGACACGAGCTCGAGAATGCCGACCCCGCCGATGACCCGCACCTCGCCGACGAGCGGCAGCCCCGCGAGCGGCGTCAGACCGTCGCGGAGCCAGCGCTCCAGCGTCGCGAAGCGCTCGACAGCGCCGTTCTCGCGCAGCAGATCGAGGCTGGCGAGCGCCACCGCGCAGGCTAGGGGATTGGCCGTGTACGAATGGCCGTGGAAGAACGTCTTTGCCCGGTCCTCGCTCAGGAACGCGGCGAAGACATTCTCGGTCGCGACGGTCGCGCCCATCGGCAGGTACCCGCCGGTCAGCGCCTTCGACAGGCAGATGATGTCCGGCCGCACGCCGGCGTGCTCGCACGCGAACAGACGACCGGTCCGTCCGAACCCGGTGAGCACCTCGTCGGCGATCATCAGAACGCCGTGCCGATCGCAGAGGCGGCGCACGCCGGCAAGATATTCGGCCGGCCACACGATCATGCCGCCGGCCCCCTGCAGCATCGGCTCGACGAGGACCGCCGCCATCTGATCGCCCTGCTCCACGAGCACACGCTCGAGGCTGCCGAGGCAATCAATCGCGCAGCGCGCGCGCTCGAGCCCGAGGGGACAGCGGTAGCAATACGGCGGCTCCGCTCTCGACACGTCGAACAGCATCGACGTGAACGGCTTGGTGAACAGCGACTCTTCGCTCGCCGACATCGCGCCGACGGTATCGCCGTGATACGCGTGATGCAGCACCGCGAAGCGGCGGCGGTGTCCCTCGCCGCGATTGCCCCAGTATTGAAGCGCGAGCTTCAAAGCGACTTCGACCGCCGTCGAACCGTTATCGGAATAGAAGACGCGGGTCAGCCCGGCCGGCAGCACGGAGACGAGCTGTTCAGCCAGGCTCACCGCGGGCGGATGCGTGCATCCGGCGAAGACGACGTGCTCGAGGATCGCGGCCTGGGCGGCAAGGGCCGCGTTCAGCTTCGGATGGGCATGGCCGTGGACCGTCACCCACCACGACGAAATCCCGTCGAGAAGCCGGCGGCCGTCCTGCGTGTACAGGTAGACGCCTTCGCCCTTCACGATCGGCAGCGGCGCCGGCGCCGTGAGCATCTGCGTGTAGGGATGCCACACGTGCGCGCGATCGCGGTCGACGAGATCGCCGGTCACTCGAACAAGAGATTCAGGCATCCGTGTGGATCGAGGCTGGCGTCCGCCCAGGCCCGCAGCGCCTCCGGACCGAACGGTTCGAATATCGGCATCTCACCCACGACCGTCGTCCGGCCCCAGCGCTCGATCGCCGCGCGGTTCGCTTCGTCGCGCGGACCGACCATGACGACGCCCGCGACGCTGATCCCGCGGCCGCGCGCGGCCTCGAGCGTCAGCAGCGTGTGGTTGATCGTCCCGAGCGTGCTGCGCGCCACGACGACGGCGGGCAAGGCCAGGTCCACGATCAGATCGGCGATGAGCGCCGACCCGTTCACGGGAACGAGCAGTCCGCCGGCGCCTTCGACAACCCAGGCCGTCGCCGCAGCGGTCGGCGAACCGGGAAGCCTGCTGACGGACGCGAGATCGATCGTCGTCCCGGCGAGCTCGGCCGCGCGATGCGGCGACAGCGGCCGCTCCAGCCGAACGCCCGCGTCGAGCACGCAGTCGGCGTCGTAGCCGCCCATCGCCTGGACGGTCGCGGTGTCGTCGTCGCACTCGATGCCCGTCTGGATCGGTTTCCAGTACCGCGCTCGCCGGGCGCGATGTTTCCACAGGAGCGCCGCGGACACGGCGGTCTTTCCGACGCCGGTGTCGGTTCCGGTTACGAAGACGCCACGGAGCAGATGCCCGACTCCTTCACGGCGCGGACGAGGGCGTCGCCGAATCGGTCGATCGTCGCCTCCGACAGCCCCGCGTTGATCGACACGCGCAGCCGCGCGCTTCCCTGCGCCACCGTCGGCCAGCGAATCGCGCGCGCGTCGAATCCGTCCCTCTGAAGACACCCGGCGACTGCGACCGCGGACTCGTTCTGCCCGAGCACAATCGGCACGATCTGCGAGGTCCCGCCGGCGTCGATCAAGCCGTCCGATGCGAGCCGATGACGCAGCCGCGCCGCAAGCGCCAGCACCCGCCGCCTTCGTTCCGGCTCGGCGTCGACGACATCGAGGCTCGCATCGAGCGCCGCCGCGAGCGCCGGAGGCGCCGCAGTCGAAAACACGAACGGCCGGGCCCGCTGCACCAGATATTCGATCGCCCACGCCGGTCCGGCGACGAACGCGCCGGCGACGCCGAGCGCCTTGCCCGCCGTGTTGATCGAGACCAGCCGATCGTGCGGAAGCCCGGCCGCCTCGATGGCGCCGCTTCCCCGCTCTCCGTACACGCCGACGGCGTGGGCTTCGTCGACGATCAAGGTCGCGCCGAATTCCTCGCACGTCGCCGCGTACTCGCCAACCGGCGCACGATCCCCGTCCATGCTGAACAGCGATTCGACCACGACAAATCGGTGACCGCTGCACGGCGTCCGTCGGATCGCGTCGCGGAGAGCCCCAAGATCCAGATGCGGAACGACCACGCGGGTCGCGCGCGAGAGACGCGCGCCATCGATCAGGCTCGCGTGGTTGCGTGCGTCGGAAAAAATGACGTCGCCGGCTTCGGTGAGCGCCGTGAGCACGCCGACGTTGGCGAGATAGCCGCTCGAAAAGTACAGCGACCGCTCCGACCGTTTGAACTCCGCAAACCGCGCTTCGATCGCCCCGAAGGCGTCGCGCTCCCCGCGCAGGAGGCGCGAGCCCGTGCTGCCGCATCCCTCGGCGGCAGCGAGCGCAAAGCGCTCCCGCACACGTGGGTCGGCCGCGAGCGCCAGGTAATCGTTCGAGGAAAGATCGATGCCCGACGGCGGCTTGAGCGTCCGGTCCAGTCCGGCCTCACGCCACTCGCGCAGGCGCCTCAGCACCCGCCGTTCGAGGTCCTCAGACATTCGCCTGATTCGTCTGTTCCTCGCGCAGCCGCATCCCGAGCTTGTCGAGCAGCGCGCGGTCGTGATCCTCGCCGGGGTTCGGCGTCGTCAGCAGCCGATCCCCGAGGAAGACCGAGTTCGCGCCGGCGAGGAAGCACAACGCCTGGGCCTCGTCCGACAGGGCGGTGCGGCCGGCGCTCAGCCGGACGACGGAGGCCGGCATGAGAATCCGGGCGGCGGCAATCGTCCGGACGAGCTCGAACGAATCGAGCGGCGGTTCGTCGCCGAGCGGGGTGCCGGCCACGCGCACGAGCAGGTTGATCGGCACGCTCTCCGGATGCGGATCGAGCGACGCGAGCTGCCGCAGCATGGCGTACCGGACGCGCCGATCCTCGCCCATGCCGATGATGCCGCCGGAGCACACGGTGATCCCGGCGCGCCGCACGCGGGCCAGCGTCGCCAGTCGCTCGTCGTAGGTTCGCGTCGTGATGATGCGGCCGTAGAACTCCGGCGAGGTGTCGAGGTTGTGGTTGTACGCGGTGAGCCCGGCGCCGGCGAGCGCGGCCGCCTGCTCGTCCGAGAGCATGCCGAGCGTGCAGCACGCCTCCATGTCCAGGCTTCTCACGATGCCGACCATTTCGAGCACGCGCTCGAACTGCGCGCCCTCCGGCGCGTCGCGCCACGCCGCGCCCATGCAGAACCGCGTGGCGCCCTGCGCCTTCGCGCGTTCGGCCGCGCCGCGCATCTCGGACAACGTCATCAGCGGCGTCGCCGAGACGTCGGTGTCGTAGTGGGCCGACTGCGGGCAGTACGCGCAGTCCTCGGGGCAGCCGCCGGTCTTGATGCTGAGCAGCGCGCAGCCCTGAACCTCGTCCGCGCGGTGGTAGGCGCGCTGCGCCTCCTGCGCGCGGACAATCAGATCCGTAAGCGGCGCGGTGTAAATCGACTCGATTTCGGCGAGGGTCCAGTCATGACGAAGCACGGTGGAAGTCTACGACCGTCGCGCAACGCCGCGCAACACGACGATGACGACCGCAACCACGGCGATCACCCACCCGACCGTCCGCGAGGCGCCGAACGTCGTCATGCGATCCATGTACAGCGCGAAGACCGCGAGCAGCGCGACCGCGAGCACCGTCGCGATGCTCATCGCCGCCGAGCGTGGCCGCCTCGGCGCCGGCGCCTTGTACCGCGCTTCGGTCGTCGACGTGCCGCAGCGATAGCAGACGATCGCCTTGTCGGCGATCTCGGTTCCGCAGGAGCGACAGATCATGCCTCATACTTGCAGGATATCGTCGGGCCGCGCAACCAGCGCGTACAGGACCGGCGCCAGAAAGATCGACAGCGCCAGGCGGGAGATCAGCCCGCCGACAATCACGATCGCGAACGGCTTCTGCGAATCGCTGCCGATGCCGGTCGACGCCGCCGCGGGCAGCAGGCCGAGGCAGGCGACGAGCGCGGTCATCATGATCGGACGCAGCCGCAGCAGCGAGGCCTCGAACGTGGCCGTCACGATGTCCTTCCCCTCCAGCCGCAGCTTGTTGATGAACGAATACAGGATGACGCTGGTCTGGACCGCGACGCCCATGAGCGCGACGAAGCCGAGGCCCGACGACACGCTGAAGTTCGTTCCGGTCAGCCGCAGCGCGATCAGGCCGCCGACCGGCTCGGTGATGAGCACGCTGAACATGATGATCAGCGGGAATTTCA
>Ga0187777_10003501_pt1 | contig 10015 bp, 9 predicted proteins | sample 1015_Q2_SP5_10_M_FD_132416 | JGI IMG/M metagenome (GOLD analysis project Ga0187777, IMG submission 132416) | Tropical peat soil microbial communities from peatlands in Department of Meta, Colombia - 1015_Q2_SP5_10_MG | ecosystem: Environmental > Terrestrial > Soil > Wetlands > Peat | place...
CGCGCTGGGCGTCGAAGCGGAGCGGGGTCGGGCGTCCGGCGGCGGCGCGCGCGGCCGTCTCTGGCTCGAGATCGTCGCGTCGACGCTCGGGATCCCGCTCGAGCTCACCGCGGTCGAGGAGGGATCTGCATTCGGCGCGGCGCTGCTCGGCGGCGTTGCGGCAGGAGTGTTCTCGGACGTCCACGACGCCGTAGACCGCTGCGTCCGCGTGCGCGACGTCGTCGAGCCGAGGCCCGACTGGCGCGCCGCGTACGACGAGCTGTATCCACGCTATCGCGCGCTGTATCCGAGCTTGAAAGGATGGGGGTAGCCATGCCGGTGAAGTGGGGCATCCTGTCGACCGCGCACATCAACCGGCTGCTCATTCCGGGCGTGCAGGAGTCGCCCGATGCCGAGGTGGTCGCGGTGGGGAGCCGCGATCCAGCGCGTGCGCAGGAGTTTGCGACTCGCTGGGGGATCGAGCGCGCGTACGGCTCGTACGAGGACGTGCTCGCCGACCCGGACGTCGATGCCGTCTACATCCCGCTCCCGAACACAATGCACTGCGAGTGGTCGATCCGTGCGCTGGAGGCGGGCAAGCATGTCCTTTGCGAGAAGCCGCTGAGCAGTCACCCAGCCGAAGTCGAAGAGGCGTTCGACGTCTCCGAGCGGAGTAGTCGAGTCCTCAGCGAGGCGTTCATGTACCGGCACAACCCGCAGACCGCGATGCTCAAGGAGCTCGTGGACGGCGGCGCGATCGGGGAGCTTCGCCTGATCCGCTCCGCGTTCAGCTACTCGCTCCACGATCCGCTGAACATTCGGCTTCGGCCGGAGGTCGAGGGTGGCTCGTTGATGGACGTTGGCTGCTACTGCGTGAGTGGGGCACGGCTCCTCGCCGGCGAGCCGACGTCGGTGGTCGGCCAGCAATTCACGGGGCCAACCGGGACGGATTGGGTCTTCACGGGGATGATGCGGTTCCCTGGCGACGTGCTGGCGACGTTCGACTGCGGCACGACCCTTTCCGACCGCGAGGAGCTCGAGGTTGTCGGTCGCGACGGATCGATCTTCCTGTCCGACCCTTGGCACTGCGTGAAGCCCGTGATCGAGGTGAGGCGCGACGGCGACGTCGAGCGGATCGAGCTCGAGCCCGTCAACTCATACCGGCTCGAGGTCGAGAACGTCGGCGCAGCCGCGAGGGGAGACGAGCCCTTGCTGCTCGGACGCGAAGACGGCGTGCAGCAGGCGCGCGTGATCGAAGCATTGTTCCAGTCGGCGGCGAGCGGCTCGAGTGTCTCGCTCGTCTGACGGATGAACCGATCGGAGGACAGGTACGTACTCCGAGCACGTCCAGAATCGATGATTGCGTCATTCGTACGTTCGGTTTCGAGAGGAGATCAACATGCCCCGTCCCCACCTCGCAGCGGCAGGCCTTCTCGCCGGCATCGCGCTGATCGCCGCCGGCTGCGGCGGTAGCTCGAGCTCGAGCACACCCCCGCCCGCGACGACGACGACGACCACTACCACGACCGCCGCCTCGGGCTCGGGTGGCGGCACCCTCGACGGTTCGGTCGGTCCGGGCTTCGACATCTCCCTGACGAAGGGCGGCACCGCCGTCACGACGCTGTCGCCCGGCACCTACACGCTGAAGGTGAACGACCAGGCGGACGTCCACAACTTCCATCTGACCGGCCCGGGAGTCGACGTCTCGACCGATGTCAGCTTCGTCGGCACGAAGTCGTTCACGATCACGCTCAAAGCGGGGAAGTACCACTTCCAGTGCGACCCGCACTCGTCGTCGATGAACGGCGACTTCACGGTTTCCTGAACAGGCGGGGTCAGGTCTTGCTTTCCGACAACGGTCGTAATGCAAGACCTGACCCTAGGGGTCGAGCGGGAGCGACTCGATCGAGCCGTCGGCGATCCGCCAGACTGCGAGCTCGTCGGTTCGCACCGTGTATATCAGGTACGGCTTCCCCGCCCAGAGCCCAATGTTCTCGACGTCCGTCCGCGACGGTCGCGGCGGCGACGACACGTGCGAATGGAAGACGGCGAGCTCCCAGCCGTCGTCCTCGAGGAACCACGTCTCCGGGGGCACTTCGAGCTCGAAGCGATACGGGGATGCCGCGGCATTCCGTCCAGGGACGTACCGATCGGCCACGTCGTCGCGGAGGACGACCAGCCCGCACGCCTCGTTCGGCTGCTCGGCCAGCGCGTGCTCCACGAGCGCGCGCCGGACGGCATCCGGCACTACCACCAGACGGTCTTCTCCATCGACCGTTCGACATCGCTCGCGTCCCAGAAGTCTGACGAGAGGTACTTCCAGCCCGCGTCGGCGAGGACGGTCACGACGACACCCTCTTCCAGCTCTTCGGCGAGCTTCCGGGCCACGTGGACGACCGCCCCGGCCGAGACGCCACCGAAGATGCCTTCGCGCTCGAGCAGCGCACGGAGGCCGGCGATCGATTCGGCGTTCGAGACGAGGACCTTCCGGTCGAGCTTCTCGACGTCGAGGATCGGCGGCACGTAGCCATCGGCGAGCGAGCGCAATCCCATCACCGGATCGCCCGGGAGCGGCTCGGCCGCGGCGACGACGACGTCCGGGAACGACTCGCGCAACCGCTCGCCTGCTCCCATCAACGTTCCGCCCGTGCCGAGCCCGGCAACGAGCACGTCCACTCGGTCGAGCGCGTCGGCGATCTCGGCGCCCGTTCCCTCGTAGTGGGCTCGCGGGTTCGCGTCGTTGCCGTATTGGAAGGGCATGAAGAGGGTCGGATCGCTCTCGGCGAGCTCGAGCGCGAGCCGCACGGCGCCGTTCGAGCCCTCGTCCGCCGGCGAGAAGACGACGTCCGCGCCGTAGAGCCGGAGCACCCGCGTTCGCTCGTCTGTCGCGTTCTCCGGCATCACGCAGGTGAGCGGATACCCCTTGAGCTTGGCGACGAGCGCGAGCGCGATCCCGGTGTTGCCGCTCGTGGGCTCGAGGAGACGACGGCCCGCTTCCAGCTCGCCTGATGCCTCGGCCGCCTCGATCATCGCCTTTGCGACACGGTCCTTGATCGAGCCGGATGGATTCTGGCCTTCGAGCTTCGCGTAGATCCGGACGTTCTCCGTCGGCGAGACCCGCGGCAGCTCCACGAGAGGCGTGTTCCCGACGAGAGACAGCAGGCTCTCTGCGACACGGCCGCCGCCTTTGGTTCGGGCCCCAACCCGGGTTCTCCGGCGTGTTGCGGACCACGGAGCAGAGGTGCCGCCCGCCATTGCCGGCAACAAGATCAGCGTCTGGCCATCGTTCACGGCGGTGTCGAGCCCGTCGAGCGTCCGGACGTCCTCGCCGCCCAGGTAGACATTCACGAACGGTGCGAGGTCGCCGTCCTCGAGGATCTGCGCCCCGAGCGACGGGTAGCGGGCCGCCAGGTCGCCGAGGAGCTCGCGAACGGTCTCGCCGTCGGCATCGACCTGTCGGGCGCCGCCGACCTCGGTTCGTAGCGTCGGCGGGATGCGGACAGCCGTCACGAGGCGACCCCGCGGCCTGACTTGGCGGCTTCCGGCCTGGGAGTCGCGAGTGCGCAGAACTCGACGTAGTCGAGGTACTCCGTGATCGTGGGGTGCTCGCCGCACACCGGGCAGGCCGTGTCACGCTTGATGCTCACCTCGTCAAAGGTTGTGTGGAGCGCGTCGAAGAGGAGCAGCCTGCCGGTGAGGGTCTCGCCGACGCCGAGAATCAGCTTGAGCGCCTCGCTCGCCTGCAGGGAGCCGACGATGCCGGGCAGGACGCCGAGCACGCCTCCCTCGGCGCAGCTCGGCGCAAGCTCGGGCGGCGGTGGGGAGGGGAAGAGGCAGCGGTAGCACGGTCCGACCCCGGGCTGGAAGACCGTGACCTGCCCCTCGAAGCGGTAGATCGAGCCGTGGACGACGGGAACGTCGTGCCAGACCGACGCATCGTTCACGAGGTAGCGGGTGGGGAAATTGTCGGCTCCGTCGACGATCACGTCCCAGCCCGCGCTGAGGATGCGGTCGACGTTGTCGGACGTGAGGCGCTCTTCGTAGGGGACGACGGTCACGTCGGGGTTGAGCGCCTCGATCGTCCGCTGGGCCGAGAGTACCTTTGCCTCCCCGAGCCGCTCGGTCGAGTGCACGATCTGGCGCTGGAGGTTCGAGTCGTCGACGACGTCCGCATCGACGATGCCGAGCGTGCCGACACCTGCTGCGGCCAGGTAGAGCGACGCGGGCGAACCGAGCCCGCCCGCGCCGATGAGGAGCACGCGCGCGTTCAGCAGCTTCTGCTGGCCCTCCTCCCCGACCTCGGGGATGAGAAGGTGGCGGCTGTACCGTGTTCGCTGCGCGGCCGTCAGCGACTTGGGCGTCTCGATCTCGAAGCCGTTCCGCTTCCAGTCGACGAAGCCGCCGGCAACGGAGGCGACGTCGGTGTAGCCGAGCTCGCCGAGCGCCTTCGCCGCGAATGCCGACCGCGAGCCGACGGCGCAGTACACGAAGATCTCGCGCTCTCGGTCGGGCACGAGACTCTCGACCCGTGACTCGAGGTTGCCGCGCGGAATGTGCAGCGCGCCGGGAATGAATCCCTCCTGCCATTCGTCGAGCTCTCGAACGTCGAGGAACAGCGGTGCGTCGTCCGCCTCGTGCCGGGAATGGGCCTCAGGCGTGCCGATCTCGTCGATCTCGGCCTTGACCTGGGCGAGGAGCTCTCTGTAGGTCGGCATTACTTTCCTGAATATAGCAACGTTGGCCTCGCGTTCCGAGGGCGTGACGAGAAATGGAACGCGCCGCGGGGCGGCGATCTTCCCGGCTACGCTCAGCGGCCGATGAGCCCCCGCGCCCGCGTCGTCACAGTCGTCGCTCTCGTCGCCGCCGTCGCGACCGCCGCCGTCGTGGGTATCGCGGCGCGCTCGGGGGGAGAGCCGAGCGCCGCCTCCAAGCTCACTCCGCGCGCCGGCGCCCCGCCGCTCGCGCTCGACCTCGGGATCCGGACGGACGCCGACGCGGCGAGCCTCCGGCGAGCGCTCGGCCTCTATACGAGCGGAAAGAGGAGTTCGGCCGCCAGGCTCTTCGCGCGGAGCAGCTCGCTCGAAGGGAAGGTCGGGCTCGCCGTCGCTCGCTGGCCTGACGGCACGCTGGACACCCTGACCCGCCTCGCGGCGGCAAACCCACACAGCGGCGTCGTACTGCTCAACCTCGGAATAGCGCGGCTCTGGGCCGGGAAGCCTGGATCCGTGGAAGCATGGCGGCGCGCGGCCTCCGTGCAGCCGGATTCCGCCTATGCCGTCACTGCCGGAAATCTCCTTTACCCGAGCTACAACCGGGACCTGCCGATCTTCGTCCCGGCCGAGACCGCACCGGCTTCGCTCGCCGGCAAGGCTGCGGCTGAGCAGCTCGCGATCCTCCGGCACAACGCGGCCAGCGGGTCGGCGAAGGACAAGCTCCTCTACGGCGTCGCGCTCCAGCGGGTGTTTCGGCCCGTGTCGGCGAGCCGCGAGTTCGACGCGGCGGCCTCGCAGGCGCCCAACGACGCCGAGGCGCAGACCGCCGCCGCCGTGGGCCGTTTCGACAAGGCGAACCTGAGCGCGTCGTTCTCGCGGCTCGGGCCGCTGACCAAGCGTTTCCCGCAGTCCGCCACCGTACGGTTCCACCTCGGGCTGCTCCTGCTCTGGATCGGCTCGGTCAAGGAGGCGGAGAAGCAGCTGAAGCTCGCCACGAAGGTCGAACCCGGTTCTCCCCTCGCGCGGGAAGCTGCGAGGTACCTCACCACTTTGAGGGGTGTCAGTACGGGATGAGAGCGATTTCTGCCGATTCTTTGACGTGAGGACGCCCTATGGCTAGCGTGACAGCCCACGAGCGAAGGGGGATCGACCTGAGCGCAGCGGATCCCGAGAGCACTCCTCGCGTCCCCGTCGACGTGTTCGACACGGACGAGGCGCGCACCCTGCTCGAGGCAGGGCGTCTTGCAGGGCAGCTCGACGCCGAGGAGATCACGCTCGCGCTCGACGAGCTCGACCTCGAACCGGGTCAGGTGGACGAGTTCTACGCCGCGCTCGAGGACGCCCAGATCGAGGTGGTCCAGCCCGCGGAGGAGGAGGTCGACAGCGGACCCGACCTCGAGGCCGAGCCGGAGATCTCCACCGACACGCTGCAGCTCTTCCTCAAGGACATCGGCAAGGTGCCGCTGCTTACCGCCGCCCAGGAGGTCGAGCTCGCGAAGAGGATCGAGCGCGGCGAGCACGTCGCGAAGCAGGCGATGGTCGAGGCCAACCTTCGACTCGTCGTGTCGATCGCGAAGCGGTATCGCAACCAGGGCCTCCCGTTCCTCGACCTGATCCAGGAGGGCACGATCGGCCTCGTCCGCGCCGCGGAGAAGTTCGACTGGCGCAAGGGCTACAAGTTCTCGACGTACGCGACCTGGTGGATCCGGCAGGCTGTCGCGCGGGCCATCGCGGACAAGGGACGGACGATCCGCATGCCGGTCCACGTCGTCGAGAAGCTGAACCGCATCCACCGGTCGGAGCGCAAGCTCCGCGCCGAGTTGGCGCGCGAGCCGACCTCTGCCGAGATCGCGATCGACCTCGACCTCACGGTAGACGAGGTCGAGCAGATCCGCCGCAGCGCACAGACCCCGGTCTCCCTCGAGAAGCCGGTGGGCGACGAGGAGGAGTCCGAGCTCGGGCACTTCCTGACCGACGAATCCGTTCCGCTCCCGGACGAGGCTGCGGAGACCGCGCTCCGGCGGGAGGCGCTGCGGTCGATCCTCGGCAAGCTGTCGGAGCGCGAGCGTCAGGTGCTCGAGCTTCGCTACGGCCTCGACGGGAAGCAGCCGCGGACGCTCGACGAGGTTGGCCGGGCGTTCAACGTGACCCGCGAGCGGATCCGGCAGATCGAGCACCAAAGCCTGAAGAAGCTCCGGGCGTTCGCCGAGGCCGAGTCGGTCCGCGACGTCGCCTGACGACGCGACTGCGCCCGTATCTAGACTGCCCGGCTGTGTCGCGGACGCACGAATCGCTCGTCGGCGGGCTCGCCGAGCTCGTCGCCATCCCTTCGGTCAGCGCGGACGAGGCGCACCGCGCGGATGTCGAGTCCGCCGCCGAATGGGTGTGCGCTCGCATCCGTGCTGCCGGCGGGGAGGCCGAACTCGTCGACCTCGGCGGCAAGCCGCTCGCGATCGGCGAGGTGAAGGCATCGAGGGATCACGAGTCGGCGCCGACCGTGCTCTGCTACGCGCATTTCGACGTGCAGCCGCCCGACCCACTCGAGCTCTGGGAGACGGCGCCCTTCGAGCTGACCGAGCGCGACGGCTGGCTCTACGCGCGCGGGGTCGCGGATGACAAGTCGCACCTGTTCATGATGCTCGAGGCGGCAGGCGAGCTCGCGACGGCCGGCGAGCTGCCAGTAAACCTTCGCTTCGCGTGTGACGGCGAGGAGGAGACGGGTGGTCACTCGGTCGTCGACTGGCTCCAGCGGGATGTCCGCGGTGCGGACGCCGCCATCGTGCTTGACGGCGGCATGCTCCGGCGCGACCTCCCGGCGCTCGTGATCGGCTTGCGCGGTGTCTGCTACTTCCACCTCACCGTCAGGACCGGCAAGCGGGATCTCCACTCCGGCATGTATGGCGGTGCCGCGCTCAACGCGCTGCATGCGCTCAACACGATCCTCTCGGCCGTCGTCGCCGGACCCGATGGGCTCCTGCCCGAGCCGCTCCGAGCCGGGGTGGCTCCGCCGACACCGGAAGAGCTCGCGAGCTGGGCTCTGCTGCCCGACCCGGCCGAGGAGATGGCGGACCAGGGAGCTACCGCGATGGACCCGCGAGCGATCGCGGACTTCTACGTCCGGACGTGGGCGGAACCCTCGCTCGACGTCAACGGCATCGAGGGCGGCTCGCCGCGCCTGCAAAAGACGGTTCTCCCGGTGACGGCCACGGCCAACCTCTCACTCCGCCTCGCCCCTGGCCAGGAATCCGCTGCGATCGTCCCCGAGGTCGAGCGGCTGCTCTACGCCGCGACGCCAGAAGGAGCCGTTCTCGACATCGAGCTCTGGTCAACCGGCGAGCCCGCGTTCGTCAGCCCCGATGCGAGCGCGATCAAGATCAGCCAGGACGTCTTCGAGGACGTGCTCGGCACACGGCCCGTGCTGATCCGGACCGGCGGCTCGATCCCGATCGTGGCCGCGCTCTCGGCGCGGGGCATCCCCGCAGTCGTCACCGGCTTCGCGTTGAACGAGTCCAACGTCCACTCGCCGAACGAGCGGATCCCGAGCGAGTACCTCGAGCGCGGCTACCGAGCCGTGCGCGAGCTCTTCAGGCGGCTGGGCGAGCTCCCGTGAGAGACCCAGTCGGCGATTCGGCGGCGGCGGCGCCGTACGTCACGCCGCTCGCGGCGGAGCTGGCCGAGGACGTCCTGGATCGCTTCGTCCGCTACGTCAGGATCGACACGCAGGCAGACCCGTCGAGCGAGACGTACCCGAGCACTTCCAATCAGCTCGAGCTCTCGCGGCTCCTAGTCGAGGAGCTTCAGGCGCTCGGGCTCGAGGATGCTCGCCTGACCGAGCACGGGTACGTGTTCGCGACGCTCCCCGGCAATGCTGCCGAGACGGTCGTCGGCCTGCTCGCGCACGTCGACACGGCCTCCGATACTCCCGGTTCCGGGGTGAATCCGATCGTCCATCACGATTACGAGGGAGGGCCGATCGTCCTTCCGGGCGACTCGAGCCGCGTGCTCGATCCAGCAGAGACGCCGGAGCTCGCTGTGCGCCTCGGCCACGATATCGTCACGAGCGACGGGACGACGCTGCTCGGCGCCGACGACAAGGCGGGGGTCGCGGAGATCATGGCCGCCGTCGCCTGGCTGGCACGACACCCCGACGTTCCCCACGCGACCGTTCGCGTGGGCTTCACCGTCGACGAGGAGATCAGCCGCGGAACGGACCACTTCGATCTCGACGAGTTCGGCGCTGCGGTCGCGTACACGCTCGACGGCTCCGGGCTCGGCTCGCTCGAGAGCGAGTCGTTCGCCGCGAAGGAGATCGTGATCACGATCCGCGGCCGCGGTACGCACCCTGGCTCCGCCAAGGGGAAGCTCGTCAACAGCCTCAAGCTCGCGGCTCGTCTCATCGACTCGCTCCCCGCCGACACCCTCTCACCGGAGACGACCGAGGGCCGCGAGGGCTTCGTCCATCCCTCCCGCGTGCGCGGTACGCCTGAGGAGACGACGATTACGTTCATCGCCCGCGACCACGACGACGCCAAGCTCGAGGAGCATGTCCAGCTCCTCCGCGACCTCGCCGACGACGTCGTCCGGCAGGAGCCGCGCGCACGCGTCACTGTCGACGTCGAGTTCCAGTACGGCAACATGGGCAGGGCGATCGACGCGCATCCGCGTGTCGTCCAGGCAGCGGTTGAGGCCTACCGGCGCGTCGGCGTCGAGCCCGTCTTCGAGCCCATCCGCGGAGGCACGGACGGGTCGCGCCTCTCGGCGGAGGGGCTGCCGACGCCGAACCTCTTCACGGGCGGTCAGGACTACCACTCGTACACCGAGTGGGCCAGCGTGCAGGACATGGCCGCGGCCGCCGCGATGGTCGTTGAGCTCGTCAAGATCTGGGCCGAGCCAGCGTCGGGCTGACGGATGGCAGTTGCGCTCGTGCCGCTCACGGAGGCGCACATCGCCGACCTCGAGCTCCTTGCCGCGGATCCGGACGTACAGCGCTTCACGCGTGTCCCGTCGCCGCCGGCGGCTGGGTTCGCGAGGGCGTGGTACGAGGCGCCTTCCTCGGCGCCACCGTGCTGCCGCGAATCGACCTGCAGTCGCGGACGGCGGAGATCGGCTATGTCGTCGTCCCCGAGTTCCGCGGGCGCGGCATCGCGACCGAAGCGCTCCGCGAAGTCGCGCGCTGGGCCTTCGCCGAGCTCGAAGCGCTGCGGCTCGAGCTTCTCATCTCCGTCGAGAACGACGCCTCGAAGCGCGTCGCGGCGCGGAGCGGCTTCGTGCGCGAAGGCGTACTCCGCTCGGCCTACGTCAAGCCCGGTTTGCGCGAGGACACG
>Ga0187777_10003502_pt1 | contig 10013 bp, 10 predicted proteins | sample 1015_Q2_SP5_10_M_FD_132416 | JGI IMG/M metagenome (GOLD analysis project Ga0187777, IMG submission 132416) | Tropical peat soil microbial communities from peatlands in Department of Meta, Colombia - 1015_Q2_SP5_10_MG | ecosystem: Environmental > Terrestrial > Soil > Wetlands > Peat | place...
CCTCGACGATCCCGAGCTCGCGGCGGTCTCGTTGGGAGGCGCGGGACGGTGGATACTGCTCGAGCCTGCTCCGGGACCGATCGACGAGCGATTCGAACAGGCGGTCGGCGTTCTTCGGTCTCGCGGCTTTCGGGCGCTTGTGGCTCATCCAGAGCGCCATCTCGGCCCGGATCTCGTCCAGCGACTGCTGCAGATCATCGACCAAGGGTCGCTCGTGCAAGCGACGGCCGCTTTCTTTGTCGATCAGCAGTCCCGCGAGGGGATGCTGGCGCTCGCGCGCGCGGGCGTTATCCACGTGCTCGGCAGCGACTCGCATTCTTCACGCGCGGGACGACCAGTCGCGCTCGCCGCGGCTCTTCAGGTTCTGGGCACCGCCGAGCCGCTGGCGCCGCACCTGGGCTGGATCGCCCGCACGGCGCCACGGGCGATCATCGAAGGTCGAGACGTCACCGCACCGTTTCCGGCGCCGCGCTAGTCGGCCCGTCTGAGAACTCCGGGCCAAGGGGCCGAATCGCGATCCGCTGTGTCAGCTCCTCCACGGCCGCTCGCTTTCCGGTGCCCAGTCCATGGCGCAGAAAGTTGCCCGAGCCCGCGGCCGCGCCGAGCACCAGCGCGTCCCGCAGCGACATTCCACGTGTCCAACCCGCCGCAATCGCACCCATCATCGCGTCGCCGCATCCTTCGCGATGTCCGCGGGGGAGCCGCGGCGGGACGATCTCGAATGGCTCGCCCGCGCTCGGCACCACGAGGATCGGTGCTTCACCGCGCGTCACGGCCACGTTGGCGGCCCCCGCCTCCACAATGCGACGTGCGGCGTCCAGCGCCCGATGCCCATCGACCGGACCGCTCACGTACTGAGCGAGCTCCCAATCGTTGAGCTTTACGAGCTCTGGGCCGTACGCGAGCGTGTGCTCGAGGCGAGGACTCGAAAGGTCGACCATCATTGGGACGCCGGCGGCCCGAACATCGGCGGCGATCGTGTCGTACACCGCGTCCGGCAAGCCGTCCGGCGGAAAGGGGTTGCATATCACGAGCAGAGCGCTGCCGAACGCGGCGGCGCACGTCGCAGCCACGAGGTCATCGACCTCGTGGCGCTGCGGCGCGGGCCGCAAGGCTGTGGCGACGAGTTCCCGCCCGCCACTGCGACAATCGACGACGTAGCTGCCCGTTGAACCGGCGGTGCCGCTGACGCGACGCTCGCCGGGAAGCGCGTCGAGCAGCGGCCTCAGCACCGCTCCCGTCTCTCCGCCCAAAAGGCAGCAGAGGATCGGCCAGGCCCCGAGTTCCGCCACCATCCGCGCGACCCACACGCCCTGGCCGGCCGCGTGCAAATGCACATCTTCCCCGTCCCCGCGCGACTCGATCGCGACGCTGAGCAGAGGATCGGGTCCAAACACCGCGACCCGAGGCTGCTCACGTGAGCCGGTCATCGTACACCGGACCGTTGACGATGCGGCGCAGGAAAACATCGGGGCAAACCCGCACTCATACGCCGTGCTCATCCACACGATTGAGCCAAACCGTGTGACCGCTGTTGGCCTACTGCGTTGAGTGTCTAGTTAGATGGCCGGTGGGACGATGGAAGTTACGCAAGAGCGAGCAACGGGGTGCTCACGCACGCCGAGCAGGCTCTCAGCGAGACCAACCAGGGCGAGGCCGTGAATCAGATACGGCACCTCTTTCAGCAGACGATGAACGACGACTTCCAGGAGGCGATCGAGCGGCTGAGCGGCCGCAGGTGGTCGCGTTCATCAGCGGCAACAACCTCGTCCGGGACATGGCCGCCGAGGTGTTCGTCCTCGACCAGCCCGTGGAGCCGCGCCCCGGGGCAGGATCGGTAGTTTCTCGCAGCGGCGAGGGTTGAATCCTGGTCCGCCCCCATGTTAGTTTCCAACTCGGCGTCGGCGCGCCCGGTTCGGGTGGCGTCGGTGGCGTCTTTTGAAGACGGGCCGCCTCCCGCGTTGGTGACTCGGGTTGGCTCGTCGGATTTGAGTCCTTGAGGGAATGGTCGGGCGAGTCCGTGTCCATTGTCCGGTCTGCAGGTCGTCAGTGTTCTCAACCGTGCTGTGTCCCTGAGCTTGGCGATGGCGCAGCGCACTGAGCGGATGGTGTGATCGTGTCGGTGTCGGTCGCGCAGGAGTCTGAGAGGATCGTGCGGGAATGGTTCGCGAACCTGAGGCGTTCGCGTTACGAGCACCGGATCGCCGTCTCCGAGACGCGGGATCTCGGCGCGGAGCGAGTGCTGGCCAGCGGCACGCTGTGGTTGGGCGAGCACTCGCGGGGCCGGGCGCTCCGGACCGGAGGCTCCCAAGGGGACGGCGCGTGATCGGTGAGCGCGATGTGGCCGCGCCCGCCCGCGCGGCGATGTTCTGGAACTGTCCGCGGTGCCGGCTGAGCATCAAGCCGAGGCGGCCGTGGCTGGCGATCGAGCACTGCCCGCGGTGTCTCGCGCGCGCGCGAATCCCCGTCATGATGTTCTCCTCCCCGCTACCGGCAGGTGAGCTGTACCACGACCTCATGGCGCCTCGCAATGGGCGCACCTCATCGCGACAAGCGAGCAGGGAAGCCGGCGGTGAGCCGGGCGCTGATCCACCGGCATGAGTGCGACGCCCGTTCTCCCAGCCGCCAGATTGTCAATCCGCGGCGCCGAGGACGCTTGCTGCTGTCCGTTCGTTGCGCACGCGGTGACCGCACTTCCCCCTCCGACTGACGCCCGCCGCCGGGTCCACGAACCATGACCGCCGCACCAGCCTGGCTGGGAACGCTGATGGGCCGCTACGACCCCGGCGTGTTGCAGGAGCCGGCACGGAGGCTGCGGGTCGCGCTCAGGGTGCCCGATGGGGGCGCCTGGGACGTCGTGCTTGCCGGCACCGCGGCACAGATCGTCGCACCGACCGGACGCCCCGACGCAATCATCGTCGCCGACTCCGCCACGTGGAGCGGGATCGCTACGGAAACGGGCGGCGCGCTCGGTGCGTACCTCTCCGGAAGACTGTCGGTGCGTCGCAATCTTCACGTCGGCGTCGCGTTTCTCGCCGCGACGAGCGGATCGACCCAGCGAGCGCGGATGGGTTTCGACACATCGCCACCCCGAGTGCGCGGCTGTCGATCGTCGAGGCGGGTGATGGACCACCGGTCTTGGCAGTCCACGGCCTCGGGGCCACGAAGGGGTCATTCCTACCGACCGTGGCCGCGCTTTCAGAGCGCTTCCGGGTGATCGCCCTCGACCTGCCGGGTTTTGGCGACTCGGACAAGCCCATCGGCGCGGCCTACGACCCGCGATTCCTCGCCGGAGCCTGTACCGACCTGCTCGACGCGCTCGGACTGAACCGCGTCCACCTGATCGGCAACAGCCTCGGCGGTAGCGTAGCGCTCGAGGTCGCGCTCCGCCAGCCACATCGCGTCGAACGGCTGGCGCTGCTCGCGCCCTCGCTGGCGTGGCGGCGACCACGGCCGTGGGCGCTGCTTCTGCGGCTCACCCGCCCCGAGCTCGGGCTCGTTCAGCTGGCACCACGGGCGCTTGTCGATGGGATCGTCCGCCGGCTCATCCCGGGCGCGAATGACGGATGGGCGGCTGCCGGTGTGGACGAGTTCCTCCGCGCCTACCTCACTCCCGCCGGCCGCGCCGCCTTCTACGCCGCAGCCCGGCACATCTATCTAGATGAGCCGCACGGGCAGGCCGGGTTCTGGCCGCGCCTGACGACACTCGAGCCGGACGCATTGTTCATCTGGGGACGCAAAGACATGCTCGTGCCCATCGGGTTCCGGCGACACGTCGCCGACGCGCTCCCCCAGGCGTGCCATCTCGAGTTCGACTGCGGCCACGTGCCGCAGATCGAGCGCACCGGCGACACCCACCGGGCGATCGCGACGTTCTTCCTGCCCGGTCCCGCCGCTGACGAGGCCGGGACGCCTACGGGCTCAGCCGAGCCCACGCGGTCCCCGCGAGCAACCGCGTAGCGGACAGGCGGACGCAACGCAGTTCGCCGCATCCGGACGGTCCCTCGCGCGACTGCATCTATTACGAAGTTCATAAGCGCCAGGTGGAAACTGGCGGCATGAACGAGAGCGTCGGACTTGGCCGGATCGCCGGTATCCGGATCGGGCTTAACTGGAGCCTGTTGCCGATCTTCTTCCTGCTGGCGTGGAGCCTTGCGGCAAACCTGCTTCCGTCGGCCGCGCCGGGGTTCGCCGGCTGGGGGTACTGGCTGTTCGCTCTGCTGACGACAGCTGCGTTCTACGCCAGCCTGGTGGCCCACGAGCTCGGCCACGCCCTGGCGGCCCGCCGCTACGGCGTCAACGTGAGGAGGATCGTGCTGTGGGTGCTGGGCGGGGTCGCCCAGCTCGAGGGCGACAGTCCGAGCGCTCGCGCCGAGTTGGAGATGGCAGCCGCGGGTCCCGCCGTGAGCTTCGCCCTGGCCGCCGCCGGCGCCGGCGCCGCGTGGCTGCTCGGGCAGCTCGGAGTCAGTGCCTTGATGGTCGCGACGGTCGGATGGCTGGCCGGTATCAACGCGCTGCTCGGCGTGTTCAACCTGCTTCCGGCTTTCCCACTCGACGGTGGGAGGATCCTGCGGGCGGTCCTGTGGCGTCGCTGGCGCGACCGCGCGCGGGCGACGGCGACGGCAGCGAAGGTCGGCAGATTCGCGGGGTTCGCCCTGATCGCCGTGGGCGCGATCGAGTTTCTCGCCGGTGGTGGCGCGCTGAACGGCATCTGGCTGGTGCTGATCGGCTGGTTTGTCACCGTCGCGGCGCAGCAGCAGGCCCGGTTGTCGGGCGGGACCGGCGGAGCGGTATCGCTGACCGCGGAGGACCTGACGGTCGCGGACGCGATGAGTCCCGGGCCGATCGTGGTCCCTGTGAATACGACCGTGGCCGATGTGATCGAGCGTTACGTCCGTCCCACGCGCTTCTCCGCGTTCCCGGTCGTCGACGCTGACAGCCGGTTGGTCGGACTGGCCACGGTGCAGCGGATGGCCGAGCTGCCGCGCGATATCTGGGCGACGACCCCGATCAGCGCCGCGGCGGCACCAGGGTCAGAGCTCATCGAGTGCACCGCGCAGGATCGGCTCTCCGACGTGGCGGTGCGGCTCAATACATCCTCCGACCGGCGAGCGATCGTCGTCGCGGAGGCACAGCTCGTCGGCATCCTGACGCCCTCCGACGTCGCCCGCGCGGTCAGCCACGCCGCTTCGCCCGGCCGGGCCTCGCCGGCTGCAGGCCAAGTGGCCGGTGGCGAACCTCGTGCCGGCTCCACCTGGGGATCGGTGCCCCAGCTGTGATGTTCGGACCCTGCGCGAATTCTTACGTGACGTGTAGTGATTTCTGACATTCCTTCGCGACATTTACTGACATGAAAGCGTCACTGTCTTCACTAGATCCAATCCATCGTGCCGCGGGCGCGGCACCTACATCTCCGACCGCGTCCACGACGGACGCCGCCGCAGCGATGTCGACGCCGGTACAAGAGCGTTCGATCCCCGCCCCGGTGGCGGCGCCGACGTATGCGCCCGAGGACGCCGGAGCACATCCAACCGGGCAGGTGATCGGCCAGGTTCTGCCCATCTACTTCGTCGGGGACGAGTCGCATTCGATGCGAGGAGATCCGGTCGCCGCCGTCAACCACGGTCTGGTCGAACTGCGCGACGAGGTCGCGAAGCACCCACTGATCGGCAAGAAGGTCCGGTTCGGCATCATCACGTTCGCGGATACCGCCGAGACGCGGTTGGAGCTCTCGGAGCTCAGCGAGAATCTCGTCCTGCCGACCCTGTCCACGCGCGGCCGGGGAACCAGCTACTCGAGCGCGTTCGAAGCGCTGCGACACGCGATCCCGGCAGACATCGCGCTGCTCAAGGTCAGCGGCTTCCAGGTGCATCGCCCAGTGGTCTTCTTTCTCTCCGACGGACAGCCCACCGAGAGAGAGTCAAAGTGGCAGGAGCGACTGTCAGAACTGAAGGACCCCGCGTTCAAGGAGCGGCCCAACATCCTCGCGTTCGGTGTCGGCGACGCCGACCCAAAGGTGATCCAGCAGCTGGCGAGCTCCAACATGCACGCGTTCATGATGCGCGAAGGAGTCTCGACCGCCGGGGCGATCGCCGAGTTCGCCGCGTCGATGCTGAACTCGATGGTTTCCTCGGCTGAGCGGCTCGACCGCGGCGAGCAGACGCTCGAGTTCGAGAAGCCCGAGGGCTTCGTGCAGCTTGACGCTCCGCTCGTGTAGCGGACCTCGCCGATGACCGAGGCCGACCCGCAGCTGGACACCGAGACGGCCGGCCGGGAGCAGACGGTCGCGGTCGCGCCGCCGCCGCCCGCCCACGCCAGAGCAATCCGCCGGCGAACGCGATTGGCGCGCGGCCCGTTGACGATCGGCGAACCGGCCGCCGCCGTCGACGCACGGCTGGCGGCGGCTGAGCCCTACCGACCCGACACGGTCGCCGACGGGGGTGACGCCTTCGGCTTGACGGTCCGGGCGGCCTCCGTGCGGGGGCTGTACAAGCGTCACTTGGGCGGTCCGCGGCAGGATGACCTCTGTCTGCGACCCCATCCACCGACTCGCAGCCTGATCGCGGCGGTGGCCGACGGCGTGTCGGCGGCGACGCGGTCAGATCTGGCGGCTGCGCTTGCAGTCCGTCACGCGGCGGCCAGCGTCGATCGCCAGCTTGAGCGGGGGGCGGTGGAAGTCGACTGGCCCGAGGTCTTCCACCACGCCGCGTGGGCGCTGGTCGAGGAGCAGCGCCGCTCGGATGGTGATGCCCACGCCGGCGTCGCCGAGACGGCGGCGTCGCTCGCCACGACCCTGACCGTCGCGGTGATCAGCCCCGCCGACGAGTCCGGTTCGGAGGCCCAGGATGAGGCCGGAGAGGCGTCACGCTCTGACCCAGCCCGCTTTCGCGTGCAAGTCGCGGCCGTGGGCGACTCCCCCGCGTACGTCCTTGTCGAGGGACGATTCAAGTCGGTGCTCGAGGACGCGCCGTCCGTCGACGGGCTCATCGGCGGCGGCACCAGGGCGCTCCCGCGCCACGCCAGCGCGGTCGACCACGCCACGTGCACGCTCGAGGCCGGAGGCACGTTTCTGATCTGCAGCGACGGGCTGGCCCTGCCGCTGGCCGACGGCACCGGGGACGTTGGCCACACCCTCACCCGCGAGCTCGCGAACCCGCCGGACATCGTCGACTTCGCCCGCCTGCTCGACTTCAGCCGGGCCACCTACGACGACGACCGCACGCTGATCGCCGTCTGGCCCGGACAGCGGCGATGAGCACACTCGTGCTCGAGCCCCTAACCGGGCTCGGCGTGCGAGTGGAGGAGCTGGGCAAGCTCACACCGATCGGGCGCCCCGGCGGTCAGGGGCGCGTCTACCGGCCGGCGGTCATTCCCGCGGCGCTGAGCGCTCCACCGGTCGTGGTCAAGATGTACCGCCGTCCTCCGTCCGGGGCCGCCGTCCGGAGCCTCGGTCGGATGATCGAGTGGAGCCGGTCGCTGGACCGGCAGGCCCATCGTCGCCTGCACGAAATCTCCGCGTGGCCGCTGGCGATCGTGACCCGGGCCGAGATCCCGGTGGGAATCGTGATGCACGACCTCAGCTATCGCTTCGCGGTCCCGTTCGTGATGCCGAGCGGACGGCGCCAGCACGTCCTCCTGTCACTCGAGCACCTGCTCGGGAGGGACGATTACCTGGAGCTTCGCGGTCAGGGCGTCCGGCTCGACACCGCGATGCGCGTGCGCGTGGCCGAACACGTCAGTGGGGCGCTGGCGTTCCTTCATCGTCACGCGATCGTGGCCAGCGACATCGCCCCCAACAACCTGCTCGTCGCATTCGGCACCGACGGACCAGCGGTCTGCTTCATCGACTGCGACTCGATGGTCTTTCACGGCCATCAGGCATTGCCAGCGGTGGAGACGGCCGACTGGCAGATGCCAATCGACTTCGCCGAGCCGCCCCGCACCCGGGCCGCGGACGCCTACAAGCTTGGGTTGATCGTCCTGCGACTGCTCGCGCGCTCCCATGATGCCCGCAAGGCGCCGCCGTCAGGCGCCGCCGACCATTCGGATAAGGCGCCGCCGTCAGGCGCCGCCGACCACTCCAATCCTCTGTCATCGGACGCTCGCCACGTACCCGCCGAGTTGCTCCCACTGCTCGCCCGGGCGCTTGGTCCGGACCCGGCGAACCGCCCGCCGGCCGGCGAGTGGCAGCGGTCGCTGCGAGAGCTGTCCGCTCGCGGCGGGCTGAACGCGCGCTACCCCGGCCCCGCGCCCAAGCCTCGACTCCGGCCCCCTAGCTCGCCGGTCGGCCCCCGGACCGAGCGCGACCTGCGCTCGGCGCCCGCGCACGCCCGGCCTCCCGCCGCGCGCCCTGCTCCCGCTCGCCCGAGCCGCAGCCACACGGGGACGTTAGTCTGGCTCGCGCTGGCCGCGGTGATCCTCTGGCTGCTCTTGGCGCGGCTGTACGCCGCTGCGACGCCGACATCTGGCGGCACGAGCTTCGGTTCCGGAGTCCCCGGCCAAAGCGGGAACGTCCCGCAGTACTACGACCCGTCCGGGCCAGGCTTTGTACGCTGAGCATGAGCGCTCAGATGGGACGAGCGACCACCTCGCGACACTAGACAATCCGCCCCGTTCTCTGCGCGAGCGCTTGCCACGGCGTGCCGCGATGGGCCACCCATCAGGTCGGTTTGCCGTTCGGGCCGAGGGGATTGTGCGCGACATGCCAGATCCGCTTCCGGAGCACGACGAGCCAGAGCCTGTGCTTCGCCAGCAACGCATTGTTCTGCAGCGGGGCGCGACTAAGCCGATCGTATTCGCGAACAGTCGCCCGCTCGTTCAACGAGAGCATGTCACCCTGGAACGTGAACTCGACCCGGGGATGCTTGAGAGCGCCCAGCGGCTGAATTGGAAGGTGATGTCCATGAAGACTGCGTATGGCTCGACCTGCGCGGTGTCCGGAGGAGTTAGTGGGATGGTCGGCCGCGCCTGACGGCGCCGGGTGCGGCGAGCGTGAGGAATAGCGCCCGTTCGGCGGCACGGCGGTTTACGAGTCCCCGAAGCACGCGGCCACCGACGCCGAGGCCCAAGTCAAGCGTCGTTCGCTCAAGCCTTCCGAATCCCGCGAGTCGACTCGTGTGAGAGGGTGAAAGATCGTGAAGAAAGCGACAAAATGGTGGAGTCTTGAGACAACGACACTCGCGCCCGCACGACGGTTTCCGGGATCGTATGCTGCTGCCGGCGCGCGAACAGCGCTATGACGCCGCGATCGCCGGACGGGGCCGTTCGGCTAGGAGGTGAAGGCATGAGTCAGGAGACAACGGTGGCGATGGCGCGCCGGCACACCCTGTCTGATCTACTGCGGCGGTCCGCTGCCCGCTATGCCGAGCGCGTGGCGATCGTCGACGGCGAGCGGCAACGCACCTACGCCCAGCTGGATGCAGACGCGAGCCGGATCGCGAACGCGCTGCACGAGCGTGGGCTGCGCCGGGGCGAACGGATCGCGTTGCTGTCGCGCAACTCGCTTGAGTACGCGCAGCTCGTCTTCGGCGTCGCCCGCGCCGGCGCGGTGCTGGTCCCAATCAACTTCATGCTGGGCGCTTCCGAGGTCGCCTTCATCCTCGGGCATTCATCGAGCCGGGGACTGATCGTGCAGGACACTCTTTGTGAGATCGCCGAGCGGGCCGTCATCGAATCGCAGGCGCATCTGGACTTGCGGATCGTGATCGGCGCGCGCCGCGAGCCCTGGGAGCCACTCGGCGATTTGCTGGAACACCCGGTCGACTCCGAGCCGGAGGTCCTGATCGGATCGGATGAGCCCGCACAGGTCCTGTACACGTCGGGCACAGAAGCCCGGCCGAAGGGTGCGGTTCTGGCACACAGCTCGCTGATCGCGCAGTACGTCAGTTGCATCGTGGACGGCGGAATGGAGTCCGATGACGTCGAGCTTCACGCCCTTCCGCTGTTTCACTGCGCGCAGCAGCATTGCTTCCTTGTCCCCGACGTCTATCTCGGCGCCCGCAGCGTGATCGTCG
>Ga0187777_10003503_pt1 | contig 10011 bp, 5 predicted proteins | sample 1015_Q2_SP5_10_M_FD_132416 | JGI IMG/M metagenome (GOLD analysis project Ga0187777, IMG submission 132416) | Tropical peat soil microbial communities from peatlands in Department of Meta, Colombia - 1015_Q2_SP5_10_MG | ecosystem: Environmental > Terrestrial > Soil > Wetlands > Peat | place...
CCCGGCGTCGCGCGGTGACACCCCGATCTGATAGATCCGGCCCTCGGCATCGGCGGGGAGGCCCGGGAAGTGGCCCGCCACGTTGGTCCACGTCTTCCCGCCGTCCCTCGTGACTTGTGCCAGGCCGTCGTCCGTTCCCACCCAGATGACGTTCGCGTCGCTCGGCGCGACGTCGATCGTGAGAATCGTCCCGTACGTTTCGGCACCCGAAATGTCGCTCTCGATCGGCCCGCCGCTCACCCCTTGCTTGGTCTTGTCGTTGCGGGTCAGATCGGGGCTGATCACGTCCCAGTGATCGCCACCGTTCGTCGTCTGGAACACGACGTTGGCGCCGAGATACACGGTATTGGCGTCGGTGCGGGACACTTCGATCGGCGACGTCCAGTTGAAGCGGTAGCGCAACTGCGCCGCGGGCCGCTCTTCCACACCGGGGAGGTAGGGACGCAACGACCGCGTGACGCCGCTGTGGAGGTCGATACGCTGCAGGTTGCCGTTCTGGGACTCCGCGTAGACGATCGTGGAGTCCGACGGCGCCGGCACGGCGTACTCGCCATCCCCGCCGGCGACCGTGTACCACTCCGATCCGTTCACCGACCCCGATGGACCGCTCGACGAGCCGCACCAGGCGTTGTTGTCCTGCAACCCGCCGCAGAGGTTGTAGGGGCTCTGGTTGTCCGCCGCCACCATGTAGAACTGCTCGATCGGGAGGTTGTTGAACCAGGTCCAGCTCTTCCCGGCGTCGTGCGTGACGTAGGCGCCGCCGTCGTTCCCCTGGAGCATACGGTCGGGATCGGCCGGATCGATCCAGAACGCGTGATGGTCGACGTGCACCGGACGATCGATGACGTGGCTCGTCTTGCCGCCGTCGTCCGACTCGAGGAGCTGGTAGGACGAGAAGAACACCTTCTTGTCGTCGATCGGCGAGACGTGCATCAGCGAGAAGTAGAACGGCCGCGCTGAAAGGACGTGGCTGTCCGAAACCGCCGACCAGTGGTCGCCCTGATCATGAGAGTCCCAGAGCAAGCCCTTCCTGGCCTCGACGATGGCGTAGACGTGACTGGGATTGGTGGCACCGACCGCCACAGCGATGCGCCCCCAGGGTCCGGCGGGCAATCCCTCGGTGAGCCGCGTCCACGTCTGGCCACCGTCAGTCGAGCGATACACGCCGCTCCCCGCGCCGCCCGAGACGAGCCCCCAGGGATGCCGGATGACCTGCCACATTCCGGCGAACAGCACGCGCGAATTGCCCGGCACCATGACGAGGTCGGACGCTCCCGTCGTGTCGTTGACGTAGAGGACCTTCTGCCACGTCTTGCCGCCGTCCGCCGTCCGGAAGACGCCCCGGTCGGGGTTCGGCGTCCAGGCGTGACCGATGGCGGCGACGAGCACCACGTCGGGGTCCTGCGGGTCGATCACGATGCGCGCGATCTGACCGGCGTTTCCGAGTCCCATGAACTGCCAGGTCTTCCCGGCGTCGGGAGAGAAGAACACGCCGCGGCCGTTGACGATGTCGTTGCGGATGTTCGCCTCGCCCGTTCCGACCCAGACGAGATTCGGATTCGAAGGCGCGAGCGCGATCGCACCGATCGACGCCGTCGGCTGGTTGGCGAAGATCGCGTCCCAGGAGTTCCCGCCGTCGGTGGTCTTCCAGACGCCGCCGGCCGCGGCCCCGACGTAATAGACGTTGGGCTGGCCGGAGATGCCGGCCACCGCCGTGACCCGCCCGCCTCCTACCGAGGGCCCGAGGTTTCGAAACTTCACGTTGTTGAGCGAGTCGGCCGGCAGCGGGGCGGTCACCTGTACCGCCGCGGGTTTGCGCGCGCCGCGTTGGGCGGCGAGGCTCGATGCAACGGCGGTCGTGAGCAGCAGCGTCAACGCAGGTCGCAGTGTCATGACGGCATTCCTCCGAGTCGCAGCAGTCGCTGCCATTGCGCTATCGTGGCGGGCACGACGGAGAGTCGCCCCATGCGCACGAGCGCGAGGTCTTTGAAAACGGGATCGGCTTTGATCGTGGCGAGCGTGACGGGCGAGGCGAGCTTCGCGCCGGCCTTGAGATCGACGACGACGAGCCTGGGATCGTTCTTTTTCGGATCGGGATACGCGGCCTTCGTGACGCGCGCCAGCCCGACGGCTGCTTTCTCGTCTCCAGTGTGATAGATCAGCACCTCGTCCCCGGGCTGCATGGTACGCAGGTGCTTCAGGGCGAGTGGATTCTTGACGCCGTCCCAAACGGCGGCTTTCTGTTTGACGAGATCGGCGAAACTATAGGTTGATGGTTCGGTCTTGAGAATCCAGTAGCTCATCACCCCTCCCGAGTGGCGGTGCGGCTGAACCCGGCGGGGCTCGCGAAGCGACTGCGACTTCTTGTCGCGGAGCGAGGCCCCCCCGGGTCAGCCGACAAGGCCGAGAGCCCAGTCGGCAATCGCCGTTGCCAATTCGCCGAATATCTCGTCCGGGCTACGGCCGGCGCTCTTGGGGACACCGAACGAATGGTCCCCGCCTTTCACGAGATGCAGCGTCGCCCGCGAACCGAGCCTGCGCAAGACCTGGCGCAACAGGATCGGCTCCGCGAACTCGTCGCGATCGCCCTGGAGGAAGAGCATCGGGACCCGGACGGCGTCGAGGTGCTCCCCGCGGGTGACGGCTGGCTTGCCGGGAGGGTGCAGCGGAAATCCGAGAAACGCGAGACCGCGCACCCCCGGCAACGGCTCAGCGGCCTGAGCGGCGGATGTCATCCGTCCACCGAACGACTTTCCCCCGGCGAGGAGCGGCAGTTCGGGCGCCAGTCGCTGTGCCGTCGCGGCGGCCGCGCGCACCGTCGCCGTCGCGACACCGGGAGTGTCGGGGCGCCGTGCCTTTCGTTCCATATACGGAAACTGATAGCGCAGCGTTGCGATCCCGCGCTCCGCCAGCGCGTCTGCCATCCTCCCGAGAAACGGATGACGCATCCCGGCGCCCGCGCCGTGGGCGAGGAGGTAGAGAAAGCGTGCTTCGGCGGGCCGTACGAGGATCGCGGAAACGTCGCCGGTGGAGTCGGAAACGCGGAATCGGTGCTCGGAGGAGTCGGCCATCAGCTATCAGCTATCAGCCGTCAGCTATTCGTCAAGCTGAGATTGGAGCTTCGCAAGGGCTTCAACCAGGTCCGGCGTTTCGCTGAGCACGGGGAGGAGTGGGTCGCTCGAGAGGTTGCGCATGCGCTCCGGAACGTTCTTGATCGTGAACGAGCGAATATCGAGCGACGGCGTCACCTCGTCCCAGCTGAGCGGCGTCGACACCGGCGCCCCGGGCAGCGGTCGCACGCTGAACGGCGCCACGAGCAGGCGCCCGTGGCCGTTCTGGACGTAGTCGACGTAGACTTTGCCGCCGCGCTTCTGCACCTGCCGTGTCACGGTGGAAATGTCCGGCAACCGGGCGGCGATGACACGGGCCAGGAGACCCCCCAGGGTGCGCGACTGCTCGTAGGTGCACTGGCGTGCCAGAGGGATCAGCACGTGCAGGCCGGTCGAGCCGCTCGTCTTGATCCCCGTCGGCAGGCCGATGTCGTCGCACAGCGCCTTGACCGCGCGCGCGACGGTGACGACGTCGGTGAACGGCGCCTCCTTGGGATCGAGATCGAGGATGCACCAGTCCGGCGTCTCGAGCGTCGCGACCCGGCTCGACCAGATGTGCAGCAGGATCGCCCCCATGTTGGCGATGTAGAGCAGCGACGCCTCGTTGTCGCACACGAAGTAGTCCAGCTCGCGCTGCGAGTCTTCGCTCCAGATCGTCACGGTGCGCACGAAGTCCTGCGCGTATTGCGGGGCGTCTTTCTGAAAGAACGACTTTCCATTGATGCCGTCGGGGTAGCGCGTGAGCACGAGCGGGCGCTCCGCGAGGTAGGGCAGCATCCACGGTGATATCGCGCGGTAGTACTCGATGAGATCGCCTTTGGTGTAGCCCTCGTCCGGCCAGAAGACTTTGGACAGATTCGTGAATTGCGGGAGGTGGGGAGTGGGAAGTGGCACGCCCGCGCCCGGGGCCGGCGCCGGTTCACCACCTCGAACCGCTCCCCACTCCCCACTCCCCGGCAGGACGCACTCCTCCGGTTTCTTGTCGTCGCGAAACCTCAGGAACACCGGTTGCCGCAACAGCCCGTCCCCCGTGATCTCTTTGTAGCGCACTTCCGCGACGAGCTCGGGCTTCACCCAGCGACTCTCTTTCTCCGCCGGCACCGGGCCCTCGAACACGGGCCGGTCGATCCCCAGCTCGTCCAGGCGACCCGATACCTCCTTGAGCTGCTTCGCCGTGAAGCCGCTCCCCGCGCGACCGATGTAGACCAGCTTCCCTTCGCGGTACCCGCCGAGGTGCAACGCGCCGAATCCGCCGCGGGACCCGCGCGGCTCCGTGAAGCCGACCACCACGAAGTCTCCGGTCTTGTCGGCGCGGATCTTGAGCCAGAGATCCGAGCGGCCGCTCTTGTACGGTGAGTCCGCCTGCTTCGCGACGACACCCTCGAGTCCCATCCCCACCGCTTGGTCATACAACGCCTCCCCCTGCTTCTCGAAATGCTCGGAGTACTTCAGGGGCCCGGCCTCGGGGATCACGGCTCGCAAGAGCGCCTTGCGTTTGGCGAGCGGCAGCGAGCGCAGGTCGTAGCCCTCGAGCGCCATGAGGTCGAAGAGATACAGTGTGCCGGGGGTCTCGACCGATGCGTGCCGGATATCGGGGGCGCGTCCGATGCGGGCGCGATTTTGCAGCCGTTGGAAGCTCGGGCGCCCGGCGTCGTCCAGGATGACGAGCTCCCCGTCCATCAGGACGTTCGCATAGGGCAGCGCGACGAGCGCCCGGATCAGCTCCGGAAACGCGGCGCTGTAGTCGTTGCCGTTGCGCGTAATGAGCCGAGCCTGACCGTTCTCCTTCACCGCCCGCATCCGGTATCCGTCGAGCTTGACCTCGAACAGCCATCCGGCGCGCGAGAACGGCTCTTCGCGCGTTTCGGCGAGCATCGGGGCGACGTCTTCAGCGCGGACGGGACGCAGCGGCGCCTTCAGTTTCTTGAGCTGCGCCGCGAGCTCTGCGGCCTTCTTGCTGCCGTCGCGCAACTCCTCGACCGTCAGCCCCGAGAGCACGGAGCCCGGTGGAAAGGCGCTGCCGTTCTTCGAGACGTAGGCGTCGCGCTCTTTGATCAGGAGCCACTCTTTCTCCGCCTTCTTGATCTTCACGAGGGTCCAGACGCCGCGGAGCTTATAGCCGCGGAGCTCGAAGAGGAGCTTGCCCTTCTTCAGACCTTCGACCGGATCCTCGAGCGCCACCCAGAGCCCGCGGTCCCACACGATCACGGCGCCCGCGCCGTAGTTGCCTTCGGGAATGATCCCTTCGAATTCCCCGTATTCGATCGGATGATCCTCGACGTGAACGGCGAGCCGTTTGTCGGCGGGGTCGGCGGAGGGACCGCGCGGCACGGCCCAGGATTTCAGCACGCCTTCCATCTCGAGCCGCAGATCGAAGTGCAGGCGGGTGGCCGCGTGCTGGTGTACTATGAAGCGCCGTCCCGGTTGCGCGGCGACTGCTCCCGACGGCTCCGGCGTCCGGTCGGCGGAGCGTTTCGCGCGGTAAGTGCTTAGCGCATCGTCGGTTGGCTTGCGGTTTCCTGGCACCGATCCTATATAGGTCCCCTATGCCCGCTCATGCAATCGGCTCCGCCACCATCTCCTTCGGGCTCGTCTCCGTCCCGATCAAGATGTTCTCGGCCGGCGAGTCGTCGGCCGCGATTTCCTTCAACTGGCTCCACAAGAAGGACGGCTCACGGTTGAAGCAGCAGTACGTCTGCTCCAAGGACGGGGAGAAGGTGGAGAAGGACGACATGGTGAAGGGCTACGAGTTCTCCAAGGGACAGTACGTGCAGTTCACGAAGGAGGAACTCGTCGCCCTGGAGGAGAAGGGCACGGGCTCGATCAACATCCAGGAGTTCGTGGACGCGGACACGGTGGACCGGATGTACATGGACCGGGTCTACTTCCTCGGGCCCGACAAGGGCGGCGAGCGTGCGTTCACCCTGCTGGGCGAGGCGCTGAAGAAAACCAAGAAAGTGGCGATCGGCCAATGGGCCGCCCGCGGCAAGCAGTACCTCGTCATGATCCGGCCACTGGGGCACGGGCTTGCGATGGAGCAGCTGCGCTACGCCAACGAAGTCCGCTCGATCGATGAGGTGCCGATCCCCAAGGTCGAGGTCAAGAAGCCCGAGCTGGACATGGCGGTGCAGCTGATCGAGCAGGCGGCGATCGAGCGGTTCCAGCCGGACAAGTACGAAGACACCGTGAAGCAGCGGATTCTCGAGCAGATCCAGCGCAAGGTCGACGGCAAGGAAATCACCGAGGAGCCGACCGAGGCGCCGAAGACGCAGATCATCGATCTGATGGAAGCACTCAGGGCCAGCCTGTCCAAGGGCAAGAGCGCACCGGAGATCGAACGCAAGGCCGCCAGGGGAGCGAAGGGCTCGTCACGGAAAAAGGCCGCCAGCGCCTAGCATCGTCGCTTCGACTTGGATCAGGTTCCCACGCAGCTGAACACGGCACTCGCCGGTCGCTACGCGATCGAGCGTGAGGTCGGCCATGGCGGCATGGCCATGGTGTATCTCGCGCGCGACATTCGCCATCACCGGCCGGTCGCCGTGAAGGTGCTGCGGCCCGAGCTCGCATCGTTGCTCGGCACCGACCGGTTCCTGCGCGAGATCGAAATCGCGGCGCAGCTGAACCACCCCCACATTCTCCCGCTGCACGATTCCGGCGAGGCCGCTGGCCTGCTGTTCTACGTCATGCCGTTCGTCGACGGCGAGTCGCTGCGCGAGCGGGCGGCGCGCGAGGGCCGTCTGCCGATCTCGGACGCCGTCCGAATACTGCGCGACGTGATCGACGGCCTGGCCTACGCGCACGAGCAGAACGTAGTGCACCGCGACATCAAGCCCGACAACGTGATGATCGCCGCGCGGCACGCCATGATCACCGACTTCGGCATCGCGAAGGCCGTCAGTGAAGCCGCCGGCGCCGCCAGGATCACGACCGCCGGCGTCTCGATCGGGACGCCGGCCTACATGGCCCCCGAGCAATGCACGGCGGAACCGAGCATCGATCACCGGGCCGACTTGTACTCGTTCGGCGTCATGGCCTACGAGATCCTCTCGGGCCGCCTCCCCTTCAACGGCTCGACGGCGCAGGCGATCCTGACCGCCCATCTGACCGAAAAACCGGTCCCGCTGCAGCAGGTGCGCCCCGACGTCCCGGCGGCGCTCGCCAAGATCGTGATGCGCTGCCTCGAGAAGCGCCCCGAGGACCGCTGGGCCTCGGCCGTCGAGATCCTGGGACAGATGGAGCAAATGTCGACGCCCAGCACGGCCATATCCCTTCCGTTCGAGCGACCACGTTCGACCGGGAGGCGCATCGCGCTCGGGGCGGCGGCGCTGGTGTTGCTGGGAGCGGGGGGGTGGGCGCTGCGACACAACGCGCGCGTGCACTGGGTGCTGGAAACGGCGATCCCGGAGATCCGCCAACTGGCCGACAGCGGGCAGACCGAGGCGGCCTATCACCTTGCCCTGCGCGCCAGCACGATTCTGCCGAATGATCCTTCGCTGCTCCACTTGTGGACGCAAATCGCGAACCGCGTGAACCTGCACAGCGAGCCTGCGGGCGCCACCGTCTCGCGGCGCGATTACTCCGCTCCCGACACGACGTGGCAAGTCCTCGGCACGACCCCCCTCGACAGCATCTGGTTCCCGCAGGGGTTCTCGCGACTGAAGATCGACAAGCCCGGCTTCCGCACCTGGCTCGGCGCCACCGGCCCGCAATGGATTCCCGCCGAGCCGGTGCGACTGGACAGCGCGGCGACGCCGCTTTCCGGTATGGTCCGCGTCGCCGGCCTCGATCACTACGCGCTCTCGTTGCCGGGACTCGATCACCTCGCGCCCGTGCCGCTCGGGGACTACCAGATCGACCGCGACGAGGTGACCAACGCCGACTTCAAGCGATTCGTAGACAGCGGCGGGTACACGCGGCGCGATCTGTGGGATCGCAGCTTCGTCAAGGACGGTCGGCCGCTTTCCTGGGAAGGCGCGATGGCGCTCTTCAAGGACAAGACCGGGCGACCGGGCCCGGCGACGTGGGAAGTAGGCGACTTTCCGGCCGGGCAGGCGGCCTATCCGGTGACGGGGGTCAGCTGGTACGAAGCCGAGGCGTATGCGCGCTTCGTCGGCAGGTCCCTGCCGACGATTTATCACTGGAGCCGCGCCGCGGAGACGCGGGCGGCGTCGTGGATCGTCCCCGCCTCGAACTTCGGGGGACGCGGCCCGGCGCCCGTCGGGAGCTACCGGGGGATCGGGCCGTTCGGGACGATGGACATGGCGGGCAACGCCCGGGAGTGGTGTTACAACGAGACGGGCGGCCAGCGCTACATCCTGGGCGGCGGTTACGACGACGCCACGTATCACTTCACGGAGGCGTTCGCCCAGCCGCCGTTCGACCGGTCGCCCTCGAACGGCTTCCGGCTGGCGATCTACGATACCACGGCGGCGGTCACGCGGCGGCCGATCGAGCGCATGGTGCGGGACTTCTCACGAGAACGGCCGGTGTCCGATCAGGTGTTCGCGATCTACCGGCGTGAGTTCGACTACGACCACACGTCGCTCAAGACGACGCTCGAAGCGACGGATTCCACGCCCGAGAACTGGGTGATGCAGCGCGTTTCCTTCGACGCGGCCTACGGCGGCGAGCGTGAGATCGCGTACCTCTTTCTGCCGAAGTTCGGCCGGCCGCCGTACCAGACCGTCATCTACTTCCCCGGCGCCATCGCGCTGCACAGCCGCTCGGCCGCGGCCGCACTCGAGTACGATGCGTTCGATTTCATCCTGAAGAGCGGCCGCGCGGTGCTCTACCCGGTCTACAAGAGCACGTACGAGCGGGGCGACGGGTTCGACAGCTGGTACGCGAACGAGAGCAATGCGTACCGCGACCACATCATCTGGATGGCGAAAGACTTCCGCCGCGCGATCGACTACCTGGAGACTCGCCCCGACATCGACACATTGCGTCTCGCGTATTACGGCCGCAGCTGGGGCGGCTACATGGGAGGCCTGCTGCCGGCGCTCGAGCCGCGCATCAAGACCAGCGTGCTGTACGTCGCCGGGTTGGAGCTGCAGCGGGGCCAGCCGGACGTGGAGCCGATCAACTTCCTGCCGCGCATCCGCATGCCGGTGCTGATGCTGAACGGCCGCTACGATCACTTCTTTCCCATCGAAACGTCCCAGCTGCCCATGTTCCGGCTGCTCGGCACGCCCCCGGATCGCAAACGACACGTGATCTACGACGGCGGGCACTTCGTACCGCGCGGCATGCTGATCTCCGAAACGCTCGACTGGCTGGACCGCTACCTCGGCACTGTGAACCGTTAGGCAGACGTCGGACGGGCGGACGCACGGGTGATCGACGATCCTCGGCCGCCTGACCGATCGCCCCCGCGTCCAACGGTCCGGCGCCCCCACTCCCGGCGTCCGCGCGAGAAGGCCTCTAGGCTGATGCGAATCGGGACGCGAACTGCTCGGCGAGCTTCGGACCCTCACCCGATTCCTCGTGCTTGAAGAACACGAACGCGTCCTGCCACGACTTGCCGAGCTCGTTCACGTTGCCCGCCCACGTCTCGAGCGTCTTTTTCTGATAGCCCTCGTCGCGCAGCCGGAAGTAGCCGAAGTCCGCGGTGGCGACGAGCGGCGTGTGGCCCTCCTCCGTATCGGCGATACACAGCGCGACATTCGCCGCCCGCAGCGCGGCGTAGGTGTCGTCGGTGAACCACGACGCGTGGCGGAACTCACAGGCGCAGCGCAGGTCGCCGGGGAACAGCGTCAGAAAATCCTTGAGCCGCGACAGATCGTGTTTGAAGTTCGGGGGAAGCTGCACCAAGATGGGACCGAGCTTGGGACCGAGCGGCCGGATCGTTTCGGTGAAGTAGCGCAACGGATCGTCGACGTCGCGCAGCCGGGCGAGGTGC
>Ga0187777_10003504_pt1 | contig 10010 bp, 7 predicted proteins | sample 1015_Q2_SP5_10_M_FD_132416 | JGI IMG/M metagenome (GOLD analysis project Ga0187777, IMG submission 132416) | Tropical peat soil microbial communities from peatlands in Department of Meta, Colombia - 1015_Q2_SP5_10_MG | ecosystem: Environmental > Terrestrial > Soil > Wetlands > Peat | place...
CTGACCGTCTACGGGCCGCCCGGCCTGCGCGAGCTCTTTCGATCCCTCGGCGGGGTCTTCGGCCGGCTCACCTACCCCGTCGAGACGGTCGAGGTGCGCGCGGGGGAGGCGCTCGAGCGGGACGGGTACCGGATCCTCGTCTTCCCGGTGCACCACGGCGTCTCCGCCGTCGGGTACGCGGTGGTCGAGGACCCCCGCCCCGGCCGTTTCGACCCGGAGGCCGCCGACGAGCTCGGAATCCCCAACGGGCCGGAGCGCGGGGCGCTCCAGCGCGGGGAGTCGATCACGCTCGACGACGGGCGCGTGCTGACGCCGGACGCCGTCCTCGGCGAGGCGAGGCGCGGACGGCGGATCGTGCTGCCCGGCGACACCGCGCCGGCCGAGACGGTCCGGCTGCTGGCCGAGGGCGCGGACGTGCTCGTGCACGAGGCGACGTTCGGCGAGGAGGAGCGCATCCGCGCCGCCGAGACCGCGCACTCGACGGCGGTGCAGGCGGCGGAGATCGCACGCGACGCCGGCGTGCGGCTGTTGGCGCTGACGCACCTGTCGTCGCGGTACTTCGGCCCGGAGCTCGCACGCGAGGCGCAGGCGGTCTTCCCCGACACCGTCGTCCCGCGCGACTTCGACGTGATCGAGGTGCCGTTCCCCGAGCGGGGGCCGCCGCGCCTGGTCAAGCGCGGCGCACGGCCGCCCCGCGCGGAACGCGAACAGGCGTCAGAGCTGCCAGACGCCGCCGCGTAGCACCGGCGTCGCGGAGCCGTCGGGCGCAAGGCCGGTGACGGCCACCTCGTCCCCGCCGATCATGAAGTCGATGTGGATCTCACTCGTGTTGATGCGGGGCCGCTCCTCGGGAGCGACCGTGATCGCATAGGCGTTGCCGAACGCGAGATGACTGGCGGCGTTCTCGTCGAGCAGCGTGTTGAAGAACACGGTCTCGGTCTTCGCGATCCGCCCGGAGCCGTCGACCAGCGCGACCTCGCCGAGCCGCGAGGCGTTGTCGTCCACCGCCGTGCGCGAGCGGAGCGCCGCGGCGTTCGTGCCGTCGATCTCCACCGCGCGGCCCTGCTCGAACCGAACCACCAGATCGGCGACGACGGTGCCCTCGACGTCGAGCGGCTTCGTCGCGGTGACGACGCCGTCGACCCGCAGGGGGTCGGGTGTCGAGGGGATCTCCTCGGTCGGGAGATTGGGGGCGTGGACGACTCCGTCGACGGTCTGCATGCCTGGCGTCTCGGAGGAGAACCGCGAGGTCGGGAGCAGGCCCACCGTCAGGTCGGTGCCAGGGCCTTCGAAGCGGAGGGCGTCGAAGCGCCGCTCGTCGATCCTCCTCCCGGCGTCGTGCAGCTCCTTCAGGCGAACGCGCCAGGCGTCGCACGGGTCGGGCTCGTCGAGGCGCAGCACGTACACGAGCTGCTCCCAGAGCCGGGCGACCGCCTCGTCGGCAGCGTGCGAGGGGAAGACTCGCTGCGCCCATTCCCGCGACGCCCAGGGCACGACCGTCCAGCTGGTCGTCCGCGCGTTGATCACCTCGAAGTTCTCGCGGAGCGCCGGAAGGGCGTCGCGACCGGTCAGCGCGGGGTCGACGCCGTCGAGCAGGCCGGGCGGAACCTGGGGAGTGATCGAGATGCGGACGCCGTGGCTCTCGCCCAAGGCCAGCAGGCGCTTCCCGTACCACGGCGGGACCACGCCGAGCGTCGCGGGATCGGCGTGCTCGAGCCGCGCCCGCTTGACGTACGGGTCGAAGTACCACGGGTCGACGAAGAGCGCGCCGCGCTCGTACGCCGCCGCCGCCACCGCCCGGACGAGCGGGGCCGCGCTCGGCTCGGCGACGACCCAGACGATCTGCCCCGGCTGGACGTTCGCGCCGACCTCGACGATCAGGCGTGCGTAGCGTGAAAGGAGCGCGGGATCCACGGCTGACGAGGGTACGGGTTCCGTCCGTCCGGCGAACCAGGTACCGTGCCTTCCGCACCGCCCCTTTAACCCGGTCCAGCGAGGCCGGAAAGGAGTCGAATGTCGCACCCTGCCGTCGGACCGGCGCCGCATCTCCTGCTCGACGACGAGGCGATCCGCCGGACGCTCACGCGGATCGCACACGAGATCATCGAGCGGAACGACGATCTCGAGTCCATCGCGCTCGTCGGCATCCAGACGCGCGGCGTCCCGCTCGCGCAGCGCCTCCGACAGCTGATCGCCGAGCGCGCCGGCGTCGACCTCGCGCTCGGGCGGCTCGACGTCACGTTCCACCGCGACGACGTCCACGTGCGCGCCGGTCGCGCGCCGCGCCGCGCCCAGCCGCTCGTGCGGGACACGAAGCTCGACTTCGACCTCGAAGGGATGACCGTCGTGCTCGTCGACGACGTCCTCTACACGGGTCGCACGATTCGCGCGGCGATCGACGCCCTGTTCGAGTTCGGACGCCCACAGCGCGTCCAGCTCGCGGTCCTCGCCGACCGCGGCCACCGCGAGCTCCCGATCCGCCCCGACTACGTCGGGAAGAACCTGCCGACCGGGGTCGACGAGCGGATCCAGGTCGAGCTGGTCGAGGTCGACGAGGTCGACCGCGTGCTGCTGATCCCCGCCGAGGAGGCGACGACATGACCGATCTCCGTCTGGTCGGCGGCCAACTGCTGCCGCCGGCGACCCGTGAGCGACGGCACCTCCTGTCGGTGTCCGACCTCACCCGCGACGACGTCGAGCGCATCCTGGCGGCCGCCCGCTCGTTTGCGGACTCGCAGGAGCGTGAGACGAAGAAGCTCCCGACACTGCGCGGCCGCGTCGTGCTGAACGTCTTCTACGAGTCGTCCACGCGCACCTCGTCGTCGTTCGAGCTGGCGGCGAAGCGCCTGTCGGCCGACACGGTGACGTTGCGCGCATCGGGCTCGTCGGTGGAGAAGGGGGAGTCGCTGAAGGACACCGCGCTGACGCTTTCGGCCTACGACCCCGACGTGATCGTCATCCGCCACCCCGAGGCCGGCGCCGCCGAGTTCGTCGCGCGGCTGACGAAGGCGCGCGTCGTCAACGCGGGCGACGGCAAGCACCAGCACCCGACGCAGGCGCTGCTCGATCTCTACACCCTGCGCAGCACGTTCGGCAGGCTCGACGGGCTCCAGGTTGCGATCGTCGGCGACGTCGCCCACTCGCGCGTGGCGCGCTCGCTCGTGCAGGCGCTCAACCTCGTCGGCTCGCAGGCGATCCTCGTCGGGCCACCCGCTCTCCTGCCGCCGGGAATCGCGCCGGTGTCGCACGACATCGCCGCGATCGCCGACGTCGACGTGGTCTACGTGCTCCGGATGCAGCGCGAGCGAATGCTCGAAGGCGCGAACTTCGTGCCCTCGCTGGGCGAGTACAGCCGCCAGTACGGCATTACCGCGGCCCGGGTCAGGCCGGGACAGTTCGTCATGCATCCCGGCCCCGTCAACCGCGGGGTCGAGCTGGACGGCGACGTCGCCGACTCGGAGGCCTCGCTGATCCTCGAGCAGGTACGCGCGGGCCTCGTCGTGCGAATGGCGATCCTCTACGACCTGCTCACCGCCGGGCCGGTCGCGGTCGAGGCGACGGTGGAGACCGCATGACGATCCTCACTGGGCCGGCGGGAGCCGACGATCTCGTCCTGCGCGGCGCGCGTGTCCTCGATCCTGTCGAGGGGATCGACTCCAGCCTCGACGTCCGGATCGACCGCGGCGTGATCACCGGGCTCGGCACGAACCTCGACACGAACGAGCATCGCGTCGTCGACGCGGACGGGCTGGTGCTGGCACCCGCATTCCTCGACCCTCACGTGCACCTGCGAACGCCGGGGCGCGAGGACGAGGAGACGATCGAGAGCGGAACGGCCGCCGCGGCCGCGGGTGGCTACTGCGCGATCCTCGCGATCCCGAACACCGATCCGCCGGTCGACGACCCGGCGCTCCTGCGCGGGCTGCGTGCGCGGGCCGAGGCGGAGGCGCAGGTGCCGGTCGGCTTCATGGCGGCGCTGACCAAGGCTCAGGAGGGCGCCGAGCTCGCAGAGCTGGGAGCGCTCGCCGATGCCGGGGCAGCCGCCTTCACCGACGACGGCCGGCCGGTCGCGGCCGCAGGCGTCATGCGGCGCGCACTCCAGTACAACGCGATCACCGGGCGTCCGATCGCCGTGCATTGCGAAGAGGCGACGCTGACGCGCGGCGCGCACGCGCATGCCGGCGACGTGGCGGGGGAGCTCGGCATCGACGGCTGGCCCGCGCTCGGCGAGAGCCTGATGGTCGGGCGCGACGTCGAGCTGGCACGCGAGACCGGCCAACCGGTGCATCTGATGCACCTCTCGGCGCGCGAGTCGGTCGAGCACCTGAGGCGGGCCAAGGCGACCGGAGTCGCGGTGACCGCCGAGGTGACTCCGCACCACCTTTGCCTCACGGACGACGCGATCAGGACGCTCGACCCGAACTTCAAGATGAATCCACCGCTTCGGAGCGACGAGCACCGTGCTGCGCTGATCGAGGCGCTGCGCGACGGGACGATCGCCGCCGTGGCGACCGACCACGCGCCGCACGCGGCCGCAGAGAAGGACGTGCCCTTCGAGTCCGCGCCGTTCGGGGTGATCGGCCTCGAGACCGCGTTCGGTGCGCTCAACACGTATCTCGTCGAGCCGGGCGTGCTCGAGCTCGAGACGGTGCTCGAGCGGATGTCCGCCGGCCCGGCGGCGATCTTCGGCCTCGAGCGTCCCCGCATCGCCGTCGGCGCGCGCGCCAACGTCGTCCTGCTCGACCTCCGGGCGAGCTGGCGCGTGCATGCCGCGAAGCTGCGCTCGCGCTCGACCAATTCGTGGCTCCTCGACCAGCGCCTCACCGGCCGCGTGCGCATGACGATCGCCGCCGGCCGCGTGGCGTACGAGTCATGACGGGTGGTTTGCTGCTCGAGGACGGCACGGTGTTCGCCGGCGAGTCGGTCGGGGCGCCCGGGCGCGCCGTCGGCGAGGCGGTCTTCACGACCTCGATGAGCGGCTACCAGGAGGTCGCGACCGATCCGAGCTTCGAGGCGCAGATCGTGTGCTTCACGGCGCCGATGGTGGGCAACTACGGCACCGACCCGGGCCGCTGCGAATCGAAGCGGGTGCACGCCCGCGGTGTCGTGATGCGCGAAGCGCGCGGGCCGGCATGGCTCGAGTGGCTGCGCGGGAACGGCGTCGTCGCGCTCACCGGCGTCGACACCCGGTCGCTCGTGCTCCATCTGCGCGAGCGGGGGGTGATGCGTGCAGCGATCGTCGCAGGCGAGCCATTGGCGGACGCGCTGCTGGACGAGATCCGCGCGCAGCCCGAGATGTCGGGCACGGCGCTTGCACGCGACGTCTCGACGCGCGAGCCGTACACGTACACGGCGCGCGGGCGTGCCCGGGTCGCGGTCGTCGACTACGGCTGCAAACGGTCGATCGTGCGCCGGCTGGCCGCGGCCGGGGCCGCGGTCGACGTCTTCCCGCACGACGTCGACGCCGACACGGTCGCCCGCTACGACGGCGTGCTGCTCTCACCGGGGCCGGGCGACCCGGCGCCGCTCGAGGACGAGACCGCGATGGTGCGCGCACTGCTCGGGCGGACCGACGTCCTCGGCGTGTGCCTCGGCCACCAGCTGATCGCACGCGCGATCGGACGGACGACCTACAAGCTTCCGTTCGGTCACCGCGGCGCCAACCACCCGGTGCTCGAGCACCGCTCGCGCCGCGTGCTCGTGACGTCGCAGAACCACGGCTTCGCCGTCGCCGCCGCCGAGGACGACGGCGTCACGCACGCGTCGCTCTACGACGGAACCGTCGAAGGGCTCGCGCTGCCGGCGTTGCGGGCGCGCTCGACGCAGTTCCATCCCGAGGCGTCGCCCGGGCCGCACGATGCGCAGCTCGTGCTCGAAGGGTGGGTGGCCGGGTTTGCCGCGTAGAGCCGACCTCGACTCCATCTGCCTCATCGGTTCCGGCCCGATCGTGATCGGGCAGGCGGCCGAGTTCGACTACGCGGGCTGCCAGGCGCTGAAGGTGTTGCGCGAGGAGGGCTTCCGCACGATCGTCGTCAACTCGAACCCGGCGACGATCATGACCGACCCCGGGTTCGCCGATCGCACGTACCTCGAGCCGCTCGACGTCGAAGGCGTGAGCGCCGTGCTCCGGCGCGAGCGGCCCGACGCGCTCCTGCCGACGATGGGCGGTCAGATCGCGCTCAACCTCGCGCGGGCGCTGCACGAGGAAGGCGTTCTGGACGAGCTCGGAATCGAGTTGATCGGAGCCGACGTCGACGTGATCTCGCGTGCGGAGGACCGCGAGCTCTTCAAGACGTGCGTCGAGGTCGCAGGCCTGCGTGTGCCGCGCTCGCGCATCGTCACCTCGCTCGACGACCTGGCCGGCCTCGGGACCCCTGCGGTCGTTCGCCCGGCGTTCACGCTCGGCGGCCACGGCAGCGGTTTCGCGGAGACCGCGGAGCAGCTTCGCACGCAGGTCGAGCGCGGGCTCTTCGAGTCGCCGATCTCGCAGGTGCTGGTCGAGGAGTCGGTGCGCGGCTGGGACGAGTTCGAGCTCGAGGTCGTTCGCGACCGCGCCGACAACGTCGTGATCGTCTGCTCGATCGAGAACCTCGATCCGATGGGCGTGCACACGGGCGATTCGGTGACCGTCGCTCCGCAGATGACGCTCTCCGACGAGGCGTACCAGCAGCTTCGCGACGCAGCGATCGCCGTCGTCCGCACCGTGGGGGTCGACACCGGCGGCTCCAACATCCAGTTCGCCCGCGACCGCGTCACCGGCGAGCTGCGCGTGATCGAGATGAACCCGCGTGTCTCACGGTCGTCGGCGCTCGCGTCCAAGGCGACCGGGTATCCGATCGCGAAGGTCGCCGCCAAGCTCGCCGTCGGGTACACGCTCGACGAGATCCCGAACGACCTCACGGGCACCACGCCCGCCAGCTTCGAGCCCGCCCTCGACTACGTCGTCGTCAAGATCCCGCGGTTCGCCTTCGAGAAGTTCCCGGGCGCCGACCGGACGCTCGGGACGCAGATGAAGGCGGTGGGCGAGACGATGGGCATCGGCCGCACGTTCATCGAGGCGTTCGTCAAGGCGAAGCGCGGCCTCGAAGGGACGCTCGACTGGGCGCCGGCGAACCTGCACCCGTGGTTCGAGCGCGAGCTTGCGAACACCGGCGCCGAGGAGGCGCGCCAGCGCTCCGAACGTCCGGTGTACCGCCGCATCGACTCCTGCGCCGGCGAGGTCGAGGCCGCGTCCAACTACTACTACGCGACCTGGGGCGAACGCGACGAGGCGCCGCCGCAGGGAACTGCGCAGCGCGTCGTGATCCTCGGCTCAGGCCCGAACCGCATCGGACAGGGGATCGAGTTCGACTACTGCTGCGTGCACGCCGTCCAGACGTTCCGCGAACTCGGGTACGAGGCCGTGATGGTGAACTGCAACCCGGAGACGGTCTCGACGGACTACGACACGTCAGATCGCCTCTACTTCGAGCCGCTCGACGTCGAGGCGGTGCTCGCCGTCTGCGAGCGCGAGCAGCCCGAGGGCGTCGTGATCCAGTTCGGTGGGCAGACACCGCTCAAGCTGGCACGCGCGATCGAGTCCGCCGGATACCGCATCCTCGGCACCCCGTTCGACGCGGTCGACCTCGCCGAGGACCGGGAGCGGTTCGGGCGGCTGCTCGCCGAGCTCGGCATCGCGTGCCCGCAGTGGGGGATCGCCCGCTCGCCCGACGAGGCAGTCGCGACGGCGGAGCGGATCGGCTATCCGGTGCTCGTCCGGCCGTCGTACGTGCTCGGCGGGCGCGCGATGCGCGTCTGCAACGGCCCCGAAGCCGTCGCCGAGGCCTTCCGCGGCGTCCACGGGCCGACGCTCGTCGACCGTTTCCTCGATCACGCGATCGAGCTCGACGTCGATGCCCTGTGCGACGGCTCCGAGGCCTACGTCGCCGCCGTGATGCAGCACGTCGAGGAAGCGGGCGTCCACTCGGGCGACTCGGCCTGCGTGCTGCCGCCGCAGTCGATCGACGCCGCGACCCTTCGCGAGATCGGCGAGGTCGTACGGCGGCTCGGGCCCGCGCTCGGCGTGGTCGGCCTGCTCAACGTGCAGCTGGCCGTCGTCGGAGGCGACGTCTACGTGCTCGAGGTCAACCCGCGCGCCTCGCGCACCGTGCCCTTCGCATCGAAGGCGATCGGGGTCAATCTCGTCGCCGCCGCCTGCCGCCTGGCAGCGGGGGCGCAGCTCGGCGATCTCGGCCTTCCGCCCGAGCACGCGCCCAGGCAGGTCAGCGTCAAGGCGGCGGTGCTGCCGTTCGCACGATTCCCCGGAGCCGATCCGGTTCTCGGGCCCGAGATGCGGTCGACGGGGGAGGTGATGGTCAGCGCCACCGACCTCGCGACTGCGCTCGCAAAGGCGGAGCGCGCCGCGGGCCGCCCGCTCCCGGCGGGCGGGTCGGTGTTCCTGTCCGTCCGCGACGACGACAAGGGCGTCCTGCCCGAGGTCGCGCGGTCGTTCGCTGCGCTCGGGTTCCGCCTCCACGCGACCGCGGGCACAGCGGCGGCGCTACGCGCGGCCGGGCTCGAGGTCGTCGATGTCCGCAAGGTGAGCGAGCCCGGCGACGCGCCGACCGTCGTCGACCTGATCCGTCGTGGTCGCTGCGACCTCGTCGTCAACACACCCGGCGACGGCGCCGAGCCGAGATCGGACGGGTACCTGATCCGGGAGGCGGCACTCGCCGCGCGTGTCCCGTGCATCACGACGATCGCAGCTGCAACCGCGGCGACGCGCGCGATCGCCGACGCACGGACGGACGCGACGCTGTCTCTCCAGGAGCGAATCGATGTCGAGACCGGCGCGCGCGCTGCGTAGAGTCGTCGCCGCCGAGACGGTCGGCCCGTACACGCTCCTTCGCGTCGAGCGTGGCGGCGCCGACCCCGGCAGACCCGGACAGTTCTTCATGCTCGAGGCGCCGGGCAGGGTGCTGCCGCGTCCGATGTCGCTGTGCCTTGCGCCCCGAGGTGAGCTGTGGTTCCTGCTCGATCCGATCGGGCCCGGAACGCGCGCGCTCGCCGAGCTCGACACCGGTGCGAGCCTGCACGTCTTCGGGCCGCTCGGCAACGGCTTCCGGTTGGACGTGAAGCGCCCGCTGCTCGTCGGCGGCGGCATCGGCATCGCGCCGCTGCCCTATCTCTCCGAAGCGCTCGACCGGCCGCCGGCAGTGCTCGGGTTCCGCACCGCACATCACGCCGAGGCAGCCGAGCTGCTGCCGGGTGCCGAGATCGTGATCGACCCGGTGCTCGTGACCGACGCGATCGACACCGGCCGCGACGTGCTCGCGTGCGGGCCGCAGCCGATGCTCGAGGCCGTCCGCGAGCTCGTCCCGGACGCGCAGCTCGCGTGGGAAGCGCCGATGGCTTGCGGCTACGGGGCCTGCTACGGCTGCGTGGTCGAGATCGACGGCGCCCTCGAGCGTCTCTGTGTCGAAGGACCGGTGCTGACGGCGTGCTCCTCCTGAACGCGAGCGGCTGCCTCGACGCGCTGGCCGCCCCGCAGATTGCCGCGGACCTCGATGCGTTCGTGACGAAGACGGTGACACCGGAGCCGCGCGAGGGCAACGCCCCGCCCCGGATCGCCGAGACCGACGCCGGCATGCTGAACTCGATCGGCCTCGCCAACCCGGGCCGCGAGGCCTTCATCGGCCGCGTCCTGCCGCTGCTCCTCGAGGTGCTCCAGGCCCCGGTCTGGGTGTCGGTCGGCGGGTTCTCGAGCGGCGATTACGCGCTCACCTGCGCCGGGCTTCCGGCCGACCAGGTCGCCGCCGTCGAGCTGAACCTCTCCTGCCCGAACGTCGACGAAGCCCCGGCGGCGGCCGCCGAGATCGTGGCCGCCTGCCGCGAGGCGACCGAGCTTCCGCTGTACGCCAAGCTGTCTCCGCACGCCTGGGACGTCGGCGATGTCGTGCGCGCTGTCGAGGCCGCCGGCGCGGACGGGATCAGCCTCGTCAACACGCTTCGCGGCCTGACGCTCGACGCGC
>Ga0187777_10003505_pt1 | contig 10008 bp, 10 predicted proteins | sample 1015_Q2_SP5_10_M_FD_132416 | JGI IMG/M metagenome (GOLD analysis project Ga0187777, IMG submission 132416) | Tropical peat soil microbial communities from peatlands in Department of Meta, Colombia - 1015_Q2_SP5_10_MG | ecosystem: Environmental > Terrestrial > Soil > Wetlands > Peat | place...
AATTTCCTCGGCTCGGTATCGGGCGGCTGCGTCGAAGGAGCGGTCGTCACCGAGGCCATGGACGTCATCGAAAGCGGCAAGCCGAAGATGCTGGAATTCGGCGTCGCCGACGAGACGGCGTGGAACGTCGGTCTGTCCTGCGGCGGCACCATCCGCGTCTATGTGGAGAAGGTGAGTTGAAACTCGACATCCTTCACACACTCAACGCCGAACGCGAGGCGCGCCACGCCGCTGTCCTTGTCACGGATGTGGCGAGCGGCGCGCAGCGGCTGGTCAAAGCCGCCGATATTGCCAAGGATCCGCTCTATGAGCTGCTCGAAAAGCGCCTGCGCATGGCGAAAAGCGGCATGGAAGAGACGCCGCAGGGCAAGTTTTTCCTGACCGTATACGTGCCGTCGCCGAAGCTCGTCATTACCGGCGCGGTGCACATCAGCCAGGCGCTGGCACCGATCGGACAACTGCTCGGCTTCGATGTGACTATCGTCGATCCCCGCACGGCCTTCGCCAGCATCGAGCGCTTTCCAGACGTCAAGGTGATCGCGGAGTGGCCGGACGTCGCGCTGCCGCCGCTCAAGGTCGACAGTTACACGGCGTTCGTTGCGCTCACGCACGATCCGAAAATCGACGACCCGGCGTTGAAACATGCGCTCGCGCGGGATTGCTTCTATATCGGTGCGCTCGGCTCGCGGAAGACACATACCAAACGCGTGCAGCGGCTGAAGGAAGCGGGGCTCACCGATCGCGACATCGGCCGTATCCATGCACCGATCGGGCTTCCCATCGGCGCGGTGTCGCCGCCCGAGATCGCGGTCGCGATCATGGCCGAGATCACGCAGGCGCTGCGCCTCAAAGCCGAGAAGGAAGCGGAGGTGGCATGAAGTTCGGCGCCGTTTCGGTCAAGGACGCGCTCGGCGCCACGGCGGTGCATTCGATCCGCCAGGGCGATCTCGTGCTCAGGAAAGGCACGCTGATCGGCGAGAAAGAGCTCGCGGCGCTGCAGGCGGCCGGCGTCAAAGAGATCGTGGTTGCCCAGGTTGAGGCTGGCGACGTCTCCGAGGATCACGCGGCCGCCGACATCGCGGCAGCTATTGCGGGTCCGGGCGTGCGCGCGGACCGCGCCTTCACCGGCCGCTGCAATCTCTTCGCGGAAGCGGCCGGCGTGCTGGTCGTCGACAAGGACACTATCGACAGTCTCAACCGCATCGACGAAGCGGTGACGCTTGCGACCTTGCCAGCGTTCAAGCCGGTGGTCGAAGGCGAGATGATCGCCACGGTGAAGATCATTCCGTTCGCGGTCGCCGCCAAAGCGCGCGACGAGGCCGTGGCCGACGCCAAGAAGGCAAAGCACGTCATTCGCGTTGCGCCCTACAAATTGCGCAAGATCGGTGTGGTTTCGACGCTGCTCCCTGGCCTGTCGCCGAAGGTCATCGACAAGACGCTGAAGATCACCACCGCGCGCCTTGCGCCGGCCGGCGCGGCGATCTTCGCCGAGAAGCGCGTGCCCCATGAACAGGCTGCGCTGTCGCGCGCCATCGACGAGCTGCTCAAGGTGGGCGCCGAACTGGTCATCGTGTTCGGTGCCTCGGCGATTGCCGATCGCCGCGACGTCATTCCTGCGGCGCTCGAGGCTGTCGGCGGCGAAATCGAGCATTTCGGCATGCCGGTCGACCCCGGAAATCTCATGATGATCGGCAAGGCGCGCGGCCAACCGGTGCTGGGTGCGCCCGGCTGTGCGCGCTCGCCCAAGGAAAACGGCTTTGACTGGGTGCTGATGCGGCTACTGGCAGGACTGCCGGTGTCGCGGACCGACATTACGGGAATGGGCGTCGGCGGCCTGCTGATGGAGATCGTCACGCGTCCGCAGCCGCGCGAAGAGGCGCAGCCGGAAAAAGGACGGCGCATCGCCGCAGTCGTGCTCGCGGCCGGGCGCTCGACGCGCATGGGCGCAGTCAACAAGCTCATCGCCGAGATCGGCGGCAAGCCGCTGGTGCGTATCGCTGCGGAGCAGGCGCTGGCGTCGCATGCGAGCCCGGTCATCGTCGTCACGGGCCACGAGCGCGAGCGCGTTGAAGCCGCGCTCAAGGGGCTGCCCGTGCGCCTCGTGCACAATCCAGACTATGCGGAAGGCCTCGGCACATCGTTGAAGGCCGGCATTGCCGCTGTGCCGGCGGAAGCCGACGGCGCCATTGTCTGCCTCGGCGACATGCCGCAAGTGTCGAGCGCGCTGATCGACAAATTAGTTGCAGCCTTCGATCCCGAGCGCGGGGCGCTGGTGGTGGTGCCGAGCATCGCCGGCCGCCGCGGCAATCCGGTGGTGTGGTCGCGCCGCTTCTTCCATGACCTGGCACAGGTCCAGGGCGACATAGGCGCACGCTATCTGATCGGCTCTTACGCCGAGGCGGTCGTTGAAGTCTTGGTTGCCGACGATGCGGCGTTGACGGACGTCGACACGCCCGAGTCGCTTTCGGCCGTCAAGGCGGAAATCGAACGTGCCTGAGATTCGAATCGTTGATCCCGGAACCCGACTCGCCGCTATCTGGCACCGATGCTCGATAGGGTCGGGGGATGAGCGAAAGCTTCACACCCATGATGCGTGCGTTGGTCGCGGCGGCTTTGCTGCTGGCGATCAGCACGCTCATGTTCGTCACGGTCAACGCCGCGCGCGCGACCGGCGCGCTGGCGATCGGGGCGTGCGGCGCCTATGGGCAGAGCTTCGACTTCGGCTCGGCCGATGAGGCGCGCAAAGGCGCGCTCGCCAATTGCACGGGGCAGAACTGCCGCGTGGTGGCGACCGTCAAGCACGGCTGCGCGGCGCTCGCGGTCGACTTCGTCAGCGGCTGCGGCGCCCATGGCTGGGGCAGGGCCTCCAAGCTCGGCAAGGCCCAAAACGAAGCCCTCCAGGACTGCTATCGCGACGGCGGCAAGGAGTGCGTGATCCGCACTTTCTTCTGCGACGTCAAAGGCTAGCCACTCAACCCACTGAAATTACTCGACGAACACTGGCCTCATCACCTTCGCTTGATGACTGACCGGTCAGTCATTGACGACTCGATCCTTTCGGCCCATATATGACTGACCAGTCAGTCAGGTATCGCATCAGGACAAGGTCATGGCTCGACCCCCGCAGAACCGCCCCTCGATTGCCGACCGCATGCAGCATGCCCGGCGCGCCGTCTCAGGCGTCAAGCGCGGCAGCGTCGCGCCGCGGGAGGCCCGCACCGCGGCGCGCCGTGAGGCGATCCTGTCGGCCGCGCTCGATGAATTCTCCCAGCGGGGCTTCGCCGCCACCCGCCTCGAAGATGTTGCCAAGCGGGCAGGCGTCGCCAAGGGCACGATCTACCTCTATTTCCGCGACAAGGAGACGCTCTTCCAGGAACTGATCCGCACCATGCTGACGCCGGTGGTGGGAACCATCGAGGCCATGGGCAAGGCGGACGTCCCAATCGGCGCGCTCGCCGAGCGCATCGCCGACATTTTCGTCCGCGAGATTTACGAAACGCGGCGCAAGGACGTCATCCGGCTGATGATCGCGGAGGGCAGGCGGTTCCCGCACATCGCCGAGTTCTACTATCGCGAGGTCATATCGCGGGTCATCGCCGCCGTGCGCGGACTGCTCAGCCGTGCCGCCGAACGTGGCGAAATCCCAGCTGCGCTCGTTGATTTTCCGCAACTGATCGCAGCGCCTGGGCTGATAGCCATCATCTGGTCGGGCCTGTTCGAGCGTTTCGAACCGCTCGACGTGCGGGCGATGCTCAAGACGCATTTCGAGTTGCTGTTCGCGCCCAGGAGGGCTCCATGACCGCGAATGTTGTCCGCGTGCTGGCGGTGATGGCGGCGGTGCTGCTCGCCGGCTGCAATCGCAGCGACGAGATCAGGCTGCAGGGCTGGGCCGAAGCCGATCTGATCTTCGTGTCGCCCGACGAGCAGGGCCGCGTCGAGATCGAGAAGGTGCGCGAAGGCGATCGCGTCGCCAAAGGCGATCTGTTGTTCACACTCGACGACGATCTGCAGCAGGCCGACGTCGTCGTACATGAAGCGGCCGTGACGACAGCGGACCAGAACTTCACGCGCGCGAAGCAGTTGCTGACGACCAATGCCGGGACGCAGAAGACTTATGACGACGCGGAAGCCGCACTGCGTCAGGCGAAGGCCAACCTCGAATGGTCGAAGACGCGGCTTGCGCGCCGTCGCGGCATCAGCCCCGCTGAAGGCACCGTGCAGGAGGTCTATTACCGGCCGGGTGAAACTGTACCACCGGGCCGCGCCGTGATGTCGATCTTGCCCCCCGGCAATCTCAAGCTCCGCTTCTTCGCGCCGGAGACGCAACTGCCCTTGATCAAGTACGGCCAGACGGTAAATGTGTCGTGCGACGGCTGCGAGGCGGGCCTGACCGCGAAGGTCACCTTCATCGCCAAAAGCGCGGAATACACGCCGCCGGTGATCTACAGCCTTGATGAACGCGCCAAGCTCGTGTTCCTGATCGAGGCGCACCCCGATCATCCGGAAAAATTCCGCGTCGGCCAGCCGGTGACTGTGACGCTCCGAAGTGAGGACTGATACCGTGACTGCGCCCGAAATCGTCATCGACGTGCATGGGCTGACCAAGCGTTTCGACGGCCGCGCGGTGGTGCGCAACCTGTCGATGCAGGTCAAGCGCGGTATGATCTACGGCTTCCTCGGTCCCAACGGCTCCGGCAAGACCACGACCATCCGCATGTTGTGCGGCCTGCTGACGCCGGACGAGGGCAGCGGCACCTGCCTCGGCTACAACATCCGAACCGGCGCCGACATGATCAAGCGTCAGGTCGGCTACATGACGCAGCATTTCAGCCTCTACCAGGATCTCTCAGTGCGCGAGAACCTTGAATTCATCGGCCGCATCTACGGCCTGATGCGGCCCATCGAAGCCGCACGCGCGGCGATCGAGCGGCTTGGCTTGCAGGGCCGGGAAAGCCAGCTCGCCGGCGAACTGTCCGGTGGCTGGAAGCAACGGCTTGCGCTCGGCGCCTGCACGCTGCCGAGCCCGCAGCTGCTGCTGCTCGACGAGCCTACCGCGGGCGTCGATCCCAAGGCGCGACGCGATTTCTGGAACGAGATTCATGCGCTCGCGGCCGAGGGCCTCACGGTGTTGGTCTCGACGCATTATATGGACGAGGCCGAGCGCTGCCATGAGATCGCTTATATCGCTTACGGCGAGCTCATGGTGCACGGCACCGTCGATCACGTCATCGAATCCTCGAACCTAACAACCTTCGTGGTCAGCGGCCCGGAAGGCGAAGAGCTGCTGAACCTCAATGACGAACTGACGCGAACGCCCGGCATCGACATGGTGGCGCCGTTCGGCAACAGCCTGCACGTCTCCGGCCGCGATGCGAAGAAGCTGTCGGCGGCAATCGCGCCGTTTGAGAAGCGAAAGGGCCTCGAGTGGAAGCCGTCGCATCCCTCGCTCGAGGACGTGTTCATCGATCTGATGGGCCGGTCGCGGGACAATTTCCAATGACCCATCTCTTGCCGACCCAGGCTCAGCCTCGCATCCGCGGCCGCGGCTTCTGGCACCGCACCTGGGCGATGCTGCTGAAGGAATTCATCCAGCTTCGCCGCGATCGTTTGACCTTCGGCATGATCGTCATCATTCCGTTGGTGCAACTGATGCTGTTCGGCTACGCCATCAATACCAACCCACGGCATTTGCCGACCGCGGTCCTGCTCCAGGAAAACAGCGACATCGGGCGCGCCATTTATGCCGCGCTCAAGAACACCGACTATTTCGACGTCACCGAACAACCGCGCACCGAAGCGGAAATGGACGAGCTGATCTCCGCCGGCAAGGTTCTGTTCGGCATCGAGATCCCGGCGAACTTCGAGCGCAAGGTCAGACGCGGCGAGAAGCCGCCAATGCTGATCATCGCCGACGCGACCGATCCGGTCGCTTCCGGCTCGGCGCTAGGCTCGCTCAATCAGATCGTGCTCACCGCGCTTGCCCATGAGCGCGGTATTCCCGTCACTACGCAGCTGCCCTTCGAGATCCGGACGCATGCGCGGTTCAATCCCGCCGGCGAGAGCCGCCTTAACATCGTGCCGGGGTTGGTCGGCACCATCCTCACGATGACCATGCTGATCTTCACGGCGCTGTCGGTGACGCGCGAAATTGAGCGCGGCACGATGGAGAGCCTGCTGTCGATGCCGATCACGCCGTTCGAGATCATGCTCGGCAAGATCATCCCCTATATCTTCATCGGCTTTCTCCAGGCCTCGATCATCATCGGCTTCGGCGTTCTGCTCTTCGGCGTGCCTATCGTCGGCAATCTCGCCGTGCTGGCGCTGCTGAGCACGTTGTTCATCGCTACCAATCTGTCGATCGGGTACTCGTTCTCGACGGTGGCGAAGAACCAGCTACAAGCGATCCAGATGTCATTTTTCTTCTTTCTGCCGAACATTCTTTTGTCCGGTTTCATGTTTCCTTTCGCCGGTATGCCGGCCTGGGCGCGCGGCGTCGGCGAAGCGCTGCCGCTGACGCACTATTTGCGCATCGTGCGTGCGATCATGCTCAAGGGTTCGTCTGTAGCTGATCTGCGTTACGACGCGATCGCGTTGGCCGGGTTGATGGCGATCGCTATGACCATCGCTGTGTCGCGCTTCCGCCGCACGCTCGACTAATCGCCGCCGACACGCTGCATGAAGCCGATCCGCAGATAGGGGCTCGACCGGTTCTGCGTGTCGAGCGCCCAGCCGCCCGCGGCCGACCACTCGGCGTTTCCGGTCTTGAAGCTTGTGACGTGCGCGCCGAGGCGCCACTGCGAGTAACCGTCGCCGCGATAGACCTGCGTTACCGGTGAGAAGGTTCAGGCGCTCTGCCTGGTCAGGCGGCGCGGCGGATCGCCCAGGGTGCGGCGAAGCATGGCGGAGAAAGCGCAAGGGCTTGCATAGCCGACGGAGGTCGCGGTTTCGGCGACCGAGGCCCCATCCGAAAGCCGGGCCAGCCCGTCGATGGCGCGCAGGCGCGCGCGCCATTCGGCAAAGCCGTGGCCGGTTTCCTTCCGGAAGATCCGCGCCAGGGTCCGCCGGCTGGCGCCGGCCAAATCGGCCCAGTAGTCGAGATCGTGGTCGATGCTCGGGTCGGTGAGCAGCACCTGAGCGACGCGCAGTTCGCGCGGATCGCGCGGCATCGGGACGTCGAAGGGCCGCCCCGGAAGACGACGAAGCTCGCTGAGGATGAGTCGGCTTACGATGCCGCCGCGGCCGGCTGGCGCGGGGCATCGTCCAGATTGCGACGATAGACGGGCTGGGTGGCGGTCATAGGTTTTTTGGCCTGTTCGCGACGAAAATCGACCGAACATCGCCAAAAAGCAAGCCTATAGGCTATAAACACCCTGATTTGCCGGAATGCCCATGACCTTCACCACGCCCGACCTGGCCACCCGCCGCTGCATCGCCTTCCTGAACTGGGCGCATGCCATCGACCATTTCGTGCTGCTGATCTACCCGACGGTCGTGATCGGCCTCGAAATGGTCTACCGGCGGCCCTACAGCGAGCTCATCGCGCTGTCGAGCACGGCATTCATCGCCTTCGGCGTGTTTTCGCTGCCGGCCGGTTGGCTGGCCGATCACTGGAGCCGCCGCAACATGATGGCCGCGTTCTATCTGGGATGCGGCCTGTCGCTCGCCGCCACCGCCTTCGCGCCGACACCGGCCTGGCTTGCCGCCGGCATGTTCCTGCTCGGCATGTTCGCCGCGATCTACCATCCGGTCGGCATGGCCATACTGATCGAAGCCTCGAATGCGCGCGGCCGCACGCTCGCCTTCAACGGCGTCTGCGGGAATCTCGGCGTCTCGCTCGCCGCCGGCATCAGTGCGGCGCTTGCGACCTGGCTTGGCTGGCGCGCAGCCTTCCTCGTGCCCGCAGTGCTCTGCATCGCGACCGGTATCGTCTATCTCTGGGTCACGCCCGATGACCGCCACCACGTCAACAAGCGCGTATCGAAGGCGGCGGTGCCGCTGACGCCGAAGGTCGCGGCGATGCTGTTCGGGCTCTTCCTCGTGATCGCGATCAGCGCCGGGCTCGTCTTCAACGTGCTCACCATCGCTCTGCCGAAGATCGTCGACGAGGGCGTCGCGTCCTCGGTGCCGCTGGTCCTGGTCGGCAGCATCGCGACCTTGGTGCTAGTCTGCGGAGCGCTGGCGCAGCTCACGGTCGGCCGGCTGGTCGAACGCTTGCAGCCGCATGTGATATTCGCCGCCGTCACCGCGCTGGGGTTTGTCGGCAATCTGTGGGCGACCTATGCAAACGGTCTGGCGCTGATGATTGCGCTGGCGATCGCGATCGCTGCGATCTACGGCCAGGTCACGGTCAACGACATCATCCTCGCGCGCTATACGGCGGACGCCTGGCGCGGCCGCGTCTATGCGGTGCGCTACTTCACGCTGTTCATCAGCGCCGGCGCCGCGGTCGCGATGATTTCGCTGCTGCACCAGCACGGCAGCTTCGCGCTGGTGCTCGGCGTCAATTCGATCATCGCGCTGATCATGTTCCTGTCGACGCTGGGACTGGTGGCGCTCATCATCAACATCGAGGCACGCCACGCCGCGGTCGAACCGGCGGAATAATCAGTGGAGCGGCGGAATCAGGTCCTCGATCTTGACGCGCATACGTTTCTTGACGTTCGCAACGACGCGGCTGCGGTGGCAGGTCTTGGGATCGCGGCAATAGCACAGCAAGGCGACGCGCTTCTTCGATTTGATCAGCGCGAGCAATTCGTCGAGAGCGCCCTGCGCCTCCCGCGTCCTGATGTGCTTGTCGTAGATCTTCCAGAACGTGTCGGTGTCGCCGGACCGTGCGGCAGCGCGGCCTTCGGCGGGCGTGCCGAGCTTCTGAAGATGCACGTAGGCGATGCCTTCATCGTCGAGTGAGGTGGCAAGCTGTTTCTTGGAGAAACCGGACCGGCGGGACGCGGCGACTGCGCGCGTGTCGACGAGCAAATCGACCTTGATCCGCTTGAGTTCCTTCAGAACCGACGCCGGATTTGCCTGCTCGTAGCCAATCGTAAACAAGGTCTGCATGATCGCGTCACAAGATTGACACACCCTCCGCCTATATACACAACGAGTGACAAACGAGAAGCGATTCGCGTTTGTCCGACGGCCACTGCGATATAGGCGACGGCGGATGTAACCGCGCCTTTTCGTAAGTGGTCGTTCTCATTTCGGGGCTTTCTTCTTCCCCGACAGGCGCTCGATGAGCGCCATGGCCGCCGCCGGCGCGCGCACCTTCGCTTCGTGGATGAAATAGACGAAGGCGTCGCGGGGCGTCTTAACAGCGCTTTTCTTGTCCACGCGCGGCAGATCCTTGGGCTCACCGCCCTTCGCCCATGTTTTCGCGCGGTCGGCCCACGCGTCGAGTGCTTTCGACGGATAGCCGGAGGCGAGCTTTTCGTCGCCCTTCTGCAAGCGCGCGTAAACGAAATCGGACGTGATGTCGGCGATCTCGGTGTAGGTGTCGTGCTCGGCATAGACGATGGCCACGCCGAACTTGCGCGCGAGCGCAATGAAGGTCGGCTTCTTGAAACTATCATTGCGAACCTCGACGACATGGCGCAATGCACGGCCGCCGAATTTCGGCGGCAACAGCTCGAGGAACTTGCCGAAGTCAGCTTCGTCGAACTTCTTGAACGGCGCGAACTGCCAGAGCAAGGGGCCGAGTCGGCTGCCGAGTTCCAGCGGCCCGGAATCGAGGAAGCGCTTGACGGAGTCGCCGGCTTCGGCGAGCACGCGGCGGTTCACGGCGTAGCGCGGCCCCTTCAGCGCGAAGACGAAGCCGTCCGGCACTTCGGTGGCCCATTTGCGGAACGTCGCCGGCGACTGGGTGCGGTAGAAGGTTCCGTTGATCTCGATTGAGGTGAGATGCTCGGCGGCGTAAGAGAGTTCGCGCGCGTGCGGCAGCCCCTTCGGGTAGAACACGCCGCGCCAGGGCTCGTAGGTCCAGCCGCCGATGCCGCAGTAGATGTTTCCGGT
>Ga0187777_10003506_pt1 | contig 10008 bp, 11 predicted proteins | sample 1015_Q2_SP5_10_M_FD_132416 | JGI IMG/M metagenome (GOLD analysis project Ga0187777, IMG submission 132416) | Tropical peat soil microbial communities from peatlands in Department of Meta, Colombia - 1015_Q2_SP5_10_MG | ecosystem: Environmental > Terrestrial > Soil > Wetlands > Peat | place...
AAGCTGGAGCGGAAGGGCACGGTGCGCCTGGCGGCGCGGTCGGCCTGACGGGCCCAAGCGCGCGGCCGGCGTCGCCTTGCGCGTGCGGCCGGCGCGCGCTACCTCTGACGCCACCTGACCACCTCCCGAGGCCATCATGCGTCACACCGGGTCCCTCGCCGCTGGCGCCGCGCTCCTCCTCCTGGCGGCGTGCCAGCCGTCCAACAAACCCCAACCGCTCACCGGCGCCGATTCGACGGCGCTGACGAAGATCGCCGCCGACTGGGCGGCAGCCTGGAACAAGGGCAACGTGGACGGCGTCGTGTCGCTGTACACGTCCGACGCCGTGCGGCAGCTCCCCGACACCGTGGCGCTCGTGGGCTCCAACGCCATCCGGACGAACCTGAACTCGGCGATGGGCACGCCCACGCGGCCCACGATCGCCATCCAACCCACCACGTGGCTGGGGCGCCAGGACCTGGCGGTCGGCGCGGGGACCTTCACGTTCACACCGGCCGCGCCGCCGGCGCCCGCCACGGGAGCCGCGCCGGCCCCGCCGCCACCCATCGCCGGCAAGTGGCTCAACGCGGTGGTGAAGCAGGCCGACGGCACGTGGAAGATCGCCTTCGACGCCATCACGTACGACGCGCCCAGGCCGGCGCCGGCGCCCGCCAAGCACGGGAGATAGCGGCGCTCGGAGGGCCGTGCGCAGGGTCGTTGCCAGACGGCAGTTGCCAGTGGTTGCCAGTTGCCGGAAGACAGGGGCCAGACCGGTTGCCCGTACGGGGAACCGGGCTGGCCCCGTGTTCTGAAGGCCGGTAACCACTGGCAACTTGGCGTCTTGCAACTGTCTGACTAGCTTTCGGGGCTTTTATGGCCGACGTCTCGCTTCGGCGCAGCCAGCTCATGCTGCTCGCAGGGACCGCGAACCGGCCCCTGGCGGAAGAGATTGCGGCACACCTCAAGCAGCCGTTGTGCGAGGTGACGATCCGGCGGTTCTCCGACGGCGAGCTGTTCGTCAAGATCGACGAGAACCTGCGTGGGCGCGACGTCTACATCATCCAGCCCACGAACCCGCCGGCCGAGAACCTGATGGAGCTGCTGCTGCTGATGGATGCGGCGCGGCGGGCGAGCGCGGCGCGGATCACCGCGGTGATCCCGTACTTCGGCTACGCGCGGCAGGACCGCAAGGACCAGCCCCGCGTCGCCATCAGCGCGAAGCTGGTGGCAAACCTGGTGAGCACGGCGGGCGCCGACCGGGTGCTGGCGATGGACTTCCACTCGCACCAGCTGCAGGGGTTCTTCGACATCCCGGTGGACCACCTGTACGGCGCGCCGGTCCTGACCGCGCACTACCGGCAGAAGGCGCTGAAGGACCTGGTGGTGGTGGCGCCGGACGTCGGCTCGGCCAAGATGGCGCGGGGGTTCGCCAAGCGTCTCAACGGGTCGCTGGCGATCATCGACAAGCGGCGGCCGTCGGCGAACATCGCCGAGGTCGTGAACGTGGTCGGCGAGGTCGAGGGGCGGGACTGCCTCATCCCCGACGACCTGATCGACACCGCCGGGACGGTGAGCGAGGCGGCCGCGGCGCTGAAGCGGCTGGGCGCGCGGAACGTGTACTGCTGCGCTTCGCACGCGCTGCTGTCGGGCCCCGCGATCGACCGCCTGTCGGCGTCGCCGATCGAGGAGCTGGCGGTGACGAACACGATCCTCATGCCGGAGCGGAAGCGGTTCGAGCGGCTGGTGGTGCTGTCGGTGGGCAACCTGCTGGCGACGGCGATCGCGAATACGCACTCGGACAAGTCGGTGAGTAGCTTGTTCGACTGAATACCACGTGAGAGGTGAGGACGTGAGAGGTGAGAGGTTCAAGTAAGAAGTGAGAGGGGGAACGGCGTGAGAGGTGAGCACCCTCTCACGCTTCTCCACCCCTCACCGCTCACGTGAACGTCTCACTTTTCACCTCTCACGCCTCACGCTACAAGGATCGGGCAATGGCTCATACCGTTCAACTCAAGGCAGTCAACCGCTCCACCCACGGCACCGGCCCCGCGCGCGCGATGCGCCGCGGCGGGCAGGTGCCGGCCGTCATCTACGGGCGCGGCCGCGAGCCGGTCACGCTCACGGTGGACGGCACCGAGCTCGGCCGGCTGCTCGAGAAGATCCATCCCGAGAGCACCATCGTGGAGCTGGCGGTGGACGGGGCCACGGTCAAGACGCTGATCCGCGAGGTGCAGCGCCACCCGGTGCGCCCCGGCATCGTGCACGTGGACTTCTACGAGATCCGCGCCGGCGAGAAGATCCGGCTCGAGGTCCCGATCCACTGCGTGGGCATCCCCGAGGGCGTGCGCAACCAGGGCGGCACGCTGGACCAGGTGATCCGCAACGTCGCCATCGAGGTGCTGCCGGCGGACATCCCGGAGCGCGTCGAGCTGGACGTCACCGCGCTCACCATCGGGAAGTCGCTGCACGTCTCCGACCTCAAGATCCCCGGCGTCCACATCCTGATGGACGCCGCGCTGACGGTATGCACCGTGGTCGCGCCGCGGATCGAGGAGGTCGCGGCCCCGGCGGCGGCGGCGGTCGAGGGCGCGCCGGTGGAGGGCGAGGCGGCGGCGGCCGCCCCGGCGGAGGGCGCTGCGGAGGCGGCGGAGCCGGAGCTCATCCGCAAGCGCAAGCCGACGGACGAGGACGAGGAAGAGAAGTAGCGGGCGCCGCCCCCTGAAGCTCATCGTCGGGCTCGGCAACCCCGGCGGCGGCTACGCCGACACCCGCCACAACGCGGGGTTCTGGCTCGCCGACGCGCTCGCCGCCCGCTGGCGGCTCCCGCGCTTTCGCCGGGAGCCGCCTTCGCTTGCGACCGGCGGCCGTACGCCCTGCGGCCCGGTCCACATCCTCAAGCCCCAGACCTTCATGAACGACTCGGGGCGCGCCCTCTCCGGGCTCCGGCCGCCCGAGCCCGGCGGCCCGCTCGGGGACCTGCTCGTCCTGGTGGACGAGGTCGCGCTCCCGGTGGGCTACTTCCGCATCCGCTCGCGAGGAAGCGCCGGCGGCCACAACGGCCTCAAGAGCGTCGAGGCCACGCTCGGCACCCGCGAGTACGCGCGGCTGCGGATCGGCGTCGGCCCCAGCGAGGAGGAGGACCTCGCCGACCACGTGCTCGCGGCGATGCCGCGCGCCGAGCGCGCCGCCGTCGAGGACCTGATGCCCGAGATGTGCGAGGCCGTGGAGTGCTGGATGACGGAGGGCGCGGAGCGGGCCATGGCGCGCTACAACCGCCGCGTGCCCCCGGCCGAGTGAGCCCCCCCCGCCCCATCCGCTACCGAAAGGACGCCCGATGAGCCTGCGCCGTGTCCTGTTCTCCTTCGCCGTGGCCTTCGCCGCGGCGCTGGCGGTGTTCACCCTGCCCCGCTTCGTGTACAACTCGGTGACGGCGGCGGTGGCGCAGACGCCCAAGGCGGGGGTTGGGGATTCGGGTTTGGGGGTTGGGGAAAGGCGAGGCTCCCAGCAGCAACCGGCGGCCGCTTCGCATCCCGATTCAGCGCAGGCCACCCCAAACCCCAATCCCCAAGCCCCAACCCCGGTCTCGCTGCCGGCGCGCTTCACCGGCCTGCTCGGCATGGCCCTGTTTCTCGCGGTGGGCTACCTGCTGAGCCGCAACCGCCGCGCGATCAACTGGCGCACCGTCGGCTGGGGCCTGGGGCTGCAGGTGGCGTTCGCGGTCTTCGTGCTGCGGGTGCCGTTCGGCATCCGGCTGTTCCGGGCCCTGGGCGACATCGTCACCCGGATCCTCAGCTTCTCGTACGCGGGCTCCGAGTTCGTGTTCGGCGACATCGGCGCCCAGCACGCCAGGATCGGCGTCGTGTTCGCGTTCCAGATCCTGCCGGCCATCATCTTCATCTCGGCGCTGATGGCGATCCTCTACTACCTGGGGATCATGCAGGTGGTGGTGCGCGGCATGGCGCTGGCGATGAACAAGGTGCTGAAGGCCAGCGGCGCCGAGAGCCTCAACGTCGCGGCTTCGATCTTCATGGGCCAGACGGAGGCGCCGCTCACGATCCGGCCCTACCTCAACAAGATGACGCAGTCGGAGCTCATGACCGTCATGACGGCGGGGATGGCCCACGTCTCCGGCTCGATCATGGCCGCGTACATCGCCTTCGGCATCGAGGCGCGGCACCTGCTGACCGCGGTGATCATGACGGCGCCGGGCACCATCGTGATGGCGAAGCTGCTCCAGCCCGAGACCGAGCAGCCCGAGACGCTCGGCGTGGTGAAGCTCGACGTGCCGAAGACCGACGTGAACGTGGTGGATGCGGCGTCCCGCGGCACGGGCGAGGGGCTGCACCTGATGCTCAACGTGATCGCGATGCTGATCTCGTTCATCGCGATCATCGCCCTGCTCAACGGCGGGTTCGCCTGGGTGCACGGCTGGGCCCCGTGGTTCCCCGCCAGCATCCAGACGGTGCTCGGCTGGATCGGCCGGCCCGTGGCCTGGGCGATGGGCGTGCCCTGGCACGACGCCGGCACCATCGGCAGCCTGCTCGGCACGCGGGCGGTGCTGAACGAGTTCATCGCCTTCGCGCAGCTCGGCCCGATGCGGGCGGCGCTCGACCCGCGCAGCTTCACCATCGCCTCGTTCGCCCTGTGCGGGTTCGCCAACGTCAGCTCGGTCGGCATCCAGATCGGGGGCATCGGGGCGCTGGCGCCGGAGCGCAAGCACGACCTCGCCCGGCTCGGCTTCCGGGCGATGCTGGCCGGAACGCTGGCCAACTTCATGTCGGCGTGCATCGCGGGGATGATGCTGTGAGGGGGTGAAGCGTGAGACGTGAGGGGTGAGAGGTGAGACGTTCACGTGAGAAGTGAGAGGCACAGGCCGTGAGAGGTTCGTGAGAGGTGGGACGTGAGCCTCACCTCTCACGCCTTTCCCCTTCTCACCTCTCACGGGAACGTCTCACTTCTCACGTCTCACCCCTCACGTTATCTTTGTGTCTACATACCCACCTGCTCCCGCCCACACCCGGCGGGGGCCGCTCAGACCAAAGGGGAGGTGTCGATCGTGACCCGTCGCTACGAAGTCGTCTACATCTTCAACAGCGCGCTGGAAGAGCCCGCCGTCAGCGAGAAGCTGACGCGGTTTCACGCGCTGCTCGGCCCCGACGTGCAGGTGACCGTCAGCCACTGGGGCAAGCGCACCCTGACCTACCGCATGAAGCGGCACGACACCGGCTACTTCGCGGTGGCGCAGTTCGAGGCCCCGCCGGCGGTGCTCCCGGAGTTCGAGCGGGCCGTCAAGCTCGACGAGGGCGTGCTCCGCTTCCTGGTCGTGCACGCCCAGGCGGTCACGCCGGCGCCCGCGCCGGCCGAGCCCGCCGTGGCGGCCGCCGCCGAGGAGGAAGAGGAATGAGAGCGCGCAGCAAGACGTGTCCGGTGTGTGAGGCGGGCGTCCGCGTGGTGGACTACAAGGACGACCGCACGCTGGGCCGGTTCCTCACGGATCGGGGCAAGATCCTGCCGAGCCGGCTGTCGGGGATGTGCGCCCGGCACCAGCGCCAGGTATCGACCGCCATCAAGCGGGCGCGGCAGCTGATGCTGCTGCCCTACATCAAGGGGTACGGCCAGTAATCGCCGGCTCGCGCCCCTGGTGCTGGGGGCGCTGAGCTACTTCCTCGGGATCGCGCTGCTCGTCTCGCCGGTCGCGCTGGTGGCGGCGCCGCTCGCGCTGTACCTGGGCCTGCGGCCGTCGTCCCGGCGGGACCTGGTGGCGGCCGCGGCGCTGGCCCTGCTCGCCGTGCTGCTGTGCCTCGGGCCGGCCGACGACTACGAGCAGCTGGAGCGCGCCTGGCTCCTGCTCCTCGCCGGCGCGCTGGCCGTCACGCTGCTGGCCGGCGGGAGCCGCCGGTTCCCGGCGTCGGCCTTCGTCGCGCTCGGCGGCGCGGGCGCCGCCGCCGGCGCGCTGATGGCGGCCACGTCGCTCACCTGGACCAAGGTGGCGCGGATCGCCGAGCACCACTTCTTCCCCGCCTTCCGGTCGTGGATCAACCTCGTCGCGCCGGTCGGGAACCCCGGCCGCGAGACCGTGAACGACACCATGATGTCGGTGCTCCACGGGCTCAGCCAGTTCGTCCCCGGGCTGGTGCTGCTGCAGACCTTCGCCGCGCTCGCGCTGGCCTGGGCGCTCTACCACCGGCTCGCGCGGCGCCCCGAGGGCGAGCCCCTCGGCACGCTGGCCAGCTTCCGTTTCAACGACCACGCCATCTGGGGCGTGGCGATCGCGCTGCTGGTGCTGGTGCTGCCGCGGCTGCCGTGGTCGCGCGCGCTGGGCGGCAACCTGCTGGTCTTCTTCGGCGGCCTGTACCTGGTGCGCGGCGTCGCCGTCCTGGTCGCGCTCGCCGCGGCCGTCGGCCTCGGCTCCGTGATCATCCTGCTCCTCACCGTCTTCCTCTGGCCGGTCGTCGGCGCCGCGGCGCTGGCGCTCGGCCTCACCGACACGCTGGTCGACTGGCGGCTGCGCCTGGCGCGCGCCGCCGGCAAACCCTAGGGGACGCCTGCCATGGACGTCATACTGCGCGAGGACGTGGACAAGCTCGGCCGCACCGGCGAGGTGGTCACCGTCAAGGACGGCTACGCCCGCAACTTCCTGCTGCCGCGCGGGCTCGCCTACCCCGCCACCGACGGCAACCGCCGCCGGCTCGAGGCCGAGCGCAAGCAGCAGGACCGCCGCGTCGCCGCCGAAGTCGCGGGCGCCAGGGATGTGGCCGCGCGCCTGGAGGCGGTGTCCCTGTCGTTCAGCATGAAGGCGGGCGAGGGCGACAAGCTGTTCGGCTCGGTCACGGCCGGCGACATCGCCGAGCGCCTGGCCGCCGAGGGGCTCCCGGTCGACCGCAAGGCGATCGAGCTCGAGGAGCCCATCAAGGCCCTGGGCGTCTACAAGGTGCCCGTCCGGCTCCACGCCGACGTGAAGCCCGAGATCCGGGTCTGGGTGGTCAAGGAATAGGGACCATGGGGACGGCGATCGGCTACCTCGACGGCCGTCGCCTGCGGCGCTCGCTGCTGGCCGCGGCGGCATGGGTGGTGGCCGGCCGCGACGAGCTGAATCGGATCAACGTGTACCCGGTGCCGGACGGCGACACCGGCACCAACTTCACCCACACCGTGCGCTCGATCGCCGACGCCCTCCACCGGCTCGGCGACGCCCCGGAGCTGCCCGACGTGACCCGCACCGCCGCCGAGGCGTCGGTGAAGGGCGCGCGCGGCAACTCGGGCATGATGCTGTCCCACTTCCTGCTCGGCTTCCACGAAGGCATCGGCCAGCGGATGCAGGTCCGCGCCCACGAGCTGGCGGCGGCCATCCGCCGCGGGTTCGAGCGGCTGCAGGAAGCGCTCGAGAAGCCGGTCGAGGGCACCATCCTCAGCGTCGCGCGCGAGGCGGCCCGGGGCGCCGAGCGGGGCGCGAGCGAGCATAGCGACATCGTCCCGATGCTGCGCACCACGCTCGCCCACGCCGACGAGGCCCTCCAGCGCACCCCGGAGCAGCTGCCGGTGCTCAAGGAGGCAGGCGTCGTGGACGCCGGCGGCAAGGGCTTCGTGCGCATGCTCGAGGGCGTGGTGCGCCTCATCGAGAAGGGCATGCACGCGGCCGAGGTGCCGCCCGCCGGGCCGGAGACGCTCGCGCCCGCGGCGCTCACGGCCGTGGCCGCCGAGCAGGACTACCGCTTCTGCACCGAGGTGCTGGTCCGCGGCGACCGCCTGCCCAGCTCGGCCGAGGCGCGCGCCGCGCTGGCCCCGCTCGGGGGCTCGCTGCTCGCGCTGCGCACCGCGGACCTGCTGCGGGTGCACATCCACACCGACGACGCGGCCGTCGTGTTCCGCATCGCCGAGGGGTGGGGCACGATCGAGACGCGCAAGGCCGACGACATGCGGGAGCAGCACCGGCTGCTCACCACGGCCGCGCGGCGGGTGGCCATCGTGTGCGACAGCGCCTGCGACCTGCCGGACGAGCTGCTGGACCGCTGGGGCATCGCGCTCGTGCCGCTGCAGGTGGTGTTCGGCGACGACGCGTTCCTGGACCGGGTGCAGCTTCAGCCGGCGGAGTTCTACCGGCGGCTGCGCGCGGGCGGCCCGCCGCCCACCACCAGCCAGCCCTCGCCGGCGCAGTTCCGCGACGTGTTCGAGCACGCCCGCGCGGACGCCGGGGGCGTCGTCGCGATCACGCTGTCGTCGGCGCTGTCGGGCACGTACGCCAACGCCGAGGCCGCCCGGCGGACGTTCGCCCCGGGCGGCGTGCACGTGGTGGACAGCCGCAGCGCGTCCTTCGGCATCGGGCTGCTGGCGCTCCGGGGCGCGGAGCTGGCGGAGGCGGGATGGGAGGCGCCGGCGATCGCCGCCGAGCTGGAGCGGGTGCGCGGCCAGTCGGGGATGTTCGTCACGGTGGACACGCTGGAGTACCTGCTGCGGAGCGGGCGCGTGTCGCGGGTGCAGGCGTGGCTGGGCGGCCTGCTCGACATGAAGCCGATCCTCTCGCTCGACCGCGAGGGCAAGGTGGTCGCGGCGGCGCGGGTGCGCGGCCAGGCCGCCCTGCTGGCCCGCGTGTGCCGGCTGCTCGACGAGCGGCTGCCGAGCGCGCCGGCGCGCCTGCGGCTGGCGGTCGCCCACGCCGACACGCCGGAGCTGGCCGAGCGGGTGCGCCGCACCCTCGCCGAGCGCTACCGGCCGCTCGAGGTGCTGGTGGCCCCCGCCACCGCGGTGCTCGGCGCGCACGTGGGCCCGGGCGCGTGGGGCGTCTTCTACCAGGTGGAGGACGGCGCGGAGGGCGGGAACCTTTCCCCGCCCGCGACGCTATGACGGCGAGGAGACCGGCGCGGCGGCCCGACCGGCGCGGGGCACCGCGGGCGGCCGCGGACGAGACGCTGGCCTGGGTCGAGGCGGCCTGCGCCGACCGCAAGGCCGTGGACGGGATGGTGATCGACCTGCGGCGGCTGAGCGACGCGACGGACTACTTCATCGTGGTGTCGGGCACGTCCGACACCCATGTCCGGGCGATCGCCGAGCACGTGCTGGAGGATCTGCGGGAGCGCGGCGTGCGCGCGCACCACGTCGAGGGACTGGCCGGGGGCCGCTGGGTCCTGCTGGACTTCGTGGACTTCGTGGTGCACGTCTTCCACCCGTCCCTGCGCGCGTTCTACCAGCTGGAGGGCCTGTGGGCCGACGCCCCGCAGCGCGCGATGGCCGGCGGAGAGGAGCGGCGATGAAGCGGATGCTCGCGGTGGCGCTCGTCGGGCTCGGCGCGCTCGCCCTCCGGCCGCCGGAGGCGCGCGCGCAGTACTTCGGGCAGAACAAGGTCCAGTACGGCAGCTTCCACTGGCAGATCATCCAGACCGAGCACTTCGACGTCTACTTCTACGGCCACGAGCGCGCCGCCGCCCTCGACGCGGCCCGCATGGCCGAGCGGGGCTACGCCCGGCTGTCGCGCATCCTCCAGCAGCAGTGGCTGGAGCGCAAGCCGCTGCTCCTCTACGCCTCGTCGTCGGACTTCCAGCAGACCAACGCGACCGAAGGCGACATCGGCGAGGGCACCGGCGGCTTCACGGAGCCCTACAAGCACCGGATGGTGGTGCCGTTCACGGGGTCGTACGCCGACTTCGAGCACGTGCTCCAGCACGAGATGGTGCACGCGTTCCAGTTCGACGTGTTCAGCCACGGGCACCCCGGGGCCGGCATCCAGGCGCTGACCCAGATCAATCCGCCGCTGTGGTTCATGGAGGGGATGGCGGAGTACCTCTCGATCGGGCCGGTGGACCCGCACACGGCGATGTGGCTGCGGGACGCGTCCGTCGAGGGCAAGCTCCCGACCATCGAGGAGCTGACCGGGGACCCGCGCATCTTCCCGTACCGCTTCGGCCACTCCATCTGGGCCTACATCGGCCAGCGCTGGGGGGACGAGGCCATCGGCGCGATCCTCCACGGCGTGATGGCCGGCGGGATCGACCGTGCCTTCCGGCGGGTGCTCGGCGAGTCGCTGGAGCAGTTCTC
>Ga0187777_10003507_pt1 | contig 10007 bp, 12 predicted proteins | sample 1015_Q2_SP5_10_M_FD_132416 | JGI IMG/M metagenome (GOLD analysis project Ga0187777, IMG submission 132416) | Tropical peat soil microbial communities from peatlands in Department of Meta, Colombia - 1015_Q2_SP5_10_MG | ecosystem: Environmental > Terrestrial > Soil > Wetlands > Peat | place...
CAACAGTGCAATCGAAAATGAGAATGTGCAAAAGAAAGGCTCTGACATAAAAAACAGTGAAACAATATTACAAGCAGGTCGAATTTTAGGAAGCCGCGAAATCGGAGTTCTTGCAGCACTTGGAAAAGAAAAAGTCACAGTTTACCGCGTTCCAACAGCTGCAGTAGTTTCCACCGGAGGCGAAGTGGTCGAGCCGGGCAAAAAATTGCCGCCAGGCAAAATCTATGACATAAACGCCTACAGCCTATGTACCGCAGTTCAAGAATGCGGAGGAAAACCCATCTACGCTGGAGTTGTCCCTGACGAAAAAAAACAGCTCCAAAAGACTTTACAAAAAGCATTGGCTTCTGCGGACATGCTATTAACTTCAGGAGGAGTTTCTGTCGGACCTAAAGACCTCATTCCTCAAACTGTGGATTCATTGGGCAAACCAGGAGTTTTCATTTCTGGGATAGCCATAAAACCAGGGAAACCAGCCACCTTTGCCCTCATAGGAGAAAAACCAGTTTTTTCATTTCCAGGCCATCCAACATCTGCATTAATGATTTTCCATCTGCTTGCAAGACCTGTGATTGAAGTCATGGCCGGCAAAACCCCAAGGAATATGCCTTCCGTAAAGGCCTATGCCGCCAGCAGAATGTTCTCGGCTAAGGGAAGACGAACCTTCGTCACAGTAAAACTCAGAATGGACGAAAAGTCCAAACACTTGATTGCTGAGACCGTGGAAACAGGGGCTTCAGGCGCCATCACAACATTAGCAAAAGCTGATGGTTTTTTGGAAATCCCTGAAAATCAACAATTTGTTGACGCAGATGAAGAAGTTAACGTTTGGCTTCTAAAAGAAAACCGATAAAAAAAGTTTAGTCTACCGGAGTTTTGCGTTTCCAAACCGCAAGGGCAGTAAAAACCCAAGTCAGAATCGCATAAACAACCATACCCGCTGCTGCGCCAGCATCCGTCGCGACGACAAAGTAGAGCGTGTAAAGCGTGAAGGTTGTTACAACGAAGAATAAGGCGACAATTAGCCAAAGTGCCCAGCCACGTTTCATGAATAAGCCATAAGCGGTGAAGACGCTAACAATACCAATTAGAGCCACGTCTGGAGGAAAGCCGGATATTGCCATTAAAACGAGCAAAATTATGCCAGCTAAGCCGTAGAAGGCTATGCTTGCCAAAGAAATTGGGCTAAGGCTGCCGATCTTGAGTTTAGATGCTAGCGTCATGTCTGTTCGCCTTTTACAATATGCATTGAAGCGTTTACTAATAAGTTTTTGGACTGACTGGCAACAAACAACTCTCCAAACTTAACATCATTGCCTCAAATTCCCGAGTTCCTATCCAGATGCGGTATGCCGATAACACTTGCAGAGACTACATTTGATTGTAAGACTATCTAAAGAGATAGAAGCGAAAAAGATGAAGCAAGAAAATGCCTTGGGTCGAAGCGAAAAAGCTTAGAGATACTAAAAGATGAATAACACTTAGTGTTCAGCAGGAGAAAACAGCATGAGCCACATAGAACTCTACGCTTCCCAGCCAAACGTCTTCGGAGGCAAACAGAGATCTTTTGATCAAGCCCGCTATGTCGTCTTCGGCGTCCCATTTGACGCTACGAGCAGCTATCGCACTGGCGCAAGATTCATGCCGAACGCAGTCCGTCAAGCCTCACTTAATATTGAAACATACAGCTTTCGAAGCGGCAAAGACCTCGAGGAAGTGCCAATCCATGACGCAGGAGACTTAGACGTAAGCTTAGATGCGAAACAAACAGTGAATATGTGCGCTCTAGTAACAGAAGACATCTTGGTTGCGGGCAAAATACCGGTCGCCATAGGTGGTGAGCACACAATAACCTTAGGAATATTGAAAGGCTATGGCGAAAAAGCCAAACAAACTGCCGTTGTAAGCTTTGACGCTCACTTGGATCTCCGAAAGGAATTCTTGGGGCTAAAGCTGAGTCACACCACCTTCATGAAGCTCGTAAACGAACAGGTTAAACCAGCAAAGATAATAGAAGTCGGCACAAGAAGCGTCTGCCAAGAGGAGCTCAATTATGCTAAAAAAGCAAAAATCGATTACATCACGACCCAAGACATAAAGAGACTTGGCACAGCGAATGTAGTCAACAAGCTATTGCAAATGCTGGCGCCATTCACTAAAGTTTACATAAGCGTTGATATGGACATATTGGATCCTGCATTTGCTCCTGCTGCCCAGAACCCTGAGGCCGATGGAATCACAACAGGAGAATTATTGGATATCGCATGTGCATTGTGTGACGAGCGAGTCGTAGGCTTTGACGTTTTGGAGATTGCACCTGTTTACGACCACGGAACATCAGCGATAGTCGCAGCAAAAATTCTTTTTGAGTTGCTGTCCCAGCTCGATAAATCGCGGAAAACTTAGAATATTAAGCGATTTTAAAAAACAACTGCCAAAAGTAACAGAAGTAACATTTCTAAAGATAGGACTTAGAACTCTTTTCAGTCATTTTCTTCTTCGCAATATCTCGCATTTTCCTTGCATCAACATCCTGAAGCTCAGTTTCGCATATAAGAACAGGACGAAGCTTAAACTCCGCAATAATCTCAGCAAAAAACTCAAAATTAGGCCCAAATCCTGGCTCATCCAGGACATGGTGACGCCGCTCCCCTGACTTGTAAGTATACTCGATTTTGCTAAAGTGACAATGCATATCACGTACCGCCTCAATACCTAGAATCTCTTCTGCTTTGACAATTACGGCCCGGAAGTCCTCAGCTGTCCTCAGTCCACCGCCTGTCCGTGCGTGAAGATGCGACCAGTCAATCACCAACTGAGTGTGCTCCACTTGTTGACACAATGTAAGAACCTCATCCAGCGTGCCAAACTGGCTGTGTCTGCCCATAGTTTCAGGACCCAATTTTACCTTTTTGATACCTAAGGTGTCAAGAGTAGAGGAGACTTCTTTGAGAGCTTCCACGCATTTCTTAATGGACTCAGCCTTGCCAAGGTTACAGTAGTAACCAGCGTGAAAAACAACGACGTAAGCGCCCATCCACTCTGCAGCCGTTGCGCATGCAACTAGACGTCGTTTGCTAGCTTGTGGAATATCTCCTTCACCTAGCAAGTTGATAAAATATGAGCCATGCAGACTTATCCGAATATCGTTTGCCTGCGCCTCTTTCGCCAGGTGTTCAGCGTCTTCTTGTTTAATCTGGGGCACTTGGCCCCATCGAACAGCAGCATATTCGAAGGCATCCAAGTCTTCGGCACGCAAAAGTTTAGGCACATCCGCAATTTTAGCGCCCATCAGTCGAAACATCTGAGGGACTCCTGCTGGACCAAAACGTGCGTGATCTGCCACTAAAGCATCCCTCTATGTTGTTGAAGCATCACGTGTTTTGAATATGAAGTTCAAGTTAAAAAACTTGATTTGTATCAAGCAATATTTCCTTAAAAGATGATTTATGTGCGCTTTCGCCTTATGAAAATAGTCAAAAAACCAACTGTGACGATACAGGCCACGGCTAAAGCGATGTAGACCCCATCAATCGAGAACAAGTTTGAACTATTGTCAGGCGTGGGTGAAGGCGGGTGCGTTGAAGACATTAATGGCGAGGGAGAAGGAGAAGGGGAGGGTGTTGAGGTCAGAGTCGGGCTTGGTGACAAGGTTGGAGTAGCGGTAGGCGTGGGGCTAGGAGTTGGCACCACAATAGAAGGCGGATATAGCCCCCAATCTTGGGCCACTGGTGCAGGGTCATTCCAATAGATGAGATTTCCGTAAACTGAAGCGGTGGTTGATTGAATACCATCCTGGTATACTATGTCAAGGTTGTTGGCGTAGTTTGTAAGCATTATTTGCACACTGACACTCAAGTCGTAAGCTAGAGGGTCAGAACTTGCAGACCAAAGCCCCCATATAGTGTCGTTTGGACCTCGAAAGTCGAAACCGAAATCCGAAGGAAGAACATATGCCGTCCGCAAACTTGGGTCATTAGTGCCACGAGGGTTGTTTTTGGCGTAATCCCAAAGCATCTGCATGGCTCCAAGCTGGTCGGCGCCCAGAATATCTGCGGTCCACGTTGGGTTAGAATCGAAGACTATGATGTATTTAGCTCCGGCTTGGTAAGCGTAGAGCATGTCAGAGTACAATGCAGAACCAGATTCGATGTACGGTGGATCGGGGTTTGTCGAGGTTATCATGACGCCCCAGTCCCTATTCTGTAATGTCGCTGCTCCTCGGCACAAAGCCACGTTCAAAGTTCTGCTGTAATTCCAAGCAAACTCCGCAAATATCGCGTTGTATCCTGCCTCGTAGTCATACCAATAAAGAGCGTAATCCGACGTGAAAAGTTGATATTCAGTTTGATAAGCAAATTCGTTAGTTATGGCATAACGACTGTTTCGTAGCAGCATGCTCGTTATGTTAACATACTTTGTTGCAGCGTCGCTGTAGTTTTTGGCACTTTGAACTAAGGGGTACTTAGACTGGTCAATTTGATTTCCGCCTGGTTCATCAACGTAATACATTCCCAGAAAGTAACCGCCATATGTGCTTTCTGCCATTTGGAACCATTGTGGCGATGGATACGCTGGGTAACGTGAATCTTGAGTGTTGTTGTTGTAAATGGTATCAGTATACACTATGAAGTACATGCTTCTGTTATAGAGATAATTGCTGATTTCAGTGAGTCTTGTGTTGTTGTAGTTACCGGTACATCCGATTACGAAGAAATTTGTATAACCGCTTATTTCGTCGATAAGTTGCTCCGTCTGAGTAACATTTTCATATGCAACATCAACGCCAAAGTAAAGATTCGGCGTCGTCTGCGCCGAAACCTTGTTAGCGCCAAGATCAACACTAAGGAAAAGAGGCACAACCAGAAGAATAATCAGCAAGAAGCTGAAGTTCCTGGTTTTCATCGCTAGTACTGAGAAATCTGATGGCTATAAGACTTTTCCAGAAACTGTCCAGCGTGTGAACGAATGTTCAAAAGCTGAAAATAGTTAAGCATACCCCAAAAAGCTGCGTACAGTAGGAACATGAATGAAAAAGAACGCGTAAATAGTCACAGCTAAAATCAAGATGATGATACCAAACAACGTATAGTCGCCCCTGTGCAGTTTTAACTCATACAGATTTGTGCGCTTCTTGGTCGCCCCCCAAGCCCGACTTTCCATGGCTTCGGCAAGCTCCAAGCTGCGACGTATAGCACTCACAATAAGAGGAATAAGCACAGGAACATAGTTACGGATACGCTTCATGAAGTTACCCTTCTCCAATTCTAGCCCGCGAGCTTTTTGGGCGTCCATGATGGTTTGCGCTTCTTCTGCGAGGACTGGAACAAACCGCACAGCCGTTGTGAAAGCAAAGCTGAACTCGTAAGGCACGTGACTTTGTTCCAATGCCAGTCCAAGATGGTCAGGCGATGTAGTTAAGAAGAACACAGAAAAAGACTCCACAAGCACAACAAAGCGCATGGTCATAGCACCCGCGTTTTCCCAGTCCGCAGCAAACAAAGTGTAACCATGCGTGAAGAAACTGCTTGCAATGTTAATCATGAAAATGAACAACGCAAGAAACGCGGCTCCACGAAGGCTACGCAGCCACTGCCTCTGCACTCTCGCCAGAAAGACAAAGGGCAACTGCATAACAAACAGAATCGCAAGTGGTATTATTGCACTAAACAGGATAGCAGCAACAAAAATGGCTATGACATAGACGAACTTCATCCGTGGGTCCAGGTTATGAATGGGCGATGAAACCTTGCGGAACTTCAGCCCATCGAAAACGCTTCCACCTAAACCTCGGCTCAATTAGAAATCACTTCCAATTTTTTGAGGAGCAACTTCTTTGCTTCATAGATGTCTATTACGTCTTTTGGAAGATCAGACGAATTGAGGGCGGAGAAAACCTGAGCAATTTGGGGCAGAACGATAGATGACTCTTCTAACACTTGTGGGTTGGTGAGAATCTCTTTGCCGTTGCCGTCTGCGACTATTTTACCATCCCTCATCAAAACCACACGAGGATTGCATTCTGCCACAAACTCAACGTCATGCGTGACTATTACTATTGTTTTGCCTTGTGATTGCAACTGCATGATAAACTGCCTAAGGTTCTCCTTCTGCTGATGGTCTTGTCCGATTGTGGGCTCATCCAAGACAAGCATCTTTGGGTCCCAAGCCAAAACCGAGGCAAGAGCCACACGTTTGCGTTCACCACCGCTAAGCATAAATGGCGATGTTTTGCGGTACTGAACTATACCCAACAAGTTAACCGCCCATTCGATACGCTTCTCTATTATATCAGGAGTGTAACCGAAGTTTTTGAGTGCAAAAGCAATTTCCTCATCAACTGTCTCGCTGAAAAGCTGGTGATCGGGATTCTGGAAGACAAAACCTACTGTCCTAGCTAGAGTGGCAACGCTGGTTTTTGTGGTTTCGACGCCGTCAACAATTACTCGACCACTTGTTGGCTTAAGTAAACCGTTGAAGTGTTTGACGAGAGTGGTTTTTCCTGCTCCGTTTTGCCCCATAATAGCTACGAACTCGCCGTCGTTAACCGTGAACGAGACGCCTTTGAGAGCCTCGATGTTGCTGCTGTACTTATAATGAACGTCCTCGATTGTGAGCATTACTGATTCAATGCCTCCTGTAGCATTTTGGCAAGTTCTTCAGAACTGAGAGGTGCAGTTTCGGGCAAGTTGGCACCTTCCTTCTGGAGCAACTCGTAAAGCAGAGTGGCTTTGGGTATTCCAACGCCAATTAGGCGGGTTTCTTCTTTACTCAAAACCGAACGGGTGTCTCCATCGAGCCGCACTTTGCCTTGATCCATTATAACTATGTGATCGGCGTATCTCGCTGTCAAATCCAAACGATGCTCGACGAGAATTACAGTTATGCCAAGGGTTTTGTTTAGGTTATGAATAACATCGAAGATTTTCTGTGCGCTGAGAGGGTCCAGAAAACTTGTCGGCTCGTCAAGAACAATTATTTCAGGTTGCATTGCAAGGACAGCTGCGATGGCGACACGTTGCTGTTGTCCCCCTGACATCTCATGAGGAGACCGATCTCGTAAATCAGTTATGCCTGTTAATCCAAGCGCCCAGTCAACACGTTTGCGCATTTCTTCGCGGCTGTATCCCAGGTTTTCTAAGCCGAACGCAACATCTTTCTCGACGCTTAACGCGAATAGCTGATTTTCGGGGTTTTGAAAAACCAAACCAACATGACGCGCCAGCTCATAAGTTGGCTCTTTTGCAGCATCCAAGTTGGCGACACGGATTTCACCTTTAAGCTCGCCCTGATAAAACTGAGGGATTAAACCGTTGAATGTTCGGCACAAAGTCGTTTTTCCGCAGCCACTCGGCCCCGTAACAAGGACAAACTCGCCTTTCTGAACGATCAATGAAACATTATTGATCGATGGCTGAGTTGCACCTGGATAAGTGTAAGTGAGTCCGCTGATTTCGATGAGTGCCATTGCTTGTGCCTGCCTATGTAGGCACGTAGACGATTAATTTAAGAGTAGCTACTCAGGTTTGGCTAAGTTTTCCTTCAGAAGCCGCAGGCAAAGTTTCAGCCCTAACTTAACATCGCCTTTTGCATTCACGCCAGCAGCCATGGCATGTCCGCCGCCTTGTCCTTTCATTGCCTCACCCAAGGGCTTCGCGATATCTTTACCGAGATGAATGCCAGTTTTTTCTGTAAAATCGCGGGTGCAGCGCATGCTAATTTCGATGCTATCGCCCTTCTTGCCAGCCACTGCCGACATATGCACGCCTAAGTCAACCAAGGCTCTAGCCGCAGAAGCTTCAAACGCACTTACATGACTAAAGGCGATCATCCATTCTCCAACACGGATGATTTTTGCCCTTCGACAGGCTTTGACCCTAGCAACGCGTTCGCTGAAATCCATAGTCACAGCCAGCATACTGAGAGCTTCTGGAGCGTTAACTCCGCTGTCGACTAAGTCTGCAACGGCTTTGAACGTGGCGGAGCTCGCCAGCACAAAATGGCGAGTGTCAAATGCCATGCCGAGGAACAACGCCTTTGCCACGTCATAGTCAGGTTTGAGGTTCTGTTCTTTGTAGAATTCGTACACAATGTCACATGTGCTCGATGCTTCTTCCTTAGTGATGCAAAGCCTACAAATTTTCTGAGTATCAGGATGAGCAGCATGATGGTCAACCAATATTAAAGGAGCAACCGACCGCGCAACTCGCTCAGCCAATGAATCAAGTTGCTGTATCGTGTTCGTGTCCAAGAGAACAATTGCCTGAGCGTTCTCCACATTGGGCTGTAAGTTAACCGTTATAGGAACATATTTGAGCAGATTCTTCGTAAGTCTGCTAACGCCTTGTCCAGTGCCGATTTCCACAGAAAGCTCAGGCCTAACTTTAAGCAGCAAGCTTTGGAAGCCATATGCGCTGCAAACTGCGTCCGGGTCGCTGTTGTGATGGCATAGTAATAGAACATTCTTCGCGCCGGTTTCATCGAGCAATTCAATTATTTGTCTGAAGGTCATTTTAGCTTTCTCAAGTACTCTTCTATGGCTTTAAATGCTTCCGCCACAGCTTCAGCCGCCAAAGCTTTCTCATCAGCACGTTCTGCCTTGGACAGCAAAGTCAAGTCCACTTCGACCGTAAAGTTTACGGGTTTTGTGCCTTCTGCCTCAACGCTAATATTCAGTTGGTCAACCAGCTTTTGGGTGACTTTGGAAAAAATGTGTTTTCTAGCGGCGTCCTCAGCAACCTGAGTAACTTCCTCAAACTGTTCATCCGTCAACTCAGGAATGCCAAGATCCACAAGGATTCACCATATCGCGCATTTAAGACGGCGGCGACTGCGAGACGGGGTTGAGGTCCGACTGCAATTGATTCTGGAGATCCTTGAGTTGGGTGCGCATCCTTTCTTCTTGTCGCGCCATTACTGTTTGCCTTGTCGAGAGAAGATCTTTGCGTTCGTTAAGGTCAGCGACAACTTTGGCTTTGTCTGTCTTTATGAGGAGGCTACCGGCTTGTTTGTAAATAATGGCTTCGTCCGCGGTCTTCTGCAGTTCAGAGAGCGTCTGGTCAATTTCGGAAGCTTCCATATCGACTTGCTGCTTCTGCTGGAGGACGGTTTGGAGAGTTTGCTGGAGTTGCTGGAGCCTCATAAGGCGTTCTTGGACTTGAGGTGGTAATTTGGATAGTTCGTCACTCATAACTTGTTCCTTCTGTACGGCAAGGAAAAACACGCCCAATTAAATAAGCATTATCCAACAGAATTAAACAGAATAAAAGTCGATTATGATTTTCTAGATGCAACATCGAGGACGTTCATAACGGAGTTTATCCATCTCAAATATGCATTTACTGCGGCTCTGAGAGCCACAGTGTCATTTGCCTCAAAATTAAGAAATAGAGTAACCCCCTTCGCGCAGATTGTCGTCTTGGAGCGAACACCAACTTGTCTAATTAGCTCTGGCGTCAAGGCATTAAGCACCGCTGTAACTTGCTTCTCCGATTTCAACGAAATACGAACAGTAGCTCCGTTCATCAAAGAGCCCCCACATATTGAAGAGTGAGCTGCAGCCTAAAATATTTTAAGAAAATAAAATAAAAGAAAACAAAAATTGAAAAAAAGCTTATCGGCTTTCGTTTTCAACTGGTTTGGGAGCTTCGACGACAACTTCGCCCTTCGCCGCACGTTTGGCAATTGCACCCAATTTGGTTGCAGGGACGTACGCTCCACCAGTGAATGTGTAGCTGCATTTTCCGCATTGCCAAACGCCTACGCTTTTGCGTTTTACTTTGACGAAGCCACAACTAGGACACTTGTGCGGGGTTTTAAGTCCAGCGATTACTTTGATATATCGCTTGCGGACTGTAGCACCGTATCGAGTGCCTAAGCCTCGAGTTGGACCAACTTTCTTTGTTCTGGGCACTAAATTCACCACTTAAGCTTCTTACGCAATTCGGCTGCTTTTTCTCTTGCAAGCTTCGAGGCTTCTATTAACTCTTGCGGCGTGAAATAGCCTG
>Ga0187777_10003508_pt1 | contig 10007 bp, 9 predicted proteins | sample 1015_Q2_SP5_10_M_FD_132416 | JGI IMG/M metagenome (GOLD analysis project Ga0187777, IMG submission 132416) | Tropical peat soil microbial communities from peatlands in Department of Meta, Colombia - 1015_Q2_SP5_10_MG | ecosystem: Environmental > Terrestrial > Soil > Wetlands > Peat | place...
CACATGTACTGGTAGTTGTCGACCCACGCAACACCGGGAATGGTTTTTGAGTATTCCTGTACGGTGGGGATATCTACCGACCCTGCAATGTTGGTACCACAGTGACAGATGAAGACACCGATGCGTGCCTCCTGTTTTGTGGTGCTGCCGGGCGCTGGTGCTGGTGCTGCAGCAGGTTTTGTTGCTGGTGCGGATGCCATCTTTTTTGTCTCCGTTTTTACTGGAGCTGCCGGTTTTTTGGCGGTCTTCGCTGCCGGCTTCTTGCTCTCAGGTTTCTTTACAGTTGTCTTCTTCTTCTCCGCCATTGTCCTCACCTTACAGAACCTTCTGCAGGAACGGCTCGCAGCTGATCGCGTGGAGATCAAGTGCAAGATCCTGCGGGCTCATTCCCTGGGCGAGTCCGAGAAGTTCGGCAAAGTGCAATACCGGCAGATCGTACGAGACTCCGAACTTCTCCTTGATCTCGATCTGCCCACGGTCAAACTGGAGTTGGCAGAACGGGCAGATGTCGGTGAGGGCATCAACCCTGACTTCTTTAAGGTTGATCAGTTTTTCGTTCGTGATATCGAGCGAGTGAACGATATCATATCCGCGGACGCCACCACCGGCACCGCAGCACTGCATCTTGTTGCGGTATTCGACCGGTGTCGCTCCGAGTGCTGCGACGAGCTCCTCCATCCAGGTCGGTCTTTCGGTGCTCATCATTTCTTCCCGGGGGAACTCCCGGTCTTTTCTCGGCTTTATCAGGTGGCAGCCGTAATGGACAGCAATACGCGCTCCGGTGAGCGGGTTTGTGACGCTGTCCCGGATCTTATCGACGCCGATAATCTTGTCATCATAGAGAAGTTCGGCAGTATGGTAGACATTGATAGTGCCTTTATACTCCATATCGATCTCTTTGAGAACTTCGTTAACGCCGTCTTTTAAGTCCTGGTTGTGCTTGAGTTTGTGGTTGACTTCCCAGATTGATTTATAGCACCCGTTGCAAAGCAGGGCGATATCCATTTTCATCTGCTCGGCCAGAACGAGGTTCCGTGCGGCCATTGCATAGAAGACGTTTAAATCGATAGATCCAAACGCTCCCGGTGCAGGGCAGCAGCTTGCTCCTTTCAGGGGAACCAGTTCGACCCCGAGTTTCTTCATGGCCTTGATCGACGCGGCTTCAGATCCGGGATAACGGTTGGGAGCGATGCATCCGAGGTAGAATGCAAACTTGTGTTTTGCTTCGGTTGACATCGTCAGCCCTCCCGTTCTTTGACGATGCGGTCCGCATTCGCCTTGAGTTTGTAATGGTCGAGGATTTTCTGAATCCCCTTGATATATTCAGGATACATGTGTGTTGTGGGTGGATCACGGGTGAGTCCGAGTTTCTCCCGTGCAGCTCTGTTTACGTCGTTATTCGGAACTCCATGACCGGAACTGTAAATTGCCTGGACCGTCTTAAGGAAGTTAACCGGAACGATGTCTCTCTCGAAAGCAAGGTTCCTCATCGACATGATGACATCGGTGGGGAGAATATCTCTCGGGCAGCGGTCCGAGCAGCTGTAGCAGGTTGTGCAGAGCCAGAGATCCGGGTCGGTCAAAGCCTCGTTCTCAAGTCCGAGAACTGCTCTCCTCATAAATTTACGGATCCGGTATGTGCTGCGGGGTGCAGACGGACATGCTGCCGTACAGGTTCCGCACTGGTAGCACATATGCGGAATGGTGCGTGAAATCGCTTTTACTCTTTTGGTAAACGCTGGATTCGAATCGTCAGCGAAATATCGCTGCTCATGGAGTTTTTTCTCCAGTGCTTCGGGATAGCCTTTTGAACGTGCCATGGTTATGCCTTCCCCATTACGGCTCCCTTGAGCTCGACCTGGCCGGATGTCGATTCCTTGACCTTCGAAGTCCTCGTGGTGAAGAGTTTTCCTTTGATTTTCTTGAAAAGATCCGTCTCGGGGCCCTTCATCCGGATGCCGGTCCTTGAGAGGACAATGATATCTTCACCCGGGCATGCATTCACACAGGCGCCACACAGGATACAATAATCCTTGTTGACTGCGATGGTCGGTTCGATCTCGTGCTTCATCTCTGCTGCCGGTTTAGCCGACGGCAGATAGATTGCATTTGCAGGGCAGATCTCGGCACATGTGGAACAACCTCCGGGACATTTCTCAGCGTGGAACTCGATGTTGCCCTCGAAGACTTTCTCGACCGTGATTGCCTCGGTCGGGCAGTTCCGGGAGCACCACGTGCATGTACAGCAGTTGTCCTGGATTATGTCGACTTTGCCCGCAAGCTTGTCGGAGACAACATTTCGCTCCACGGTGATGCATTCTTCCGGACAGGCTTCGACGCAGACTTTGCAGGCATCGCACTTTGTCTGGTCCCAGATAACGTCACCTTCGACTTTACCGGTTTCTGCGGTAAATTCCTTGTGTTTGACGTTGATCGCAGGACAGAGTGCTCCGCAGACGCCACAAAGTGTGCATTTCTCCTTATCGACCGTAAAGGTGGTCTCAGATTTCAACGCTGTCTGCCGCTCCTTTGCTCCGGCTACCGGTCCCTTGTACGTACCTTCAAAGGCAGGAACATTGCGATCGATCGCGTCGCGGGGGCAGACCTCTTCGCAGATCGTGCACCTGACGCATTTCTCCTCGTCAATTTCTGCCTTCATGTCGTATCGTGGGAACCCTTCTTTCTCGATGATCGGAAGCCGCTCCTTGCCATCCACCTTCAGAGTCAATGCATTGAACGGGCACATGATGACGCAAACGCCACAATACGAGCACTTTTTCTCGTCGATATCGACGGGAGCCGCGTAATTGATCGCCCCCCGTCGTGATGCACCGACAAGCCCGAGGACGATTGCGTCCTCGGGACAGGACTCGACACACACACCACATCCCGTGCAGGTCTCTGAATTCAGGATAAGGTTGTTAACGCTCTGAAGGAGTTTCTGCTCCATCACAACGTTAACACCATCTTTTGCTTTTGAAAACTTTGGAAACAATGCCATGAACTAACCCTCACGCCGTTCCTTTATTGTACCTTTGCCTCTGCTCTGGATTCCCAGGGCCCTGCCAGCCTGATAACATCGTACGGGCACGCCTCGACGCAAACACCGCATCCTGCGCAGAGTTCACTCCTGAAGTCGAGAACAATGGACTTTCCATCCTTGACTGTATAGATCTTGTCATGAGTAGCAGGATCTACCGTATGAAGCTCCAGCGCATCTACAGGGCATGCAACCACACAGTTGTTACAGCCGGTACAATTTTCCATGTTAATATGCACTGCAAATGCCATATTTTTTCACGCACCAGCTATGATCGATTTCAAAAATCGACTATCAAAAAGTGGTCGAAGAATGTAGATAAATGTTCTGAAATTCGCAGCCGAAAACCGACCGTTTTAAGCAGTTTTTTTGTTTTTATTTATAAATGGTTTAAATAGGTTAATTAGATCTGGTATACTTTAACCCTGTATTTTCACGCGCTCTTTTGTTATCATTCAAGATCGCGATCAATTTAGAAACTTTATTCAGGAACCATCAAAGTACAACTCAGGTACCGGAGGTTATCTCATGGAAATCAACGGCGTTACAATCGACGATACGTACGCAGAGGCGTTCCCGACCTGGGTCTGCCGGATTCTCATTACTGCGGTTACGGAAGAATGGGCACGGAAAGCAGCAACCGAAGCTACCGGTTTTGCAACTTCTGCAATCGGCTGTCCTTGCGAAGCAGGGATTGAAGGAAGTATTCCTGCGAGCCAGACTCCGGATGGCAGGCCGGGTGTTGCCATCCTTATCTGTGCGAGCAAAAAGAAACTGAAAGAACAGGTTGTTGAGCGCCTGGCCGAGTGCGTCCTCACGGCACCCACAACTGCTGTCTTTAATGGTATTACCACTGCAGAAGAAAAAATCCCGGTCAAACTCCACTTCTTCGGCGATGGCTATGAATACCAGAAAGAAGTCGGAGGAAGGAAATGCTGGGTTATTCCGATAATGGAAGGAGAATATGTCGGTGAGGAAGAGTTTGGTATTGTAAAAGGAGTTGCCGGTGGCAATTTCTTTGTGATGGGTGAAAACCAGATGGCTGCCCTCCTCGGTGCCCAGGCAGCAGTTGAGGCAATCGATTCCGTTCCCGGAACAATAACAAGCTTCCCTGGCGGTATAGTGGCAAGTGGCTCAAAAGTCGGGAGCCTGAAATACAAGTTTATGCCTGCCTCGACCAATGAGAAGTATTGCCCGACCCTGCGGGAAAAAGTCCCCGACAGCAAGATCCCCGCGGGAATCAAGGCGGTTTACGAGATCGTAATCGATGGAGTCGATGAGAAATCTGTTTCCGCTGCTATGGGAGCTGGCATAAAGGCTGCTGCCATGGTTCCCGGAGTCCGGTTTATTTCAGCAGGTAATTTTGGCGGTACGCTGGGACCATTCAAAATTGATCTGCACAAAGTCCTTTAATTTTTTTTTAAAAGATCCGCTGCATTTCCGATCATTTTTTATATCATTTTGCACGATAATTCTGTTAACGAAAGTTTCGTTATCAAATTTCCCTTTCCGTTATTCATCGGGCTTCAGGGTCAGAACTTATCCGGGCCTGCCGGGAAGAAGATGACCGCAGTTGATACCATGTCGGAAAAAACAAAGGCCGGATCTATAATGAATCCCAATGGGTCTTGTACGAATGACGAACTAAAAGATCCGTATATCATTCACTATCCACGGATTGTCGCAATTTCAAATGAACATGGAGACCAGGTTGAGCTCATTGAGTTTTTTGAGTGTGCGGGCGGAGCGATGTGGTCGAAAAAACAGTATGCCAAGAGCCCCCTCGTTCTCGATGTACGATGTGTCGGTCCGTCAATGAGGTATCTTATCAGGCCCGGTGTGGTCAACCTCCCGCTTGAAGGATCGCGGTTTCCGGCGGGAATCTCTTCATGCATCGTTGAAAAAGATGAGATTGCCATTACGTATATCGGAATGGGTGGTGGCGGTGTGGGGGCTGCGGCATGCCGCTCGGATGCCCGGGGGGTGATCCGGAGCAGGAGCGATCCCGCAGGCGGGGGAAAAATTGCGGGTGCGACAATCTGGATGCCGAAGCGCCAGAGGATACTCATAGGGGTTGACGATACGGACACCGCCGAGGAAGGTGCAACCTGGACGCTTGTTCACAATATTGCAAAGGCTGTGGAAAATGAAGATTCGGTCTACCTGTCCCACACCATCGTGCAGCTCTTCCCGGTCCCGTACCGGACCAAGAACTGCGTCAGTATCGTCGTTGAATTTGCAACAACCAACAGAGAAAGCCTCGTGAACCGTTTCGAGTCCCTTCTCAGAAAATATACCCTCTCGGATAAAACCGGAATGACGGTATATTCCGGGTTTTCCCCTTCCCGGGAACTTCTTGATTTCGGAAGAAGCGTCAAGCGGGGTGAAATCACCCGGGATCTCATAACGGGCCTCAAAGATCCTGCCATCAGTATCGTCATGAATGGCAGGGGTATTATCGGTGCCGTTGCAGCTCTGCCATTTTTTACCAGTTATGAAGAGGCGCTGGAATTATGCAGTGGAAAGATTTAAAATCCAGGCTCCTTGCTGCCGGACCGGTCAGGCTCACCGGTGAACCCGCAGATGCGTACATAGCCAAATCCGCTGCCGGCCCGGGAGCGGGAGGGAACGGATCGATCTTCTTTTCAATGGGAAGCCACAGGGTAAAGTTTGCGATAAGCCCGGAGAGTGCAATCGAGATCGTCCACCGCGGAAACGGCGTGGCAGAACTTTATTATGAAGGGAATTTCATCCCGGGAAAACTTCTGGAGCCGGGATTTCACTGTCCCGGACAGGCGTTTATCACAGTCAGTGGGAGCTGTATTTTCAGATGCCGGTATTGCTCGGTTCCCCGCCTTGATGGTACCCGGAAGAGCATCAGTGAAATTGTCGGAATGGTAGAATCCGTCAAGGACCGCATTCATTCGATAGCGATCACGAGTGGCGTACTTACAAGCATCGAGGAAGAGGAAGCATATGTCTTAAGGGTCATTGAACATCTGCTGCCATTCGGGCTCCCAATCGGTGTCTCAATCTATCCGACGGAAAGGACCCCTGAACTGCTCCATTCCCTCGGAGTGTCAGAAGTTAAATTTAATATCGAGGCGGCAACTCCCACAATCTTTGCGGCAATGTGCCCGGGACTTGATTACGGACTGATCTGGAGAGTACTGGACCGTTCGGTCGAACTTTTCGGAAAAAACCGGGTTTTCTCAAATGTGATAATCGGCCTCGGTGAATCCGACGGGGAAATGGATGCATGCATCAGAAAACTCTGTTTTCATGGAGTTATCCCGGTCCTGCGTCCGCTGAATCCGGTAGCAGAACTTACCGGAGTGCCACGCCCTTCACCAGAACGGTTGAAAAAAATCTTTATCATGCACAAACGTGCGCTTGAAGAATCCGGTCTTGATACAACTGCAGCCCTTACCATGTGCACGAACTGTGCAGGGTGCGATCTCGTCCCCGGGAGAGATGAATGAAAGGTGTCGATGCTGTTGCAAAAGCTATCCTGTCATCATCGGACAGGCAGTATACCGTTCCGGGATATCCCATAACCCGGCTGGGGGAACTCTGCAGGGCCGATATGGTGATCAACGAGAAGACCGCTCTCGAATATGCTCTTGGCGATTCCCTCTCCGGAAGGCGGGCAGCGGTCATCATCAAGAATGTCGGGGTGAACGCATGTGCCGATCCTCTCCTTCAGGCGACAGCGCAGGGCCTTATCGGGGGGGTAGTCCTCGTGGCAGGAGATGATCCTGATGCCACAGGGTCACAGACCGCCCAGGATTCGCGGTATTATGGGGAGATTGCCGAAATTCCGGTTGTCGAACCGGATCGGGAGACGTGCTTTTCGGGTATTGAGGCCGCTTTTGAAGCGTCGGAGCAATTTTCCCGGGTTTCGATGGTCCGTCTTACGCCGCCGCTCCTTGAGGAGGATGTCATTGAAGAGCCCGCACCCCGGACAAACATGTGCGGAAGATTATCCGACCGGAGCTGGACCATGAACGGGAGGGTAACAGCTTCCGAAAATCTCTACCGGGAAATGTTCGGGTGGTCAGCTGCCTCGACGCTTAACCGCTGGGATGGGGAACCTGCGGGTGTGGGTGCAGCCCGGGGGAAGACCCGCATCGTGACGGTCAATCCACCTCCTGCCGGCCTGTCCGGATTCACCCGGATTAACGAGTATGGTCGCTGCTATGTCGGCGATCACAGGAGACTTCAGCAGATGGCCCCGTTCAAAAAGCCTGAAGCCCGGGGGGAGCGGGGATTTTACAGGACCTTCTGCAGGGAATGCCCGTTTAAACCGCTTATGAATCTGATAAAAAACACAGGGATGAACGTGATCTGCGACGCCGGTTGTTCTGTCCTCGGGATGACACCCCCATATGAATTCGGGATTGCAAGCTACGGAATGGGGGCAAGTATTGCAGTGGCGGCAAAGAGTACCGGTACAGCTCTTACCGGGGATTATGCACTTCTTCACTCCGGAATTAATGCCCTTATCGATGTGTATGAGAAACAGATCCCACTCCTCTGTATTGTGATGAAGAACGATTGCGCTGCAATGACCGGTAAGCAGCCCGCGATAAATCCCTTACCCTACCTGTCCTGGGCAGACCCTGCGATCTGCAGTGCAAATAATGAAAAAAGGCTGGAAAAGGAACTCGTGGTTAAGGATTTCCCCCGAACGCTGATTGTGACCGGAAGCTGTCCGGAAGGTTGTGCCCATGAAACCGTGGAATGTTGAGATCTGTGACGTAACGTTGAGAGACGGGGAACAGACGCCGGGAGTCTCGTTTTCCTGCGAGGAGAAAGTAAGTATCGCGAGAAAGCTCGACGAGATCGGGATTGAAGTCATCGAGGCAGGATTCCCGGCAGTCTCGCCCAATGAAAAACAGTGCGTGAAGGCGATCGCAAATCTTGGCCTTGACGCGCGTATATGCGGGTTTGCCCGCGCCAGGCAGCCCGATATCAGCGATGCCATAGACTGCGGTGTGGACATGGTGAGTATATTCATTCCGACCTCGGAGCTTCACGTCAGGCTGAAATTTAAAAAGTCACGTGAGCAGGTTCTTGGGGATGCCCTGGGAATGATCGATTTCGCCCGGGACCATGGGGTCCAGGTCCGTTTTGCCGCAGAGGACGCTTCCCGTACCGATCTGCCCTTCCTGAAGCAGGTTTACCGCGGCGCTGCTGAACACGGGGCGGTGCTGCTCAGTTTTGCCGACACCGTCGGCTGTCTTATCCCCACCGAGATGCACCGGATAATGTCCGATCTCGTTTCTTCGGTAGACCGGCCTTTCTGCGCCCACTGCCACAACGATATGGGCTGTGCCGTGGCAAACACCATAACCGCGGCGGAAGCAGGTGCATTCCAGCTTCATACCACAGTCAATGGTATCGGAGAGAGGTCAGGAAACGCATCGCTCGAAGAGGTTCTCGTCGCTCTCCGGATGAAGGGGGGTGTTGACCGGTACGATCTCTCCCATCTCGTTGAATTGTCACATATGGTCGAAAAATATTCCGGCATCCGGCTCCCGAAAAATAAGCCGGTCACCGGTGAACTTGCCTTCTCTCATGAAAGCGGTATCCATATCGCCGCTATTCTCGAAGATCCCCTCTCGTATGAATATTTCCCGCCTGATCTTGTCGGGGGAGAGCGGCATTTTATTCTCGGCAAACATACGGGCAGAAAGGCCCTCGAACATGTGGTTGCGTCCCTTGGCTGGAACCTTTCCGATAAGCAGATCTGCAGAGTGCTCGACCTCGTTAAGGACCATTCGGAACACAAATGCGCAATTACTCCTGATATCCTGAAAAAACTGATCCGGAAGGCAGAACTCGAACCGGAGAGCGCATCCTCATGAGCACACTCTCCGAACGGATCCTCGGTGCCTCGGCAGGTGAGTATGTAGACCGGAAGGTCGACCGGGCATATGCTCATGACGGAACCGGTGTGCTGACCCTCGAAGCGTGGAAAAGGATGGGGAGTGTCAGACTCGCCGACGTCTCGTCGCTATACATCCAGTTCGATCATATCGTTCCCGCAAACAACGGGACTACTGCCACCCTCCAGCACGAGCTCCGCGACTTCGCCCGCAGCTCGTTCATGCACTTCTCCGAGATAGGAAATGGGATCTGCCACCAGCTCATGAGCGAGGGGGTCGTCCTTCCCGGAGAGATTGTCGTGGGAGCTGATTCCCACAGCGTCACGCCCGGGGCTTTCGGGGCGTTTGCTACGGGCGTAGGTGCGACTGATATGGCAGCAATCTGGCTGACCGGAGAGACCTGGCTGCGTGTCCCCGAATCAGTCGGTGTGCACCTCTCCGGGAAATTCGCCGGAGCAGCGGAGGCAAAAGACCTCGCACTCGCTTATGTGAGCAAACTCGGAACGGATGGCGCTACATACCAGGCACTGGAATTCGTTGGCGATGGTGTTCCTGATCTCACCATGGATGAACGGCTTGTCCTTTCCAATCTTTCCGTTGAAGCCGGAGCAAAAGCCGGTTTGTTCTACGCTGATGAGGTTACAGTACAGTATCTCAGAAGTTATGGCCATGAAGTCCCGCATCAGGTTCCCGAGCCCTGTTCGTACGCACAGGAACTCAACATCGACATCGGAGATATTGTTCCGCTGGTAGCAGTACCGCACCGGGTTGATACTGTAAGACCTGTGCTTGAACTTGCAGGTCTCCCGCTCGATCAGGTTTTTATCGGTACCTGCACGAACGGGAGGTTTTCGGATCTTGCACGGTTTGCCCGTTATGTCAGGGGTAAGAAAGTCGCTGTACGCACGATCGTCATCCCCGCCTCTGCAGAGGTACTTGCAGAAACGATCCGGACCGGTATTCTTGAGGAAATCGTGAAATCCGGTTGTACTATCGGTACCCCCGGGTGCGGACCTTGTATCGGTTATCATATGGGCGTGCTGGGCGAAGGGGAGGTCTGCCTGTCCACGGCAAAC
>Ga0187777_10003510_pt1 | contig 10002 bp, 8 predicted proteins | sample 1015_Q2_SP5_10_M_FD_132416 | JGI IMG/M metagenome (GOLD analysis project Ga0187777, IMG submission 132416) | Tropical peat soil microbial communities from peatlands in Department of Meta, Colombia - 1015_Q2_SP5_10_MG | ecosystem: Environmental > Terrestrial > Soil > Wetlands > Peat | place...
GGTTGGTCGTCGCTACGTGGTAGAACTGGGCCGTCGCGAAATCCTGGTCGGTCCAGGTCTTGCCGCCGTTGATCGACACCGTCCCGCCGCCGTCGTCGCCCATGATCAGCCGGTCGGGATCGTTGGGCGCGACCCAGAGGTCGTGGGTGTCGCCGTGCAGCACGTTGATTTGCTGGAAGGTGCGGCCGCCGTCCTTCGACTTGTAGAAGATGACGTTGGTGGCGAAGATGCCGTTCGAGTCCTTCGGATCGGCGTAGATCTTCATGTAGTACCAGGCGCTCACGCGCAGCTTGTGGTCGCGGTTGATCCAGCTCCACGTGGCGCCGCCGTCGTCCGAGCGATACACACCGCCCGAGTCGGCTTCGATCAACGCCCACACCCGGGACGGCATCGCCGGCGACACGGTGATCCCCATATTGCCGAGAATCCCAGCCGGGAGGCCGGGGTTGTGCGTCAGCTCAGTCCAATGCGCCCCGGCGTCGGTCGTCTTGAAGATGCCGCTCCCCGCACCACCCGAGATGAGCGTCCACGGCTTCCGCTGCGCCTGCCACAGCGTCGCGTAGAGGACGTCGGGGTTCGACGGATCCATGATCAGATCCGACGCGCCCGTCGAGTCGTTGCGAAACAGGATCTTGGACCACGTCTTGCCGCCGTCGGTCGACTTGTACACGCCGCGGTCCGGGGACGGCCCGAAGGGATCGCCCTGCGCCGCGACGTAGACGATGTCGGGGTTGGTCGGATGGACGCGCACGCGTGCGATCTGGCGCGTGCCGGCGAGGCCGAGCGCCGTCCACGTCTTGCCGCCGTCGGTCGTCTTGAAGACGCCGTCGCCGCGAGAGACGTTGCCGCGGATCGGGAATTCCCCGGTCCCGACGTACACGACGTCGGGATTCGAGGCGCTCACGCCGAACGCGCCGATCGTGCCGCCGAAATACTTGTCGGAGACCGGCGTCCAGGTGTCGCCGCCGTCGGTGGACTTGAAGACACCGCCGCCCGTCGTCCCCATCCAGTACTCTTTGGGTCGCGCCGCCGACCCCGCCACCGCCACCGTTCGTCCACCGCGAAAGATGCCGATCTCGCGCCAGGTCAGTCCGGCGTAGACGGTGCTGTCGTAGGTCCCTGGTGCCTGCGCGACCAGCGGCCGAGCGAGGAGGAGTGTCGCAGCGGCGAGGAGATGACGGCGGTCAAACACGGTGGCCTCGGGTTTCTGGGGCGGGAAAAGTAACTCCGCCGACCACTTTGCGGCGGGGTTAGATTTCGTCTCGACATGCCAGACATTCAGATCACCAAGACTGCGTCCGAGCCCGGGGCGGCTTCGCTCGCCGTCACCGTGCCGCCCGACCGCGTGCGCGAAGCGGAGTATCTGGCGACGCGCGCCTACCAGGCACGCGCGCGGTTGCCCGGATTTCGGAAAGGCAAAGCGCCCGAGGCCATCATCCGGAAGCAATTCGCCGCCGACATTCGCGAACAGGCGCTGCGTGACCTGATCCAGGCGAGCTGGCGCCAGGCGCTCGAGCAGGAGCCGCTCAAGCCGATCGCCGACCCGCACATCCACGACCTCAAGTGGGAAGACGGGGCGCCGGTGACGTTCACCTTCCACGTCGAGGTGAAGCCGGACATCACGCTGTCACGCCTCGGCGGGTTCACCCTGAAACGCGACGTGAAGCCGGTGACCGACGCGCAGGTCGACGAGCAGCTGCAGTCGCTGCGCGAGCAGCGCGCCACCTGGAACCCGGTGACCGGCGAGCAGCCCAAACCGAAGGAGCTCGTGCACGTCACGATCGCCCAGCGCGAGGGTGAGACCGCCAAGGACGCGCAGCCCTATCAGTTCGTGCTGGGCGAAGGCCGCGCGATCCCCGATGTCGAGGAGCGGATTCTCGCGATGCGGCCGGGCGAGACGGTGGACGCCACGGTGCGCTTTCCCGACGACTTCGCCGAAGAAGCGAAACGCGGCCAGACGCGCGACATCCGGCTCACGCTGCACGAGGTGAAACGCCAGGAGCTGGCGGCGCTGGACGACGCGTTCGCGCGCGAGATCGGCGACTTCGATTCGCTCGACGCGCTGCGGAAAGCGGTACGCGAGGATCTCGCGGCGGACGCAACGCGCGAGGCCGACGCCAAGGTGCGCGCCGATCTCATCGGTCAGATCGTCGCCGCGAACGGCGTGCAGGCGCCCCGGCCGTTCGTCGAGCGGGTGACGCTCACCTACGCGCAGGCCTACGGCATCGGCGAAGACCGGCTGCAGCAGTTCGCCACGGAGTTCCGACCCATCGCCGAGCAGCAGGTGCTGCGCGACCTGGTGCTCGACTGGGTGGTCGAGCACCACAACCTCAAGGCTACGGCAGAAGAATTGGACCAGAAGATCGCCGAGCTCGCGGCTCGCCGGGACTCCGATCCGGCGGAGCTCAAGGCGTCACTCGAGAAGAACCGGCGGCTGCGTGAATTGGAGCGCGGCCTGACCGAGGACAAAGCGTTCGCCTTCCTGCTGCCCCAGTCCACCGTGGAGTCCTGAAACCCGATGAGCACCATCTATCCACCGTACATCATCGAACGCTCGAGCCGTGGCGAGCGCACCTACGACATCTTCAGCCGGCTCCTGATGGACCGCATCGTGTTTCTGGGAACCGGCATCAACGACGACGTCTCCAACATCATCATCGCGCAGCTCCTCTTTCTCGACGCCGACAACCCCGAGCGCGACATCTACCTTTACATCAACTCGCCGGGCGGTCTGGTGTCGAGCGGCATGGCCATCTACGACACGATGCAGTTCCTGCGCGCCCCGGTGAATACGATCTGCATGGGCATGGCGGCGTCGATGGGATCGTTCCTGCTCACCGCCGGAACCAAGGGCAAGCGCTCGGCGTTACCGCACGCGCGCATCATGATGCACCAGCCGTCGGGCGGCGCGCAGGGCACCGCGGCCGACATTGAGATCCAGGCCCGCGAGATTCTCTACCTGCGTTCGAAGCTGAACGAGCTGTACGCGAAGCACACCGGCAAGCCCGTCGATGCGATAGAAAAGGACATGGACCGGGACCGCTTCATGTCGGCCGAAGAAGCCCGGGATTACGGCCTTATCGACCATGTGATCACGAACTTCAAGGAAATGGATGACGGGAAGAAGAAGCCCTGAGCTTGCGCCCGGGGGCCCCCCCTTCCCATACTAGGAGTCCCATGTCGCACGATAAGCACCTGCGCTGCTCGTTCTGCGGAAAGTCGAAGGACTCGGTCCGGAAGTTCATTTCCGGCCCGTCGGTCTACATCTGCAACGAGTGCATCGCGCTGTGCAACGAGATTCTCGCCGAAGACGAGGAGCGGGAAGTCTCGGAAGCGATTACCCAGGTCCCGACGCCGTCCGAGATCAAGGACGTCCTCGACCAGTACGTCATCGGGCAGGAAAAGGCCAAGAAGACCCTCGCCGTCGCCGTGTACAATCACTACAAGCGCATCAATTCGCACTCGGCCAAGGACAACGAGGTCGAGCTCGACAAGAGCAACATCCTGCTGATCGGGCCGACCGGCGTGGGCAAGACACTGCTCGCCCAGACGCTGGCCCGCATCCTCGACGTCCCGTTCACGATCGCCGACGCCACGACGCTCACCGAAGCGGGGTACGTCGGTGAGGACGTCGAGAACATCCTCGTGCGCCTGCTGCAAGCCGGCGACTTCAACGTCGCCGACTGCGAGCGCGGCATCGTCTACATCGACGAGATCGACAAGATCGCCCGCAAGTCCGAGAACCCCAGCATCACCCGCGACGTGTCCGGCGAAGGCGTGCAGCAGGCACTGCTCAAGATCCTCGAAGGCACCGTGGCGAGCGTGCCGCCCCAGGGCGGCCGCAAGCATCCGCAGCAGGAATACATCCAGGTCAACACGAAGGACATCCTCTTCATCTGCGGCGGCGCGTTCGACGGCCTCGAGAAGATCATCGAGGCGCGCACCGGACGGCGGCGCATCGGCTTCACCAAGGAAGACATCGAGGCGGGCGTCGTCGAGAAGGTGAAGAAGAACCCCTTCGCCGACGTCGAGCCGGACGACCTGCTGCGCTACGGCTTGATCCCCGAGCTGGTGGGGCGGCTCCCGGTCACCGTTCCGCTCGACGCCCTCGACGAAGAAGCGTTGGTGCGAATCCTCGTCGAGCCGAAGAACGCGCTCACCAAACAGTACCAGAAGCTCTTCGAGCTCGAGACCGTGCGCCTCACGATCGAGAAGGAAGCGCTGCGCGAGATCGCCCGCAAGGCGCTGAAGCGCGGTACCGGCGCACGCGGCCTCCGGGCCATTCTCGAAGAGATGATGACCGACATCATGTTCGACCTGCCGAGCCGCGACGACGTCCGGGAGGTGGCGGTGACGCGCGAGACCGTCACAGAAGGCCGGCCGCCGCTGCTCGTCACCGAGCGGGCGCGCCACAAGAAAGAAGCCTGACCGAACCCCCGGCTCCCCGTTTCATCGGCTCCTTCCCGCGCGCCGACGTCTCCCTCGATCCACCACACCCTGAAGTCGCCTTCGTCGGCCGCTCCAATGTCGGAAAATCGAGCTTGATCAACGCCCTGGTGGGGCGTCGCATCGCCAAGGTGTCCGGAACGCCGGGGAAGACACGGGCGATGAATGTGTTTGAGATCCCTGTCACACCCCGGACGTACTACCTCATCGACCTCCCGGGATACGGCTACGCCCGGGTGTCGAAAACCGAGCGCACCGCTTTCAATAATCTCCTGCGTCACGTGGTCGCCAGACCGCGCCTCAGCGGAGTCGTCTGGCTGCTCGACATCCGCCACGATCCTTCGACTGGCGACAAGGACATGCAGGATCTCCTGGCGGGCACCGGGGCCCGCGTGCTTGCCGCGGCGACGAAGAGCGACAAACTGTCGCGCACGCGCCGGGTCGAGCATGCCCTCGCGCTGCGGCAGTCGCTGGGACTCGACGAAGACCAGCTGGTGGTGACGAGCGCGCAAACCAAAGAGGGCCTCGACGAGCTGCGGGAGGCCGTCACGGCGCTGGTGTCGTGAGCCCACTTCCAATCCGGGTCGCGTTCGTCAGTCACCACCCCCACGTGCAGATGGGCGGTCAGCGCAGCATGGCGCTCCTCATCGAGCACCTCGATCGCTCGGCGGTGCAGCCGCTCGTCATCTGCCCCGGCCCGGGGCCCCTCGCCGACCATCTCGCCACGCTCGACTGCCCCGTGGCATTCATTCCGCTGTACCACATCAAGCCACGCACCCTAGGCGCCGTGTGGCGCTCGAGCCGGCAAGTCCGCGCCCTGCTCATCGAGCGGGGGATCGACATCATCGCCCCCGACGCCTCGCGCGACGCCCTGACGGCGGGGATCGCCAGGCTCGGCACGCGCACGAAAATGGTGTGGTTCGTGCGGCAGACCGCACCTTACGGGCTCGATCCCCTGCTCGGCCGTCTCTCAGACGGCATGATCGGCGACTCCGACGACACGAAGCGCCGCTTTTCGTCCCGCGTGGCGCGGCGCCATCGCACCATAGTGGGCGGCGTGGATCTCGGTCGCTTCCATCCCGCGCTGGACCGCGTGGCGCTCCGCCGGGCGCTCGACCTGCCGGCCGATCGGCTCGTCCTGCTCTTCGCCGGACAGGTGAAGGAAGCCAAGGGCGTGCTCGACATCGTCGACGCGATGGGGCGACTCACGAAGACGTTCCTCGTGATCGTGGGAACGCCCGATCCTCCCGGCATTCTGGCCGAGATCGCGCGGCGCACGAACGCACAGGGGACGGGCACCGTCGTCCGGATACTCCCCCAGCAGGCGAACGTGGAACGCTGGATGCAGGCGGCCGACATCCTGGTGAGCGGGTCGCGCGAAGACACTGAAGGGATGTCGCGGGTGCTGTATGAGGCGATGGCGTGCGGCGCGGTCCCCGTGGCGACCGATATCCGCGGCAACCGCGACGCCCTGACGCCGGACACCGGAGTCCTCGTGCCAGAACGCAACCCGGACGCCATCGCCGCGGCGGTCAGTGCCCTGCAAGCCGACCCCGCCCGCCGCGCGGCGCTGGGCGCGGCGGCAGTCGCGCGGGCGCGCGAGCGCTTCGATATCCGGCAGCACGCCCGTGCGGTGGAGGCCTTCTTTCGCGAGGTGTTAGACTTCCGACCATGAGCCGCAGCGCTGCACTTGCCGGATTGCTGGTGCTGGCCGCGTGTCTCCCGGGAGCGCACGCCGGCGCACAGGGGACGCCCGACCTCGGCGACACCGTCCCGCCGGGGTTCGGCACGCTGCGGCGCGACGACATCACGCTGCGCTTCGCGACGACGCAGCTGCAGCTGCAGATCCTCCCGCTCGACGAGCGCGTGATCCGGCTGCTCGCGCCCGACACCTACCGATCCCTGGAGCAGCTCATCCAAAGCAAGCAGAAGGACATCGCCGACGCGGCGCGGAGCTCAGCACTCCTCAATCCCACGCTCGTGCTGGTGACGTTCTACGGCCAGGCGCCGGCCGCTCGTTTCACACCTGAAGACGTGCAGATCCAGAGCCGCGGGCGGTTGTTCCGGACGCAGGCGACCGTGCCGTTGTCCCCGACATGGGGCACGTTGCAGCTGGACCTGCGCCAGCAGGCCGTCGCAATCTATCTCTTTGAGGACGGGCTCACCTGGTCGGAGGACGCGACCGCCAACTACCAGGGAGCCGAAGCGAGCTGGAGTCACTCGTATCAGCTGCTGCAGCAGGAGCGCGCCCGGGTCCGCGGGCGGGCACAGCTTCAGTCGACCCCGCCGAGTCGCTGACCCGCTGGACCCGGCCCTCGAGGTCGGGTGTCCAGCGTACACTGCCGTCCGCACACACCACCGACGTCCGCACACGGGGAGCGAGCGCGAGCGCGCTGTCGCACCCCACGACGTAGAACGCCGCCGACCAGCCGCCGGCATCCGCGGCGGCGGGCGCCATCGCAGCGACGACTCGCGTGCGCACCGCGGGTTTCCCCGTTCTCGGGTCGATCAGCTCGTCTCGTGCCTCGGCGACCGACGTCATGCTCACCGCCCACGTCCCGGGCGGGACGGTGAGTCGCGCCAGCGGCTCCAGGGTGTTGTCGGGATCCACGATCCCCACGATGCGCGCCCCCGACCAGTCCGCCGCGATCAGGTACTGGCCCCCGGAGCTGATCACGGCGCTGTCGGCAGCCCCGCGTAGCGCGAGCAGCGCGCGGTCCAGCGCGTAGCCGCGCCCGAACTCGCCGAGGTCGAGGTGGACACCGGCTGGGACGGTGATGGTATGCCGCGCCGTGTCGACGGAGGCGCTCCGGAAGCTGCGGCCGGTCGGGTCGAAGGCCCCGCCCGACGCGCGGGCCAGGAGGAGCGCGCGCTGCACCAGCGTGGCGAGCCCGGGGGCGACGACCTGTGTACCGGCACGATCGCCGAGCCGGGCGAGCATCGCCTCCGCGCCGGCGGCCGAATCGAGTGCGGCCTGCACAGCGCCGGCGAGCCGCTGCGAGTCCCGCCCCCAGGCGGCTACCGCAATCAGCACGCCGTTGGCCTCGCGGACCCGCGCGACATACGGGGGGCGGCGGTGGCCGCACCCCATGACTGCCGCGGCGAGGAGCACGGTGAACCGGGCGATGTCGTGGTCACGCATGGAGTTAGGGAAGAATCGCTATAATTTATCCCTCGTGTCCATCGTCGGTTTGGTCGGGGTTGTCGGTGTCGCCGCCGCGGGCAGCATCGTCGTCTGGGCCGCCCACCGCGTGCGGCAGCGTTTCCGCACGCTGGAACGGGACCGCCAGCGCACCGCCGACGAGCTGAATCGGCGCCTCTCCGAGTTGTTCTGGCTGCAAGAGCTCTCCTACGTGCTCTCCGAATCGATCCAATTGGAGCGGATCGTAGAGCAGGTGGTTCGGTATGCGATGCGGTTCATCGACGCACGCGGCGCCCTGGTCGCGCTCGCCGGCGAGAACCCCGACGACCCGCTGACGATCTCCTCGGCCGAGGGGTCGCTGGCGGAGCTCAAGGGCCGGACCGTGCCCGCCGGGGACCCGGGGCTCGTCGCGCGGTCATCGCGCAGCGAGCGGCTCGAGCTGATCCGCAACAGCGAGACCGGCGCCGCGCTCGCGGGCGGCGCCCGCGTCGAGTCGGCGGCCGCGGTGCCGCTTCGGGCGCACGGCGTGGTGGTCGGCTCGCTCGTCGTGGCCGAGCCGCGCGGCGGCGCCCTCGCTCCCGACGACGTGCGCCTCCTGTCCACGGTGGCCACCCATGCGGCCGTGGCGATCGCCAACGGCCGTTTCTTCGATCTGGTACGCCGCGGCAAGGAGCAATGGGAGACGACGTTCGACGCTCTCTCCGAAGGGCTCGCCGTGGTGGACGAGATGGGCCAGATCCGCCGCGCCAACCGCTCGCTCGCGGTGATGCTGAGCCAGCAGCTTCCCGACGTCATCGGCACGCATCTCTGTCACGCCCTGCTCGGCCGCTCGCACGCGCTGGCGCAGATGCTCGAAGACGTGCGCCACGGCGAGCGCCCCGCCCCGCTGATCGAGCGCTCCGAAGTGAGCGGACGGACGTTCCGCATCAACGCCGCGCGGCTGGCCGACGCGACGGTCGACCAGTCGGCGGTCGTGCTGGTGCAGGACGTGACCGAGCAGCAGGCGATGGAAGCACAGCTGATTCAGAGTGAGAAGCTCGCGACCGTGGGTCAGCTCGTCTCGGGTGTCGCCCACGAGCTGAACAACCCCCTGACCTCGATCGCGGGGCTGTCCGAGTTCCTGCTGGAGCAGAAAGAGCTCGGCGCCGGCGATCGCGGGCATTTGAAGGTGATCCACGAGCAGGCCGACCGCGCGGGGCGCATCGTGCGCAACCTCCTGACCTTCGCCCGCAAGGGCCCCGCCGAGCGCGTCCGCCTCGACATCAACGACCTGGTGCAGCGCACGTTGCTCCTGATGAACTACGACCTGCGGCTGCGCGACGTCGAGACGCAGATCGAGCTGCCGGACGGGCTCCCCGAGGTGATCGGCGACCGGCACGCGTTGCAGCAGGTGGTCTTGAACCTGCTCACCAACGCCGCGCAGGCGGTGGGCGAGCTCCCGGAGGACCGCGTCCGCACGATCCGGATCGACACCTGGGCCGACGGCGAGGTCCACCTGCGGGTGAGCGACTCCGGGCCCGGCGTTCCGGAGCGGCTCGAGCGCCATCTGTTCACCCCGTTCTTCACCACGAAAGAGCCCGGCCACGGGACCGGGCTGGGACTCTCGATCTCGTACTCGATCGTCGAATCGCACGGCGGGCACCTGAGTTACGAGCGGGCGCCGGGGGGCGGCGCGTCCTTCCGTATCGACCTGCCCCCGGCTCCCGCCGCCAGGCCGGCCCCTCCACCACCGCCAGCCCCCGAGCCGCAGCTCCCGCCGTCCTTCGCCAAACGCTCGATCCTGCTCGTGGACGACGATCCCGCGGTGCGCCGCCTGGTGCAGGCGCTCTTCGGCCGCGAAGGCCACGTCGTCGACGTGGCCAAGACGTCGGAGCAGGCGCTCGGCATGGTGCGCGAGCGGAGTTACGACCTGGTCCTGGCCGACGGACAGGTGAGCGCAAAGGGCAAGTTGCTGGTGGAGGAGCTCGTGATGCTGCATCCGGAGCTCAAGGCGCGGATGCTCGTGGCCACCGGTGATGTGCGTCCCGCGACCGAAGAGGCGCTGGAGCGCCTCGGCCTGCGCTACGTGCGGAAGCCCTTCAACCTGCGCGATCTGCGCGAGGAAGCTGCGCGGCTGTGGGCCGCGGTGCTGTCGTAGGCTTCCGCCGGCCAGCCGTAGCTCGAGAGATTCACCGCTCCACCCGCCGCGAATTTCACGCCTTCCCGGAGAAGCAGCGCTCGCTGCAACACCGCGCTGTGGTCGGTCGCGAGCGAAATCCGTCCCGCGGCGTTGATCACGCGCCACCACGGCACGTCGGCGTCTTCGGGCAGCGCCGAAAGCGCCCAACCGACGGTGCGCGCGGCGCCGGGCCGGCCGGCGAGGCGCGCGACGATTCCATAGGTCGCGACGCGTCCTTTGGGGATGTGACGAACGA
>Ga0187777_10003511_pt1 | contig 10002 bp, 9 predicted proteins | sample 1015_Q2_SP5_10_M_FD_132416 | JGI IMG/M metagenome (GOLD analysis project Ga0187777, IMG submission 132416) | Tropical peat soil microbial communities from peatlands in Department of Meta, Colombia - 1015_Q2_SP5_10_MG | ecosystem: Environmental > Terrestrial > Soil > Wetlands > Peat | place...
CTGCATACCGCTGGCAGTGCGAAGTCCGGGACATTGCGGGCAGTAGCAACGGACGGACACCGCCTCGCTCAGGTCGAGCTGCCGCTGCCACAGGGCGCCGCCGGCATGCCCGGCATCATTGTGCCGCGCAAGACGGTCGGCGAGGTCCAGCGGTTGGTCGAAACCGGCGAAGGAGAAATCGGCATTGAGCTGTCCTCCGGCAAAATCCGTTTCACCATCGGCAATGTCGTGCTGACCTCGAAGCTGATCGATGGCACCTTCCCCGACTATGCCCGCGTGATCCCGATCAACAATGACAAGAGCCTTGTGGTCGACAAAAAGGATTTCGAGGCCGCCGTCGACCGTGTCTCGACCGTATCGAGCGAGCGCGGTCGTGCGGTCAAGCTCTCCATCAGCGGCGGCAGACTCATTTTGTCGGTGACCAATCCCGACTCGGGCAGCGCCACCGAGGAGATTGAAGTCGAGTACGATGCCGACCCGCTCGATATCGGCTTTAACTCCCGCTATTTGCTCGACATCGCTGCGCAGATCGAGGGCGAAGTCGCCGTGCTCAAACTCGCCGACCCCGGTTCGCCTACGTTGATCCAGGACAAGGATGCCAAGGGCGCCCTTTATGTGCTGATGCCGATGCGGGTGTGACTATCCCCACATGTTTCGATCGCGGTCATGCCCGGCCTTGTGCCGGGCGTCTATGTCTTTGGGCCATGCGGGAGGCAAGAGTGGATGGCCGGGACAAGTGCGGCTATGACAGCTAATACTCAATCCGATGCCCGCTGCCTTCGTCCAACGCCTGACGCTGACCAATTTCCGCAGCTATCATGCAGCGCAAATTGTTCTCGATCGCACCGGCCCAGTGGTTCTCACCGGCGCGAATGGCGCCGGCAAGACCAACCTGATCGAAGCGATTTCGCTGCTCGCCCCCGGCCGCGGATTGCGGCGCGCCACTATGGAAGAGCTTGCTTTTTCGGAAGGTGATGGTGCCTGGGCGGTGTCGGCCGAAATTGAAGGCATGCTGGGACTTGCCACGCTGGGCACCGGCATCGATCCGCCAGCAGGCGAGGAATCAGCGCCCGCCCGCAAGTGTCGCGTCGATCGGGAAAGTGTCGGCTCGGCAGCGGCCTTTGCCGACCATCTGCGTGTGGTTTGGCTCACACCGGCCATGGACCCTTTGTTCAACGGACCAGCCTCTGAACGCCGGCGCTTCCTCGACCGGCTGGTGCTGGCCGTCGATGCGCAGCATTCGGGCCGGGTCGCAGCGCTCGAACGCAGCTTGCGCTCACGCAACCGTCTGCTGGAGGACACGCCAGGCGATTCCCATTGGCTCGACGCGATCGAACATGAAACCGCCGAAGTTGCCGTGGCCGTTGCCGCTGCACGGGCGGAAACGGTCAAGCGTCTGTCGGCGGCACTCGATGCCACGCGCGATGAGGCGCCGCAATTTCCGCAAGCGCAAGTGGTTCTGCAAGGCTGGATGGAGCAGCTTCTGCCCGATCATAGCGCCATTGAAATCGAGGACCGCTACCGCGCGCGCTTGAAGGACAACCGCTCACGCGATACCGCCGCCGGACGCACGCTTGACGGGCCGCATCTGTCCGATTTTGTCGTGAGCCATGCCGGCAAGAACATTTCCGCCGCTGATGCTTCGACCGGTGAACAGAAAGCGCTGCTGATCCGCCTGGTGCTTGCCCATGCCGGTTTGATCAAGCAGATGACAGGCTTTGCGCCGCTGCTCTTGCTTGATGAAGTTGTTGCCCATCTCGACCCCGCCCGGCGTGCGGCACTCTATGATGCCCTTTCTTTGCTGGGCGCGCAGGTTTGGATGACCGGTGCTGACCCTGCAGCCTTCGGCGACATCATCGACCGCGCCCAATTGTTCGTTGTTCGCAGCGGCGCGGTCGAACAGTCACCGGCAGGATTCCGTCACTGACGCTCACTATTTATTAATCCAAGTGCGATCAATTCCTTGAAAACGAGGAACTATCGCCAAGCGATAGCTTTACCAAAGCTGAGGTATTTGTGGGCACTTGGACAATGGAATCGGACGCAGCAATTGCACGGATCAAAGAGGAACTCGATCGCGCTTTTGACAGAACGCGCACTGAGCTTGATCGCGTGGAGATTTTGGCGGCCGGCCTTGCTGCGTTCAACGCGCCGGTTCACAGCTACGAGCCCACGTTCCATCATCTGCAACGCCGGGGCCTGACCGCGCACGAGCTGCCATCGGATCAGATCTAGAGAATCAACGCGCCAAACGCGCGCTTCGACTCGCGCTGGAGGTAATTTTTCCGGCCGGTCTGGTGACACGGTTCGAAGCAAAATTTAGGTGAAAAAAGTGTGGATTTTCGCCGCCCCTACTCTTTAAAAAGGACAGTCAAATCAACATATTAAGGATCCTTCTTTTCTCTGTACGAGACCCTATTTTCGTGTCACACAAACTGCTTATCCCGACTCAATTTTCTGCCCGTTTTGAGGGTGCCGCTGATGGCTGAACCGGCCCGCAAAAACCCATCCCAGTATGACGCCGAGTCGATCAAGGTCCTCAAAGGCCTCGACGCCGTGCGCAAGCGGCCGGGCATGTACATTGGCGATACCGACGACGGCTCCGGCCTCCACCATATGGTCTACGAGGTCGTCGACAACGCCATCGACGAAGCCCTCGTGGGATTTGCCACTGAAGTAGCCGTTACACTCAATCCGGACGGGTCATGTACCGTACACGACAACGGGCGCGGCATCCCCACCGACATCCACAAGGGCGAAGGCGTGTCGGCCGCCGAGGTCATCATGACCCAGTTGCACGCCGGCGGAAAATTCGACCAGAACGCATACAAGGTTTCGGGCGGCCTGCATGGTGTCGGCGTGTCGGTGGTGAATGCGCTGGCGAGCTGGCTCAAGCTCACGATCTGGCGTGACGGCAAGGAGTACTTCATGGAGTTCCGCGACGGTGTCGCGGTAGCTCCCCTGAAGGCGGTCGGCGATGCGAAAGGCAAGCGAGGAACGGAAGTGACTTTCCTGCCCTCGCCCAAGACCTTCACCATGGTCGAGTTTGACTTCGCGACCCTCGAGCATCGCTTGCGTGAGCTGGCATTCCTGAATTCCGGTGTGTCTATGGTGTTGTCCGATCAGCGCCACGCCGTCGAGAAGCGCGAGGAAATGAAATACGAGGGTGGCATCGAAGCATTCGTCAAATTCCTCGATCGCAATAAGAAGTCGTTGATTCCTGCTCCGGTCATGATCAGGGGCGAACGTGAAGGTATTACTGTTGAGTGCGCACTGTGGTGGAATGATAGCTACCACGAAAGCGTGCTCTGCTTTACCAACAACATCCCGCAGCGCGACGGCGGCACCCATCTCGCCGGCTTCCGCGGTGCCCTGACCCGGCAGATCACACAGTATGCCGACACTCTCGGCACCTCGCACAAGGAAAAGGTGACTCTCACCGGCGACGACTGCCGCGAAGGCCTGACCGCCGTACTATCTTGTAAAGTGCCGGACCCGAAATTTTCGTCGCAAACCAAGGACAAGCTGGTGTCCTCGGAAGTGCGCCCGGTCGTTGAGAATGTCATCAATGAAGCCCTGCAGGACTGGTTCGAAATTCATCCGCAGGAAACCAAGGTCATCGTGGGCAAGGTGGTGGAAGCCGCTGCCGCGCGTGAAGCTGCGCGCAAGGCGCGCGAATTGACCCGCCGCAAGGGCGCTCTTGATGTCTCGTCCCTGCCCGGCAAGCTTGCAGATTGTCAGGAACGTGATCCGGCAAAATCAGAGCTCTTTATCGTTGAGGGCGACAGCGCCGGCGGCTCCGCCAAGCAGGGCCGCAACCGAGAATTCCAGGCCGTGCTGCCGCTGCGCGGTAAGATCCTGAATGTGGAGCGTGCGCGCCTCGACAAGATGTTGTCGAGCCAGGAGATCGGCACGCTGATCACCGCACTCGGAACGGGTATCAGCGACGAATTTAATCCGGAGAAGTTGCGCTATCACAAGATCATCATCATGACCGACGCCGACGTGGACGGCGCACACATCCGCACGCTGCTGCTGACGTTCTTCTTCCGTCAAATGTCGGCGCTGATCGAGCGGGGTAATCTCTTTATCGCGCAACCGCCGCTCTACAAGGTTGCTCGCGGCAAGTCGGAGCAATATCTGAAGGACGAGCGTGCGCTGGAAACCTATCTGATCTCAGCGGGCATCGAAGATGCGGTGCTGCGACTCGCTTCAGGCGAAGAACGCGCCGGCGCCGACTTGCGTAAGCTCGTGGAAGAGGCGCGACACATCCGCAACATTCTGTCAGGCTTGCATAGCCGTTATAACCGCAAAGTCATCGAACAGGCGGCGATTGCGGGCGTGCTCCGTTCGCAGATCACTGATAATCCGAAGGATGCTGCAGCGGCGGCCGACTACATCGCCAAGCGGCTGGATGCGCTGGAAGAAGAAACCGAGCGCGGCTGGAAGGCCACCTTCGACGATGCTGGCTTCCATTTCGAACGTACGGTGCGCGGCGTGAAGGAAGTTGCGGTCATCGACCAGGCCCTTATTGGCTCGGCCGATGCGCGCAAGCTGGATGAGTTCGCGCCGTCACTGCAACAGATCTTTCCAAGGCCGACGCCACCAGCCATGCTGCGCCGGAAGGACGAAACCGTTCCAATCCATGGGCCAGTCGGCTTGTTCGAAGCCATCACCTCAGCGGGCCGCAAGGGCCTGACACTGCAGCGTTACAAAGGCCTGGGTGAGATGAACCCGGAGCAGCTGTGGGAGACTACGCTGGACGTGAACGCCCGCTCGCTTCTGCAGGTGAAAGTCAGGGAAGGCGAAGACGCCGACAATATTTTCACCGAATTGATGGGTGAACTGGTCGAACCACGCCGGCTGTTCATCGAACAGAATGCCCTGACCGCCAGCGTTGACGTTTGAGCGCTTGGACAGAAGCCAGGCTCAATCGCAGACTTCCATGATGCCCCGAACCCGGCGGCCACGCGCGTTGCGGACAGGCACATCCCGGGAATAGCAGCTGTCAGCCACATAATAGAGGCCGTAGCAGCCGCCGAGGGCACAGCCACGTTCCCACGCTGGGAAGCCGACGTAGACAAGCCGGACAGCGGAGGAGTGGAGATGGCCGATGGGAGCCTCGCAGTCGCCGCAATATGGCAATTGCTCGACGACACGGATTCGGAAGTCATAACCAGCGGCGCGAACACCCTCGCGCGAGAGGTCGGCCGCGTAAGAGAGGCCGCTCATCGAGGCTAAAAGGCCCGACATCAGAATTGCATATACCATCCGCATAGGCGCACACTCCCCCAAAGAATTCGGGAAATATACCCAACAAAGCCAAAGGGCTTTTTTCCTGGCCTGCTAAATTCTCCGAAGCGGTTAAATTTGTCCCAATTCTTAAAAATTGCCGGATTCGCAGCCGGATAGCGCAGCCGCGATCAGGACGTGAGCCTCGCGCCTATGGTCAGCCCGATAATCAAGGCGCCGAGGAACAGCACCAGGAAAATCCCGAACAGCCATTGCGCGATAGTGGCGGATGCCGCCTCCACGTCGGTGAAGCCGAAAATACCCGCTATCACGGCGATGATCAGGAAAACAAAGGCCCATTTAAGCATCGATGCCTCCCTCACAGGATTTAGCCCATAATGTACGGGACCGCGGCCAAGTTCCATTGCTACGTCGGGGGTCTTGGCGCACGCGTACGCGGATCGCGAGGCTGCCAGCCTCCCGCATCGACACAAGCCAAAAAATTGCCAACCACCCGATTGAAAAGGTCGGGCTCCTCCAGATTCACGGCGTGACCGGTTTTCGGCAACATGACGAGCCCCGAAGCAGAGAGCGTATTCTTTAGAAAGATGGCCGGTTCGATACAGCGCTCGTCTTCATCGCCAACCACGATCAATGCCGGTGCTGCGAGCTTGCGGATGTCGTCCTCAAAATCATAGAGCGATGGACGCGCGCCCTGGAAGCCGCGCGACATGTGCGCAGAGCCCTGTGCGTCGTGTTCTGCGAGCTGATTGCAAAATTCAGCAAAGCCGCGTGGATCCTTGATCTCCAACGGAATTCGGCTTGGCCCGTGGCCATAGGTCTGCGCGACCGCGGCAGAACCCTCGCGCTCGAACTGTGTGGCAAGCTCGCGAGACCGCTTGTGGAAATCTTCCGTGTACCAGCGTTCGCTGCCCGAACCGGTGCCCGCGAGCACCATGGAGCGTACGCGATCCGCGTGATTGAGTGCGACCTGAAGGACGGTATAGCCCCCCATCGACAGACCAATGAGGTGGGCCTGTTTGATCTTAAAGTGATCGAGCACCGCGATCGCGTCACGCATGACGTGCCGATAGCTGTAAACGCTCGGATCGTTCGGAACGTCGGATGGCGTGTAGCCGCGCGCCGCATAAGCGATACAGCGATAGCGCTTGCCGAATTCGCGCAGCTGCGACTCCCAACTGCGATGGTCGCCGGCGAATTCGTGCACAAACAGGATCGGAGTGCCCTGTCCCACCTCTTCGTAATAGAGCTTCACATTTTCAGACGTGGTCAGGTACGGCACTACAGCTTTCCTTGAACCTTCATCGCAATTCGAACCAGCTCGGCAATATTACGGGCGCCAATGCGCTCCATCACCCAGGCCCGATGATTTTCCACGGTCTTCGGGCTGATTTTGAGTTTCGTCCCAATCTCTTTGTTCGACAACCCTGCCACCGCGAGTTCCATGACCTGGCGTTGCCGGGTGGAAAGCGTGTTGAAGCGCGATCGCAACTTGCCCAGCTCGCTGGCGTCGATTTCGGGTTGCTGGTTCCTATCAATCGCATTGCCGATGCTTGCAAGCAGGCGAGCCTCATCGAATGGTTTCTCGATGAAATCGAATGCGCCAACTTTGATCGCCGCGACGGCCATGTCGATGTCACCGTGACCGGTAATCAGGATAATTGGAGCGATTGAGCCGCCAGTTTTCACACGGTTAACCAGGTCGAGACCAGACATTCCCGGCATACGAACATCTGAAACAATGCAATCAAATCGCTGTCCCTTCTCGATCTCAGTCAGGAAGGCCTTCGCTGACGCGAAGCACTCGGTTTCAATATCCTGTCGGGTAAAGTAAAGCCGCAGCGAATCGAGTACCGCCTCATCGTCGTCGATAACCGCGATGTGAATGGTGGCGCTCATGGCTGGATGGTCTTGGCGACAGGCAGCGTAAAATGGACGGCGCCACCGCGAGCGCTGTCATCGAGCCACAACTTGCCGCCATGAGCTTCGATAATCGATCGGCACAGTGGCAATCCGATTCCGAGGCCTTGAGCTTTATTGGAGGATAGCGGGAGAAACGCGCTTTCAAGGAGATAAGGCGGAAAGCCCGGGCCTGAGTCCACGACCCGGACTTCAATGGAATCGGCGTCTAAAGCTTTTGCCTCAATCAGGACCGAACCACGCACCGTCCCGCTCTCGCCGATCGCCTCGATCGCGTTGCGCAGGAGATTGATCAGCACCTGCTCGATCTGCAGGAGATCGACCATGACTTGCGGCAAATCCGAGGGAACTACGGTCCGGGCCGTGACATGCATGCGATCAAGATCGGGCTGGCACAATTCGACTGTCTCTTCGACGATTCGTCCGAATCTGCACGGCGCGCGATTGCTGCGGTCGAGTCTGACCAGGGCGCGTAGATGCCGTACGACTTCGGCGGCACGCTCGACTTGCGCGACTGCCTTCTTCGCGGTCTCCGCCACGGTCACGACATCGACGGGCGGTGCGCTGATCGCATCGTTTACCAGTCGCGCATAAGTGCCGGCGGCCATCAGGGGCTGATTGAGTTCATGCGCCACTGCGGCCGCGAGTTCTCCCATGCTGCCAAGCCGCGCAAGGCGTGAGAGTGATTCCTGCTGCAGGCGTAACTGGGATTCGGTGCGTCGCCGTTCCGTGACCAGCTCGCCGGCAACCAGACCGGTCATCGCCAGGACCAGCATCAGCGCCTGAAAGGCGGTTACATTGAAAGCTCCGGCGGGGAAAAGTTGAATGCCGAGGATCAATCCCAGTTGCGTAACCAAAATGCCGACGCTGACGCCCTCCGAACCGGTACGTACGGCAAGCCAGATGATCGGCAGAAAGAGAACATAAAACAGCTGGAACTGTTGTTCCTGCGTCAGGCCAAATACCAGCGTGAGAGCCACCGCGATCGCAACGAATTGCAGCAAGGTTTCGGTCGTCATCGGCAGCACGCGCCGGCGCGTCAGCGCAAACAGCGCGAACGGAGCTATCACGGTGATCCCGATTACGTCGCCAACCCAATAGCGCAGCGTGGCCGCGCCGAAGTCCGCCGCCGGCAAAAGCTCCGCAGCAATCATCAGGCTTACGTACCCGGTCGCGACGAAGGCCGCGCTCACAACTGCGACGACCAGCAATAGAACAAGATCGCGCATCGAGCCGAGCGTAGGATCGAACCGTAATTTCGGATGCAGCAAAAAAGTCAATGCTAACGAATAGCCGCCGCCGACCAGCACAGCCGCAAGGATCTCGACCTGCCACGGCACCGCGAATTGTTGATTCAGCAAATCTCCAAGCAAAGGACTAATCAGCAAAAAGGGAAACATTCGGAGGCCGAACAACAGGAGCAGAACAAAGCTCAGGCCTGTGCCGGGATTCCACGGCGTGATGCCGAGTTGCGCATAGGGCTCGATAAAGCTGATCCAATCGAGCACCGCATAGGCCGCAAGGTAGACAAGTCCGACGACCATTTTGTTCGCGTCGAAAACGCGCGGAAAAGCCATCGCCCGCAGTCGCTCCGCCTGAGTCGTGCTTGTCATCAATTTTAAGCCTTCGTCGCAATGAGGCCCCTGATATTAATCCCTAGGTGAAAATACCCAAGTACGACAACCCGGGTATTGATCCTGAATTGCAGGCGCACACAGCGATTCTAGTCTGCTGCACGAAATACGCGCTTTGCGGACAGGATCATGCCAAACCGAAATCCATTGATGCCGAGACCGCGGGTCCGACCGGCTGACGCTCAGCCGCAGCGATCCAGGAGCAGCCGGCATTTGCAAAAGCTGCGCGACGCGAGCGGTCTGTCGGGAGCGATAAGCCCGCGGGTGTCGCTCAGCTCAGTTCTGTTCAACTGGGCCGGGCTCGTGGCGCTTTGGGCGCTCCCATACCTCAGCTTGCTTGATCATTTCCGTCTGGACGTCGCGCACTCTGAAGTCCTGCAATGGTCGCTGCTCTTCATCGGAGCCCTTGGTCTCGTCAGCCTCATATGCACGGCGTGGAAAGACACGCTCGATCCCGAATGGCGGGCGAGACATGGGCTGACGCTGTGCAAGCGACCCGACCGCACGCACACTGAAAACGCTGCTCGATCAAATTGAAAACGGATCGTGAATGACCGACTTCTTGACCAGTACTGGCGTGAATACGCAGCCCCAGTTCTGGATTTCGGTCCTTCAAATAATCTGGATCAACGTACTGTTGTCGGGCGACAATGCAATCGTCATCGCGCTCGCATGCCGAAATCTGCCGCACAGGCAACGCCTGGGCGGGATGGTCCTTGGCACAGGCGTGGCGCTCCTGCTGCGATTGATCTTTGCGACCATTGTCACCACGCTGATGGTGCTTCCATACGTGAAGATGGTGGGGGGAATCCTTCTCTTCTGGATTGCAGTAAAATTATTGGTGCCCAACGAAGAACCCGCCAACGGGGATTCCGCATCGGATGGTCTTTGGCGGGCCGTGAAGCTCATAGCCGTTGCGGACGTAGTCATGAGTCTCGACAACGTCATTGCCGTGGCAGCGGTCGCCGACGGCAGCCTGGCATTGCTTGTCTTCGGTCTGGGCGTCAGCATTCCCGCCATCGTGGCCGGTGCCAACATCATCATGGCGATGCTCAACCACTTCCCGGTCATTATTTGGGCGGGAGCGGCCTTGTTGGGCTGGATCGCGGGCGATGTGATTGCAACGGACCCGGTCATTGCCGATTACGCGGCATCATTCGGTCCGGGTGCGCCTGAAAAAATCAAGCTGGCCTGC